>WNFM01099206.1_pt5 | contig 23165 bp, 18 predicted proteins | sample 5400271 | NCBI WGS metagenome assembly WNFM01 (sample SAMN13153352, study PRJNA577476) | soil metagenome | isolation source: 60 cm saprolite on Douglas fir-dominated hillslope | place: USA:California | collected 2013-09-17 | reverse complement strand
GCAGTTGATCGCTCCGATCGCCATGGATGAAGGCCTGCGCTTCGCCATCCGCGAAGGCGGTCGTACCGTCGGCGCCGGCGTCGTCGCCAGCATCATCGAATAAGGTGTATTGGGCCGGTTCTGTTGAGCCGGCCCGATATGGACCTGTTCAGCCGGCTCCGGCGGCAGCGCAAGCGGTCGCCGGATCGGCATTGAAAAAGGTTCGGCGTTTAGGAGTGTAGCTCAACTGGTAGAGCACCGGTCTCCAAAACCGGGGGTTGGGGGTTCGATCCCCTCCACTCCTGCCAAGCCCCTGACCTTCGCATTGTCGGTGGTCCCGGTGGCGGCAGAGACGCTGGATGAAACAAGTTAGTAACTGGACGGGCGACATGGCAAAAAGCAGCCCTGTGGAATTTTTCCGGCAGGTCAACCAGGAACGCAAAAAGGTGACCTGGCCCACCCGAAAGGAGACCACCGTCACCACGATCATGGTGTTTGTCATGGTCCTGGCGGCATCACTGTTCTTCTTGGGCGTTGATACCGTGCTTGCCACCGGAGCCGATTTGCTCCTGAAATTACGGGGTTAGCCCATGGCGTTTCGCTGGTATGTCGTGCATGTCTATTCCGGCTTTGAGCGCAAGATCGCTCAGTCGATCCGCGAACAAGCGGCCCAGAATGGCATGGATAAGTTGATCACCGATGTCCTCGTTCCGATGGAAGAGGTCGTCGAAGTGCGTCGCGGCTCGAAGGTCAATGCCGAGCGCAAATTCTTCCCCGGCTATGTGCTGGTGAAGATGGAATTGACGGACGAGACCTGGCATCTCGTCATGAATACGCCGAAGGTGACCGGCTTCCTCGGCGGCAAGGGCAAGCCCTCGCCGATTTCGGAGGCCGAAGCGATGCGAATCCTCACCCAGGTGCAGGAAGGCATCGATCGACCGAAGCGGTCGATCATCTTCGAAGTGGGTGAACAGGTGCGCGTCAATGACGGGCCGTTCACCTCCTTCACCGGGCTGGTCGAGGAAGTCGACGAAGAAAAGGGTCGCCTGAAAGTGGCGGTCTCCATCTTCGGTCGCGCGACCCCGGTGGAGCTGGAATATTCGCAGGTCGAGAAGGTCTGAGACAGCGTCTCGGACCTTAACGGCTTTGCGTTATCGCCCGGCGACGTCTCGCCGGAATGAGAGCGCGGGAGGCCAGCCAAGGTCGTACCGCGGAACCGCAACAGGGATGACGTGCCGGATGGCGCAAGTCCCATGAGGTTGGAAAATGGCAAAGAAGATTGAAGGCTACATCAAGTTGCAAATCCCGGCAGGCAAGGCTAATCCTTCGCCGCCGGTCGGTCCCGCACTCGGTCAGCGCGGCCTGAACATCATGGCGTTCTGCAAGGAATTCAACGCCGCAACGCAGCAGTTGGAAGCGGGCATGCCGATTCCGGTCGTCATCACGGCCTTTTCGGATCGCTCCTTCACCTTCGTCACCAAGACGCCGCCGGCCAGCTACTTCCTGAAGAAGGCCGCCAATATCACCAAGGGATCGCAGACCACCGGTCGCGGTTTCGTGGGTCAGGTGACGATGGATCAGGTGCGCGAGATCGCCAAGCAGAAGATGGCCGATTTGAATGCGCATGACATCGACGCAGCAGCGGAAATGATCCGTGGCTCGGCCCGTTCGATGGGCCTGCAGGTTGTGGGAGAATAAGCGATGCCTGGTAAGCGTATGAAGAAGTCCTACGAAGGCATCAATCGCGACAGCTTCTACACCGTCGACGATGCCGTGAAGATGATCAAGGAACGCGCCAAGGCGAAGTTCGACGAGACCATCGAGGTCTCGATGAATCTCGGCATTGATCCGCGTCACGCCGATCAGAACGTCCGTGGTGTGGTGGCGCTGCCCAATGGCACCGGCAAGACCCTGCGGGTTGCGGTTTTCGCCAAGGGCCCGAAGGCCGAAGCCGCCAAGGCTGCTGGTGCCGATCTGGTCGGTGCCGAAGACCTGGCGGAAAAGATCCAGGCCGGCGAGATGAATTTCGACCGCTGCATTGCCACCCCGGACATGATGGTCCTGGTCGGCAAGCTCGGTAAGGTGCTGGGCCCGCGCGGCCTGATGCCGAACCCGAAGCTCGGCACGGTCACCAATGATGTTGCCGAAGCCGTCAAGGCCGCCAAGGGCGGTCAGGTCGAATTCCGCGCCGAAAAGGCCGGTATCGTCCATGCCGGTGTCGGCAAGGCCAGCTTCAGCGAAGCGGCTTTGGTCGAGAATGTGAAGGCCTTCGTCGGTGCGATCAGTCGCGCCAAGCCGGCGGGCGCCAAGGGCACCTATATTAAGAAGGTGTCGCTCTCTTCGACCATGGGCCCCGGCCTGAAATTGGAAGTGGGCACCATCGTCGGCTGAGCCGGCGAGACGAGAATAGGGATTTCGGTGCCGTTTCGGCGGCACCGAGACGGGGGGCGGTTCGCCGCCACCTGATCCTGTCCGAGACTGCAGGTCCCCAATCGGCTTTTGCACCAAAAGTGCGAGCTGGGCGGGGGTAATGAGTGGATCGCCTGCAATAGACGGGAGTTGACGCATTCGATCAGCCAATGGCGGCGCCCCGCGAGCGGGACGCCAACATCGACTGGGCGGAAGGCGGATCGAACTTCTGGGACAGGCACACCGGATCTTCGGTATGCCCGTACGGTCATGACGAGGGTCCAGACGTAACGGAAAGGTCAGGCGCAAGCCGGGCCGATCCAAATATCGGAGACGAACAGTGGACCGATCTGGCAAGCAGGGACTGGTTTCCGAGCTGCATCAGACCATCAGCGACGCAAACTTGGTGGTGATCACCAAGCAGAGCGGCCTGACGGTGGCTGAGGTGAGTGACCTCCGCCGCAAGATGCGTGCTGCGGGTGCTGGTTTCAAAGTCGCTAAGAATCGGCTGGCACAGCTCGCTCTTAAAGGCACCAAGCACGAAGGCCTTGACTCACTGCTGAAGGGACCGACCGCAATCGCGTATTCGGCGGACCCGGTAGCGGCGGCCAAGGGTGCCGGGACTTTCGCCAACAGCAACGAGAAGCTCACCATCATCGGTGGCTCGATGGGTTCCAGCATCATTGACGCCGCCGGCGTCAAGGCACTGGCCATCCTGCCATCGCTCGACGAGCTTCGCGCCAAGTTGGTCGGCATGCTGCAGACCCCGGCGACCCGTGTCGCCACCGTGGTTCAGGCACCTGCCGGACAGCTGGCTCGTGTGTTTGGCGCCTATGCCAAAAAGGGCGAGACCGCGTGACGGTCGAACCGAGCAACAGAAGTTCTATTCGCGTAAAAATTTGAGCCTAGGAGATTAAAATGGCTGATTTGCAAAAGCTGGTTGATGAATTGTCGAAGTTGACGGTCCTCGAGGCCGCCGAACTCTCGAAGAAGCTGGAAGAAGCTTGGGGCGTGTCCGCCGCTGCGCCGGTGGCCGTTGCCGCTGCCGCCGGTCCGGCTGCCGCCGCCGTTGTTGAGCAGGACGAATTCACCGTCGTTCTGGTCGATGCCGGCGAGAAGAAGATCAACGTGATTAAGGAAGTCCGTGCCATCACCGGTCTTGGCCTGAAGGAAGCCAAGGACCTGGTCGAGGGTGCGCCGAAGCCGGTGAAGGAAGGCGTCAACAAGGCCGAAGCAGCTGACTTGAAGAAGAAGCTGGAAGAAGCCGGCGCCAAGGTCGAGCTGAAATAAGCTCACGGCCAACGTCTGTTAGGTGGTGGAAGCGCCGGTTTTTCGATCGGCGCTTCCACGCCGCTTAAGGGACGGGTGGTTTTGTGGGTTGGATGGGCGCCGCCGACCGGCGCTGAAAAGATGGGTCGGGTACCACTTGCCGGTACTCAATGGGCAAATTGGCTTTGATGATGCCGGTCGACGGGCCGGTATCCGGTTGGAACAGACGAGGGTCAGCTAATGACGAAATCCTACAGCGGGCGTAAGCGGATTCGTAAGGGCTTTGGCCGCATCTCCGAAATCACGCGCATGCCGAATCTGATCGAGGTGCAGAAAAGCTCCTACGATCATTTTCTGCAGATCGGCGTGACGGCGGAGAAGCGCGAAAGTGTCGGCCTCCAGGAGGTTTTTCGGTCCGTTTTCCCGATCAAGGATTTTTCCGAAAAATCTGAACTGCAATTCGTGCGCTACGAGCTCGAAGAGCCGAAATATGACGTCGAGGAATGCCAACAGCGCGGCATGACCTTCGCGGCGCCGCTCAAGGTCACCTTGCGCCTGGTGGTGTGGGATCATGACGAAGAGACCGGCGCGCGGTCGATCCGCGACATCAAGGAGCAGGACGTCTATATGGGCGACATGCCGCTGATGACCCGCAGCGGTACCTTCGTCGTCGCCGGCACCGAGCGTGTGGTGGTCAGCCAGATGCACCGCTCGCCGGGCGTCTTCTTCGATCACGACAAGGGCAAGACCCATTCCAGCGGCAAATATCTGTTCGCCGCCCGCGTCATTCCCTATCGCGGTTCCTGGCTCGATTTCGAATTCGATGCCAAGGATCTCGTCTATGTCCGCATCGATCGCCGCCGCAAGCTGCCGGCGACGACGTTGCTGCTCGCCTTGTGGAACAATGCGGTCGCCACCAAGATCGGCAAGAACGCGCAGCTGACGGAAGAAGATCGTCGCTTCGGCGGCATGTCGGCGGAAGAAATCCTCGGCTTCTTCTACAAGAAGGTCACCTACTCGAAGAAGAAGGTCGGCTGGGTCACAGAATTTGATCCCGAGCGCCTGAAGGGCATCAAGCTGACCTCGGAACTGGTCGACGCCAAGACCGGCGTTGCCGTCGCCGAGATCGGCGCCAAGATGACACCGCGCCTCGCCAAGAAGCTGCAGGAAGGCGGCCTCAAGGACGTGCTGGTGCAGATCGATGATCTGATCGGCCGCTACGCCGCCGTCGATATCATCAACGAGAAGACCGGCGAGATCTTCCTTGAGGCTGGCGATGAGCTGACCCAGGTGATCATCAACCAGCTGGAAGAAGCTGGCATCAAGGACGTGCCGACGCTGAACATCGACCATGTCAATGTCGGCCCCTATATGCGCAACACCCTTGCGGCCGACAAGAACACGTCGCGCGAGGAAGCGCTGATCGACATCTATCGCGTCATGCGTCCCGGCGAGCCGCCCACCTTGGATACGGCCGAAGCCCTGTTCCAGGGCCTGTTCTTCGATGTCGAGCGCTATGACCTCTCCTCGGTCGGCCGCGTCAAGATGAACTCGCGCCTCAATCAGCAGACCGCCGATACGGTCCGTGTGCTGCGCAAGGACGACATCCTCGAGATCCTGCGTGTCCTCGTCGAATTGAAGGATGGTCGCGGCGAAATCGACGATATCGACCATCTCGGCAACCGGCGTGTGCGGTCGGTCGGCGAATTGCTGGAAAACCAGTATCGCCTCGGCCTCTTGCGCATGGAACGGGCGATCCGCGAGCGCATGAGCTCGGTCGAGATCGACACGGTGATGCCGCATGACCTGATCAATGCCAAGCCGGCGGCTGCCGCGGTGCGCGAATTCTTCGGCTCCTCGCAGCTCAGCCAGTTCATGGATCAGACCAATCCGTTGAGCGAAATCACGCATAAGCGGCGTCTCTCGGCCCTCGGGCCGGGCGGTCTGACCCGCGAGCGCGCCGGCTTCGAAGTGCGCGACGTGCATCCGACCCATTATGGTCGGATCTGCCCGATTGAAACGCCGGAAGGTCCGAATATCGGCCTGATCAACTCGCTGGCGACTTTCGCTCGCGTCAACCAATACGGCTTCATTGAGAGCCCGTATCGTCGGGTTGATCGCGGCCAGGTGACCGACGACGTCGTTTACCTCTCGGCCATGGAAGAGGGCAAGTACACCATCGCCCAGGCCAATGCCGCGGTGAATGCCAGCAACAAGCTGGATGATGATCTGATCTCCTGCCGTCGGGCTGGCGATTTCGTCATGGCCCGCCGTGACGATATCCAGTTCATCGACGTCAGCCCGAAGCAGCTGGTCTCCGTTGCGGCAGCGCTCATTCCGTTCCTGGAGAACGATGACGCCAACCGCGCGCTGATGGGCTCGAACATGCAGCGCCAGGCGGTGCCGTTGCTGCAGGCTGATGCGCCGCTGGTCGGCACCGGCATGGAAAGCACGGTGGCGCGGGATTCCGGCGTCGCCATTGCCGCCCGTCGCAAAGGGATCGTCGACCAGGTTGACGCCACCCGTATCGTCATTCGTGCCACCGAGGAAACCGATTCCGCGGCCCCGGGTGTCGATATCTATAACCTGCTGAAGTTCCAGCGCTCGAACCAGAATACCTGCATCAACCAGCGTCCGCTGGTGAAGGTTGGTGATTCGATCGAGAAGGGCGATATCATCGCTGACGGTCCCTCGACCGAACTCGGTGAGTTGGCGCTCGGCCGCAACGTGCTGGTCGCCTTCATGCCGTGGCAGGGCTACAACTTCGAAGATTCGATCCTGATCTCGGAGCGCATCGTTTCCGACGATGTCTTCACCTCGATCCATATCGAGGAATTCGAAGTCATGGCCCGTGACACCAAGCTCGGCCAGGAAGAAATCACCCGCGACATTCCGAACGTGGGTGAAGAAGCGCTGAAGAATCTCGACGAAGCCGGCATCGTCTATATCGGTGCCGAAGTGAAGCCGGGCGATATTCTGGTCGGTAAGGTGACGCCGAAGGGCGAAAGCCCGATGACGCCGGAAGAAAAGTTGCTGCGCGCCATCTTCGGTGAAAAGGCCTCGGATGTCCGTGACACTTCGATGCGCCTGCCGCCGGGCGTGGCAGGTACCATCGTCGAAGTGCGGGTGTTCTCGCGCCGGGGCGTCGACAAGGACGAACGTGCCTTGGCGATCGAGCGGGCCGAGATCGAACGTCTGGCCAAGGATCGCGACGACGAAAAGATCATCCTCGAGCGCAACTTCTACAGCCGCTTGAAGGAAGAGCTGATCAATCAGGTTGCCGCCGGCGGTCCGAAGACACTGAAGCCGGATACCAAGATCACCGACAAGGTGCTGTCGGAATTCACGCCTGGCCAGTGGCGCCAGATCGGTGTGAAGAACGACAAGCGCATGATCGAGATCGAGGCACTGAAGAAGCAGTTCAACGAATCGATCGGTGCTCTCGAGAAGCGTTTCGAGAACAAGGTCGAAAAGCTGCAGCGCGGCGACGAGCTGCCGCCGGGCGTCATGAAAATGGTCAAGGTCTTCGTTGCGGTGAAGCGCAAGCTGCAACCGGGCGACAAGATGGCCGGCCGTCATGGCAACAAGGGTGTCGTCTCGAAGATCGTGCCAATCGAGGATATGCCCTATCTCGAAGACGGTACCCATGTCGATCTGGTGCTGAACCCGCTCGGCGTGCCGTCGCGTATGAATGTCGGTCAGATTCTCGAAACCCATCTAGGCTGGGCCTGCGCCAATCTTGGTAAGCAGATCGGCCAGATGATCGACAAGGTGCGGGAGAACGGCAAGATCGCCGAACTCCGCAAGATGATGAAGGACGTTTACGGCGAGAAGATCTACAAGGCCGAGATGCTGGAAGTCGGCGACGGCGAGCTGATGGACCTTGCGTCCAATCTGCGCTTCGGCGTACCGATTGCCACACCGGTCTTCGACGGTGCCCGGGAAGAGGACATCAATCAGATGCTGGAACAGGCGGGCTTGCACCGCTCTGGCCAGTCAACCCTGACCGATGGCCGAACCGGCGAGACTTTCGAACGCCCGGTGACGGTCGGCTACATCTATATGCTGAAGCTGCATCACTTGGTCGACGACAAGATCCATGCCCGTTCAATCGGGCCGTACAGTCTCGTTACCCAGCAGCCGCTGGGCGGCAAGGCGCAGTTCGGCGGTCAGCGTTTCGGCGAAATGGAAGTCTGGGCTCTCGAAGCCTATGGTGCCGCCTATACGCTGCAGGAAATGCTGACGGTGAAGTCGGACGACGTCTCTGGTCGTACGAAGACCTACGAAGCGATTGTGCGTGGCGACGACAATTTCGAAGCGGGTATCCCGGAATCCTTCAACGTGTTGGTGAAGGAATTGCGGTCACTCGGCCTCAATGTCGATTTGACGCAGAACAACTACTAGAGCGCGATCGCCTGAGATGGATGCAAGAGCTTCCATCTCAGGCGTGAATCGCACTCTCAATTTTTACGAGGAGACGGATTCACGTGTATTGTCAAATCACTGCGTGCTTTGACAATACACGATCCGGCTCCGTCGGATCGCTGCGAGCCCTGGCCGGTGCACTCGCCAGGGCAGCAGCAATGAGGAGATGGCAATGAACGAGTTGATGAACGTTTTCGGCCAGCCAACTGGCCCGCAGACCTTCGACCAGATCCGTATCGCGATCGCCAGCCCGGAGCGCATCCGCTCCTGGTCGTTCGGCGAAATCAAGAAGCCGGAGACGATCAACTACCGAACTTTCAAGCCGGAGCGGGATGGCCTGTTCTGTGCCCGCATTTTCGGTCCGATCAAGGATTACGAATGCTTGTGCGGCAAGTACAAGCGCATGAAATATCGCGGCATCATCTGCGAAAAGTGCGGCGTCGAAGTCACCTTGTCGAAGGTGCGGCGCGACCGCATGGGCCATATCGAACTGGCCTCGCCGGTCGCTCATATCTGGTTCCTGAAGTCGCTGCCGAGCCGCATCGGCCTGCTGCTCGACATGACCCTGAAGGATCTTGAACGCATCCTTTATTTCGAGAACTTCGTCGTCATCGAACCGGGTCTGACCCCGCTGAAGCAGCGTCAGCTGCTGTCGGAAGACCAGTATCTCGACGCCCAGGACGAGTTTGGCCAGGACGCGTTCCAGGCCGGCATCGGCGCCGAAGCGATGAAGATCATGCTGGCGACCATCGATCTCGAGCAGGAGCGCGAGACGATGAAGGCGGAACTGCGCGAGACCTCGTCCGAGGCCAAGCGCAAGAAGCTGGTGAAGCGCCTGAAATTGGTCGATGCCTTCGTCGAATCCGGGTCGCGTCCGGAATGGATGATCCTCGATGTCGTGCCGGTCATTCCGCCCGAACTGCGCCCGCTGGTGCCGCTCGATGGTGGCCGGTTCGCGACCTCGGATTTGAACGATCTCTATCGTCGCGTCATCAACCGCAACAACCGCCTGAAGCGTCTCATCGAGCTGCGCGCGCCGGACATCATCGTCCGCAACGAAAAGCGCATGCTGCAGGAAGCCGTCGACGCCCTGTTCGATAACGGCCGTCGTGGGCGTGTCATCACGGGCGCCAATAAGCGTCCGCTGAAGTCGCTGTCCGATATGCTGAAGGGCAAGCAGGGCCGCTTCCGTCAGAACCTGCTCGGTAAGCGCGTCGACTATTCCGGCCGTTCGGTGATCGTCGTCGGTCCGGAACTGAAGCTGCATCAATGCGGCCTGCCGAAGAAGATGGCGCTCGAGCTGTTCAAGCCGTTCATCTATTCGAAGCTGGAACTCTATGGCATGGCCTCGACCATCAAGGCCGCCAAGCGTATGGTGGAAAAGGAACGGCCGGAAGTCTGGGACATCCTCGAAGAGGTGATCCGCGAGCATCCGGTCATGCTGAACCGCGCCCCGACCCTGCACCGTCTCGGCATTCAGGCCTTTGAGCCGGTGCTGATCGAAGGCAAGGCCATTCAGCTGCATCCGCTGGTCTGCACCGCCTTCAACGCCGATTTCGACGGTGACCAGATGGCGGTCCACGTACCGCTGTCGCTGGAAGCCCAGCTCGAAGCCCGCGTGTTGATGATGTCGACCAACAACATCCTCAGCCCCGCCAACGGCAAGCCGATCATCGTGCCGAGCCAGGACATCGTCCTTGGTCTCTATTACATCTCGATGGAAGCAAAGGGTCAGCCGGGCGAGAACATGGCGTTCTCCAATACCGGCGAAATCCAGCATGCCTTGGACGCCAAGGTGGTGACGCTGCATACCTCGATCCGGGCGCGTCTCCATGCCTATGACGACAGCGGCAAGCTGGCGACACGGGTGGTGGCGACCACGCCAGGCCGCATGCTGCTCAGCGAATTGCTGCCGAAGCATCCGAACCTGCCGTTCAGCCTGATCAACCGCGTATTGACCAAGAAGGAAATCACCAACGTCATCGATGCCGTCTACCGCCATTGCGGTCAGAAGGAGACGGTGATTTTCGCCGATCGCATCATGGCGCTTGGCTTCGGCCATGCTTGCCGCGCCGGTATTTCCTTCGGCAAGGATGACATGATCATTCCGGAGGCCAAGGGCAAGCTGGTTGCCGAGGCTCAGGGCAAGGTCAAGGAATACGAACAACAGTATCTCGATGGTCTGATCACCCAGGGCGAAAAGTACAATAAGGTCGTCGACGTCTGGTCCACCTGCACCGAGCGGGTCGCCGAAGAGATGATGAAAGTCATGTCGAAGACGACCTCGGGCAGCCAGATCAACTCCGTCTTCATGATGGCACATTCCGGTGCCCGTGGTTCCGCCGCACAGATCAAGCAGCTCGCCGGTATGCGCGGCTTGATGGCGAAGCCGTCGGGTGAAATCATCGAGACGCCGATCATCTCGAACTTCAAGGAAGGCCTCACCGTGCTCGAGTACTTCAACTCGACCCACGGCGCCCGTAAGGGTCTGGCCGATACCGCCTTGAAGACGGCGAACTCGGGTTACCTGACGCGCCGTCTGGTCGACGTCGCCCAGGACGCGATCATCACCGAGGAAGATTGCGGCACCACCAAGGGTCTCACCGTGAAAGCGGTGGTCGAAGGTGGCGAAGTGATCTCGCCCTTGGCCGAACGCATCCTCGGCCGTTGTGCAGCGGAAGACATCAAGGATCCGCTTTCTGGCAAGGTTATCGTGCCGGCTGGTGGCCTGATCGACGAGCCGCTGGTTGATGCGGTCGACCGGGCTGGCATCGATACGGTGAAGATCCGTTCGGCGCTGACCTGCGAAACCCATACCGGCATCTGCGGCAAGTGCTATGGTCGCGATCTGGCACGTGGCACCACGGTCAATATCGGTGAAGCGATCGGTGTCATCGCGGCACAGTCGATCGGTGAGCCGGGTACCCAGCTGACCATGCGTACCTTCCATATCGGTGGTGCGGCCCAGCGCGGTGCGGAGCAATCCTCGATCGAGGCGTCGTTCGATGCCGAAGTCGTGGTGAAGAACCGCAATATCGTGCTCAACAGCGACGGCCTGCCCATCATCATGGGCCGGAACTGCGAAATCGTGCTCAATGACGAATTGGGTCGCGAGCGCGCCCGTCACCGCGTTCCCTATGGCGCCAAGCTGCTGGCCGATCACGGCATTCGGGTGACCAAGGGCCAGAAGCTGGCCGAGTGGGATCCCTATACCCTGCCGATCATCACCGAGCGTGAAGGTATCGTGAACTACATCGACCTGGTCGAAGGCCTGTCGATGCGCGAAGTGATGGACGAAACCACCGGCATTTCCAACCGCGTGGTCGTCGACTGGAAGCAGCAGCCCCGTGGCAACGACCTGAAGCCGCGCATCACCCTGCGCGACGAGAAGGGCAATGTCATCATGTTGCCGAACGGCCTCGAAGCCCGTTACTTCATGTCGGTCGACGCCATTCTCTCCGTCGAGAACGGTTCCCATGTGCGGGCTGGCGACGTGCTCGCCCGTATCCCGCGGGAAAGTTCGAAGACGCGCGACATCACCGGCGGTCTGCCGCGTGTTGCCGAGCTCTTTGAAGCCCGCAAGCCGAAGGATTTCGCCATCATCAGCGAGATCGCCGGTCGCGTCGAATTCGGCAAGGACTACAAGACCAAGCGCCGCATCATGGTGGTGCCGGAGGATGCCTCCGAGGAAAGCCGCGAATATCTGATCCCGAAGGGCAAGCACATCTCCGTTCAGGAGGGCGACTATGTCCAGAAGGGCGATCAGCTGCTCGATGGCAATCCGGTGCCGCATGACATTCTGAACGTCATGGGTGTCGAAGCCTTGGCTTCCTATCTCACCAATGAGATCCAGGAGGTCTATCGACTGCAGGGCGTGAAGATCAACGACAAGCACATCGAGGTGATCGTTCGCCAGATGCTGCAGAAGGTCGAGATCAGCGATCCGGGCGATACCACTTTCTTGACCGGCGAGCAGGTTGATCGCTCGGAGTTCGAGGAAGAAAACGCCAAGGCGCTGAAGGATGGCGGTCGTCTTGCCAAGGGTGCACCGGTTCTGCTCGGTATCACCAAGGCGAGCTTGCAGACGCGCTCCTTCATCTCGGCTGCGTCGTTCCAGGAAACCACCCGCGTCCTCACCGAGGCGGCGGTTTCGGGCCGGGTCGATACGCTGATCGGTCTGAAGGAAAACGTCATCGTCGGTCGTCTGATCCCGGCCGGTACCGGTTCGGTGGGCCGAGAAGACCAAGCCGGCTGCCTTGCCGGACAAATCGGCGGAAGTCGCCTGATTGGCGGCATCGGTCTAAAAGAAAACCCCGCCAGTTTCTGGCGGGGTTTTTCTTTGGTCGATCAGCACAACGCTGCGGCGCGCTCTAATCGTGCGGCAGCTGCAGCGCCGTCATGCTGAGCAGGCGCTCGACCAGTTTCAAAATCGCCCGGCTGTTCCGCTGAATATCGGCGGCGTAGGTCTGATAAAGCGGTACGCCAATGGGCCCCAAAGCTTCCAGGCGAATGACATCGGCGCGATTGGCAATGTCCTCCAGCGGCGCCAGCAATTCGGCCCCCATCTGCGCCAGCTGGCGCAGGGTTGTCGCGTGCCGGTCGAGTTCGCTCTCCACGCCAGGCGCTTGATTAACGATGGTCCCACGCTTGGAAATATCCCGCACGGCGATCGACAGGGCCGGTTGCCCAAGACGCGTCACGACCCGACCGAAGACCTCGACCGGCAGGGTCTTGCCATCCAGGCGATGCAGGACCGTATCGACCGGTGCCGAGTCAGGGATGGCGACATGATCGAGCAGGCGTTGAATGCGCGCCTGTTGGTTGGGGCGATAGGACAGACCCTCGAGAAAGGCGCCGATCGGCGAGCCAATCAGCATGCCGGCTTCACAGCAGAACAACCGTGCGGCGGTTGAATTGGCGGCCTGCACCGTGCCATCAGTATCCAGCAGCAACAGCGCATCGGGCGCCACATCGACCAGGAACCGGGCGAGATCCAGCTCGTGCTCCTGGGCCGTGCTGATCCAATAATGATCGACCGCATTGCGCAGGCTGCGATGTTCCAGCGCTTGATCGATATGGAGGGCAATCGTCTCCCCGTCGAGCGGCAAGGTCAGGGCATCATCGGCACCGGCATTGATGGCGGCGCGCAGGTCTTCGGGCCGCTGGACCAGCGCCAGCAAGGCGGCGCGCGACAGGCCGACTTCATGGCGGGCGCGCCGAATGTTCTCAAAGTCATGCGAATTCGGGCAGGCGATCAGGACCAAATCCCAGAATTCGCCATCGATCCCAAGTTGCACGGCCTCGTCGATGTGGGAAACGATGCGCAGGTCACGGCTGGCGGTCTTGGCCAGGGCTTCCGCCAAGGCAGCTTGCAGGTCAGTCGTTTCCATGACCGCCAGGACCCGCCAGTCGATCGTCGACCGGGCATCCGTCGGAGCATTCTCAAACCAGGACTGAATGTACTGAGTCAGCAACTGCGCGGTACCTGTCTATCTTCTTACCGTGCCAGTGTGATGGTAAAAGTTTAAACAAATGTTATCTTTCAAGGACCTAACGCAGTATTTCACCGCCCCCTAGATTTGGGTGGAGTCCACCCTTCGAGACCGCTATAGCTTCGATCATGATGCAGCTTTGGATCATTCTTGCCGGCCTGCCGGTCGGTGTCTGGATTTACCTGCTGGCCTTCCGGGGGCATTTCTGGCTGGAACAGCCGCGCTTGCTTCAAGCCGAGGCTGCCCAAGGCTTGTCATCTGACGGCCAATCGGCCCCAGCCTGGCCGTCGGTGGTTGCCGTGGTGCCAGCGCGCAATGAGGCCGGCGTCGTCGGCCGGGCGATCAGTGCGCTATTGCGCCAGGATTATCCCGGCAGCTTTCGCATCATCCTGGTCGACGATAACAGTCATGACGGCACCGCCGCCGAGGCCCGCGCCGCTGCCGCAGCCATCGAGGCCAGCGAGCGCTTGACGGTTGTGACGGGCAAGCGCCTGGTGGCCGGCTGGACCGGCAAGCTATGGGCCGTGAAGCAGGGGCTGGACCAGCTCGACCGGCAGGAGCGCAAAGCGGATTACGTGTTGTTGACCGATGCCGATATCGACCATGCACCGGACAGCCTGCGCCAGCTGGTTGTGCGCGCCCTTGCCGGGGACCCGAAAGCCGGCCGCTATAAACTGGTATCGTTGATGGCTCGGCTGCGGACCGACACCTTTGCCGAGAAGGCGCTGATCCCGGCTTATGTCTTCTTCTTTCAAATGCTCTATCCTTTCGCTTGGATCAATGATCCGAAGAAACGCATGGCGGGTGCCGCCGGCGGCTGCATGCTGGTCGAGCGCAAAGCCTTGAAGGCAGTGGGTGGCATTGCCGCCATCAAGGATGCCCTGATCGATGATTGTGCGCTGGGCCGGGTGATGAAGAGCCAAGGGCCGATCTGGCTGGGTCTGGCTGACAATGTCAGCAGCTTGCGCGGCTATCCCACCTGGCGCGATATCTGGATGCTGATCGCCCGTTCGGCCTTCACCCAGCTCAATCGGTCGACCCTGCTGTTGATCGGCTGTGTCATCGGCATGGTGCTGACCTATCTGCTGCCGCCCATGTTGACCATGGAGCCCGATCCGGGGCTGCGGCTGCCGGGCATCATCGCCTGGTCGATGATGACGATCAGCCTGCTGCCCTGTCTTTACTACTATCGACGCTCGGTCCTTTGGGCGCCGCTTTTACCGCTGATCGCCTTGTTCTATCTGGCGGCGACGGTCGATTCCGCGCGCCGTTATTGGGTTGGCCGCGGTGGCGAATGGAAAGGCCGCATGCAGGCCAAGAAGTCCGCATGATATGACACAGATGACTGGAACAGATTTTGTGATGACGTCAACGCAGGATATTGCCACCCCATCGGGGAAGGACAAAGGCACGGAGAATTTTCCCGTTGGATCGGCGCTGATCAGGCCGGATCTCAGGGCGCATGTGCATGCATATTATCGCTGGGCCCGCATGGGCGATGACATTGCCGACAATCCGGCGCTGTCGCCGGAAGACAAGATCCGCCGCCTCGATCTGATGGAAGAGGTCCTGCTGCATCCAACCCGCACCGACGTGAAGGTGGCGGCGGCGATGCGCGAAAGTCTCCAGGCGACGCATTTGCCGACGGTCAATTGTACCGATCTGTTGATTGCCTTCCGGCTGGATGCCACCAAACAGCGTTACGAAAACTGGGCGGAGCTGATGCATTATTGCCGGTATTCCGCCTCGCCCGTGGGGCGCTATCTGCTGACCTTGCATGGCGAGGCGCCGGAATCGCTGCCGCCCTCGGATGCGTTGTGCAATGCCCTGCAAGTCATCAATCACCTGCAGGACTGTGCCGTCGATTACCGCGAGATGAACCGCGTCTATGTGCCGCTCGATCATCTGCGCGAGGAAGGGATCGATGTCACCGCACTCACCGAGGGCAAGAGCAGCAAGGCGCTGCGTCACGTCCTCGACCGGTTGCTGGATGAGACGGATGCCCTGATGGCGGATGCACATCGCCTGCCGCGCCAGGTCAGCGATCTGCGCATGCGGGCGGAAAGCGCCATCATCGTCAATCTGGCCGATAAACTGATCGCCGCCTTGCGCCGCCGCGACCCGCTGGCGGTGCGCGTCAAGCTGAAGAAGCCGGCGATCGCCTTGGCGGCCCTGCAGGGCATCACCGCCGCCGTGCTGCGCGGCGGACCCCGTCGGTCGATGGCGCCGGTGAGAAGATCATGACAGCAGCGATCGATCCGGCGTTGACCGCCGCCATTGCCGAAAAGGTGCGGGCGGCCGGTACCTCCTTCTACAGCGCCATGCGCCTGCTCACCCCGGAGCGGCGCGATGCCATGTATGCGATTTATGCCTTTTGTCGCGAGGTTGACGATATCGCCGACGATGACGGTCTCAGCAATGACGAGCGGCAGCGGCGGCTCGCCGCCTGGCGGCGGGAGATCGATCTGCTGTTCGCCGGGCAACCCAGCAACCTGGTGGCCAGGGCCTTGCTGCCCTATGTCGCGCTGTTCGATCTGCGTCGTGACGATTTCCTGGCGGTGATCGACGGCATGGAAATGGATTCGGTCGCCATTCAGGCGCCGAGCCTGGCGGAGCTCGATCTCTATTGCGACCGGGTGGCGAGCGCCGTCGGCCGCCTCTCCGTGCGCGCCTTCGGCACCAGTCAGGCGGAAGCGGATATCGTTGCCTATCATCTTGGCCGCGCCTTGCAACTGACCAATATCCTGCGCGATGTCGCGGAAGATGCGGGCCGCGATCGCCTTTATCTGCCGCGCGAGATGCTGCAGGCGCACGGCATCATCGCGACCGATCCGAAAACCGTGCTGCAACATCCGGCTTTGGCCGATGTCTGCCGGGAGCTCGCCACCAAGGCGGATGACCATTTCCGTCAGGCCTGGGTGGCGATGCAGCTGTGCCCCAAGGAAGCGATGCGTCCGGCGCGGGTGATGGGGGCGATGTACCGGGCCATCTTCGATCAGCTGCTGCGGGCCAATTGGCATCGCCTCGATCAACGGGTCTCGGTGCCGAAATGGCGCAAGATCTGGATCGCTTTGCGCTACGGCTTCCTGTGAGCCTTGTGAGCTGGTTGATGATCGCGGGTGCCGCATGAGCCGACAATCCTCCGAGAAGCACCGGATCCACGTGATCGGTGCCGGCCTGGCTGGTCTAGCCGCCGCCATGCGCCTCAGCCGTGCCGGTCATCCGGTGACAATCTATGAAGCAGCGCAGCAGGCCGGCGGCCGTTGCCGCTCTTATGACGATGCCGAACTGGATTGCCGTCTCGACAATGGCAATCATCTGATCGTCACCGGCAATCTCGCCGCCATGGCCTATCTGACGGAGATCGATGCCGCCTCGACCGTCGTCACCCAGGATATGGCGGTCTTTCCCTTCATCGATGTCACCACCGGCGAGCGCTGGACCGTAAGGCCGACCGATGGCCGTTTCCCCTGGTGGATCTTTCTCAAAGATCGGCGGGTTGCCGGCAGCCGGGCGCGCGATTATCTCTCGGCGCTAAAGATGCAACGGGCTGGTGCCGATACCACCATTGCCGAATGCTTCGATCAATCCTCGCTGCTGTACCGCCGGCTCTGGGCGCCGCTGACAGCGGCCGTGCTGAACACCGAACCGAAGACTGCCTCGGCGCAATTATTGTGGTCGATCTTCGCCCAGACTTTCGGCCGTGGCGGCGCTGCCTTGCATGCGGTGCTGCCGAAGATCGGCCTCTCGGAAACGTTGGTTGATCCGGCCTTGCAGATGCTGGCCCGACGGGGCGGCGAGATTCGCTACGGCCATCGCTTGCGGGCGCTGAAGATGACGGGCAAGCAGATCGAGCAACTGGATTTCGGCAAGACCGTGATCGATCTTCACCCCGGCGAGCGGGTGGTGCTGGCGGTGACGGCGCCGGTCGCCGCCGATCTGCTGCCCGGTATCCCGGCACCGGACTCTTTTCGCGCCATCGTCAATGCGCATTTCCGCTGCGACGATGTCGCCGACGCGCCGGGCTTCGTCGGTGTCATCGGCGGCACCGCCGAATGGATCTTCCAGAAGCCCGGCATTCTCTCGGTCACCTGCAGTGCGGCGGAGGCCTTGGTCGATCGGCCGGCGGAGGAATTGGCCATGCTGATCTGGGGTGGTCAAAGAGAAGCGCGCGACCTTCGCCGCGACGCCCGCGCAGCTGGCAAAACGCCCCAGTTGCAAGACCGGTTATGGCAATCTCTGGCTGGCGGGTGATTGGACCGATACCGGCTGGCCGGCCACCATCGAAGGCGCCATTCGATCGGGCTTCACTGCGGCCGACGCAATGCTCCTATGACGTCGGCTAAGCTGCTAAAGGGAATGCTTAACTTTCGACATCCCGTGAATTTGCTTTTGGCCGGTCGGCGGCTATAATCGGGTCATCTTTCCCAAAGCGACTGAGGTAATTATGACCCGAGCTGTAGCGAAGGCGGATGTTGCGTTGCCGATCAAGGATCAAAGCCTGTTCCGTCAGCAGTGCTACATCAATGGCCAGTGGATCGATGCCGATTCCGGCAAGACCATCGACGTCACCAATCCAGCGACTGGCGAAGTCCTCGGCAGCATTCCCAATATGGGTGCGGCCGAGACGCGCCGCGCCATCGAGACGGCCAATGCCGCCTGGGGCCCGTGGCGCAAGAAGACCGCCAAGGAGACGATCTCGCCGTCCTGATGACCGCCGAACAGGGCAAGCCGCTGGCGGAGTCCAAGGGCGAGATCGCCTATGCCGCCTCCTTCATCGAATGGTTTGCCGAGGAAGCCAAGCGCATCTATGGCGATGTCATTCCGGCGCATCAGGGCGACAAGCGCATCGTCGTCACCAAGGAACCGATCGGCGTCGTCGCGGCGATCACGCCGTGGAACTTCCCGGCGGCGATGATCACCCGCAAGGCAGCGCCGGCCTTGGCCGCCGGCTGCCCGGTGGTCTTGAAGCCGGCGACGCAAACACCCTATTCGGCCCTGGCGCTGGCGGTTCTCGCCGAGCGTGCCGGTCTGCCAGCCGGTCTCTTCAGCGTCGTCACCGGGTCGGCTTCGGCGATCGGCGGCGAGATGACCAGCAATCCGATCGTGCGCAAGCTGACCTTCACCGGCTCGACCGAAATCGGCAAGCTGTTGATGCAGCAATCGGCCGCCACGGTGAAGAAGACCTCGATGGAACTCGGCGGCAATGCGCCGTTCATCGTCTTTGAAGATGCCGATCTCGACGCGGCGGTCGAGGGCGCCATCATGTCGAAGTTCCGCAACACCGGTCAGACCTGCGTCTGCGCCAACCGCATCTATGTGCAGGAAAGCGTCTATGACAGTTTCGTCCAGAAGCTGACGGCTGCGGTCGGCAAATTGAAAGTCGGTGACGGCCTGAAGGGCGAAACCCAGCAGGGCCCGCTGATCGACATGAAGGCGGTCGCCAAGGTCGAAGAGCATATCGCCGATGCCCTCGGCAAGGGTGCCAAGGTGGTTGCCGGTGGCAAGCGTCACGCGCTGGGTGGCAGCTTCTTCGAGCCGACCATCCTGACGGGTGTGACCTCAAAGATGGCGGTCGCCAAGGAAGAGACCTTCGGCCCGCTGGCGCCGCTGTTCCGCTTCAAGACGGAAGAGGAAGCGGTACGGCTCGCCAATGACACCGAATTCGGTCTGGCGGCCTATTTCTACAGCCGCGATCTCGGCCGGGTCTGGCGCGTTGCCGAGCAGGTCGAATACGGCATCGTCGGCATCAATACCGGCATCATCTCGACGGAAGTGGCGCCCTTCGGTGGCGTCAAGGAATCCGGGACCGGCCGTGAAGGCTCGAAATACGGGATCGAAGACTATCTCGAGATCAAATACATGTGCATGGGCGGGATCTGATCCACGTCCGTCATATTTGATTGCGTGCGTAACCTGACCCCCTCGTTGCCGATCCTGGATCGGCAACGAGGGGGTTCTTGCATCCGGGAAGACCGATGATCGAGATCAGCCATCTGACCTATGACTATCCCGGGCGCCGGGCGCTCGACGACGTCTCGGTCACCATCGCCCCCCTCACCATCACGGCGCTGGTGGGGCCCAATGGCGCCGGCAAGTCGACCTTCCTGCGACTCTGCGCGGCGTTGGATCGGCCTTATTTTGGCCAGGTGAAGATCGACGGCCTCGATGTGCATGACGATCCGCGGGCCGCGCATCGGCGCATGGGCTTCCTGCCGGATTTCTTCGGCCTCTATGACGACCTCACGGTCCATCAATGCCTGCTCTATCGCGCCCGTGCCCAAGGCGTTGCCGCCGCCGAGGCCGAGGCAGCCGCTTTGCGGGCGGCCGATCGGCTCGATCTCGGCGATCGCCTCAAAGATAAGGCCGGGACCTTGTCGCGGGGCCTGCGGCAGCGTCTGGCGATCGCCCAGGCGATCATCCATGCGCCGAAAGTCTTGATGCTGGATGAGCCGGCCTCGGGGCTCGACCCGGAGGCGCGGATCGCGCTGGCGGCGGTCTTGCGTCGCTTGCGCGATGACGGCATGACGATCATCGTCTCCTCGCATATTCTGGCTGAGCTGGAAGATTACTCCACCCATATGCTGATCATCCGGGAGGGCCGCATCGTCGAATTCACGCCGATCGGTCACGCCATGCAGGCGCAAGGTCATATTCGGCTGCGCATCCATCTGGCCCATGACGACGCCCGGCTGGGCACAATCCTGCAGCAGATACCCGGTGTCACCGTGACGGCGGTCGATGCAGCGAAGGCGATCATCGAGATGACGGATGAGCTTGGGGTGCGCGCTGCTGTGCTCAAACGCCTGGTTGCCGCCGATCTGGCGGTCAGCGAATTCGCGCCGGAGCGTCTGGGCCTGCAGGACGCCTATCTCAATCATGTGCATTCGGCGGCGTCCGTCGTCCCGCTTGCCTCGACCACGCCCAGCGAAGGATCCGTGCAGTGATCGGCAATCCGGAATTCACCCGCAATCTCTGGCTGCAATGCTCCTGGCAGCGCCTGCTGGCAGCGGCGATCGTCATCGGTATTCTCTATTATGCCGCCGCCTATTTCGGCGCGGCCGGATCAGAAGTTTTCACCACCGGCGGTCGCTGGCTGTTCGGCTTCATCATCGGTCTCTGGGGGACGCGCCGCGCCGCTGATGCCTTGGCCGAGGAAGTCGGCGGCAATACCTGGGAAATCCAGCGCATGTCCGGCCTCTCGGCCTGGCAGATGGTCTGGGGCAAGCTGCTCGGCGGCACCGCTTATCCGTGGTTTTGCGCTCTGCTGTGTCTCGCTCTCATGGATGTCGCGTCGCTGCAACGTGGCAGCAAGATCCAAGATCTGCTGCTACCCAATGCGAATTTGATCCTCAGCGGCCTGGTGGCCCATGCCGTGTCGCTTGGTGTCGCCCTGTTGCTGCTCAGGAAGGCGCAATTGCGCCACCGCCTGATGGTGACATTTGCCCAGGTCTGCGGTCTGCTGGTCTATAGCAACAGTCTGTTCAGCGATCTCTCGACCTTGGTCAATGGCCTGGAGCTGGTCAACTGGTACGGCCGCTTTTATCCGACCGTCCCGTTTCATCTGGCGAGCCTTGTGGTGTTCGGCCTCTGGGCCTGGTTCGGCCTCTATCGGCTGATGCGCCTGGAGCTGCAATACCGCAACTGGCCCTGGGCCTGGATCGCCTTCATTGCCTTCGTCATGATCTATGTCGCCGGCTTTGCCACCCATGGCGGCCAGCCTTTGACCGCCTCATTGAGTGCCCCGGTCGCCCTCGGTGTTCTGCTCACCTATCTCTCATTCCTGGCGGAACCCAAGGATCCGGTGCGCTATCGCTGGGGCTTCATTGCCCTGCGCGCCGGCGATCTCGGCAAGGCGCTTGGCTTCGTGCCGCTCTGGTTGATCAGTTATCTGGCGACCGGCGCCGTCGCGGCGGTTCTGATCCTGCTGTTGCCGAGCGAGCCGGTGACCGATCTTGGCGCGAGCTGGCTGACGCATTGGTGGCCGGCGATCGGACCACGGCCCCGGGTATTGGTTGTCGCCGGCCTGCTGTTCCTGGCGCGCGACATCCTCTTTCTGCTGCTGCTGAATTTCGGCCGCTGGCGGCAACGTGCCGATCTCGCCGGTTTGATCTACCTGCTGATCGCTTACTTCCCCCTGGCCTCGATCATCGGCTTCGTCGGCGGCTATCGATTACTGCCGATTGTGGTGCCCGTCGATGCCGGCAATCTGGTGATCACCTTCGGTCCGGTGCTGGCCGAGATCATGGCACTCGGCGTGCTGCTGGTCCACCGCTGGCGCCTGCAGGTTGCGATCAGGCCGGTATCTGCCGCGGCCTAACGCCACCCGTCAGGCAAGACCGCGTGCGCGAAGCCAATGCGGGTCGAGATCGCCACAGGCGATGGTTTCAGCCGGACCGATTAATCGCACATCGGTGAACCGGCCATCTGGCGCCGGCAGGAAGGTGATCTCCAATTCACCGCCGCCGGTGGGGTCGATGATGACGGGCGATCGCGCCTCGCCCAGCAAGGCCGCGATCAACGCGGTAGCGACGGAACCGGTTCCGCAAGCCAGTGTCTCGGCCTCGACACCGCGCTCATAGGTGCGGACGCGGTAGCGATCGGCGCCGCGATGCTCGGCAAAATTGACGTTCACACCGCGGGGAAAATGCGGGTGATGCCGCAAGAGCGGACCAATGCGTCCGAGCTCAACCTGTTCGATCGCGGTGGTGAAGATGACGAGATGCGGGACGCCGGTATCGATGGCATGGCCGGTCCAGGTTTCGCCATTGGCGCCGAGGGTGAGATTAAGCTCTGCGGCACTCGGGGTTGTCATTGCCAAACTGATCAGATCGCCATGCAAGTCGGCGCGCATGAGACCGGCGAGCGTGCGGAAGGTCGTCGTCGACTGGATCAGGCCAAGATCATGGGCGCGCTTCACGACGCAACGCGCACCATTGCCGCACATCTCGCCGTCGACGCCGGTGGCATTGGTATAACTCATCGCAAAATCGACCTCGGTGTCGCTGCCGATCAAAATCAAGCCGTCACCACCCAATCCCTTGCGGCGATCGCAGAGGACGCGCGCAAGATCATGGCGCTGCGCCATCCAGTGAGTCGAGCGATCGTCGATGACGACAAAGTCATTGCCACAGCCATGCATGCGCGCGAAACGCAGGCGGGGCTCCGTCGATGTGCCGATTTCACGGCGATCTGGCGTCAACCTGTGTACTCCTTGCCGCTGTTTGATAGACAAGGTGTAACATTGCATGCATTATCGCGCCTAACAAAAGTGAAACGCCAGCGCGTGCAGGCGGCGATTGATCCAAACCATCGGATTGATCAGACCGGTTGCAAGGAAATGTCGGCGATCGATGGGGGGTTGAGTGGTCAAGGCGGAATCTCGGCCTTATCTCTTGCTATCGCCGGCGCTGCTCTCTCTGGCATTCCTGCTGGTTGCGCCGATCATCTTCATCTTTGCCTATTCTTTCTGGTTGCGCGCCGCCAATGGCCAGGACATGCCGGCCTTTCAGTTCGGCAATTGGGCTTCGGTGCTTGGCGATACCTTCTATTGGCGGGCCCTGGGTGAAACCTTCCAGACCTCGGCGATCA
>WNFM01011201.1_pt1 | contig 23165 bp, 20 predicted proteins | sample 5400271 | NCBI WGS metagenome assembly WNFM01 (sample SAMN13153352, study PRJNA577476) | soil metagenome | isolation source: 60 cm saprolite on Douglas fir-dominated hillslope | place: USA:California | collected 2013-09-17 | reverse complement strand
GAACATCTGGCCGAATGCCCCGTCAAAGACGGCAGCGTGGTCGTCCGCCAGGGCGACGCCGGCGGTTCGCTCTTCTTCGTCGCCGAGGGCGCACTCGAAGTGCGTGTCTCCGACAGGAACGGCGCCGAGATTGCCGTCGATTGCCTGGGCGCCGGCGACGTATTCGGCGAGATCTCTCTGCTGACCGGCGAAGCGCGCCGCGCCACCATCGTCGCGCTCACCACGGCGCTGCTCTACGAAGTTCGCAAGGACGACGTGGCCCCGCTCCTGCAGCGCCGCCCGGAACTCGGTGAGGCGCTTGCCGCTATCATGGCGGAGCGTCAACAGTGGAACGTCGCCCGTCTGCGCTCCCGCGAGTATGCCGTCGATGTGGCCCCGGCGCCGAGCTCGGCGGAAATTCTCCGGCGGTTGTGCAGTTTTTTCGGCCTGCCGGCGGCGCGCTGACATGCGCGCTGGCGACATGCTAGATGTTGTCCGAAGCGGCAAGCGGACGCTGCATGGCCTTTTCTGACCAGTCGGGCGATGTCGCCGGGAACAGCCCTGGCGCTACCACGGCTGCGACCAAGCTTGGTCCGCGCTTCCACCGATCGTGGGCGGACCTGAACGGTCATGACCCAGTCGCGATCTACCGCATCCTTACCCGGTTCTATGGGCAGCAGCATCGTCATTATCACACCCTGGCACATGTCGAGGATTGCCTCCGGGAATTCGACGCGTTCCGGGCGGCGTGTCCCACTTTCCTCTCCGGGGACATGTGGCATGCCGTGGAGGTTGCGCTGTGGTTCCATGACGTCATTCATGAACCGCGCGCCGGCGACAACGAGGAGCGCAGCGCGGACGTTTTCGAAGCCATCGCCGCCGAAGCGATGTTCCCGACTCACGTCATCGCCTGCGTGCGGCGGTTCATTCTCGCAACCAAGATCGACGCACCCTCCCCCACGGCGGAGGAGCAGGTGACCATCGACTGCGATCTGGCTTCGCTCGGTTACGCTCCCGAGATCTTCAAGCGCAGCGGGGCCGCCATACGGAACGAGTATGGCTTCCTGCTTGACAGGGATTTCACAGAAACCAGACGCTCAGCGTTTCTATGCCTCAGCCGGCGGCCCAGGATTTTCTGGACGGAATTCATGCGACTTCGCTATGAGCGACAGGCCCGCGCCAATCTTGCCGCAGCGCTCGAGGGCCCTAACCCGTTCAGTGAAGACTGAGCGGCTCGAGGTCGTGTTGACGGAGAGCCGCACAAGCCAGGTCACGATCCGCGAAGCGCCAGATATACGTGCCATCCGCGGCATGCACGGCATAAGCCGGGACACCGTTGGTTTTCACCGGCTTCACATAGGCCATCTCGGTACGGCCGAACAGCGCGAAATCCCGCAGCGAGAGAGATCTCATTTTCGACAGCGCCAGCATCGCTTCCTCCTGCATTGGCGGTGAACCCGATGCAGCGAGACTAGACGGGTGATCAGGACAGTGCTGTGAACGGACCCACAACATAGGCAAGTTTTCACAGGCGCGCTCGATCCGAACGCTGACAACGGAACAGCCCGGCGCCGAAACGTGTCGGGCGGACCCGGGCTGTCCTTGCATTGGCTCCGGGGCACGGATTCGAACCGTGGACCGATCGGTTAACAGCCGATTGCTCTACCGCTGAGCTACCCCGGATCAGGCGTCAATTGGATTTGATGTGCTTTTGCAAGCACGTCGATGGAGCCGCAACCCGGATGCTCTATCGACAGGCGGCGGCCCGCAACGCGCGGGCCGCCGTACTATACGGCGAGACCGCTCGATCAGCGAGCGTTGCCTTGAGAAGCGCCGTTGCTGTTCGCGGCGAGCGCATTGGCGTTGCCATCGATCGCGACGGCGGCACCAACGGCGGCCTGGACCGTGGGGGCGCTGTTGAGTTGGACGCCGCCCTTCCTGCCGGAGAGATTGCCCTGGATGATGCTGTTGGTGTTCACGCCCGTCGCGCTGGCGTCACCGCCAATGCTGAGCGCCGTGCTGAGGGCGGTCGAGACCGTGGGCGCGCGGTTGGATTGGCCGAAGCCCGGTGAACCGCCGCCACCGCGGATGTTGGTCTGGTCGATGGCGTTGTTGTTGAGCGACAGGCCGCTTGCCGAGCCGCGCTTGGCGAAGGCGTTGCTGGTCGTAGTCTGATGGGTGGGAGCCGAGTTGAACTGACCCGCCGAAGCCGGGGCGACGAGCGGCGCGGCGAGCAAGAGAGCCGCGACGGCAGAGTACAGGGAGAGACGACGCATGGTGTGTTCCTTTTCTGAGCAAGCTCGGCGGCCCGATGCCCCGTGCTGCCTTGCGACCTTATCCGTTCGCTATATCCGCGGCTGTGAACCAGCCGACAACCGATCACTGATTGCTCTGGCTCACGATGTTGCTGTTGATCGCAGTGGCGCTGGCATTGCCGCCGATGCTCGTGGCATTGCTCGAAGCCGACTGGGTCGCGGACGCGCTATTGGCCTGAGCGGTCGCTCGACCGCCGCCGATTGACGACTGTGCCGTGCCGCCGCCGATCGTCGTGCTGTTCGCCACCTGCTGGCGCACGATGTTGTTGTTGCCGATGGCGACTGGACTATCGAAGGCGTTGACGACGGTGACCGGCTGCGGCGGAGCATTGAGCGCTGCCTGCTGCAGCTGGAGCTGCTGCTGCGCCAGACGGCGCGCGGCGAACTGCTGAGCCGCCCCAAGCGTCTGCTGCCTGGCGGTGGTCGCGTCGGGCGTGCCGCTGCCGGTCACGGCTGCCGCCGAGGCCGCCGTCCCGGGGCTGGATGCCGCGGCATTGATCTGGCGCAGTTGCTGGATCTGCTGGAGTCGGCCGAAAACGTGATTGAGGACCTGCTCCTGCGCGTTTGGCGTGTTGAGCACCTCCCGGCTGAGCGTGATGCCGCCCGCCTCCTGGGCCGATGCGGCGGCCGTGCCCAAGGCAATCGCGGCAAGACCCGAGAGGAGGACTTTGCGGATCATCATGGCAGGCTCCCTGGCTTTGTGAGGCGCGTTGGCAGGGATCATGGCCGGTGCCGGCGATCAAAGCTGTTAAGTGCGCCACAGTTGATGCCACATCTTCTGACCGGCAGCTTACCCGTCAGCAGCAGCATCTCCTGGTTGCGGCGGATCGTCTCGGCGAGGGTTATCGCCCGCAGCCGGGATGGTCCCAGGTCGGGGAGAACGGGGAGCATGACGGTTTGCACCGCAGGGTGAATGCCAGTGCCCAACAGTAGTATGCCGAGGATCGTCGCGCTGATGTCCACGTTCCGGTCGGGCAGCAGCAGCGGCGCCGGAGCATCATCATCGTCGGGCTGACCCTCATCCTGATCTCGATCCCGATCCTGCGGCTGCGCTCGTCGTGGCGGATTGACGGTGGATGTGTCGTGGCACTCGGTTCGGTTGCCGACCGTCTCGCAGCAGGTGGTTTTTCCATTCACCGATTGGCAACTGGTCGATCCCGACTTGGAGCACAGCGTGGTGCCGTTGACGGATGAGCAGCTTAGCGATTCGGCGCGGGTCGGCGCGGCCAGAAACGCGGAGAGAAGGGCGGCGAGCGGCAGCGCTAAAGCGAGTTTGAACATGGAAACCTCCACTGCGCGGAGCTTAAGCGTCGAGTTTACGCTCGACAGTGATCCAGCCCACAGGCAGATGAAAAACGGCCCGCGCGAGAGTTTCACCGCGGGCCGTCGTCAGAGGGTGGTAGTTAGCGAACGTTGCCCTGCGACACGCCGTTGGAGTTGGCCGAGAGGGCGGTGGCGTCACCACCGATGCTGACCGCGGTGCTCACCGCGCTCTGCGTGGTGGGCGCCCTGTTCGACTGGAAGGGAGACTTCCGGCCGAACGCGCCGTTGCCCTGGATGATCTCGTTCGTGTTGACCGAGGTCGCGCTGGCATCGCCGCGGAGCGCGAAGGCATGGCTCGTCGCGCTCTGCGTGGTGGGCGCGCTGTTGGACTGGAAGAGCGGCGACTTGCCCCCGAAGCGCAGGTTGCTCTGATCGATGGCGTTGTTGTTGAGCGACAGCGCACTGGCCGAGCCGTGCTTGGCGAAGGCGTTGCTCATCGCGCTCTGGGTGGTCGGGGCCGAGTTGTACTGGCCCGCCGAAGCCGGGGTGGCGAGCGGCGCGGCGAGCAGTGTCAAAACCGCGACGGCAGAGAACAGGGAGAGACGACGCATGATGGGTATTCCTTCTGGAGTGCCCGGCGGCCCAATGCCCCGGTACGTTTCATCGGCGCCGACCCTATCCGCGCCCGGTCCTACCCGCTGTGAACGGCTCCACAACTATTCGCGCTTCCCAGAATTCGTCGTCGGATTGATAAGCTCGGAGCTACGCCGACTCTGTCCTGCGCTGCGCGCCACCTGACGCGACCGCCGCTCCAAGCGCGCTCTCGATGTCTGCCATGCGCTCCATGGCGTGGCGATAGCCAGACGCGACGGCCTTGTCGTAAGCGCGCCAATCGCGGATTTCGATGCCGTCGAGCGGCGGCTCGAGCAGCACGTCGACATGCGCGCGGTTCAACCGGGTCTGGGCATCGCTGCCAAGGTTGGCCGCAGTCATTAGCATGGTGGCGATACCCGGCCCCTGATGATTGGCGCCGACGAGCAACCGATGCAGCCAATGGCGCGGACGATCATGCTGCGGCACGAGCGCACGATAGTGGGTCACATCGACGCCGATGATCGGGCCGCGGCGCCTCGTTGCCATGATATCCGCCGGCAGGTTGTTGAGCACGGCGCCGTCGGACAGGACAGCGCCGTCTTCGACGAACGGCGGCAGCAGCCCGGGAATGGCAATGCTCGCCCTGAGCGCGCGCCACAGCAGGCCCTGCCGCAGCACCGCCACCGCGCCGGTCGTCAGGTTCGAAGCGACGCAGAAATAAGGCCGCCAAAGATCCTCGATACGGCTCTCGCCGAAATGCTCGCGCAGCCGGGCGGTGACCTTGTGGCCCTTGGTGAGGGCGACGAAAGGGAAGGTGTAGTCATCGAGCGGGTTCGAATCGACAAAGGCGCGGCGCATGCGCGCGTCGAACTCGTCCCCTTCCCATTCGAGCGCGACGCCCGCGGCGATTATGGCACCGATGCTGGTCCCTCCCAGCAGATCCAAAGGGATGCCGCAGGCGCGCAGTGCCTTGATCACGCCGATATGGCCAAAGCCGCGGGCGCCGCCGCCAGAGAGCACGAGACCCACGGCGCGGCCCGTCACGCACCGCGCGAGCCGGGCAATGTCGGCACGGCTGTGCCGCCGCAAGTGATAATGGCTCGCCACGGGCATTTGCGTGAGCCAAGACGCCGCTGATTGCCGCGTGCCGCTTTCATCCTCGAGCAGCACCAGCTCGGCGACGCGCCACGTCGGGCGCAGTTCGGCGTTCAGTACCGGCAAATTGCAGATCGGCGCCTTTCCGGTTGCCAACAGCAACAGGCGATCGGCACGCCGAACGCATAGCGGTACCCAAGTTGTACCGGTGCTGGTACCGCGATAGATCGTCAAGTCGTGCGCGCTCTCGACCGCATGGAAATACTCTTCCGTATGGCGTGCGGCGGTCTCGTCGAGGACCTGAACTTTCGGTCCGAGGGCAGAGATCGACTCTGCCAGGCCGGCGGCGAGCTCTTCCATAGGCACTGCCGCATCGAGCGGCACCAGCGCCAATGTCGTCGGCACGAACAACGCGCGCGTCCCGCGCGTGGTCTGCTCGAGCCGGTCGACGAGCTGACCCAACAATCGCAACGCAGCTGTCGGATGCAGACGGACGAATTTCTCGAATGCCGGCTTGCCGATGCGCAACAGCGAGCAGTCGCGCAACGCGATCACCGTCGCGGAACGCGGCCGATCCGATAGCAAGCCCATCTCGCCGACCGTTTCGCCGACCTGGATTTGGCCAAGCATCGTCCCGTGCCCCACTGGCTTGCCGGTGCTGATGGCGAGCGCTCCCGCGAGCACCAGATATAATGCGTCCGGTCGATCGCCCTCGGTGAACAGGACTTGCCCGCCGGGGAGGCACAGCCATTCCGTCTCACCTTCGAGCGCGATGCGCGCCTCGAGGTCTAGACCGTCGAGAATGGATGGGCTCGGTAGCGGGATGCGGTAGCCGCCCGCCGCGTGCTCTGCGGCCGCTTGCCGGTTTGGCGACTCGGAGCCCATCCGTCACCAGAAATAGGTGGTCGGCGAATCCTACCACATGCCTCCTGGTCCGCGTGCACATGCTCGAAACTCCCGCGTCCTGCCACAATGCGCCGGACTAACCGCCAAAGAAGATGGTGCCCGGGCGAATGCGCTAGGTGTTGGAGCGATCAGAACTCTCGAAGGGCACAAAGGTACGGGCGAACACCGACGTCTGCTCCGGGGGTCAAACAGCGAAGTGGCTCACTGGCACGTGAGCGTCCGTTAAGAGGCCGAAATCGGACCCGCGTTCGCCGAGCTCGTTCTTCGCAGAAGTGCCACAAACAGACATGGACTGCGCCCTTCAAGGGATGCTGTCTAACGGGCGTTCATTGGCCGGCGGACCACTTCGCACTCTGATCCATCTCGGACATCCAGTGCATTGAAATATCGCAGGAGGTTTCTTGGCTAGCGCGCGGCCGCGGCGACGCCACAGGATCTCCAGTGAATTCAACCCTTCGTGCAAAATGGCAAAGGCGGCCCAGCGAGCGCATGGCACGCCAAGAGCCGAACAGTTCCCCCTGGTAGCATCCGCGAGTGTATGCGGTGGGACCCGGCTCGGATCCGCCGCTGCAGGCATGCAGACCTACACCCGCGATCGCCTCGACCGAGCCGCCGAACTCCGCGGCGCCAGGCTGCGATGCAGCTCAGGCACGAAGCGCATCGGAAGTGCAGTACGGATCCTTTCCACAATGGAGATGCAAATGCGACTGCCCCGCCTCTCCGCTTCGGACATGAGCCAATGTGGCCAAGGCGCGAAACCGGGCGGCGCGTAGTCTGCCGGTGATTGTGGGCTTCGCGCTCGGCTGCGGCCTCGGTGCGGCGTGCGAGGCCGCACTTGGCCTGTGGTCCCTGGCTTTGCCTGCCGGCCTCGCCCTGCTTGCGTTTGCCGTGGGATTGCGGCCGAGCCCGATGGAGGAAGGGGCTGATGAGCCAAGCCAGACTTTGGGCGCCGGGCCCGTCTCAGACCCACCGGCCCGATGCAAGGCGGCTGGCGAGCGCGCTGCGGTCCGCGGCTCCGGCACTGCTCTTCGGTTTGCGCCTTTGGCTCGCGGTCTGCCTCGCGCTCTATATCGTGTTCTGGCTCGAGCTCGACAACCCGTACTGGGCCGGCACCTCCGCGGCGATCGTCTGTCAGCCGCGCCTGGGCGCCTCCCTGCGCAAGGGCTGGTTCCGCATGATCGGCACGGTGGTCGGCGCGGTGGCGATCGTGGCGCTGACCGCGCGCTTTCCGCAACAGCGCCTTGGTTTTCTCCTCGGCTTGGCGCTGTGGGGCGCCGCCTGCGCTCTCGTCGCCACGCTGCTGCACAACTTCGCAGCCTACGCGGCGGTGCTGGCCGGCGCAGCTCCCGGGAGTAGGGGGCATGACGGCCTACTTCCCCCCTAGGAAGGTCATGGGCAGTGACCGGGCCGATTCGCGTCAGGCCCGGCCGGCGATCAGCGCCCACCACCGAGAGCAAGCTGCACCACTCCAGACCGCTAGTCGATCATGGTGCCGATAGCGAAGGGCGCGCTGGGCCTTGTCGTCTCTCCTACGCCTGCCGCCCGAGTATGCGGGCGCTCCGTCACCGACAGGCGTCCGCGGCAGATAACTTCTAGCTATCGATCAGTAAAAGTGACTGGCGCGTAGTTTGTGCCGCGTCATTCAGCCTGTATCTCGTAGAGCTTTCCCACCGATCCTGACATAAGCGTGTCCTGTCGCTGTCCACTCGCTGTGGCGAAACCCGCATCGCAGCGTGTTGAACAAGAGATGCCGTCTGCGTTCTAAGCGATCGCCGGTCCGGCGGGCCAAAGCGCGATGCCTATCGATCACCTGTGGCGAACTGGCCTGGACGCAAAACCCGACCACGTCGCGCAGCTCCTCGACGAAGAAGGGATCGGCGGAGAGCTTGAAGCTACGGGTCCGGTGCGGCTGCAGACCGAAGAGCTGGAAGAGGCGGTGGACTGTGCTCTTGGACAGGCCCATCCTGGGCTACCATGGTGCGCACGCTCCAATGCGTCCCTGCTTGGGGCTTGCTGGCCAGGGCCTGGACCGTCCGCCGGTTTCCCACCCTGTACGGGCGCTATGCGCCCCCACCGGCGATTTAGCAGCGAGCGGAAGCGCGAGAGGGAAGCATCGTCCCGCGGTCACTGGCAGACAACGTCGGACCGCGCGCTCAGCGTTGGCAGCGTGATGCCTAAAGTCGCCTGAACCAAGGCGTGTGAACGGATGAGCGCTCCGGCGATTTCGATATCGCCACTGAGCATGCGATCTTGTTCGAGGACGGGGACGTCACGGCGTAGCAGCGCCAGCGCGCCCTGCAGCGGCCGCGAGGTCAGGAGCGGCTGATGGAAGTCAATCCCCTGTGCAGCAGCCAGATATTCGATCGCGACGATCGTTCGGCTGTTCGTCACCATGGCGCCGAGGCGGCGGGCGGCGAAGCTCGCCATGCTGACGTGGTCTTCTTGATTCGCCGAAGTGGGCAGGCTGTCGACACTGGCTGGATGGGCGAGGCTCTTGTTCTCCGATGCTAGTGCCGCCGCAGTCACTTGAGCGATCATGAAGCCCGAATTAAGACCGCTGTCACGAACCAGGAAGGGCGGTAGAGAGCTCATGCTGGCGTCGACGAGAAGCGCGACGCGCCGCTCGGCGATTGCGCCGATTTCGGCGACCGCGAGCGCGATTGCGTCGGCGGCAAGCGCGACGGGCTCCGCATGAAAGTTGCCCCCCGAAAGCAATTCATCCGTCTCTGGAAAATGTACGGGATTGTCGGAGACGGCGTTGGCTTCGATCTCCAGGATGCCCGCGGCGTGACGGAGTTGATCGAGACAGGCGCCCATGACCTGCGGTTGGCACCGTAGGCAGTAAGGATCTTGCACCCGGTTATCTCCGGTGAGGTGCGAAGCGCGAATCGCCGACCCCGCAAGCAGCGCACGGTAGGCCGCGGCGCATTCGATCTGCCCGGGCTGGCCGCGCAAGACATGCAATCGAGGATCGAAGGGCGTGTCCGAGCCTCGTGCAGCGTCGACCGACAACGCGCCGGTTACCAGCGCCGCCTGGAAGAGCTCTTCGGCATCGAGCAGGTTGACGAGCGCAAGCGCCGTCGAGACTTGCGTGCCGTTGAGCAGCGCCAAGCCCTCCTTGGGCGCGAGCTGCACGGGAGCAATCCGGGCACGGGCCAGCGCCTCGCGCGCGGGCAACACGGCACCGTTGAGCTTAGCCGACCCCTCGCCGATCAGCACTGCCGTGAGGTGCGCGAGCGGCGCGAGATCGCCGGAAGCCCCGACGGAGCCCTTGGCGGGAATCACGGGACGGACGGCGCTGTTTGCCATCGCCACAAGGGCGTCTACGATTTCCGGTCGTACTCCCGAGTAGCCGCGTGCTAAGCCATTCGCCTTCAGGATCAAGATCAACCGGACGGTGCGGTCGTCGAGCGCCTCGCCGGTTCCCGCCGCATGGCTTAGCACCAGATGGCGCTGCAGGGTGCGCAGCTTGTCATCCGGAATGCGCGTCTTGGCGAGCTTGCCGAAGCCGGTGTTGAGACCGTAGACGGCTTCGCCCCGCGCGATGATCCGCTCGATTGAGCGAGCGCCCTCAGCGAGCTGGGCGCGTGTCTCGTCGGCGAGAACGATTGCGAGCGGCTCGCTCAGCAGCGCGCGAATGCTGTCGAGCGTGAGCTTGCCCGGCTCCAGGAGAAAGGTCGGTTGCCGCGTCACGCTCGGACCGCTCTCGGTGCGCAGAGCATAGGCAGTTTCAAACCATGCTCGCGCGCGCAGTCGATCGCGAGTTCGTAGCCCGCATCAGCATGACGCATGACACCGGAGGCCGGGTCGTTGGTGAGCACGCGCCTGAGCCGCCGTGCCGCCGCATCGGTGCCGTCGGCGACGATGACCATCCCGGCGTGTTGCGAATAGCCGATCCCAACGCCGCCGCCATTGTGGATTGACACCCACGTCGCGCCCGAAGCACAGTTGAGGAGCGCATTGAGCAGCGGCCAGTCGGCAACGGCATCGGAGCCATCCCGCATTGCTTCGGTTTCGCGGTGCGGGCTCGCCACCGAGCCGGAATCGAGGTGATCCCGCCCGACGACGATCGGCGCCTTGAGCTCGCCTCGCGCCACCATCTCGTTGAAGGCGAGTCCTGCCTTGGCGCGTTCGCCGAGACCGAGCCAGCAGATCCTCGCCGGCAGGCCCTGGAAGCGGATCTTCTCGCGCGCCATGTCGAGCCAAGTGTGGAGTTGTCGATCCGCGGGGAACAATTCCTTGATGCGCGCGTCGGTGCGATAGATGTCCTCGGGAACGCCCGACAGCGCCGCCCAGCGAAAGGGTCCCCGACCGCGACAGAACATCGGCCGGATATAGGCGGGGACAAACCCCGGAAAGGCGAAGGCGTCATCGACACCCATCTCGCGGGCGGCCTGCCGGATGTTGTTGCCGTAGTCGAGCGTGGGTATTCCCATGCGAAAGAGCTCGAGCATCGCGCGCACCTGCACCGCCATCGATTCCTTGGCGGCGCGTTCGGTTGCCTTGGGGTCGGCGAGCTTCATGCGTTGGTGCTGCTCGAGCGTCCAACCGGCTGGGACATAGCCGTTCAGCGGATCATGCGCCGAGGTCTGATCCGTGACGAGATCGGGCCGCGCACGTTTGTCGCCGGCTCTCGCTCTCCGCGCGATCTCTGGAAAAATCTCGGCGGCATTGCCGAGTAATCCGGTCGAGATCGGGCGCCCGGACACGCGGGCCTCGGCGATCATGGCGAGCGCTTCATCGAGGTCGCGCGTCCATTGATCGAGATAGCCCGTCTCGATCCGCTTCTCGATTCGGCTCGGCTGACATTCAACGGCAAGCAGCGAGGCGCCCGCCATGGTCGCGGCCAGCGGTTGCGCGCCGCCCATGCCGCCGAGCCCGGCCGTCAGGATCCATCGTCCGCTTAGATCGCCCTCGTAATGCTGCCGACCGGCCTCGGCGAAAGTCTCGTAGGTGCCCTGGACGATGCCTTGGCTGCCGATGTAGATCCAGGAGCCGGCCGTCATCTGGCCATACATCATCAGGCCGCGGCGATCGAGCTCGTGAAAGTGATCCCAGGTCGACCACTTGCCGACAAGGTTCGAATTCGCGATCAGGACCCGCGGGGCATCCTCGTGCGTCTCGACGATACCGACGGGCTTGCCTGATTGAATGAGCAGCGTTTCGGTCGACCCAAGCTGGTGCAAGGATGCCACGATCGTGTCATAACACGCCCAGTCGCGAGCCGCGCGCCCAATTCCGCCGTAGACGACGAGTTCCTCAGGGCGCTCGCCGACCGCGGCATCGAGATTGTTCATCAGCATGCGCATTGCCGCCTCGGTCTGCCACGAACGGCAGGTGAGGCGGTCGCCATGCGGCGCTTTGATGCGGCGGGAATTGTCGAAACGGGGATTGTCGGTCATCTTGGAAACGATCCTTCACGCTGACGCAAGTCGTGCGATGGCACCGCGATAGGCATCGGCTATGTCATTCTCGCGGTGATGTCTACCGTCGCGGACCAGCCAATGGCCGCCGACCATGACGTGGAGAACGGGATTGCCACCGGCGGCAAAAACCCAGGAATCGAGAAGCTCATCCTCGGAGCGGCCACAGAGAACGGGGTGCTCGGGGTCGAGCACAACGATATCGGCGCGCCGTCCCGGCGCGATCACGCCGATCGGCCGGCCGGCCGCTTGCGCGCCGCCGCCAAGCGCGCGGCGATAGAGCGAGGCACCGGTCGCAGCACCGGGTCGGGGCTCGCTGACGTGGCGGCGGCGAGTCGTCAGGCGCTGCGCATATTCCAGCCAACGCAGTTCTTCAACCGGGCTTGTGCTAACGTTCGAGTCCGTGCCGATGCCAAAATGCCCGCCCGCAGCGACGTAGGCGAGAAGCGGAAAAATCCCGTCGCCCAGATTGGCCTCGGTGGTCGGGCACAGGCCGACCACCGCACCAGACTCGGTAAGGCCGCGCAGTTCTGCCGGCGTGGACTGCGTGCAGTGGACAAGACACCAGCGCGCATCGACAGGCGCGCGCTCTAGAAGCATCTCCACTGGCCGACGACCACTCCAGGCGAGGCAGTCATCCACCTCCTTCGCCTGCTCGGCGACGTGGACATGGATGGGCACCGTTGGGTCGAGCGAGCTCATTGCTGCGACCACCTGGCGCAAGGCTTCGAGCGGCACTGCCCGCAGCGAATGCGGCGCAATCCCGATGCGAATCTGCGGATCACGACCATAGCCCACAAAGAGGCCGCCGACCAAATCGAGGAACGCTTCCGTTCCCAGCACAAAGCGGCGCTGGCCTTCGGTTGGTGGAGCACCGCCGAATCCTGATGCCTGATACAGGACAGGCAGCAAGGTCAATCCGATTCCAGTTGTACGCGCCGCCGCGATGATGCGGTGGGCGAGCTCGGCTCGGTCGGCATAGGGCCGTCCTTGTGGATCTCGATGGAGATAATGAAACTCCGAGACTGCCGTGTAGCCCTGCTTCAGCAGCTCGACATAGAGCTGCGCCGCGATCGCCTCGACGTCGTCGGGCCCAAGTCGCGCGAGAAATCGGTACATCGTCTCGCGCCAGCTCCAGAAATCGTCGCCGACGGGCCCGGCTCGCTCGGTGAGGCCGGCCATCGCGCGCTGAAAGGCGTGACAGTGGAGGTTTGGCATGCCGGGGACGGCGATGCCGCGCAGCGGCGCGGCGTCGCCCGCGAGCCCGGTGTCGACAGAGGTGATCCATCCATGGGAATCCACCTCGATCACGACGTCGTCAGTGAATCCCTGCGGAAGAAGTGCGCAGCGGGCGAGATAGCGAACGCGCTCTGGTGTGGACTGGCTCACATGTCCAGAATATACCAGTCCTGATGATTGACAACGGAAGGGTAGGGCATGGCGCGGAGCTATGAAGTTTGGGAGAACGCCCGTATCGCCACGATGACGCCCTCCGTTCCCGACTATGGTGTGATCGAGGATGGCGCCATTGCTGTAAGCGACGGGCGCATCGCCTGGGTGGGCCCCCGACGCGAGCTCCCGGCCGTCAAGGACGCGTTGGTTCACGATGCCGGAGGCGGCTGGATCACGCCCGGTCTCATCGATTGCCATACGCATCTCGTGTTCGCCGGCGATCGCTCGGCCGAGTTCGAGCTGCGGCTCAAGGGAGCGAGTTATGAGGAGATTGCGCGCGCCGGTGGTGGCATCCGGGCGACCGTCGCCAGTACGCGCGCGGCGAGCGAGGACGAGCTTTACTCCGCCTCGCTAAAGCGGCTGCACATGCTCATGGCCGAAGGCGTTACCACGGTCGAGATGAAATCGGGTTATGGGCTCAATGTCGACAGCGAGCGGAAGATGCTGCGGGTCGGGCGCCGTATCGCCGCCAATCTGCCGGTGACTGTGCGTACGACCTTTCTCGGCGCACACGCGCTGCCGCCAGAATACGACGGACGGCAGCGGGATTACGTCGACCTGGTCGCTGGAACCATGCTGCAAGCAATCGCTGCCGAAGGCCTCGCCGATGCAGTCGACGTGTTCGCCGAGAAAATCGCATTCACGCGGGAGGAGGCCGCGCGGATCTTCGACGCTGCGCGCAAGCTGGGGCTTCCCGTCAAACTGCATGCCGATCAGCTCTCCGATCAAGGGGGCGCCGCGCTCGCCGCTCGCTTCGGCGCGCTTTCGGCAGATCATCTCGAATATGCTGACGAAGCCGGGATTGCCGCGATGGCAGCAAGCGGAACCATTGCTGTCCTGCTCCCGGGCGCGTTCTATTTCCTGCGTGAAAAGCGATTGCCACCGATCGAGTTGCTCCGCCAGCATGCCGTCCCGATCGCCATCGCGACCGACTGCAATCCCGGTTCGTCACCGGTCCTCTCGCTGCTCCTAGTCGTTAACATGGCTTGCACCCTCTTCCGCATGACGCCGGAGGAGGCGCTCGTCGGAGTGACGCGCAACGCCGCCTACGCGCTTGGCCTGCGCGACCGCGGCACCCTTGAGACCGGCAAGGTTGCCGACTTTGCCATTTGGGACATCGCTCATCCTGCGGAGTTCGCCTATTGGATGGGAAGCAATCCGTTGCGCTGTATCGTCAAGCATGGCGTGGAGCTGGAGCGACGGTATAGTACCTAGTGCTTTTCACCGGTCCGCGGCGCGATGCCACCGCTGATTTGCCGCGGTTTGCTTGGGCCGGCGGCATAGATGAACCCGAACCGGTTCGCGAGAAAGGCGTCAAGCGCGATGTCTTCTACGAACGCGTGTTTATGCGTAAGCGACTTGGCGGGCAAGCAACATCCCGACCACGAGCCGGACGAGGAGTGCTCGCTCCATCGAGGGTCTTCCCTGGTGGTCCTGTGCCCAATTGCTAGGCGCTAGACCAAGGATCCGATAGTATCACACGAATGGGCGACCAACCGTTTTTGGCGGCCCTAGCTTGCACATCGCCGCTGGCCAGCAGCGACGTTAGGATTGCTCCATCGTCGCGCGCGGGTGTAGGACCGGCTGGACACAGACAATGGAGGTCCGCGATGGCGACGGCCACGATGTCCGAGGCTACAACAACGACCTCGGAGAGAGTACACCGGCTGCTCGCAACGGCGCGAGAGACGATGGGAAAAGTGCGGTACTGCTGGGCGGTGACGGCGAGCGAGTATGGCGGTGCAAACGCCCGGCCCATGGGGCGCATCCCGGGCCCACCGGGCGAGGACGAGTGGACAGTTTGGTTCTTGACGAGCAGCGACTCGCGAAAGGCAGCAGAGATCCGGCGCGACCGGCGGATCACCATTGCCTACCAGCAAGACTCCGATGATGCCTATGTCACGCTCGTAGGATCGGCTGCTCTCGTCGAGGACAGGTCTGAGATTCGCAGCCGCTGGCAAGAGCCATGGAATGTTTACTTCCCTAGCGGGAAGGAGGATCCGAATGCTGTCTTCATCAGAGTAGAGGTCGATCGCATCGAACTGTGGGTGCGAGGCATCACGCCCGAGCCGTTCGGATTGCGGCCTTCGGTACTCCTCCGCGATTCGGCCAATTGCTGGAACGTCCTGTCCAGCTGAGCGCGAATGCCTCGATTGAGATTTGTCCACAGCGCCTAGTAGATTGCCCGCACCCCCGTGCTCAAAGGCAGCGTCGTGCTCGAACGAGATATGGTCGTTTATTGCAGCGCATGTCCGGATGCAGCGGGAACGAGTCCGGGAGGTCAACGCCGCTGCGCGCCCCGCCTCTGCAGGGTTTGCAGGGGAGATCCGCGAGCGCCGAAGACATTCGATCAGACCCGAGCTACGTCGACCAGGTTATCCGAGTACGTCCCAGCTTGGCCCAAGCTGCAGTGCCTGTCGGCGCTGGTTGCATTCACGGACGTACCGCCGCGGTTCAGGCTAGGCCAATATCCGACACTGGCCAGCACCAACCCAGGCATCACGTCTTCACTCAGCTCGGCGCGTGCCTCGAGCGACCCACGGTCGTTGAACACGCGGACATAGCTTCCGTTCTCGATACGCCGCGCCACCGCATCTTTGGGATGGATGAGAAGCGTCTGTTCACCCTGACGCCGTTGCTGGACCGTTTCGTTGGCGTATTGGGTATTCAAGAATGCATGCGGCTTGGGCGAGACCAAGTTCAGGGGATAGCGTTTAGCAAGTTCCGGGTTCGACTGCGGCGTCTCGTAAGGCGGAATGTAGTCCGGCACCGGATCAACCGGTTCGCCAGGCTGCATGGCCTCGTACATCGAGCGCCAGACAGGCACCACGAAGTTTCCGTTCTCAGCCGTGCTGGCTTTGAATTCGCATTTGCCGGACGGGGTCTTGAAGTTCCCATCGGCGTGCGGTGCCCGCTTGTCCGGATCGCCGACGTTCAGTCGCATGAACCCGCGTTCCTTGAGAAGCTCGAGAGTGATGCCCTTCAACTGGGGTGAATCCCAGTCGTAGAAGTCTCGTAGCATCTCATCATCAGTGATGTCCCAGTATGCATCGTTGAATCTCATGGTCTTCGCGAGGCGACGGAACAATTCGACGTTAGGCACGCATTCTCCGGGCGCCGGAATTGCCGGCTGATTGAGCATCATGTAGAGATGGCCCCACGTGACCATCAGATCATATTGCTCGGCCTGCATGGTGGCGGGCAGGAGAATGTCGGCGTAGCGCGCCGTGTCCGTAACGAACAACTCGCTCACGACCGTGAACAGGTCTTCGCGCTTGAGCCCTGCAATGGTCTTGGATTGCGCCGGAGCCTGGGACACCGGATTGGAATTGTACACGAACAACGACATGATGGGCGGGTCAAGCTTCATCTCGCCGGTGAGTGCAGACCCGAGGTCAAGTTCGTTGACGACGCGCGTGCCAGGTTTGATCCAGTCGGGCCGGCAAATCTTGTCGAACTTGAACGGAAATTCCCAGATCGGCATCTCGACGGCGCCGCCCCCGACATGCCGCCACGCGCCGACCAGCGCCGGCAAGCAGGTGATCGCCCGGATGGCCTGGCCGCCGCCGCGGCTCCGCTCGAGGGCAACGCCTTGGCGGATGGCCGAAGGCTGGGTCCTAGCGTATTCGCGCGCCAGCTTCCGAATATCGCTCGACGAGACGCCGGTGATATCTGCGACCTTCTCCGGCGGATATTGGGCCGCACGTGCCCTCAACTCCTCGAAGCCGAGCGTGTATTTCGCGACATAGTCGTGATCCACCAGATCTTCGGCGATGATCACGTTCATCATGCCCAGTGCCAGCGCCGCATCCGTGCCAGGGTTGATGCGGATGTGCCAATCGGCCTGCTTGGCCGTGCGCGTACGCACCGGGTCGATCACGACGATCTTGGCGCCGTTCTTCTGCGCCCTGAGGATAAAAGGCCAGGCATGGAGGTTGGTATTGATCATGTTCATCGCCCACACGATGATGTATTTCGCGTAGGCGAGGCTTTCGACATCGAGACCACCGGTCGGACCCACGGTCATGATCCAAGCCGTGGAAGATCCTGATTCACAGTATGTTTTCTCTGCGACGGTAGCGCCGAGCCGGTTGAAGAACGCGTCGCCGCAGGTCAGCCCATTCAGCGTGCCCTGATGCCCGAGATAGGCGTGGGGCATGATCGCTTGCGCGCCGTATCGTGCGATGATGTCCGTCCAGCGCTTCTTGATCTCAGCAAGCGCTTCGTCCCACGAAATGCGTTGGAACTGCCCGCTGCCCTTGGGTCCGGTGCGCCGCATCGGGTAGAGCAAGCGGCTGGGATTGTAATGATGCTCGGCGAAGTCCTTGAGCTTCACGCAAAGGCCGCCGCGGGTCATCGGATGATCGGGATCGCCGGTCACCTCGACGAGCTTGCCGTCCTCGACGTGGTAGAGAAAGGCGCAGGTATCAGGACAGTCTTGCGGGCAAGCGCCCTTGACAATGCGGGTTTCGCTGACGTGCACGGACATCGTAGGCCTCCCCAGAAAAAGGACGAAGGCACTTGGTGCATCCCCGGGCGCTCGGCGCACCGGTCCGTCACAAACCAATTGACTACCCCATTCAGAGTTTCTGCAAGAAATGTGCCGAGCGCAGCCGCCTAAGGGCGGTCGCGGTTGCTCCAGCAAAACGGCCGTAAAGCGGCACTTGCCACGCGAAAGCGCTCCTTCCGCGCGCCATTTGAGGCGCCTATCTGCCGGTCAGATCCAGGGACGTGCATATTTTCTAGGCGGGCCAAGGCGCGGTGGCGGAGCTGGCTCCGTAAAGGCGCAGGCCTCCGAGATTGCGATTCGACGCCTCGGCCTAAATGTCTGGTTCTGTTAAGGGTTCGATGCCTGCCGCTGACGGCGCCGCATGCTCGAGGCACCTCTGCCGCTCAGAGACGCTCAGCCATACTTGTCCCGCATTATGGGCAGAACCGTCTCGACACCGCGCGGGACGATGCCGAAATCAGCGAGAGTCGGTTCTGAGCCACTAACGACTTTGTCAGTCATCAAGAGGCGCACCTGATCGCGGGTGAAGGGCGGATTGGGCATTAACTCGAGAGCAGCTGCTTGGAGTTCGGCCGTCGCGAATGAGATCGGGAAGAGGATCCGTCGCCGATCGAGGGCCTGCAGTAGCATCTCCAATAGTTCGCGAAAGCTGTAAACGGCAGGTCCGCCGAATTCGTACAGCTTTCCTCCGGGCGGGCCGTCCTCCGCGACAACAGCGATCGCCTCCGCCACGTCGTCGACATCGACGGGCTGGAACTTTGTTCGGCCGCCCCCGATCAGGGGGATCACGGGGGAGAGTTTTGTCATGGAGGCGAAGCGATTGAAAAAATGGTCGTCGCGACCGAACACCAGGCTAGGCCTGATAATCGTCGCTTCCGGAAAGGCGGCGCGCACAACTTCTTCGCCGACGGCCTTGGTCCGATCGGATCGCGCCGGCGCGTCGGTACGGCTGCCGAGCGCGGAAAAATGGACAAGCCGACGCGCCCCGGCGTGACGAGCGGCGGCGGCCACGCGGCGAGCACCTTCGATATGGATCGACTCGTAAGTCTGCCGTCCACGCTCGGAGAGAATGCCGACGAGATTGATCACCAGAACAGATCCGGCGACCGCCGCCGTGACGGCGGCGTCATCGAGAAGATCGGCCCTGACCAGCTCGGGCTGGGGCTCCGCCTTCGAGGCGCGCGCGGGCTTCGCCGCGTCCGGTCGGCGCCCCGCCGCCCGCACTCGCGCGCCGCGTGCCATCAGGGCCGTCGTGAGGTGACGGCCGATAAAGCCCGCTCCGCCGAAGATCGTAACGGTGCCGATGGGCATGTCGCACCTCGCGGCAAAAGGGACCGGTCTGGCTGACGCGCTTAGGGTGCGCGCTGGCGGCGCTTCCGTGCCGCGTCACGTCTGCCGCCCTCAAGGATAGTGCCTGCTCACGCCGCGGCGACCGCGATCCGATGCTTGTGCCGACGCGATCAATTGATCGACGCCTCTCGCTCACGCTCGCGTCGATCCGCTTGCTGAGAGATGCGGTTACGCCCAGGTGTCAAGCGCCTCCCTATCTTTTTTTCTCCCCACCGTTGCTTTCCGAACCGCCTTGGCAGTTCCCTCGCCAAACTCCCGCGCGCGATGGCTGGTATCGAGATTGACACTGCGCCCACTTTCGGATGTGTTCAAGGATTGCGATCTTGGGTCCCCGACCAGTTACGGCTTTCGCGCCGTCCTAGGGCGCCACAGGTCTTGGTCGCCGAAAAGAACCGCCCCAATCTTGGCCAACGGCTAACATCCGGTCTCATCTGATGCGCTGCGCCTGTCGCGATGTTCTCGCGCGCCCTCTTGAGCATCGTCACTACATCCGCGTGCGTTGTCCGGGGATGGTCGTTGAAGGTATCTATCCACCTGAGGCGGCCCGTAACCTCGCTGATTGCGAACATGATCGGCTCTACGACGTCAATCGCACGCGCTGCTTGGATGGCGCCAAGGATGCAATAGCGTCCGTCCGGGGTCTTCAGGAACCCCTTGCACCAGCGTCGCTCATCGCTGAGCAGGTGTATGACCTTGTCCATCTTCTCGAGAGCCCGAACACGGCCTTCATAGCCAGTACCGTCGAAGGGCATAGTCTTCTCCCTGGGGCCGTTGCATATTGGCGCCCTTTGTGGCGCCACGGGCTGATCCAAGACCCGCTGCGTTGAGAGCCGCAAGACGTTTCGTCTGAGGATGCGAGCGCGGAGCCGTGCGCCCCGCGCTCGCGGCGTCGCTGTGAGTCTTCAACGGTGGTGCACCACACTGCCCCGGCCAGATGGCGGACCTATTCGAGCGACCGGACTGGGCGGGAGGAAGCCGTGGTGGTGGTGCCGATGGACGAAGAAGAATGACGCTCCCAGCCCGAAGGGCGGACCCCAAAGCCAAGGACTGTAATAGTGATAGTAGGAATAGGACGGGTAGTAAGAGTAGGGCGCGTAGTAAGGGTATGGCGGATAGTAGCGGTATAGCGGAAAAGTCGGATAGGACGGGTACGGGGCTGGCGCGACAAGTTGCTCCGGCAGCTCTGGGATGCCCCCAAACATATTCAATGGACCGAGACGCAAAACCTCGTCGGCAATCTTTTTCTGGTCATCCGAGAGGCTGGCGTACAGCGCACGGAAGGCTGCGCTGAACTTCCTGAGACCGTCGAGTTGTGCTTCCCCGAGCTTCTCGTAGGAGCCGAGATTGTCGATTGCGTTGCCGCTTGTTGCGCTCTTAGCCCGCTCTTGGATCAGCGGCGCCACCAAGTTCACGTTCTCCCGCATCACTTGAGCGACATTGGCCCACAGCGGTTCTTGCGCGGGCGTGATCTGCAGCCTCTCATGGAGATAGTTTATGCGTGGCGCGATACCGTTAAGAGCAGGCTGCCTGGCGCCATTCTCCTGGATCGGCGTCTGCATGGGCTCAGTTGAACTGTCGGTACCCTGAACCAGTAGTGTGGTGCTCGAGGAGCTCCCAAAACCTGCCGTTTGGGCGAACGACACGGCTGGTGAGAGGCCGATAAAAGAGATGCCGCTGAGAACCATCGCTGCGGCTAGCGTGCGGGCGATCGGATTGGAGACGTAACACATCATTCCGACCCCTTCGCGGATCGAGGCGATCACGCTCGGCGGCGGTATCGATAGATTACGTATGATCCGACATTCAGCTTCGCAAGCTCACTTCTAGTCGGGAGGAACCGTAGGTTAGGTCGCTTCCCAAAATCTTCAACTTTTCGCGAGCGCGGACCCAGCGGATTCGAAGATGATCCGCTGAACGCTATCCAGATGGATAGCTCATTGTCATGTCACCCTCATATGAAAGCCTTCGCGCCGAGCTTGACGAAATCGTGGAACGGTATCGTGCTCACCTCGCGCGCGACCAGAGCAAGGTCGCGTTGACGCGTCAGGAGGCAGTGAAGCGCATTCGCCAGCTCGGCTTTACCGAAGGCGACGCCATGCGCTGGCTCGACCAGAAGCCACGGCGCCCATGAAAGAACGCCCCGCTTTCAGCGGGGGGCATCGTGTGCGGTGTCATGGACCGCCTGAGGAGATGGCTGCCTCGCTTTCAAACTCGCTGGTGGTATAATTCTGAGTCCGCACACACCAGGGAGCGGACCAATGAGCACCACAAGAGAAGCAGTGCTCGATGTCGTCAATGTGAGCGATGACGGTTCTTAATGGAACTCGGTTTCGTGGCACCTGATGGCGGCAGATTCATAGTCCGCGCCAGCACATTGACCTTAGTAGGGCTGCAGCTTCGTGCGAAGCTCGGCCAACACGCCGGTCACAATCGGATTGATGCGGCGCAAGAGGTGGTGCTTCCGGAACCCGCTCTTCGAGGTTGAACGAGTAGAACAGCCGACTCTGGTCACCGGTTTGTCGTCCCATCATGCCGCATCTCCGTCGCCGACACCGCAAAGCAACGGAATCACAGCTCGACGACGATCACGAGCTTTTTTCAACAGAATCGGCTGGTGTCGGAATTCTTGCCTACGCCAGCCGTGGCGACCCTCGCCGTTCATCGGGTGATCGAGCACGGCCTTCTGCTCGGGGCTGAGTGCCTGATAAAGCGCCTCGAGGGTGGGCTGCGCGGTTTGGAGGGTTTGGGCGCGAGCTGCTGCGATCTCGCCGAAACGCGCTTGACGCTCGACTATGGCTCCTAAGTCGTTGCGCCCTCGATGGTGCCAGTGCGACCAGGCGGTCACATCAAGACCGACCGGCGCGAGCGACGACGCTGGCAGTGCCTCACAAACTCCGGATACGCTTCAGAATAAAACGGGTCAGACTCTAACTACAGTTGCCCGAGATGTGAGTGGACGTAGGCCGGCGATCGAAGTACGCTTTGCGTTATGTCGGGGCGCGGCTCTTTTGTGACCGCGGGCCGTACTCTCTCATAGGTGGCTTGCGGCCCCTCGAACCAGCGGTTCGGGAGGATGATGCATGCAAATCCGCAACCCCATCGAATGGGGCTACGATCAGCTCAGGCTCACCGCTCAGGCGGTGGGCTCGGCGGGCCGCGCCGTGGTACGGGCGCGGGCAGATGTCCCGCCCCCGGCGATCCGCCGGATCGGGGCCGCCGATCTCCGCGATGTCCTCGCCAGAGGCATCCGGGATTTCGGGGCGTCCCGGGCCGATGTCGTCCTCCTCTGCATCATCTATCCCGTGATCGGCCTGGTCCTGGCGCGGCTGGCGGCAGGCGCCGACATGCTGCCGCTGCTTTTCCCGCTCGCCTCCGGCTTCGCGCTCATCGGCCCGTTCGCGGCGGTCGGGCTCTATGAGATGAGCCGGCGGCGCGAGCAGGGCATCGCCGTCACCTGGGCCGACGCATTCGGCGTGGCGCGCTCGCCCTCCTTCGCCGCGATCCTGCTGCTGGGCCTGGCGCTGACGGCGATCTTCGCGATCTGGCTGGGCGCGGCGTGGGGGATCTACGCGGTCACGCTCGGCCCCGAGCCGCCGGCATCGATCTCCGCATTCCTCCGCGACGTGTTCACGACGGGCATGGGCTGGGCGATGATCATCGTCGGCGTCGGCGTCGGCTTTCTCTTCGCCGTGCTGGTGCTGGCGATCAGCGTCGTGTCGTTTCCGCTGCTGCTCGACCGCGACGTGGGGCTCGCCACGGCGGTCAGGACATCGGTCCGCGCCGTCGCCGCGAACCCCGGCACGATGGCCATGTGGGGGCTGATCGTCGCTGGCGGCCCATCGTCCTGCCCGTGCTCGGGCACTCCACCTGGCACCTGTATCGCAAGGTAGTGCCGCGCTGACCCGTGTCCCGATTGGCGCAGCATCGGTGTCGACTTGCCTTCCCAGCTTCCGTATGTCCTTCGGGATTGTCGCTGCTCCTGGGTCGTGCGACTGAGCCAGGCAGCGCCGGTGACAGCGTGCTGTCTGCGTCGTGGATCATGCGATCCTGATTGCTCTTCCTGTATAGGGGTTTACTCGCGCTTGGGCATATTCGGTCGAACCGGCACGTACGGTTCGGTAGTAAGAATCATGTTTGCACCCAAAGTGCTAGGACCCTGCCCCGAAAAATTTCACTCGCGTGAAGAGCGTGTAGTCCGATTCGAACGTCATGGTTCCCACAAACACCAACACCAATACCGGCGGGACCAGAATGGCATACATCAGGGCCAGCCGCTCC
>WNFM01219254.1_pt1 | contig 23167 bp, 17 predicted proteins | sample 5400271 | NCBI WGS metagenome assembly WNFM01 (sample SAMN13153352, study PRJNA577476) | soil metagenome | isolation source: 60 cm saprolite on Douglas fir-dominated hillslope | place: USA:California | collected 2013-09-17 | reverse complement strand
GGCCGGCCCCAGACCGATTCGCCTTGCAGCCAGCCCTCGGCGAACACTTCGTGCTTCAGCACGCGGCCGCCTTCGACGACCACGCGGGCGACCCGGTAGCCGATTTTCTTCGAGCGGTTCCATGAGCCGTGCTCGGCGATGAAGAGGTTGTTGCGGTACTCCGCGGGGAAGCTCCCGCCCGTGTAGAAGCGCATGCCGAGCGAGGCCACGTGGGCACCCAGCTTCACCGCGGGCGGCGAGAATTCCGAGCACGCGCGCTTGCGTCCGAATTCCGGGTCGGCTGTGTCGCCCTGGTGGCAATAGGGATAGCCGAAATGCATTCCGGCCTTGGGAGCGTGATTCAGCTCGTCGGAGGGCAGATCGTCGCCCAGCATGTCGCGGCCGTTGTCGGTGAACCACAGCTCCTTCGTTCGCGGGTCCCAGTCGAAACCCACGGAGTTGCGCACGCCGCGCGCGAACACTTCGTAGCCCGAGCCGTCCGGCTGGATCCGCGAGATGAGCGCGTAGCGGGCGGGGTCCGGATCGCAGACGTTGCACGGCGCGCCGACGGGCACATAGAGCCGGCCGTCCGGGCCGAAGCGGATGAATTTCCAGCCGTGGTGCGTTTCGGGGGGATAGCGATCGGTGACGATCACGGGTTTCGGCCGCGCGTCGAGCTGCGCTTCGATATCGTCGAAGCGCAGGATGCGGTTCACCTCGGCGACATAGAGCGCGCCGTCGCGCACCGCCACGCCGTTCGGCATCTTGAGGCCCGAGGCGAGCGTGACGACCTGCGTCGCTTTCGCGTCGCGGTAGCGCACGGCATACACGCGGTCGGCGCGGGTGCCGACGAAGAGCACGTTGTTCCTGCCAAGGGCCAGCGAGCGCGCGTCGGGAACGCCGTCGGCGAAGACGCCGATCTCGAAGCCGGGCGGAAGCTTGATGCGTTCGAGCGGCAGGCGCTGGGCGGACACCGGGCAGGCCGCGCAGAGGGCCAGCAGCGCGGAGGCGCCGACGATCAGAGAATTCGATCTCACGGTTCGTCGTGAATGTTCCATCGTTGCCGGATCGAAGGCAAGACCCCCCGGCAACGCTCCCGTGACCCGCTCCGGCGGGTCTTTTGTTTCCTTCCAGGGAACGTTCCTGCCCGTTCCGTCCTGTTCCAAGTGCGATCATCGAAGCACAGGCGGCCGCGGTCTCCTCACTTGAACAGCGAATGTGTAACCGTTGCCCATCGGGATGCGCTTGCCGGCAACCAGCGGTTTCAGGACCCCGTTGACCTTGATAACCACTCGGTTTCCAGGTCTGGCGTTTTCTGGCACACGGAGCTGCAGCGGCTGAATGATGGTTTCACCCGGCTCCAGCACGAGGCCCCGCACATTCAGCAAGCGGGCTTTGGGGTTTGGCTTGCGGTGAGCTGGCGTCCTGGGCACGATCACCTGCCAACCTCGAGGAAGTGTTTCCTTCTTGATGTTGACTTCATACTCCGCTGCAACATCGAGGTAATTCGTCACGGCAACAAAAAGGCTTTGCGTGCCGGCGATCGCATCTACCGTCTGAAAATTACGACCTCCGATGTTGCTGCTGAGCTGGATCTGGGTGGTGAGCGGGCGGTCGTCCGCGTGCATGACGATCGCTCCGACGCACCAATGGTGCTCGCCCCAGCTGTTGGTTCCGATCGGCACAGTCCAAGAAAAGCTGACCGTGTTGTCGCCGGGGTGCAGGTTGACTGTTTGCTCTCCGATCAGGATGGCCGCCGGGTTGGGGAACTCCAAAGAAACCCGCGGATCGGTATAGTAGGCGCGGACGATACTGTCCTTCTTGGGTCCTTTGCCGTCATTGTGAACGCGCACGTTCAGAGTCACGCTACTGCCGCCCACAAGTGTCGCCGGAACCGTCCAGATATCGGGGCTGACCCAGAACTCGTGCGACCAGTGGTCCCCGAGCCAGACTGCGGAGGGCTCGGCGCCGGTGTCGCCGCTATAGTCCTTGATCCAGAGCGACCGGCAGCCCGCATCCTTGATCAAGGCCAGCGCGGCGGCAAGGTTCTCCTCGTTGTTGGGAATAATCTGCGACGGATCGGGTGCAAAGCCACTCACGTCGGTAGGGGAAGGCCGCATTTCGGGCGTGAATCCAGCCAGCCTCAGTTCGTTCCAGAAGTAGTCGGTTGCCTCTCCAAAAGACCGATAGCCGATCAAGGGAGCATAGGTCACGCCGTGGACGCCAGCAATGCGCGCAATGCTGTCCTGCTGGATATACTCCAAGGTCGGTTTGCCCGGAGGGTCAGCGAGCGTGTAGGACCACGGACGCAGAAACAACTCGCTGAAAGTGTGATAGGAAAGCAGCGCCCGGGGATTGTGGCGGGCCTGCACAAAATCGCGCAAGGCTGCGGTCTCGGGTTCGCTGAAAGCAGAGGGACCGATATAGGTATCATCGAAGCTGTTGTGCGAACCTTGCACGCCCGTCCCCAGACCCCACTGATAGCTGTAGTTCCGGTTCAGGTCAACGCCGAAGGTTCCGTCTCCATTGTCGCGGCGGTTCTTGCGCCAGAACCGATATCCGTTGGGATCAGCCGTATAGGCGTAGCCGTCCGGATTCAACACCGGGATGATCCAGATCTGCAAATGATTCATACACGTCTGCAGGCTAGTGTCCGTGGCGTAGTGCGTCAGGAGATACTCTGCCAGGTACAAGGGCATCTCGGCGGCGAGCCACTCACGGGCATGGTGCAGCCCGACAAAGATCACGTCGTTCTTGGCCGGGTCATCCACTGCCGGGGTGGTGGAAATCTTGATTCCCCGGATGGGAAGTCCCAGCACGGACGTGCCAATGGTCACCATCTGGGCCAAGGTTGGATGCGCGCTTGCCAGGCCGGACAAGTCGCTCGACAGGCTCGCAGGCGTGTGGTAATGGGTGAAGTCAATTTGGGCTGATGCCGAGACTGCAAAACACAGAGTGAAGGCAGCGACTGCGTATCGAGCTTTCATCGTTTTACTCCCTGCGGATCCGGCAAGATCTCAACTCTGAAACCTTGCTTCTTGAGTCCGTCGATCGCGTTGTCGAAGGCGCCGCCGTAGATGTAGAACTCCTCTCGCCCTTTCTCCGCTCTGGCCACGCTGTAGATGTCAATTCCAAGTTTTCCCGCTTGCTCAACTTGCGCCCGGCTGCGCAGCATGACCCGCACTTGGCGCGGGCGCGGCTCTTCCCGACCGACCTCCTTGATCGCATACCCGAGTTTCTCCAAGGCCCGTAACTGCCTCAGCGTCGCCCGTATTACCCAGAATTCGCGTTCGCGTAACACAACCGTGACTCCAAGATCATGCAGGTCTTCTTCATTGCCTTTTCGCGCCAGGCGTACCACTCGGCTGAAAACGTCTTCGGGATCGGCCAGCGCAGGCTCGTAGCCATAGCTGCCGAGCAATTTGTTGGTTTGCTCGTCGCCGCAATAGTGGAAAGAACGACCCTGCAGGAGTTCCGGTTTGACTTTGAGCTGCTGAGCGATCAGTTCCGCCTCAATCGCGTCTTCCACTTCGATGCGGAAGAGCTTTTTCTTCTCAAGATCCGCACTCTTCTCCTGTTGAGCGGGACCGGTGGCAATTCTGCACCCGTTCTCCGACCGCTGCGCAAGGGCGGACAGCGCAGGCAGTAGACAGGCAAGGACTAGAACGCCTGCGTGAGTGCTAAGGCCCAGGGCTGAAATCCTTCTCATATTCGCTCCCTCTGCACATTTTTTTCAGGGCTGCTCCGCTAACGACGCAATCGTTGCGTACAGAACAAAGGATCTGTAGTCAAAGTATAGACCTGCGCGACTCGAAACGGACCCACCGGCAGGTTTCCCGGAGAGAAATTTTTTCCTAGAACAAACAACTCGGGTAAACCCTTACGGGAAATGTCGGGTCGCTCCCTAAATTAGAATTTGCTTATTTGACCTGCGAGTAACACGCGCGTAGATTTTCTTCGCTGCAGTTCCAATACGTGCGCGGCGCCCAGGGTAACAAGACACCCTGCCCGCGGCGAAGAGGGAGGTGCGCCATGGAATCGTTCTCCGAGGTTTTGGTGGCGAAGTTCTTCGCCATTACGTCAATCGCAGCCAGGTCCGGGCCCCCAGAGATGTCATCCTCATTCTTAGCGAACAGGATTTTTCCAAAAGGCAGAACGAAATGAAACACGGACTCTCCCCGACCGGTTTTCTATCAGCCTTTTTGGCCTCTGCGTTTCTCATTGCTCTGGTGGGATGCGAGAACGAATCGCAGCCGCAAGCCACTCCGCTACTTCCGGAAGCGCAGCATGATGAAAAGAATATCTCACCGTATACCCCGGAGAATCCCTACCGGGAGGTGCGGGCGAATCTCCTGAGCCGAACGGTCTTTCAGGCGGACGGTCCCAAAGGCGTCGCCATTGAGTTTCGTGACCTCTTCGTTGTGCCTGGAAAAGTGGCGGAGAAGATCTCGCTTCCTGGCCCCGCAGTTTTCGAAGTCCTTAACGGCGAAGGCAAGTTTTCTGCCGGCGGCAAGTCCCGGGAACTCACCTCCGGCTCCTCCGTTTCCATCGCGCAGGGCGAGGAGTTTTCTCTGGAAAGCAAAGGGGAAACCTCGTTGGAAATTCGCGCAAGGCTATTCCTGCCCCGTTAGCCGGGGACCACCGAAAAATGCGAGTGGAAAGGGAGGTAACCATGAAACCCAGGCGAACGGTCGCCGCGCTTTTGATCCTGGCCGCTTGCAGCGGGTTGCAAGGATGTTCCAAAGGGTGGCCTGCCTTCCGCCACGATGCTCTTCGCACGGGCAATCAATTCCATAAGTCCAGACTCTCGGATCCAACGAAAGTCACGAGTTTGCACATCGTGTGGACATTTAACGCCCCCGGAGGCCAGGGCTTCTTTGCTTCACCGGTTGTTCACAAGGGCAAAGTCTTTATCGGGAATGGCAACGGCTTCCTTTACGCTCTCAATGCGGATACGGGCGCGGTAATCTGGCAATATCCTCCCTCCGGAGGGCAGGCGCTGACCTCCACGTTCACCTGTAACCCCTCGAGCTTCGGAATCGCCTCGAGCGCCACCGTTACCAAGATCGGGGGAACGGAGGCCGTCATATTTGGAGCTCCCGACCGATCTTCCGGCGCACATCTCGGCGACGGCCATCTCTTTGCCCTCAACGCCCAGACCGGTGCCCTCATTTGGGAGTCGCCTGTTCTCTCCCGCATCACGGGAAACGGTTTCAACGATTTTCACGAGCAGATCGGCTATTCCTCTCCGTTGGTTTTCAACGGCCACGTGTATATTGGAATCGGCGACCATTGCGACAACCCAATACAGAACGGAAGGGTAGTCTCCGTTCAGCTCGCTAACGGGGCCATCGACCCCGCTTTCAGCTACGTGTCAACGAGTACTCGCGGCGGGGGCGTCTGGACCTCCCCGGCCGCTCTCGATGACATCTACGTCACCACGGGAAACACCGCAAACGGAAACGCCACGCAACCGGCAGTCAATCACGGCCTTAGCCTTCTCCGCTTGGATCGCAACACCGGCAATATCGTCTGGCAGCATCAGCCTGTGCCATACGCTCTGGATGACGATCCGGACTGGGCTGCCGGTGCAGCAGTCATGCTCACCAGCTGTGGAACCTTGGCCGTTTCTCAGCAGAAAGACGGTTGGGCCTGGTCGGTGGAGACCGCTACCGGCCATGTCCGCTGGGGCTTTCCTACGGGACCCTGGGTAACCGGCGGTTTCCATACTGGCGATGGAACCTTCCATGGAGACACCGATTACAAGCGACCCGGAGCCGCTTGGGGCGACGTTTATGTTGCCTCTGTCGGTGGGTTGCAAACCACCACTAATTTGAGCGCTGGCTATTCCCGCTTGCATGCCTTAAACGTCTGCGCCCCGGAAAACCGCCGCATCCGCTGGCTCAAGGACGTTCCGGCCACGTCCGGTGGATTCTATTACCGACTCGGGCCACCAACGATCAACAACGGGATCGTTTTTGTAGGAACCAGCCAGGGGCATCTCGTGGTAATTGGCGACCCCAGTCTTGTGCCGCCTGTCGGATATCGCTGTAGCAATCCTGCTGTTCCGTTTGCTATTTGTCAGATTCTCGGGTCTTTGGGCTCCGTAGTTCGACTCGTGCCGGATCCCGCGGTCTTGAAGGACATCGACCTGCCCGGCTCCGGTGGGTTCTTCGGCGAGCCCGCACTGGTCGGAGACCGTGTATTTATCGCTGGAGTTGGTGGGAAAGTGTTCATGCTGGATGTCGATCCGTGAGGAGGGAAAGACGATGAACACACTTTACGTGGCCCGCTGGATGTTTTTCTTCTTGCTCGTCTTCACCGCTGGTGGGCACAGCCGCGCCCAGGACGACGCAAAACGGAAGGGTGCCGAAGCGTGGAAGTCTTTTCGCGTGCAAGAGCGTTACGCCGGAAAGATGCAATTGAAGACCAAGGATGGCAAGACCATCGCCCTGAGTGTTGCCACCCGCGTCTGGTCCATTGACGCAACTCTCGGTCCGCAGAAACTCCATGTGAATGATTTCACCGTGTTCCAGCTCCGCGGAGGAAAAGTCAAAGCGCTCATTGAAGGGGTTGAAAAAACACGTTCCACGGATGAGTACTGGACGGTTCCTGCAGGAGCCACCATGACGCTGGAAGTGAAGGGTGAGACGGCTCTTCTCGAAGCCATGACCGTCTCCGAGTGATAGGAAATTCGATCCGCCATTCGCCGGCGTTCTCTGCCGCTGCAGCACTACAGTGATGCCGATTGGCGCTCCGTGCGCCCGATTGCACTTGATCGGGGTTGCGAGCGCGCGTTCGACCGTCTGATTCCGGCGCTTTCCATGCGTCGCGCCGTACGGTATCTTCGGCGGTATCATTCCGTCAGAGTAATAAGAATAATAATAAGAACAGTATTGTTATCAAAAAGTATGAAGCTCATCAGCTGGAACATCCAGTGGTGCCGCGGATGCGACGACCGGGTCAACCCGGCTCGCATCAGCAAGGTCGCGAGGGACATGGCCGATTTCGACGTGCTGTGCCTGCAGGAGGTCGCGCGCAACTACCCCGATCTTGCGGGAAGCTCGGGGGAGAACCAGTACGAGACGCTCGCCGGGCTGTTTCCGGACTACACCGTAGTGAAGGGCGTCGCGATGGACGTGCCCGCCCCCGGAGGGGATTGGCGCGAATTCGGCAACGCGATCATCACGCGCCTTCCGATCCTGCAGGTGTTCCGGCGCCTGCTGCCCTGGCCGGCGGATCCTTCGGCGGCCAGCATGCAGCGCTCGGCGGTCGAAGTCGTCCTCGACGCGCCTTCCGGCGCCTTGCGCGTGACCACGACGCACCTCGAGTACTACTCGGCGAAGCAGCGCGCCGCGCAGGTCGAGGAACTGCGCCGCCTGCAGATCGAAGCCGCGGGCCACGCCGCCGCGCCGGCCCAGGCGAAAGAGAGCGGCCCGTTTCGAGCGGTGCCTCGTCCCGCTTCGGGCATTCTCACGGCGGATTTCAATTTCCCGCCGGATGACCCGATGTACGCGCGCCTGCAGTCCGCGCTCGCGGCGGGAGTTCCCGCCTACCGCGACGCGTGGCGGCTGCGCCATCCGGGAAAACCGCACGCGCCCACGCTGGGCGTGCACGACAAGCTGCAGTGGCCGGGGCCGCCCTTTGCCTGCGATTTCATTTTCGTTACGGAGGATCTCGCCCATCGAGTCGAGGACGTGGTCGTCAACGGCGAGACCGACGCCTCGGACCATCAGCCGGTGCTGCTGGCCCTGCGCGACTAGGAACTCATGCTGGCGGCGAAGCGCTCGCGGTATTTCGCTTCGTAGGAAGGATCGAGCGTCCCCATCCAGCGGTCCCAGAACAGGAAATAGAACCCGAAGTTGTAGCGCGGCTTGTCGTGGTGGGTATTGTGCGCCACCGAAGTATTGATCCAGCGGCCCAGCCAGTGTTGCGGCCACCCCCGCGGATAAAGATCATAGCCCAGGTGGCCGTGCACGTTGACCGCGGTCGAGATGGTCTGAAAGATCAGTATCGCCCATGGTTGCGTGGGCATGATGAACATGATCAGCACCACCCCGAGCGCTTGGACGACCGACTCGAGCGGGTGAAACGCGTAGGACGTCCACGGCGTGGGGTTGGTCGAAAGGTGATGGACGCCGTGAAAGGTTCGAAACAGCGCCTCGGTATGCAACAGCCTGTGCGTCCAATAGAAATAGGCGTCGTGCACGAGGATCATCAGCGGGATGCTCAACCAGAAGTAGGCCCAGCCGTATTGCGCGATGTCCCAGTACACCTGCGTATGGGGCACGATGCCGTAGCCGAAGATCACCCCGTTGACGAGGCCGAAGACGAGGACGGCCGTGGCGGAATAGGCGATTTCCCGCCGGATTTGCGCACCCCGGGGCATGGCGCGCTGGAGCTTGCCGCTGCGCCGCGAGGTGCCGCGCCTCCCGTACCAGGCGAGGAACGCGATGCCAGCTATCAGCACGTAGCGAATTCCATAGAATCCCGCACCGGCAAGGAAAGCGATCAGGAAGGAGCCGTGTGGCAGCAATGCGCGTTCGAAACCGAGGGTTTCCATGCTCTATGATCGTTTAAGCGTTCACCGAATTCCGGGGTCGCGCGTCAAAATCGATACGCGAGGCTCGCGCTCGCGTAGTGGTTCGAGGTGCGTTCGGCGAGCGGGCTGCGCGCGGCATCGCCGTGCAGCCTTCGCGCCTCCAGATTGCCGACCACGATCCATTTCCGGCCGAGATCGACGCCCCAGAGCAATCCGCCGCTCGCAAACAGCGGGCCGCTTCCCGCCGTATACGCGGGCAGGCTGGTGGATTGCGCGGGCGTAATTCCGTAGAAGGACTGGTTCGATTTCGAATTGGCCCAGGTCCCCTGGACGAACACTCCGGCGTTCACCGGGCCGCGGCTGAAGACGCCCGCGGTAAGGCGCAGATCGGCCTGCGCGCCCCGGTCGCTGTCGAGGAAGTGGCGCCCGCGCGCGAGCAGCGTGACCGGCATCGGGCCGAGGTTCTGATCCCACTCGATGTGCAGTCCGACCGAGGCGCTCGGGTCGATGTCCGGGACGTTGTTGTTCCTGAGGAAATCCGATTCGCTCGCGAGGCGGCCTCCCTCGTAGGCGAGCTGCGCCCCGACATTGAGCCCGCGGGAGACTTCCATCCGGGCGCCGCCCTCCAGGATCCCCTGGGTGGTGCGGACGAACCAGGGGCGGCCGTAGTACCTCACCGTCGGAATCAAATCCGTTCTCTGCGCGGCCGAGCCGTCGTACGCGGGGCGCGTTCGCACGCCGGCGCCGATCCACGCGTATTCCGGCAAGGCGCTCTGGGCGTAGGCCGCAAGCGGAACGATCGGCAGAAGAGCGAGAACCATGCATCGCGCAGTCATGCGTGAAGTGTACCGCGAGGCGTCCCGATGCGCCGCGGTAAGATCACGAAGCGCGGAGGAATTCGAGCAGGATATCGAGGATTTCGTCCGGTTTTTCACCCATGAGGTTGTGGCCGGCGGAGGCTAGCGTCACCACGGTCGAATTCGGGACCGCGCGGGCGAGGTCCCGTCCCGCGCGGGCGGGGGTCATCGCATCGCGCGCGCCGAGGAGGAACAACGCGGGGCATCTCACTTGCGCGGCGCGCTCGAATCCCGTCTTGTAGTCATCGCATCGCGCGCGCCGAGGAGGAACAACGCGGGGCATCTCACTTGCGCGGCGCGCTCGAATCCCGTCTTGTATCCGTCGCAGGCGGCGAAGTCGGCGCGCAGCACCCCCGGCTTCTGCCGCTGCATCAGCCGCAGGTTCCCGCCGATCACCCAGAATCCCGGGCCCGGATTGCTCGGATAGTGCGCGTGGGCGGAGTGGGACCAGACGTTGATCATGTTGTGCGCGTCGGATTCCCTGCTTTCCGTCGCCTGGAGGAGATCGGGCGAGACGCGCATCGGAAAGGCCGTTCCCAGCAGGGCGATGCGGCCGACGCGCTGCGGATGCCGCGCCGCGCACTCGAGCGCGGCGAGCGATCCCATGCTGTGGCCGACCAGGGCCGCGGTGCTCACCTTGGCCGCATCGAGCAGCGCGACGATCCATCCGGCCATGTGCTCGATGCTTTCGAGCGGCGCGCCGCCGCTCTTGCCGTGCCCGGGCAGATCGACCGCGAGCACCGCGTAACCGTGGTGCGCGAGGTAGCGCGACTGCAGCACCCAGACGCAATGGTCCTGTTCGCCGCCGTGGATGAGCACGACCGCAGGCAGCTTCGGGTCGAAGGCTTTCCCGCCGGTGTAGGCGTACGCCGTGTCGCCGGCGACCCGGAGGTCCATCTCAGGCCTTCGCGGCTCTCAAGGCCCGCGCGAGGTCCTCGATCAGGTCCTCCGGGTCCTCCAGTCCGATCGACAAGCGGATCGTGCCCGGGCCGATTCCCGCCTCGGCGAGGGCCGCGTCGCTCATGCGAAAGTGCGTGGTGCTCGCCGGGTGGATCACCAGAGACTTCGCATCGCCGACGTTGGCGAGGTGCGAAAAGATCCTCAACGCTTCGATGAAGCGCCGGCCGGCGGCCCGGTCGCCCTTCAGGACGAAGCTGAACACGGCGCCGCAGCCGCGCGGGAGAAGCCGCTTCGCGAGGGCGTGGTCCGGGTGCGAAGGCAGCTCCGGATAGGCGATGGATTCGACCGAGGCCTGCCCGCCGAGGAAAGCGATCAGCTTGCGCGTGTTCTCCACGTGCCGCTCCATCCTGAGCGGAAGAGTTTCGATGCCCTGAAGGATCTGAAAAGCGCTGGCCGGACTCATGCAGGCGCCGAAGTCCCGCAGGCCTTCGCGGCGCGCGCGCAGGAGGAACGCGGCGACGGTGGACTCCTCCTGGAAGTCCATGCCGTGGAAGCCCGCGTAGGGCTCGGTCAGCTCGGGAAATTTTCCCGAGGCTTCCCAGTCGAACGTGCCCCCGTCGACGAGCACTCCTCCGATCGCCACGCCGTGCCCGCCGAGAAACTTGGTGGCCGAGTGATAGACGAGGTCGGCGCCGTGGTCGAAGGGCTTCAGCAGGTAGGGCGTGGTGAAGGTGGCATCCACCAGGAGCGGCAGCTTCGCCGCGTGCGCGATCGCGGCGACCGAGGCGATGTCGAGCACGTCGAGGCCCGGATTGCCGAGCGTCTCGCCGAAAAGGAGCTTCGTGTGCGGCCGGATCGCCTTTTTCCAGGCGCCGAGATCGCGCGGGTCGACGAAGCTGGTCTCGATGCCGAAGCGCGGCAGCGTATAGGAAAGCAGATTGTGCGAGCCGCCGTAGAGCGCGCGCGATGCGACGATGTGCGAGCCCGCTGCCGCGATCGTGGCGATCGCCAGGTGCAGCGCTGCCTGGCCGCTCGCGGTCGCGATCGCCCCGACGCCGCCTTCCAGCGCCGCCACCCGCTCCTCGAGCACCGCGTTGGTCGGATTGGGCCGCGCTCCATGTTGAAGAGCGCCGCCGCGTGGTCCGCGTCGCGGAACACGAAGGACGTGGTGAAATAGATCGGAACCGCGCGCGCGCCGGTGACCGGATCGGGCCTCTGGCCCGCGTGCAGGCTGAGCGTGTCGAACTGGAAAGTGCGGGGTGCGGCCATGGCGTCCTCCTCGGTGTCCGGCCGATTTTAGCAAGCCGGGGCACTTTTCGAAGACGAAAAAAAACCGCGCCCCGGAGGGCGCGGTTTCGATTCGTTCCCTTCCGATCAGCCGAGCCGGATCGGCACGTAGATCTTGTTGCCTTCGCGTTGTATCAGGAGAGCGACGCTGCCGCGCGAACGGTCCACCAGTCGCCGCAGCTGATCGACGCTTTTCACGGGCTGATTGTTGAAAGCGAGGATGATGTCGCCCGCCTGAACGCCGGCCCGCGCAGCGGGACCTTCAGACCCCTCCACGAGCAGGCCGCCTTCGGCCTCGATCTGCTTGCGCTCTTCCTGGGTCAGCGGGCGCACCGCCAGACCGAGCTTGCCCGATTTTGCCTGGTCGCCGCTTTGCGCTTTTGCGACTTTCTCCGCCGGGGTCTCGCCGAGGGAAGCCTTCACCTCACGCGTTTCACCCTGGCGCCAGACCTTGAGGGTCACCGCGGTGCCCGGGCGGGACTCGCCGATGACGCGCGGCAGGTCGATCGAATTTTCGATCGCGCGCCCGTCGACCGAAAGGATGATGTCGCCGGTCTTGATCCCGGCCTTTTCCGCCGGGCTTTTCGGCTCGACCGCGGCGACCAGGGCGCCCTGCGCCTTCTTCAGCCCGAAGGAATCGGCCAGCTCCTGGGTCACGCCCTGGATGGTGACCCCCAGACGCCCGCGGCTGACCTTGCCGTACTTCTGAAGATCGGTCTTGACCTTCATCGCGACGTCGATGGGGACCGCGAACGACAATCCCATGTAGCCGCCGGTGCGGCTGTAGATTTGCGAGTTGATGCCGATCACCTCGCCCGCCATGTTGAAGAGCGGACCGCCGGAATTGCCCGGGTTGATGGCGACGTCGGTCTGGATGAAAGGCACGTAGTTCTCGTCGGGCAGCGAGCGCGATTTCGCGGAGATGATGCCCGCGGTCACGGTGTTCTCGAGGCCGAAAGGCGAGCCGATCGCGGCGACCCATTCGCCGACCCGGGCCCTCGAAGCATCCCCGATCCGGACCATCGGGAGATCCCTTGCGTCGATCTTGACCAGCGCGACGTCGGTGCGGCGGTCCACACCGATAACTTTCGCCTTGAATTCGCGCTTGTCGGTGAGCTTTACCGTGACCTCGTTCGCGTCATCGACGACGTGCGCGTTGGTCAGGATATAGCCGTCGGCGCTCACGATGAAACCCGAGCCGACCCCTTTGCGAATCGCGTCGCCCTGGGGCACGGGAATCTGGAAACGGCGGAAGAACTCCTGGACGGGATCGCCCGGCTCGCCGGGGATCTGGGGTAGTTGCATCTGGGTGCGCACGGGCGCGGTGGTGGTGCTGATGTTGACGACGGCGGGCCCGTTTTGCTCGACCAGCGCGCTGAAATCGGGGAGCGCGCCGGCGGCGGACCTCTGGATTTGCGGTGTCTGGGCCTGCGAGCTCGATATGGCGGTCAGCCTCCCGCCCTCGAAGCCCAGCATCGTTGCGGCCGCACATACGGCCAGCACCACGGCGAATTTCTTTTTGGACATAGGGGTCTCCTGCATGATCTCGGTAACGCGTCTTGGGCAGCGCATGCGGGTCGAAGTTCCCGCCGCGGCCCCGACACATTTTGTTACCGTGGGCCTCAGTCCTGCTTCGCCTGGGGGGGCCGCGCGGCCTGTTCGCGCACCAGCTGATCGGCACGCGCCTTCTTCAGGATGTCGGCGCACTCCTGCGAGCCGATCCGCAAGGCGAGCTCGATCGCCGTGTCGCCGTCCCTGCTGACCATGTTGACGTCCGCGCCGTTCCGGAGCAAGAGCTCCACCATCTTCGAGTCGCCGCGCGCCGCCGCGTACATGAGGGGCGTATAGCCGTTCTCGGCGACGAGGTTGGGGTCGAAGTTCTGGGAGAGGACCTTCTGCGCGTAAATGAGGTTTCCCTTGTCGATCGCGTAGAACAGCACCTTAAGCAGGTCCACCACGTAGTTGATGAGCGAAAAGCCCACCATGGTGGCCATGGCGATGACCAGCGGCAGGGTCGACATGCCCAGGCTCTCGGCCACCTCGCCGGGCATGTTCGCGGCGACCGCCAGCAGCACGACCAGGAAGAAGAACTGGAACTTGAGGTAAAGGAACAGCGCGATGAAAACCGTCAAGGCGAGCGAGCCGAGCAGGAAATCCCGGTTGATATCGAAACGCTCGAGCATTTCCTCGGGCAGGTTGGCGAGGGTCGCCGCGAGCGCGACCAGGACGACCAGTGCGATTTCCCGAACCCGCCTGCTGTTGAAATTCATGGCGCTCCCCCGACGCGAGCTCCAGCTTGTTTGACGCTATTATAGTGGAGCCGCACTGGCAGCTACGGCGGGGGCATAGGGCGATGAGCAAGGCATTCACGCGCGAAGGCGACGCGCCGGAAGAGGACATCGAAGTCGAGCCGCACGCGCTAGAGGGGCCGAAGAACTACATCACGCCCGCGGGTCATGCGCGCCTGAGATCGGAATTGAAGGCGCTGGTCGAGCTCGAGCGGCCGGAGCTGGTGAAGACCGTGGCCTGGGCCGCCTCCAACGGCGACCGCTCGGAAAATGCCGATTACCTCTACGGGAAAAAGCGCTTGCGCGAGATCGAGCGCCGCATCCGCTTCCTCATCAAGCGCCTGGAGATCGCCGAGGTGGTCGATCCCCGCGACCAGGACCAGGACCGCGCGTTCTTCGGCGCCACCGTCACCTACCGCGATGGGGGCGGCGGGGAGCACACCATCAGCATCGTCGGTACCGACGAAGTGGACCCCGCGCACGGCCGGGTGTCGTGGGTGTCGCCGATCGCCCGGGCGCTGCTCAAGACGCGCGAGGGCGACGCGGTGACGCTCAGCACGCCGGCGGGGGATGAGCCGCTCGAAGTCCTGGTGATTCGCTACGAGGAATTGAAGTAAGGGTCTCAGTTCGCGCGGTTCGGTCCCGGCGGGTTCGCCGCGACGCTCGCAAAATCCCCGGCCTTGACGACCGAGAGTTTTGCCGGATCGATATGCCGTCGCAGGGCCTCGACGATGTCCTTGGGCGTCATGGCGGCGATCCTCCGCTCGAGGTCCTCGTCCCACCCGAAGGTGCGGCCGAGCACGAGGTAGGAAACGAGGCGGCTCGCGACTGTCCCGTCGCTCGATCGCGCGAGTTGTCGCGCCTGCAGCAGGCCCTTCTTCCCGGCTTCGACTTCCTCCGCGCTGAAGCCCTCGGCGAGCGCTTTGCGGAGCTCCTCCGCCAACGCCGCCTCGACCCGCGCGCGGTTTTGCGGCGCGTAGATGGCAAAGACCCCGAAGCTGCCGCGCTCGAAGAAGCTGTCGGCCGACAGGAACGAGCCGACGCTGTAGGACAGCCCCTCCTTTTCGCGGATGCGCCGCATCAGGCGCGAATCGGATGAGCCGCCGAGAACGTAGTTGGCGAGGAGCAGCGCCGGATAATCGGGGTTGTCGTCGCGCAGCTTGAGCAGCACGCCGGCGCGCAGCACCGCGTTCGCCTTGTCCGGCGTGTTGATCACGTCGTCGGCCGGCGGAACGTCGGCGATGCGCAGCGGGATTCGCGCGTAAGGCCGCGGGCTTTTCCAGTCGCCGAAGAGCTCCTGTGCGAGGCGCGCGATCTCCTCCGGATCGAAATCGCCCACGACGGCGAGTTCGCTGTCGGAGGCGCCGTAGAAATCGGCATAGCAGCGCTTGACCTCGGCTAGCGAAAGCGCCTGGAGGCGCGCGCTGCGCTCGTCGAGCGTGGTCGTATACAGCCAATGCTCGGGCGGGTAGGGATTCAGGTGGCGGGAGAGCGCGAGGCCCGCGAGCGCGCCCGGATCGCTTCTTTGCGTGTCGATGCCGGTGAGCGAGGAGCGGCGCAGCTGCTCGAACTCTTCATTCGGAAAAGACGGCTGGCGCAACACCTCGGCCATCAGCTTGAGCGTTTCCGGAAGGTTCTCGCGGACGGTTTCGACCGAGCCCCCGTCGCCGCCGACGCCCACGTTCGCCTTGAGCCGGTCGAATTGATTGCGGAGCTGTTCGCGGGAATGCTTCCGCGTGCCGCGCACCAGCATTCCGCTCGCGACGCCGCAGGCTGCGGCCCGGTTCAGCTTGCTTTGCTCGTCGCCCCATTCCAGGGTGAGCTGCGCCACGACCGTGCCGCCGCGCGTCTTCTTGGGAAGCAGCGCGAGCTTCATGCCGCCGGGGAGGGTCCGGCGGATGACGCGCGCCTCGATGTTCGCTGGGGTCGGATTGAAATCCTCGCCCAGCGCCACCGTGGTCGAGCCGCGGAAGTCCTTGAGCGCGGCGGCCAGGTCCGGCACCGGCGGGATCTCCGCGCGGTCGGGCGAGGACGTCGGAATGAACATTCCCAGCGTGCGGTTGGCGGGTTTCAGATAGCGCGCGGCGGCGGCCTGGACGTCGGCGGCGGTGACCTTCTTCAGCCTGTCGCGGTGCAGGTACAGCACGCGCCAGTCGCCGATGCCCGCGCATTCGGAAAGCACGCTGGTGAGCCCGCGCGAATCGGCGAGCGTGAGCTCGATGTCGTTGACGAGGCGCCTTCTCGCGAGCTCGACCTCCTCCTCGGTGACGGGGTTCTTGGCGAAACCCTCCAGGACGCCGAGCAGCGCGTCGCGCGCCGCCTCGAGGGAAGCGTTCCGGCTCAGGCTCGCGCCGAAATAGGCGAAGCCGGCCTCGCGCTGCTGGCGCTCGGTGCCGAAAACGGAGCTCGCGAGGCCCGCTTCGACGAGCGCCTTGTGCAGCCTCCCCGAAGGCACGTGATTGAGCAGCCCGACCAGCACGTCCACGGCGGCGTATCCGGGATCGCTCCCCGGAGGGATGTGATAGAGCGCCGAAACGAGGTGCACGTCGCCCGATCGCCGCAGCGTGACCGTGCGCTCTCCGTCCTGGGTCGGCTCGACGGTATAGGTCTGGCGCAGCGTGCGCGAGGGTTTGGCGATCTTCCCGAAGTGCTTCTGCGCGAGCCTGAGCGCGGCCGACTCATCGAGCTTGCCCGATATCAGCAGCACCGCGTTGTCCGGCTGGTAGTAATGACTGTAGAAGGCCTTCAGGCGCTCGATCGGGACGTTCTCGATGTCCGAGCGCGCCCCGATGGTCGCGTTCCCGTAGTTGTGCCAGAGATAGGCGCTTGCCGCCACGCGCTCGCGCAGCACGCTGAAGGCGCTGTTTTCCCCCGACTCGAACTCGTTGCGCACCACGGTCATTTCCGCGTCGAGATCGCGCCGGGCGATGGAGGCGTTGACCATGCGGTCGGCTTCGACATCGAGCACGTGGTCCAGGGTTTTCTCGCTCGCCGGGAAGGTCTCGTAGTAATTGGTCCGGTCGAACGAGGTGCTGCCGTTGTAGCGCGCCCCGAGCCGCTGGAAATCGGCCTTGATGCTCGGGAAGCGCGGCGTGCCGCGGAACATCAGGTGTTCCAGAAGATGCGCCATTCCGGTCTCGCCGTAGCCTTCGTGCCGCGAGCCGACCAGGTAGGTGACGTTGACCGTGACGGTATCGATCGAGCGGTCGGGGATCAGCAGGATTTTCAGGCCGTTCGCCAGACGGTATTCGGTGACGCCTTCGACCGAGGTGACTCGCGCGACTCCGGCGGGCAGGCCTGCGCCGGCCGGTTGGGCCAAGGAGGGCAGGGCCGCGACAAGGAGCAGCGCGGACAGAAGAGCTTTTGTTCTGAGCATTGACGGGTCCCGCGGTTAGAGACAGGCTGCCTTGTTACAAGTTCCATTCTAGCGTCGGCACGTCCTCAGCGCGCGATCCGGGAACGCTCGGCCCGCTCGCGAGTCGCCGGGTGGGTCGAAAGGTAATCCGGAACGTCGGCCGCCGCGCCCCGGCGCCGCTCCATCCGCAGCAGGATCGCGCCGAAGGCTTCGGGCGAGATGTCGTGGCGTTTCATGTAGTCGAGCGCGAAGTCGTCGGCTTCGCGTTCGAAGTCGCGCGAGTACTTGGCCTGGAGGAGGATGGCGGGCAGCGCGGTGGCGAGCGAGGCGATCGAGCTGAGATCCCCGGTGACGGCCGCCACCAGCAGCACGGTCGCCGAATCCTGCAGCAGCCGCCGCAAGCCGTGGCGCTGGCGCAGGTGGCCGATCTCGTGGGCGAGGACCGCGACGATCTCGTCATCGTTCTTCGCGAGCTCGACCAGTTGATCGGTGACCACGACCTCGCCCGACGGAAGTGCGAGGGCATTGGCCCCGAGTCGCTTGCTCGATCGCAGCTCGAGCCGGTAGCCGCCCGCGCCCTCGATGCCGGAAATCATTTTCGAAAACAGCGCCCGCATGTGTTCCTGGCGCGCGGGCGGGAGCTTCGAGGGCGCGAGCAGGATCCGGTCGAGCCCGGCGAGCGCGTCTCGACCGATCGCCGTCTCGATCGAGGGAGGCAGGACGGCCGCGACCTCTTTCGCGAGCGCCGGAATGCCGTAGGCGATGCCCGCCCAGAGAGCCCCCGCGGTCAGCGCCAAGGCGAGCAGCGCGTAGCCGTACCTGCTCTCCAAGGCATGGATCAGCCGACCGGGCGCCTCCCGGGATTCGCGGGCGAAGACGCGGTCCACTGCGTCGTTGTCCCCGGTCTCGCACTGCGCGCCGTCCGCAAACTGCAGATGGCGCGTGGTGTTTCCCACGCGCGGCGAAGGCCGCACCTCCGCGATGGGGCAGCTGAAGTCGATTCCCTCGCCGATCACGCGCAGACGGCCGGAGGGCTCCGCCCATATTCGGACTTCCCGCTGCTGCGACGTCTTTCCGTCGTAGTAGCGCGCCCTGAAGGGCATCATAGACCGAAATCGAATCCCAGCAGGTCGCCCGCCTCGTCGCCGACCGCTCCGACCTGTTCCCGCGCGGCCGCGAGGAACGCGCCGATTTCTGCGCTGGGATACAGCGCGATTCGCTTGAGCTGGTAGCGCGCCGTGCGCACTGCGGCCCACGGCGCGAGCAGTCCGGCGGTGAAGATCACGCCGAGGCTGTTGAGGAAAAAGAGCTTGAACAACCCTCCGGTCGTCCAGCCGCAGAGGAAGCGCAGTCCGCCGAGGCGCGTGCTTCTCCAGGTGAGCCTGGCGACGGCGCCGTCGCGATACGCCGCGAACCAGATGTAAAACGGAAGCGCGCCGACGCCGAGCGTGACCACCGATCCGGCGAGGAACAGCAGGAACATCAGCCCCGCCTTGAAATAGACGAAGTAATAGGCTTTGGCCGAGGCCTCGAATGCAAACCGCGTCGTCCCGTAGGAGCTGTGCTCGACAAAGAAGCGTCGCTTGCGGTACGCGTAATAAGGATAGAGAAGACCGAGGGTGAGGGGAACGAGGAACGCCGGCAGGGCGAGCAGCCTGGCCATTTCCCAATAGCCCGCGCGAAAGTCGAAGCGCACGTTGCGGTGGGCGGAATTCACGGCGTTGAAGCGCGAGGCGCGCACGATCAGCCACGGCAGGACCCCCAGGACCACGAGCGCCATCGCGAGCCCTGCGAGCGCGTTGATCCTTCCGGCAAGGGAGTAGATCGCAAATCCGCCGACGACGACGATGCGGCCCTTGAGAATCGCCTTCGGGTCGGCGAGGTACTCGAAGGCCGAATCGTTGAGCAGGGTGTTGCCGTAGAAATAGCGCTTGCGCCTGACCTTCGCCCACGCCGAATAGATGCCCAGCGTGACGATGGACAGGCAGATATTGACGATCCAGATGCGGAAATACTCGCCGGACTGGCCGGTAAACCTGAGTGGAACGACCTTGCTTGCCGCAGACGGAGCCGCGTCCGATGGATGTGCCACGAGCCCTCCCTGATTTTTGTGGTCGACAGCCGCGTGGATGCAGCCGCCAGCATAGACGTTCGCGTCCGCCGGCTCAAGGAAATCCGGAAAGCGCGATATTCGAAAAAGATGACCCGGCCTGCGTCCCGGAGGGACTTGAACGGGTCGGAATCCAACCCCATACTCCTGCGCTCAGGACGAGTTGGAGGCAGGCGATGACGACGGCGACCAAGGAAACCCTGGGCTTCCAGGCGGAGGTCAAGCAGCTGCTCAATCTCATGGTCCACTCCTTGTACGGCAACAAGGAGATCTTCCTGAGGGAGCTCGTTTCGAACGCCTCCGACGCGGCCGACAAGCTGCGCTTCGAGGCGCTTTCCGACAACGCCCTGTACGGCCCGGACGCCGACCTCAAGATCCGCGTCACCTTCGACAAACAGGCGCGGACCCTCACGGTATCGGACAACGGCATCGGCATGTCGCGTGACGAGGTCGTGAACAACATCGGCACCATCGCCAAGTCCGGGACGCGCGAGTTCTTCCAGTCGCTCACCGGCGATCAGGCGAAGGACGCGCGGCTGATCGGACAGTTCGGGGTGGGCTTCTATTCGTCCTTCATCGTCGCCGACCGCGTGACGCTCGTGACGCGGCGGGCGGGACTTCCGGCGGAGCAAGCAGTGCGCTGGGAGTCGGACGGGGGCGGTGAATTCACCGTCGAAGCCGCAGAGAAGGAAGGCCGCGGCACCGACGTCGTCCTGCACCTGCGCGATGGCGAGGACGAGCTGCTCTCGGACTGGAAGCTGAAGGAGATCCTGCGCAAGTATTCCGATCACATCGCCATCCCGATCGTGATGAAGAAGCTGAAGTGGGACAAGGAAAAATCGGAGGAGAAGGCGACCGGCGAGGACGAGACGGTCAACCAGGCGAGCGCCTTGTGGGCGCGCGCGAAATCGGAGATCACCGAGGAGCAGTACCGCGAGTTCTACAGGCACGTCGCGCACGACCCTGAGGCCCCGCTCGCCTGGAGCCACAACCGCGTCGAGGGCCGGCAGGAGTACGTGCAGCTTCTCTACGTCCCGGCGCGCGCGCCGTTCGACCTGTGGGACCGGAACGAGCGCAAGGGCCTCAAGCTCTACGTGCGGCGCGTGTTCATCATGGACGACGCCGAGCAGCTGCTGCCCGCGTATCTGCGCTTCGTGCGCGGCGTGGTCGACTCGAACGACCTGCCGCTCAACATCTCGCGCGAGATCCTGCAGGAGAGCCGCGACATCGAGGCGATACGCGCCGGCTGCACCAAGCGCGTCCTCGGCCTGCTCGAAGACCTCGCCGAGAGCGAGAAGGACAAATACGCGGGCTTCTGGAAGGAATTCGGGCGCGTCCTGAAGGAAGGCGTGGGCGAGGATCCCGCCAACCGCGAGCGGATCGCGAAGCTCCTGCGTTTCTCCTCCACCCACGCCGACTCCGAGGAGCAGGGCGTCTCGCTCGCCGATTACATCGCGCGCATGAAAGCGGGGCAGGACAAGATCTACTATGTCACCGCGGAGACCTTTCTCGCCGCGAAGAACAGCCCGCACCTGGAAATCTTCAGGAAGCGCGGGATCGAGGTGCTGCTCCTCTCGGAGCGCGTCGACGAATGGCTGGTCGCGAATCTCGCCGAGCACGAGGGCAAGGCGCTCGCCTCGGTCGCGAAGGGCGAGCTCGATCTCTCCAGGCTCCAGTCGGACGACGAGAACAAAGAGGAGGCGAAGCAGGCGGGCGGGCACCGGGCGCTCGTCGCGAAACTGAAGGACGCGCTCGGCGACCGGGTGAAGGACGTGCGCGTCTCCTCGCGCCTCACCGCTTCGCCCTCGTGCCTGGTCGCCGACGAGCACGACATGGGGGGCAATCTCTCGCGGATTCTCAAGGCGGTCGGGCAGAAAGGACCGCAGGCGAAGCCGATCCTCGAGATCAATCCGGCGCATCCGATGGTGCAGCGCCTGAACGAGGAGAAGACGCGCTTCGCCGACTGGGGAAACCTGCTCTTCGACCAGGCGCTCCTCGCCGAGGGCGGGCAGCTCGAGGATCCGGCCGGGTTCGTGCGCCGCATGAACGAGCTGATGCTCGAGATGGCGGGCGAGGGCGGCCGCATCATCGTTCCCGGGCGTTGAACACCGGTCCCTTCAAGATCTCCATCGCCTCCGCGACCGCGGCGGCGCTCCTTCTCGCATGCGCTTCGACCCGGCTGCACGCGCAGCCCGCTCCCGGGCCCGCGACACCCATCGCGCGCAAGCAGCTCGTCACCGCGCGGCAATTCATGGTGGTCGCGGCGCACCCGCTCGCCGCGCGCGCCGGGGTCGACGCGATCCGCCGCGGCGGGAGCGCGGTCGACGCCGCGATCGCCGCTGAGCTCGTTCTCAATCTGGTGGAGCCGCAATCCTCCGGAATCGGCGGCGGCGGGTTCCTGCTTCACTACGCGGCGCGCGACGCGAAGCTCGAAGCCTACGACGGCAGGGAGACCGCGCCCGCTCTCGCCAAGCCCGGGCGTTTTCTCGGGGCCGATGGGAAGCCGCTCGATTGGCCCGACGCAGTCATCAGCGGAAAATCGGTGGGCGTGCCGGGGTTGCTCCGGCTCCTCGAGCTCGCGCACCGCAGGCACGGCAGGCTTCCTTGGGCGGCGCTGTTCGCGCCGGCGATCAAGCTGGCGCAGGAAGGATTCACGATTTCGCCGCGCTTGAACGCGCTCGTCGCCGCCGACCGGTTTCTCCCGCTCGACGCCAACGCGCGCCGCTATTTCTATCTGCCCGACGGCAAGGCCAAGCCCGCAGGTACCCTGCTCGCGAACCCGGAATTCGCCGCGGTGCTGAAACGCGTCGCGGCGGGCGGCGCGGACGCCTTCTACCGCGGCGGGATCGCGCGCGGCCTCGCCGCGGCGGTGCGAAAGCACAAACGTGCTCCGGGCGATCTCGCCGAGGCGGATCTCGCCGCCTACTCCGCGATCGAGCGCGAGCCGCTGTGCGGCGCGTACCGGGGCTTCAGGGTGTGCGGCATGCCTCCTCCCAGCTCGGGCGGCTTCGCGGTGCTGCAGATCCTCGAGATCCTCGAGCGCTTCGATCTGCGCGCGCTGAAAGCCGACTCGGTCGAGGCGGTGCACCTCTTCGCCGAAGCCGGGCGGCTCGCTTACGCCGACCGCAATCTCTACATCGCCGACCAGGATTTCGTCGCCGCGCCGCTCGCCGCGCTGCTCGAGCCGCGCTACCTCGCTGCGCGCGCGAAGCTCATCGACCCGATGCGTTCCATGGGACGGGCGCGCGCGGGCAGTCCCGCCGGGGTCGCGGCGAACCATGGACTCGCCGAGCCGCTCGAGCTTCCCGCGACCACGCACCTCTCCATCGTCGATGCCGAGGGCAACGCGGTGGCGCTGACCGCGAGCATCGAGGCCGCGTTCGGCAACCGCCAGATGGTGCGCGGATTTTTCTTGAACAACGAGCTCACCGATTTTTCCTGGGCGCCCGAGGAAAACGGCAAGCCCGTCGCCAATCGCGTCGAGCCGAAGAAACGCCCGCGCAGCTCGATGGCCCCGACCATGGTGTTCGACGAAAAGGGAAAGCTCTTCATGGTGATCGGCTCGCCCGGCGGCCATTCGATCATCAACTACGTCGCGCTGACGATCGTGAACGTGCTCGATTGGGGCATGGACATCCAGAAGGCCATAGCCGCTCCGCGCGCGGGCAGCCGTAACGGTCCGACGGAAATCGAGCAGGGCACGAAGCTCGAGCGCCTCGCGCCCGAGCTCGAGCGCATGGGCCACAGCGTTCGCATCCGGCCTGAGGCGAGCGGCCTGCACGGCATCGTGCGCACGCCCTCGGGCTGGGCGGGCGGCGCCGATCCGCGCAGAGAGGGCGTGGCGCTGGG
>WNFM01309529.1_pt1 | contig 23182 bp, 22 predicted proteins | sample 5400271 | NCBI WGS metagenome assembly WNFM01 (sample SAMN13153352, study PRJNA577476) | soil metagenome | isolation source: 60 cm saprolite on Douglas fir-dominated hillslope | place: USA:California | collected 2013-09-17 | reverse complement strand
TACATCAACTTCGGCCGCTGGCCTGACTTCCTGCGTGAATACTGGGCTGCACTCAAGCCCGTCATGCTCACGCCTATCTACGAGCAGAACCACGCCGCCATCCATCATTCAGCTCTGGCGCTGGCGGCTGAATTGCCGCGTCCTTTGCAACTCTCTCCGACTCAATTGGAAGAAGCGGGCGTATCGCAGGCCGACTTGAGCGCGGTGATCCATATAACCGACTTCTTCCTGGATCTCCTCAGCAAGCAAGTGTTGAATATCGCTTTTGCAAAAATTGGGCTGGAAGGCGGAGCGCATTCCACCGCCGCGGCATGAGCTTGGCGTGGCCTAGCGGACGGATAAGGCCTTCGCGACCAGCCTCTCCTTCACAAATGCGACAACTTCTTCCGTAACATAGGGCGGTGGCTCGATCCCGAAGATCGGCTTCCCTGCCAGCGCGTCCATTGACACATCCTTCCACTTCGCCCTGCCGTTCGACTGGTGGAGAATGACCGCGTCGGCGAGGTTGAGGAACTCGCGGGCGGAATCTTTGAAATCTTTGGTTTCCGCGTCAAGCACGCTCAGATAAAGGTCTGGGCGTAGGAAACGGAGCACGCTGTTGGATTCCATGATCACGTTTTCCGCTCCAGCAATCTTGCGCTCGATGTCCGGCATGGCCTCGCCCAGGCGGCCGACCGCTTGGCCCCGGCCACCAGGAAGCGCGATGTATCGCTCTCTCCGCTCAGGTCCTTCTCGTCGCTGAGGGCGCGAAAATGGTCGTCGCCGGTGTCACAATCGCAGGGCTTGCCGTCCGCTGAGCAGATGCCGTGGCCGAACTGCGTGATCTTGAGCGCGGTCCAGTTGAATTCCGGTAGCGCCGCTATCAGTCCGGCAACCACGCTGGTTTTGCCCACGCTGCGTGAATGTCCGCCAATCACCACAATGGCCATGCACCTATTTTCGCAGGTTTTCGGGCGTTTAAGAACTGCTATCTTGCTTCGTAGCAGACGCCTGGGCTGTAGCATGGACGGCTCTCCTTGCCTTACTGATACGGCCGCGCGAATGCCCTACAATGGCCTACGTGAGCTTCTGGAGAGGGCGCTGGCCCATCCGCTACCTTATTGCGACCGTTGTCATGGCTGTGCCCATCACCGTGCTGGAAGAACTGCGGCCCGGCCTTAGCCAGACCACCATCGCTCTGGTTCTGGTGCTGCCGGTCATTCTGGTCGCGGTAACCGAAGGCCGCGGCCCCGCGCTTTACGCGTCTCTCCTCGCCGGACTCTCTTTCAATTTCTTCTTTATTGGGCCGTTTTACTCTTTCCGCATCAACCGCACGGAAGACGTGGTGGCCTTCTTTGTCTTTGTGACCACGGCCGTTCTGGTGGGCCAGCTTTCTTCGCGCCTGGAAAAACGCGTGCTGTTGAGCGAACAACAGCGCAAGGAACTGGTGCACGTTCGCGGGAAATTTGAGATCGCCGCCGCCCAGGCTGCGGAAGCCGACACGCTGCGCAAGAGCGAACAGCTCAAGACCGCTCTGCTGGATGCGGTAACGCACGAGCGGTAACGCACGACCTGCGTACACCGTTGACCTCGATCAAGGCCGCTATCACCACCATCCGCGCTGAATCGGTTACGCCGGAAGTCCAGCGCGAACTCTTCGAAGTGATTGAGCAGGAGTCAGACCGGCTGAACCATTTCATTCAGGGCATGATGGACCTGGCCAAGCTGGAAGCAGGCGAAATCACGCTGGCCAGCCGGAACGTCTCCGCTGAAGAAATAGTGGAGGACGCACTCCTCCGGGCCGAACCGCTATTGGAGGGCCGAACGGTCGAGGTTTCCATCGAACCCGTACTGCCTGCGCTGCGGGTTGATCCTCGCCTAATCTCGCAGGTAATCTTCAGCCTGGTGGAGAATGCAGCGAAATACGCTGGTGCGGGAACGAGCATCACCGTTGCCGTGCGGCGCACGCAGAGCGGCATTTGCTTTGCCGTAAACGACGAAGGCCCGGGAATCAATCCTGAGTTACGCACCCAGGTCTTCCAGAAATTCTTCCGCGCTGGCTCGCAGCTGGGTCTCGGCATGGGGCTGGCAATCGCACGCGGTATCGTGCAGGCGCACGGGGGCAGAATTTGGATTCAGGACGGTCCCGGCGGCAAGGGCACAAGCGTTCAATTTCAGATCCCGCTGGGAGAGTAGTCATGACGGAAGATCCCAAAAAGATTCTCGTGGTCGATGACGAAGCCCAGATCACCCGCGTGCTCCTGCGCGGACTGGAATCGGCGGGATATCAGGTACGCATCGCCAACGACGGGCGTGCCGGCCTTGAAAGTTTTCGCGCGTGGCTGCCTGACCTTGTCATCACAGATCTCTCCATGCCCGGCTTTGACGGCCTTGAACTTTGCGCGCGCATCCGCCAACTGTCGGAAGTGCCTTTGCTCGTCCTCTCCGTCAAGGAAGACGAGCCTACCAAAATCAAAGCGTTTGACCTTGGCGCCGACGATTATGTTTCCAAGCCCTTTGGCATAGCCGAACTCACGGCGCGTGTACGCGCTCTACTTCGCCGGTCTGCGGCGCCGCCTCAGGGTGACGCAGCGTATGAAGCCGGTGACTTCAAGATTGACCCGCAGCAGCGCCGGGTAGAGGTCAGCGGCAAACCGGTACACCTCACGCCAAAGGAGTACGATCTTATCCAATTTTTTCTTACCCATCGCGGGAAGGTGCTTACGCATCGCGCCATCCTCACCGCCATCTGGGGCAGCAACAGCACGGAGCAGCCGGAGTATCTGCGCGTCTTCATTGCCAACCTGCGCAAGAAGCTGGAGCCGAACCCGCGTACGCCTAAATACATCAAAACCGAGCCGTGGATTGGCTACAGGTTTGATCCGGAGTAGCGTCCTGCCTGCGGTTACTGAAATCTCAGCGACCCCCTCCCTCGCGATCTTTGGAACGCTCGCCGCGCCAAAACGCTTTCTTTCTGAACTCTTTATAACTTCTTAATGCGCCGCGCACCGATCATAGAAACAGGTACAAAATCATGGTGCATTTATTCATTCGCGTGCTGGAAGTCATATTCTTGATAGGACTGGCGGGATCATTGGTGGTCGCGGTTCTCGCCTTCGTGGGCGACATTCACGAGTTCTTCGAGAAAGACACTGAAGGTGCTGGAAGTCAAGCCATCGGGGATTGAGGATTGGGGGTTAAGGATTGATGACGCGCGGTGTTACCCCTCAGCGCATGGTTCCCACCCCATGCGCTTTTTTTGCTTCACTGTTAAGACGCTAATATAGTGAGGGTTCGCCTGGTGGGCGCGTCTTCCATCGCCGGTGTACCCACAGCCACTGCTCCGGATAGCGCGTGGCATAACTCTCAATCACCTTGTTGAAGAGCGCAGTGTTGGCAATTGCGTCGGCCTCATCGTCGCCGGTGGAGATGAGTTGCAGCGCGGGATCAAAGCGGATCTTATATTTGCCCAGTTGCTGGTCCCAAACCGTGAACGCCGGCAGCACCGCCGCTCCTGTGTGAAGCGCTACGCGCGCCACTCCGGTTGCCGTGCATGCCGGCACGCCGAAGAAGTCCACAAACGCGCCTTGGGGCGGCGTCATGTTCGTGTCCATAAGGATGCCGACAACTTCGCCGCGCTTCATCGAGCTCAGCAGGCCGCGGGCAAAATCCTGCTTGCCGAAGGTGCGGTTGCCGTGGAGCGTGCGATACCGGTCCACCATCGCGTCCACGTAAGGATTGTCCAGCGGGCGCACCACAATGTTCATGGGATGGCCGCTGAGCGAGTGGACAAACGAGCCGATCTCCCAACCGCCGAAATGCGCGGTTAGAAATAAGACGCCCGTGCCGCGCGCCCGTGCTTCAGCAAAGTTCTGGAAACCATCATAGACAGCGACCTGCGAGACGTTTTCCTTCGTGTAGCGCGGAAAAAGCGTGAACTCCGCCAGTTGACGTCCCAGCCCCTGAAACAGCCGGCGCAGAATCCGCAGCTTCTCTTTACGGCTTTTGTCCGGAAATGCCAGCTCAAGATTGCGCAGGCCAACGCTGCGCAAACGCCGGTGCGCCACATACATGAGCATGCCAATGCCCTGGCAGAGAGACCTTGCCAAGGGCCGCGGCAGCGCGCCAATGAAGCGCGCCAGCAGCAAGACCGGAAAATATTCAAGCTTGTGGCGGAAGGTAGACAAATTGGGACGGTATCATCGCGCGAAAAATATTTCAAACCAGCGTAACCTAATTGACGCTCATCGCCTCAAATCTCAGGTGAGATGTGTGCCGGAGCAGGCTTGCTGTTTCCTCTGGAGCAACCTTGCCATTAATATGGTTTGCCCTTGGAAGGAGAAAAGGAGAAAGATGATGAGATTTCCCCACGCACTAGCCGTTCTGGCCATTGGCGCCGCGATGAGCGGCTGCAAGGCCACCGGCCCCAGCAAGGCGGAGAATACAGTGGTCACCGAAGCGAAGCATGAGGTGACTATTGGGGGCAAGGACGTAAAGAATCCAATCGCCTATACGCCTGCCGCCGCCAAAGAAGGCGGTGAACATTTCCAGCATCATTGCCAGATCTGCCACGGACTTGACGGCCAGAACACCGGCGTTCCGTTTGCCGCGAAGATGGATCCGCCGGTGGCCGATCTCTCCAGCAAAGACGTGCAGGATTACCCTGACGGCCAATTGAAATGGATCATCGAAAACGGCATCAAGCCTTCCGGTATGCCGGGGTGGAAAGGGATTCTGGACGACGAGGAAATGTGGAACATGGTCCATTACATTCGCCATCTGCCGGCGAAAGGAAGCCTGGGCGAGCCCGCGATCTACAAAGAAGAAGCTGAAGAGCACGAACACATGCATGGCGCGGCCCACGAGCACCACGAGCACAAAGAAACCAAGCCGCACACGCACAAGCATTGATTTCCGGTCATGGCATAACAATAAAAAACGGGAGCAAAAAACTCCCGTCTTGTTTTTGCGGCCGAAACTCGGCTAGCGGCTGCGCCTGCCAGGGCGCTGCATGGCTCAACTCACGCCGGCAACATCCACCGTCTGCCTGGTTGCTTTGCCTCGAGCCGCGCTGGGCGGCGGAGTCGGCGTTGGCGTTGCCGTCGGTTCAGTTGCCGGAGTCGCTTCCGGGGCCGGTGTTGGCGTAGCGGCTGGCGGCGGATTTACTGGCGCAGCAGGAGACGCGCTGGCGGGCGAAGTAGGGCGCGGTGGCGTACTGGGCGGGGCGGTGTCAGTGCCCGCAGCCTGGCGCACGGCAGCAAGAAACGCTTCGGCGGACTGGGGCGTCGCCACGGAGCCCGTCAAAATTGATTTGAAATCGACCATGCGGCCGTAAAGTTCGCGTGTGGCATCCTCATCCTGTTTGATGACTGCCCCGTTGAAGGATATGCCGGCAAACAAACCGCGCGCCCGCGAGTATGTCAGAACTTCAGCGCGGAGTTTCCAGTCGGTTGAGCCTTCGGTGTGGCGTCCCACCGGCCCCGCGGCCACAGATGCGTCGGCGCCCAGCTTGAACTTGCTGGTGAGCAGCGCCTGCATGCCACGATCATTCATGATAACCATGACAAGGTCCACGGCCTGGCCGCCAATCTGCAAGCCGATGCTTCCGCCCGTTGTAGTGAGGGGCGCTGGAGCGCTCCAACCCGTTGCCGTTCGACACGTAGCCATGCCCCGGCCATGGGCGCCGCCTACCACAAATCCGCCCTTGATCAGTGAGGGCACCACCGCAACGCATTTCGCCGAGCCAAGAATGTCTGACGGAATGCCTTTATCAGGAGCAGCCATGATTTCATTCAACACCGTCGCAGCCGCCTGCAGGCGGCTGGATGCCGCTTCCGCAGCAAAAGCAATGTTTGAGAGCGTGATGGCAAACAGCACAACACGAAGCAGTGTTTTCATATTTTCCTCAAAATGATTTTAGTCGCTGGGAGCAGGTAAGAAGATGCTGAAAAATTATAAAGGGTTGGATACGGTGACCCTCGTGACCGTGTCCAACCCCGTCTCCCAGGTTCTGTGGTAGGTGAGCAGAGTATCCACCCGCGGCCTTTTGCCGGCAAGTAACCGGGGTTCCTCGCAAAATGCCAATTGGGACATGTACTTAGGGAAGGCTCAACCAGGCCAATATCGCCTCAATTCTCAGGCCGATTCATGGGCAAAACAAAGGCCCGGCAGAGCTTCCTGCCGGGCCTGGACCTGTATTCCGCCTTATTTCGATGATGTAACCAGCGAATGCGTGATCGCATGGACTGAAAGCGCAATCCGGTTCTGCACGCCGACTTTCCGCATGAGCTTGGCCACGTGGGCCTTCACCGTGCGCTCTTCAATGCCCAGCACCGAGCCGATCTCCTTGTTGGAGCGCCCCACGACCAGAAGCTCAAGCACTTCCTTTTCGCGGTCAGTGAACGTGACCCGGCCAGCGGGGAAGATGCGTCCAGGGGAAGACGTCACGCGCTCGATAAAGATTGAGAGCACGCGTCGCGGCGCCCATACCGACCCCTGATGAACAATCCGCATGGCCTGGATAAACTCCGCCGGCGAAGCGGCTTCATCCACATAGCCTTTGGCGCCCGCGGCCAGCGCCTTTAAAATCGTCTCGTCGTCCGCGCCGCTGCCGGTGACGATGATGCGCAGATCAGGACGCGCGGCCTTCAGCCCTGCCATTACATCAAAAAGGTTCTGTCCGGCGCGCGTACCCAGCAGCACCAGGTCAATATCTTTCCGCGGCCCCAACTCTGCCAGACTGCATGAGACCAACTCCAGATCCGTTTCCGTATCGAACAACGACTTCAATCCAATAAACCGCAACGGATCGCTCTCTACGACAGCGATGCGAATCGTTCTCTTCGATGCGCCTGCTTTCATCAATGCTCCTTCCGAGACCGTGGCGTGTTATTTGTGCATTGTAAGCAAAAAATGGTTTGCCCGATCTGAAAGTATCATGAACCTCAGCCCAAGCCCATTTCCTAGCAGGGTACATGTACTGAAGTTGGAGTGCAAGGTTCAGAGGTTCAACTTAGGGGTTACTTGCTGGCTTCCAGCCGGGCAGCGTCCGGCCGGAGCACGAATCCGTCCGCGTGGCCAAGTGCGAAGCCGCGACGATAGCCCTCGCAGTATCTCCCTTGGGCGGGGAGCTCGCCTTGACTGGTCTGGTGAAGCTGTGAGCAGCCTACAAAATGAAAATCGACCTGTGCGGTGGAAGAGTGATCGGAGCCGCCGCGTTCAAAGCCGTCGTTATAGCCGGTAAAAAAGCCCTGGTCGAAGTACGTGTGGTGCGGATCTGCGGCCGAGGGAGATGCGTCCAGTGAGGTGGCCACCGCTCGCAGATTATCCACTGCGCGAAAAGTGTGTCCCAGATAACCATCTCTGTATCCGGCCTTCAATCCTGCCTGAAAGCCGACTTCAAAAACCCGGCGCGGACCGAATTCCGAAGCATAGCGCGTTTTTACGCCGCGCAGTTCTCCCAGCTTGGCATGAGGTGCGCGGCCCATATTGATGTCATTATTTCCGGCATGATAACCCTCTTCGTAGCCGTGCCGGTAACCGTGAGCGAAAGTGGAGTGCGCCAGCACCGCCGCTGACCCGGATTCGCGTAAATGCTGCTCCTGTATCTGTGCCTGCTCTTGCGCAACGGCACACGCGGCAAAAAAGCCAAGACAAAGCACGAAACGGACCATAACGAAGAAAGACCCCTACTCTCGTTCAGGTCAGATGAACCAAAGTAACCTGGGGATGTGCGCCGTGTCGCGCCAACCTAAGGTCAATTTACCCACCCACTAGGTCTTTCCATGAATGGCCGCAAATTGTATGTAGCTGGATACTTATCTCACCTTAACTCAATCACGAAGAGTCAGTAGCCTCTCCGGCGCCGGCAGACTAAAAACCTGGGGGAAACGGGGCGGGAGAGGAAAGCGACTCAGACTGATTTGCGATTTACCCCGGGCGGTCAAACAGCCGCCTGGGGCATTCGTATTCCCTCCCCCAAGGTTAAGTTGCTTCCGGTAGAGACATGCGAAACCTGCTGCGACACATGCCGCTGGTTTGTCTTCTTGCGCCCTGCCTGGCGCTCTATGCGCAGCCTCGTAATCCTTACGATCTCAAACTGCAACAGCTGCAAATGCAGTGGACCACCGCCGGCAAACTGGAAAAGCTCGCTCTGCTCGACCGCATCCAGCATCTGCGCGACTATGTGGACGATCGCCGCCAGGTCCAGCGGGCCCTTGAGACCATTCGCCACTCCGGCGCTGAAAATGACCTCGTAAAGACTGAAGCCACCGCGTGCCTGGACGACCTGCGTGCTTTCAGCTTACCCTCGCAGCCGCGTACGCAACACTGGTATGAGGCGCATGAGTGGCGCCAGCGAGTGCTGGCTGAGGCCACTCAGGCTGTCAGCTCAGACAACGCCCCTGATTTTCAGGTTCTGGCGGAACTCGAGCATTTGGCCACAACGGCGGATGCCGCCGATCACATGCTGAATGCGGCGCGCTTAGAGCCCACGGCTGCGCGCTGGCAGCGGGTTGCTGAACTGAGTGATGAACCTCTGCGCAAATTTGCCGCGTTGCAGTCCGGGTTGGCGCTTGAGCCGGGGAACTCCGAGCTCAATCTGCAACTTGCCATTTACTACGTCGGGCGCCAGCAATTGGAGAAAGCACGCGACCTGCTGACCTCGGCCGCCACGGCCGCACCCAACGATTTTGTCATTCGTGAACGGCGAGCCGGACTGTTTCTGAATCTTGGGCTTCGTTCCGCAGCACTGGCCGAGCTGCGCACACTGGAAAAACAATGGCCTGCTGCCTTGTGGCTGCACGCCCGTCTCGCGCTCGACTACGAACAAATTGGCCTGCTGGACGATGCTGCCCATCTGGCCGCGGGTGTGGTTGCAGAGAAGGGCAATGATCGCGAGCAGCTTGAATTGCTGGCGCGTTTCCATGAGCGCCGCCATATGAAATACGACCTCCAGGCGGACTACATTGCGCTGTCTCGCCTGGAGGCCAATCAACCTGATATCTGGTCGCGTCTGGCGCAGGTACAAATCGACTGCGGAGACGCTGAAGGCGCAAAGAATTCCCTGCTACGCATGGTGGCGCTCGACAATAGCAATGCAGAAGCGCATCGCCGGCTGGCCCAGGTTTATGAGCAGTTGCATCTTCTGCGGGAAGCACAGCAGGAGTTGGCGGCGGCTTCCGGCCCGGCTCGCCCCAGTGCCATCCAGGCCGACGCAGAGTATCTGGCCGATCCCGCAGCGCTGGTCAAAGCTGCCCAGGCGCATCCGCCGCAGCCTGCTGATCTGGCGTTGGCTGACATTCGCGTTCAGGAGTTGCTGCCCAGCGGACTGGACCGCGTCCATGTGCAGCAGATTTATTTCGTCGGCTCTGATGCCGCGGTGGACGCGCACCGCGTTACCTCCATTCGCTACTCCCCTTCCGCGGATGAATTGAAAGTGGTCCGCGCCCGTGTGTGGAAGAAGGATGGCGCGGTGCTGGACGCGCAGGAGCTTGGCGATCGCGAACTCGCAGACCACGTCTCAATGTATTACGACATGCGCTCGCGCCAGCTTCGCTATACCGGAGTGGAGAAGGGTGACATTGTCGAGCTGGAATACTCCATTACCCCCAAAATGCGCGCCAGCGCCTACAACGGATACTTCGGCGAACTGGTCCTGTTTGCCGGCCGCGACCCGGCGCAGCTAAAACGGTACGTGCTGCTGGCGCCGGCATCGCAAAAATTATTTGTGCACGCGGAGAAGGTTGCGCCGGCCGTAGTAGCCGAGAAGAATGGATCGCAGGTCTTCGTTTGGGAAGCCCGCTCCATTCCGGCTCTGCCGCGCGAACCGCGCAGTCCCGGCGTAACCGAGATCTCGCCCTACGTGCACGTCTCCACCATGGGTGACTGGAAGCAGCTCGGCTCATGGTACGCCGATCTCATCCGGCCTCAATTTGCGCTTGACCCGTCGCTGGAGAGCGAGCTGACGCGGGTGATCAAGGACGCGCGCAACGAGCGCGAGAAGATCGCCGCAGTACAGGAATTTGTGCTGCGCAGCACCCACTACGTGGCGCTTGAGTTCGGTATTTACAGTTACAAGCCCTACCCGGTCACGCAGATTTACGCCCGGCGATTCGGCGACTGCAAAGACAAAGCCAGCCTGATGATTGCTTTGCTGCGGGCTGCGGGCATTGAAGCGGAGATCGCGCTCGTGCGCACGCGCTCTTTGGGAGATGTTGCTTCGGCGCCCGCCTCGATCGCCTTGTTCAACCATGCCATCGTTTATGTTCCCAAGTTTGAGCTGTGGCTGGACGGCACGGCAGAATATGCTGGCCGCGAGCTTCCGCTGGAGGACCAGGGCGCGCTGGCTTTGACTGTAAGTTTGAGCGGCCCAGCCCAGTTGCGGCACGTGCCCATGAGCCGTGCTGCCGATAACTACACCAAGCACACTATCCGGGCGACAGTCTCTTCTCAGGGAGTGATTCACTTCAGCGGCTCCACCATCACCCGCGGTGAAGATGCTCCTGGATTGCGTCACGATCTGGCTGTTCGCGAGCAGCAACTCGATATGTTCCGCCGCGAGCTGGCTGAAGTCTTTCCCACGGTGCAGGTGGACCGCGTGGCTGTCCATGGCGCTGAGGAGCTTTCTTCTGACGTAAGCGTGGACTTTCAGGGAGCGCTGAATTCCTTCCAGGAAAAGCGTGTGGTTTCGCTCAGTTCATCATGGATGCCGCGCTCTTACGTGGCCGCGCTGGCCGTTTCCAGCACGCGCACGCAGGACCTGGTATTGCCATCGCCCTGGACCACCGAAGAAGAGATCCACATCGCGCTGCCTGAGGGCGCAGAAGTGGCCGCCATGCCCCGCGATCAGAACATCAGCAGCAGCTTCGGCTCGATCCGGCTGCATTACAAGAAATCCGGCGGTGAGATCGTAGTGCAGAGCCATGTCGAGTTTGAGAAAGCACGCGTAAGCGCACAGGACTATCCTGCGTTCCGCCAATTCTGTTCCCAGGTGGAGCGCAGCTTCCGCAATGCGATCAGCGTGAGCCTGACGCAATGAAATTTGCAGCCCGCGTCTCCCTCCTTCTTTGCTGCCTGAACGCGGGGCTAGGATTCACCCAAACCAAGCCGGCCCAGCCAAAGAAGGCCCCTGATTCCCTTCTGCAACGCTTCATTTCGGATTTTGATCTGTCCGGCGCCAGCGAAGAGGCTGAAACCCGGCTCAAGCGTGCTCCCAACGACACAACTGCGCTATTTGTCCGCATGGAGACCGCGGAGTTGCAGGAGCGTCCGGATCTGGTACTGGACTCGGCATTACGCCTTTGCGCGTTGCCGGCCGATCCAGCTCTACAGGAACTGGCTTCCAACCGCGTGCTGCAACACGCCGGCAACACGCGCGCTTTTAATTCGGTCCTGCGCCGAGTGAGGTACGCGGCCACGCTCAACAGCCTTTGCACCTTCAACTTGCGGCTAGCGCTGGTCGCTGCGGCAACAGATGGTCACCCGAAGGTGGACCTTGATCAGGCTGCACGTGGGGCCGGGCTGGTCACGCACTGGCGGATTGCCGGCCCATTTGGACAATTCAACAACGTGGACTTTGAACGCCGCTGGGCACCGGAGATGGACCAGCTTGCGCGGCAGCAGTACGTGAACGATGCGATATCAACCGGCATGCCTGACAGTCCCAAGAAGAGAGTTGCCGCAGGCGGCGTTGCTTCCCGTGTGATCCGCCCAGAGCGCTTCTGGTTTCGCGACGGCATGCTATCTCTACCTGAGTACTTTTCCGGCCCGGGCGTCTTTTACGCTGCTGGAGACGTGGAAATCCCAAACGCGCAGGTTTCTCAGATACAGGTTTCGCAGATAGAGGTTCTGAGCTCCGGGACTTACTGCGTGTTGATTGACGGCAAAGAGGCACTCCTGCAGGATTCGCGTTACGCTGCGGACCCGGGCCGGAATTCAGCCGTGGTCCTGCTCCATCCGGGGCACCATCGCATCGTAGTCAAATTCACCGCAGATGCCACGCCTCTGAGCCTCGCTCTGCACCCTCTGGTTTCGCGGTCGACACAAGAAATCGACATCCCAAAAACAATGGATAGGTACATTCAAGGACTGGTCGCATACTTCCACAGCGACTTCGTAAGCATGGAACGCATTCTCGATAGTGACCCGGATCAAAGTGCCGCTTCCGCCCAGTATCTTCGTGCTCTACTTTATTCTGCTGCCGAGGAGCACTCGCCCCGCGCTGACGCAGCCTGGAAGGCCGTTGGCACGTCGCAACCTTCAGCGCTGCTGGCGCGCCTGAAATCCGTTGAAAACGCCATGGCACGCGGGCAGGGGGACGATGCCCGTCAGGATGTGATGAGCATTCTTGCGGAGCACCCGCAATCGGAGACCGCTCTGCAATTGGCCTTTAATCTATCCCGCGGTCAGACGGACGCGCCCGGTCTGCTGGACCGTTTGCTTGATCTGCATCCTTCCTGCGCGCGGCTGGCTGACGCGGTGAAGTTTTACAGCGCAATCGCGGAACAGGACAAAGCCCGCCAGATCGAACAGCAATTGCCGGCGTGTGCGCCGGAGTCACTTCAATATCCACGGATGCTCGCTGAATCAGGACGTCATGGCGCTGCGGCCGCGTACCTGCAGCAGATGATTGTGAAGAATCCTCTGCATCGCGCCGCGCGAAAGCTGCTGGTGCAGGAGTTGGTCCTTTCGAACCAGCAGGGCGCCGCACGCTTGCAGGCGAAACAACTGCGCGACCTTGCACCGAACGCGCGCAGCTACGCTCAACTCGTACAGGACCCGAACTCCGCCCAGGACAGCAAGAGCCAGCGCGCGGCAGGGTTTACGCACACCGATGAATTCTATGTTCCGTACCGCCGCGACGGCATAGAATTGGTCCGCAAATCGGTACAACGAAGCTTTTCCGGCGGCGCTGCCGTGGTTTTACTGTCTGACAAGGTAATTCACGTGCAGCCTGACGGGCCTGTTTCTGTTTACATTCACCGAATCACACGACTGCTCAATAAGGATGGCATCAGCCACTATGGCGAGATTGCATTGCCGCGGAGCGCAGACTTATTGGAGTTGCGCACTATCAAATCCTCCGGCCAGGTAATTGAGCCAGAACTGGCGCAGCAGAAGGCCACAATTTCCATGCCTGCGCTCGAACCCGGCGACGCGATTGATGAGGAATATGTCATCCACTTCACCGGACTCGGGCAATCGCCCACAAGCGCGACTGCTCACACCTTTGGCTCGTTCGATACGCCGGTCCTTTATTCGCGGCTGGTCCTGCTGAGCGCGCTTGACGCCAGGCTGACGATTCGCGAACAGGCCGGAGCTCCGCAGCCTCTGGTGGGCGAAAACAACGGAACGGTCATTCGCATATGGGAGCATGACAATATCGCACAGACACTTGCAGAATCATTCCTGCCTGCTATCAACCTTCTTCCCACCATCACTGTTGTCGCGGTAGAAAAGACGCGCGATCGCCTGCGTGACGAACTGATGGATGCCACGCGCACCGGCTTGCATGTAAACGAAGCCGCATCGGGGCTCCATCTGACGCAAGTCTCCGGCGAGAGCGAGAAGGCAAAACGGCTGTATCGTTTTGTCACTACCCGAATCGACTCCACCGGCCCCGACTGGGCCGGCAGTCCGGCTGAAGACACGCTGCAGAACGGCCAGGGCAGCCGCACTTCAGCGCTACTGGCGCTGGCGCGTACCGTCGGACTCAGAGCAGGCCTGCTTCTGGCGCGCAAAGTGGACCAGAGTTGCGCCAAGGAGCATGACTTCTCTTGTTATACGGAACCCGTGGTGCGGTTCTGGTTCACGAATGGCGAAATAGCCGATGTCGACGCGGAATCCGACGATCTTCCCTTCGCGACTCTCCCGCCGTCATTGGAAACACGAGACGCTCTTTTCGTTGCACTCGTGCCGGAAGACGAGAAGAAGCCAGAGATCGCCGCCCTGGCTGCGAAGTCTGCCAATGAAAAAAGCGTAGCGGAGGGCGAGATTTCATTCCATCAAGGCGATCTGTTGGCGAGTCTTGATATACGCCTGGGCGCGGCGCGCGCGCAGGAGATCCGCGGCCTTCTCCGCAATGGCGGAGAGCGTGAGCGCCAGGCGTTCTTTGAACAGCTTGCCATGCGCATCTTTCCCGGCGCCACAGCGGTTACGGGATCTGTTGCGCACGATGACGACCCCGAACTGGCGCTGGAGCTTTACCTGCGCTGCACCGTGCCGCAATTCATCAACCGGCAGAGCGGCGTGATCGATATTGACCAGTTGGTTCCAGCCCTGGGGTTGCGCGCGGTGTACGCCAAGGCCACTGAACGCAAGTTCCCGCTTTATATCGAGTCGCTGTTTTTTGAGAGCACAGCTTTCCACCTGCATCTCCCGGAAACAATGCAGGTGCGGTCAGTCCCTTCTGATTTTGCGGGTAAGAGCGAGTTTGGAGAGTACTCAGTGCGCTTTGTGAATTCAGCGCGGCAGATTGACATCCACCGCGAGTTTCGCATTCCGGTACAGGTGATCGCGCCGGAAAAATATCCTGCCTTCACCCAATTCGCCCGGCAGATTGATGCCGCCGAGCGTCAGCGCATCTCGTTGGAGGTGGGCAAAGACGCATCAGCGCTGCATCAGTACCGCGTGCCGCCGGCAACCGGCATGTTGCGGTAACCGCCACCCTTCTGTTCGCCCAGTCGCTCCAGAAAGCTTGAGGCCATGTCCACGAACTTGCTGCCCTTCTCAATGTATTCGGGCATGCGCTGCCAGATTTCCTGGAATTTCTCCGGGTGTTCAGCGGCAAAGGTGGCCACGCCGATGCCGGCGACAGCCAGGCCTGCTGGCCGCTTTCCGGTCAAGAACAGTATCGCGCCAACGGCAAACGATCCGTACATCAGCGTCTTTTTCCAGTCCATCTTCCTGCCCTCCTGGGTGTGGCGATTGAACTCTCATTTATATTCCCTGGTCACGGTAAGCGGCAAAGGGTTTTTTAAAATCCCGCTTATTAGAGCCAAACACGCTTCCGTCCGTTGCCCTTGTGGGCGTGCGGATCTGGTTAGCGCTCTTGCACGGGCCATTCGGAACCGCTGGCCGCGGTGTAACGCATTCACTTTGATCGTGGCGGTAGAAACACCGTCTGGACATTCCAGAACATTCCGCGTGCAACGGTATAGAGGAGTCGCAACGAAGAGAAAAGTTTCATTCGAGTTTTTTCCGAACAAAAAAGAAAGTGGGCGCCGGTATAGGGGCGACGCCCACGTGGGGGTACTGCGTATGTTGTTACTAGGATAGACGTAGGAATCTTATAAAAGTTTCAACTTCTGTTGAAATTAACATAAATAAACACTACCAAAGTTAATAGTCCAGTTGACATTTACGAATTCTTAGAAAAAAACCCCTTCTTTCGAAGGGGCTGGAGAGTAAAGGAGAGAGAGGAGATTGACCACTACGGCATTTGCGAAATTAATTCCCGTATCTGAACCCGGGCCTGATGAAGTCCAAGCTGTGATTCATTTTCGTCGATGCCCAGAAGACGGGCGATCTTTTGGTGTTCGTAGCCTTCCACATCATGCAGCAGGAAAATCAGCTTTTCGGTCGCGGGCAACTGCACCACGGCGCGCTCCAGGTGGATGCGCTTAATGTTGCCGTAAATAGTCCTGGATTCGGGGGAAACAGCGCAATTCAGCGTGAGCGTGCCTAAGGTCATGATCTCGCGGATTTCAGCCAGAAACACCTGGTCGATTTGCTCCGTCCGGGGGCTGGCGCTGCCGGAGAACGCACGCAGGAACACGTTGGCTGAGATTTGTTCAGCAGTCAGTTCATTGTCTGTCATCCAGAAGGCCAGGGAATAAATTCTGTGGCAGTGTTCGCTGTAGATCGTGCTGTATTCAGCAGTGCGGCTTTCAGCGGTGGGAACCAGAATTCCCAAATTGCTCAACACACCCAAGCTGCTAGACATTTGAACCTACCTCTTTTCGGCCCGTATGGGGGGTCCTATTTTGGAATACGGTCGAACAACCGAACACCGTAATAGAGCAATCCGTGTTCCCAAAGAACGCGGAACGGAGTGAAGTTTTGCAAGAAAAATTAAGTGATTGATTTATAAGGGCTAAAGCCTTCGGTTAAGGTGAGCGATCAGTTAGCTTAGACAATTGGGGTTACGGAATTCCCCAGTCTGGTTTAACTTGTGGGTATTTTGGTGCCACTTATGTTGATATGTGTACCCAGAAGAGAGCTGCCCGGTGGGTAAAATTTACAGCAGTCGACTGCCCAACTTTTAACGGACCATTAGGACTTCACGGATGTTATCGCGGCCCAGAAAAAACTTGCGGGAAGCAAAGTCCTTGAAGAGGTTCTCGATATGGCGATTATTGAAGATGCGTTGCAAACGAAACCCCTGAATGGGCTCCAACTCAAGGACATCTGGCGGCACGATGTGGTGTCGTGAATAGAGCGATTCTGCTCCAGCATCTTTTGTGTGAAAGAAGGCCAACAGGTTCCCCTTAGCCTTCAGCATCGCTTGCAGGCGCTCTACCAGCGGCTTGACCAGAGTCTCAGGAAGGTAATCCGTCACGTCCCAGCAAAGGATCGCGTCGAATTGATCAGCGGCGTAGTTCAGGTTTTCAGAGAAGAACCTTGCCTGGTCGATCTGCATGGAGCCGTCTTCCTGCTTGACCAGGTAGCTCGGGTCCTGCGACTCACGCAGAACGTCCTCATTAAAAACACGAGTGCCCAGATCAGTGAGGAACGAAATGTTGGCTGGCGAGGTGGGCCCGAGATCAAGCACGCACATCTTCGCCTCACCCGAGCTCTTTAAATTGCGAAGCAATTCGCCCAGGCCAATACAGCGACGGCTGGTCCGTGGCCCAGTTTTAGCGCTCTCCGCAGGTTTTGCCTGAGAGCTGTCTGCTCCACGGAACCATCGCTTCAAGTTGTGACCAGAGGAGCCCAAGCCCCTCTACTCTACCCTATTTCTGCTCCAAAAAGGAACCTTGCGACCCCGGAGCGGCGCTGTAGCTGGTGGCGCTGGAACTCGAACTGGAACTCATGCCGGCTCCAGCCACCGCTGCAGAGGCCAGGGGTTTGCGGGTCTCATTCTTGGTATCTTTTTCCTTGATATCGATAGCGCCCTTGAAAAACGCGCCATCTTCAATCACAATTCGCTGCGTGCTTACGTCGCCAATTAACGTGCAGGACTTGCGCAGTTCCACGCGGCCGGTGGCGGTTACGTTGCCTTCCACCTTTCCATGCACCACCAGGTCCCGGGCTGTGATGCCGGCTTTGATTCTGCCATTTGGCCCGATGATCAAACTGTGATCGCGCAGGTCAATGTTGCCCTCAATCTCGCCGTCCAGATACAAATCTTCGCTGCCGGTGAGTTCACCGCGGATCTGCACTGACTTGCCGATATGACCCACGTCAGCACGGTAAGGGTCGCTGGCCTTGGGCGTCTCTTTATGCGGAGCAGCGATGGTAGGAGTGGTAGCCGCAGCAGTGAGCGGGGGTGCGGACTGCGCAGGCTGGGTCGTCGGATTCATGCTCATGGGTTTGTTGTCTTCAGGACGTGCTTTCCACATGTCTGGCACCTTTTTCGTTTGGTTTGCTCTCTTCGAGAGAAATTCAAATTGACGTACGATTTAGAGACCGCCTGTCGCAGATCAATTAGGATTTGCCAGCTAGTTTACTGCTGTCTCGAAAAATGAAATAGTTACTGTAGGTGTGCGCCGGAAAGGCAATCCCATGCCCATAGGAGGCACTCGCGTTCCCAATTTTTCATGTTTACATTAAAGTAAATATTAACCATTTTGTTACCTCCGCCGAAACCAGCGTACTGCCCATATTTTTCTGTGGTTTACGGGGATCATAAAATCCTTTGTTCCCGGCCAGTTTGGCCGTCTGTTTGCTTTTAAGTAAGCGTCGACCGGGACGGAACGTCGCGGCAGCGAGAGGGACCGAAAACCAGGGGAACAGCGGTCTTCATCGAAGTCGCGGCTATCGAGCCAATGGGACTGCCTTTCCGAAGAGGTCGATAAGTAAAGAGGCGGCTGAAAGGCCGCCTCTTTCATTTATGCATCCATATTATGCATCAATGCACGACGAGAATCCGCTCCGCTCCTTGCGGCGTCACTCAATGCATCGCAACCTCTAATCGAGCCAAACGATCCCCCCTTGTTGTCACAGCGGGGTTTTCTTTTGAGTGCCAGGCTGTAAAATGCAACTAGCTGCTGGCTTTCCGGCGTCTAATATGTATTTGCATGTGATGAGTTATGAATTCCCGCAGACTTCTGTGGCGCGTAGTGGTGTTTTTATGGGCGGCGAACCTGGCCTCGGCCGGGCAACAGGGCCGTAGTGCGGGAAATGAAGTTCCGCCTCCCCTGCCGCAAGATGCAACTCAATATGTCAGGGGCGTAGTCAAGCACCAGTTGGAGATGGACGCCAGCGACCACTCGCACTGGCGCTACCGCATTCATCGGGAAGACGAAAAAGGTAGCCAGGACCGCGACGTCATCGATACCAAAGACGGGCAGATCGCCCGGACGCTGCTCATCAATGGCAAGCCATTGACTCCCGAGCAGCGCGCGAATGATGAAGCCCGCATGAAAAAACTGGTGGAAGATGCCGCCGAGCGCGCGAAACGGGAAAAGCGCGCCAAAGACGATGAAGACAAGCTGGTGAAGATGTTCAAGGCGATTCCTGAGGCCTTCATCTTCAAATATGACGGCGAGGAAAATGGGCAAGTGCGTCTGACTTTCTTCCCCAATCCCCACTATGAAGCGCCCAACCGTGAGCTGCAGGTATTTCGTTCGCTCAGCGGCAAGATGTGGATTGACCGCTCCGCAGGCCGCCTGGCCCGCATAGATGGCTCACTGTTTGAGGATGTCACGTTTGGCTGGGGGCTGTTGGGACGGCTTAACAAAGGCGGCACTTTTTCCGTCATACAGGCACGGGTAGGTGAGGACCACTGGGAGGTTATTTCGCTCGATGTAAGAATGAGCGGCCATGCCATCGTTTTCAAGACCATCAACGTCAAGCAATTGCAGCGCTTCACTGACTTTCGTCGCGTGAGCGATGATTTGACGATTGCGCAAGCCTACCAATTGCTGCAAAAGGACAACCCGGTCTCTGCTGCGAGCCAGCCCAGCGTCGTTATCCCCCAGGGAAGAAACTGAACCTTGCTTCGCCGGGGCGGCCACGTTATGACACGCGCTGCAGTCAGACAATTTATCTTAGTTCCTTCGAATTAAGCCCAGAATCAATCGCCCCTTCTCCGCCCATTCAGCAACTCCGCCCGGTGGCGTTATTTCCGCTGCTCTGCTTTCGCTCCAAAGTTGGGCCCTGCATGAGGCAAACCACAACCATGCTGTCTTATCTAATATCTGTAGCGCTGCTTCCGACTACTCTCAATGGCCGCAGCTCATGCGGGCCGAAAGTATTAGGAGGACAAAATGAAAAAGGTATACCTCATCACAGCAATCCTGCTGCTATCGACTGCCTGGGTCGTGGCACAGACAGCACCGGCAGGCCAGGCCGGAAACCCACAATCGACGGTTCCACCGGGACAGTCAACACAACCGGCGCCGGATACATCGACCACCACACAGACCACAACCACTCAAACCACTCAAACCTCAACGGACAACTCATCAATCGAAGGCTGCCTGAATGGCTCAGCGGGAAACTGGACGCTGACTGACTCGACCGGAAAGACCTGGCAGCTTGCAGGTGATACTTCCAAGTTGAGCGACCATGTTGGTCATCAGGTAAGGATCAGCGGATCAGAGGGCAGCGCGTCGGCAAGCCCGAGCAGCGGTGCGGCCGGCGGAGCGCCTTCATCTGCTTCCAGCGGCGGCGCGGGCGCTTCTTCCGCCTCGCAACCAACATTTAATGTGAAAAAAATAAAAATGATTTCAAGCAGCTGCCCGACCCCAAGCAAGTAGACGCGGCTGCAATCCACACCTACCCCCGCAGAATGCGGGGGTAGTCTTTTCATTCCTCATTCCAAAGTTAGGAATTCACGTGAAGGCGCCCGTCGCGCAGGACGGTGCATTTGCGGTCGCGCCAGACGATAGTATCGCCCAGGAAACCGCTTATCCACATCAGAAAGCCGAGAACGTCCTGCAGCGGCAAAAGCCAAAATTGCTCCTGAGTGATCGGATCGCGGAGCACATAGCAGGCTGTGGCAGCGGCGGCGGCGGCGCGCAACGCCAGGGTAAGTGGAACCATGGGCCATGCCACGGGATACGCGGCCCATAGCAGCAGCGCCCAGGCCAGCGGATAAGTAAAAATCTGTCCCAGGTAGCCGGCGGGACGCGAGCGGCGCGTGCTGCGCGCCCAACGAAGACGATGCCCGAGATTGGCAACCAGCCCCTGGCTCCCGATTCGGTGTTCAATGACGCACGATGAGAGCAACACGCCATGGCCGAGTTCAGCCGCGCGCTGGCCAATCACAAAATCTTCCGCCAGAAACTCCTGCAGGTAACTGAAGCCGCCCATATCGTCTAGCACGCTGCGGCGCACGGCAAGAGTGCAACCCAGCGCAAACCGCATTCCCTCCATCATGCGCGCGACCAGAACACCGCCCAGCAGTTCCGTGTTCATGCCAATGGCTTCCAGTCGCGACCACAGGCTCTTCCCCGGCACCGCGCGATAAGGGCAGGTAATCAGTCCCACGCTCTCCTGCTGAAACTCCTGGGCCAGGCGCGATAACAGGCAGGGTTGGACGCGCACATCACTATCACTCATCACCAGCAAGTCATAACTTGACTCGCGCACCAGGCGGTTCAGGCTGAAAGCCTTGCCATTCGGGATAGGCGATTCTCCGGTAATGATGAGGCGCGCCCTCACCGTCCCGGCATATTCGCTGATAATCCTGGCAGCCAGGATGGCGGCAGGATCGTCTTCAAGGTGCACACCGAGAAGCACTTCATAGCAGGGATAGTCCTGAACAAAAAAGCTGCGTAGGTTTTCTTCCAGGCCTTCATCCTGCCCGCAAAGCGGCTTAAGAATGCTGATGGGATACATGTTTCCGGGCGCCGGCTGTGGAGCGCAAAGAAAACGCCGGGTGGCCACCAGGATGAGCACGCAATAGACGAGCGAACCGGTAAGCAGTACGGCCAAGAGAGTAGTCAGGATCACCATAATGCGGGTTTGTTCTCCGTTTTATTGGAACCATCCGCAATCGCGCCGGAAAGGCCATTGGTTAAAAGAAATTTGCCGCCGCTCTCAGCCACTTGGTGGAGATGGTTGGCGCCGGCCAGGGCGCTCAGGCGGGCCAGTTGCTTGCCGTCAGCCACCAGATACCAACGCATTGTACCTGACCAGAGGCTGACAAATTCAGAATCATCAATAAAAATGCGGGGCGCGCCAGGGGCGTACGAACCGTACTCCAGATTGTTGATCCGGCCATTCAGGAGCAGGACGTCGCGATCGGCGTAGAACATCACCGAAGAAAAAGGATAATACGCACCATCAACAATCAAGCGGCCCGGCGGCGCAGCGTGCAGGGCCTCGGCCAACGGTCGCGACGATAGATAAGGATCAAATACGACCAGGGCCATGCGGCTGGCGTGGAAAAACAAGACCATCATGGCGGCAAGAGCAACAAAGGCGCGCCTGCCACGTAAAAGCCACGCGCCAATGGCCCCCACCAGAAATGCCACGCCCGCCAGCACCAACGGTGCGCGCAGATAAGCCAGCGACTGAATCGTCAAATCGCCCATGTGCCCGAGAGACAGGGTATAGGCCTCAGGATGCTGCTGTAAGGCGCGGGAGATATCGCCCGGGGCAGGCACGTGGCGCACCACAAACAGCGCCGCTGCTATCAGCAGCGCGGCAGCACCGGCAATGGCTGCAATCGTTTTGGTGGCGGCCGTGACCCATTTACCTTCGTTCCCCATAGCGCAACCCAGCAGGAGCGCCAGAGCAGGATACAAGGGCATGGAATAGTACTCCTGCGTGGTGGAGAAGCTAAAGAACAACAGCAGAAAGCCTGCCCAGCAAAGCGCCAGCATGCGCGTTCGTCCGGCGCGATCCACCGGCTTATAGTTCAGCTTGGCCGCCGCGGGCAGATAGGCGCTCCAGGGAAAAAGCCACAGCAGGTTCAGAAGCCAGAAGGCCGCACGAGGCACCATGTTGTAATCACGCGGGTAGCGCAGGTTCAGGAAGCGCAGCAGATGCTCATTGAAGAAGTAAAACCAGAAAAAGCCGTGATACTCTCCCGGACCGCTGTGCATAGCGAAACTGAAATACGGCGGCATGCGTAATGTGGCCAGCACATGCCAGGGCGCGGCGATCAGCAGAAAAATAAGCGCGCCGCTGACAGGATGCAGGCTCCGCCAGGTTCGGCGCGAAAAGAGCTGGCGCGTAAGGGCCAGATAGAGCAGCGCCCCACCGATGGGGACGACCAGAGCGATCAAGCCTTTGAGCAGCACGCCCACGCCCAACGAAACCGCCAGCAATGCGGCCCATCGGCGAGGATAAATTTCTTCGCCATCTTCATTAAGGGCGCGCTGGAAGGCAAAGAAACATAAGCATACGGTGAGCGTCAGGGTGACGTCAGGAATGAGAATACGGGTAAACAGAAAAAGTCCGATGCATGTGGCAAGCACCAGTCCAGCATAAAAACCTGCGCGCCGGCCAAACGTCCAGGCGCCGTAGCGAGCAGTCAGCCAGCAAAGCAAGACCGCGGAAAGGGCGGTAGGAATACGCGCAACCCAGTCATGGACGCCCAAAATCAAATAACAGATGGCGATGAGCCAATATGGAAGCGGAGCCTTTTCAACGTAGGCTACGCCATCCAGGTGCGGGATGACCCAATCGCCGGACCGGATCATGTTGCGCGGGATTTGTCCGTGTACCGCATCCACGTCGTCCATCAGGCCCGGAGGGGACACGATGCAGCCTAAAAAAACGATCACGACAATGACCACCAGCGCAAGCTCATAGCGCAGGCGCGGGTTCGAAGGCTGCGCTGGCACGTCGACGCCAACGCTTTCCACTTGTTCTAAAAGTTCGTTCACAAAAATAATAAGAGCAGCACTTCCATCATCCCTTTTGCTGTCGTGCGTGCACGCCGGCAGCTCAATATTGCGGCTTTATCACGCGAATTGGCAGCGTCCCTCGCCGCCCATTTTTCTCAAAACAGTTACACCTCACGAGTTTTATATGATCAGCGCCGCACAAGGAACATGGAATTTGTAAAAAACTGTAAGCAGGAGGA
>WNFM01255927.1_pt1 | contig 23186 bp, 1 predicted proteins | sample 5400271 | NCBI WGS metagenome assembly WNFM01 (sample SAMN13153352, study PRJNA577476) | soil metagenome | isolation source: 60 cm saprolite on Douglas fir-dominated hillslope | place: USA:California | collected 2013-09-17 | reverse complement strand
GGTTGACGTGGAAGGTGAGCGTGATGCCGAGCGCGACGCCGACGCCGAGGCTGGCGGTGGTGCAGTCGATGGTGGCGCCGAAGTTGCAGCTGCTCGGCGTCGGGTCGCCGGCGTCGTAGTTCTGGTCGACGAAGGTCATCCCCGCCGGCACGGCGTCCAGCAGGTGCACGTTCTGAGCGACCGCCGGTCCGTTGTTGGTGACCACCAGGTGATAGGTGACGTTGGTATCCACGTCGGTGCTGGCAGGCCCTGTCTTGGTCACCGCCAGGTCGGCCAGGCCCACCACGTTCACTGAGCCGTTCGCCTGGGCCGCGCTGCCGCCGGCGTCGGCGATGTCGATCGTAAGCGGGAGAATCCCGAACGCGTGGTAGGTGTGGGTGCCGCCGACGGCGAAGGTGCCGGCGCCCTGGCTGGTCACGACTCCCGGTGAGCTCGTGCCGTCGCCCCAGGTAATGGTCGCGCCGAAGTCGGAGGCGGTGGCGTTGGGGTTGGCGTCGGTGAAGGTCGCCACCGGGCCGCTGAAGCTCAGGCCCTCGGTCGCGCCGGTGGTGATGCCCGCCGCCGACAGCGCGGCGTCGGTGACCACAGCGGCACTGCTCGTGGTGGCCGAGCTGCCGCCGACGTCGGTGATCCGGGTCGCGACCGTGCGGCCGCCTTCGTCGGCGTAGGTGTGGCTGCCGTTCACGACAAAGCCGCCGGTCGGCGAGGCGATGACAGTCGCGGTGTCAGTCAAGCCGTCGCCCCAGTCGATGCTGGCTGTGAAGTCGGCGGCGGTGGCGTTGGGGTTGGCGTCGGTGAAGGTCGCCACCGGGCCGCTGAAGCTCAGCCCCTCGGTCGCGCCGAAGGTCATGCCCGCCGCCGACAGGGCGGCATCGGTGACCACCGCCGCACTGCTCGCGGTGGCTGAGCTGCCGCCGACGTCGGTGATCCGGGTCGAGACCGTGCGGCCGCCTTCCTCGGCGTAGGTGTGGCTGCCGTTCACGACAAAGCCGCCGGTCGGCGAGGCGATGACGGTTGCGGTGTCGGTCAAGCCGTCGCCCCAGTCGATGCTGGCGGTGAAGTCGGCGGCGGTGGCGTCGGGGTTGGCGTCGGTGAAGGTCGCCACTGGACCGCTCAAGATCAGCCCTTCGGTCGCGCCGATAGCCAATCCCACCGCCGACAGGGCAGCGTCGGTGACCAACGCTGCACTGCTCGTGCTGGCCGAGCTGCCGCCGACGTCGGTGATCCGGACTGAGACCGCCCGGCTGCCTTCCTCGGCGTAGGTATGGCTGCCGTTCACGACAAAGCCGCCGCCGGGAGACGCAATCACGGTGGCGGTGATCGTCAAGCCGTCGCCCCAGTCGATGAGGGCGGTGAAGTCGGCGGCGGTGGCGTTGAGGTTGGCGTCGGTGAAGGTCGCGACCGAGCCCGTGAAGCTCACGCCCTCGGTCGCGCCGAAGGTCGTGCCCGCCGCCGACAGGGCAGCGTCGGTGACCACCGCCGCACTGCTCGCGGTGGCAGAGCTGCCGCCGACGTCGGTGACCATCACGAAGGCGCCGTAGGTGCCCTCATCGGGGAATGCATGGGCACCGTCGACCGCGAAAGCGGCGGCACCGACCTGGACGATGGTGCCCTGCGAGATGGTCCCGTCGCCCCAGGTGATGGTCGCGCCGAAATCGCTGGGCGCCGAGCCCGGGTTGGCGTCGGTGAAGGTTGCCAGATGGCCGCTGAAGCCGACGCCTTCGGTGGCGGTAACGGCATTGCCGGTGATCGTCAGGGCCGCGTCGCCGACGGCGATCGTGCTGCCCGCCGTCGCCTGGCTGCCTCCACCGTCGATCACCGTCACCAGGGCGCTGCGGGTGCCCTCGTCGGCGAAGGTATGGGCGCCGCTGACTGCGAACGCGGCGACCCCTACCTGGATGATGGTGCCCGGCGAGCTGGTGCCGTCACCCCAGTTGATGCTCGCGCTGAATTCGCTCAGCGTCGCCCCCGGGTTGCCATCGGCGAAGTTGGCGACGGTGCCGCTGAAGGCGGCCCCCTCGGTCGCGTTGAGGGCGACGCCCTGGGTTGAGAGCGGGGCGTCCTGCACCGAGGCGGCGCCGCTGACCGGGGCGAAGCTGCCACCCGGGTCGCTGATGCTGGTCAGTACGGCGTACGCCCCTTCCTCCGCGAAGAGGTGGCTGCCGATGATGACGAAGCCGGTGCCGCTGGCGACCACGGCGCCCGACGACTGGCTGCCGTCACCCCAGTCGATCGTCGCCGTCAGGTCGGTGGCGCCGCTCGAGCCCGCGTCGGTGAAGCTGGCAACCGGGCCGCTGAAGGCCATCCCCTCGGTCGCGCTCAGCGGCGCCGCGGTGGCGGCGATCGGGGCATCGGCGATCGTGATGCCGAGGCCCGCCGCCGACGAGGCCACGACGGCTGCGCCGCCGGCGTCGGTCACCTGGACGCTTGTCGTGTAGCCGCCCTCCTCGAGGTAGGTGTGCTGGCCCATGACTCGGTACTGGCCCGTCGCCGGGTCATAGCTGACCTGGCCCGCCGAGCTCGTCTGGTCGCCCCAGTTGATGGTCACCGCCAGGTCCTCCGGGTGGCTGCCCGGGTTGCCGTCGGTGAGCATCGCAAGCGTCACAGGGCCTGTAGGCAGGCCCTCGACACCGCTGCCGCCGCTGCCGACGACCAGGCTCAGCGCCGCGTCGGCGACGGCCGCGGTCCCCGACGTGGTCACGGTGTTGCCGGCCTCGCCGGTGATGGCAACGTGGACCGGGAAGCTGCCCTCTTCCAGGTAGCTGTGGCCGGCACTGACCGTGAACCCGCCGGCGGCGTTGGCGGCGACACTGCCGGCCGAGGTCGAGCCGTCGCCCCAGGTCACCGAGACGGTGAAGTCAGAAGCGGTATCGGTGAGGTCGGCGTCGGTGAAGCTCGCGACGAGTCCGGCGAACGCGCCACCCTCGCTCGAGCTGATCGCCGCGCCGGCTGCCGTTATAGGCGCATCAAGGACGGCCACCGCCTCGGAGCCGGTGATCGTTCCAGGCTGGAACAGACCCCAGGCGGCGTCAGCCGCGGTGTCGCTCACACGGACGAGGTCGGGGCCGAGGTTCTCCAGCAGGACCTGGAACTGGTGAACCCCCTGGTCGGCGGCGGTGAAGGTGTAGACGGTCGGCGTCACCTCGTCGACCCCTCCCGATGGATGCCAGAAGGCAACCGTTCCGGTGTAGCCGGAGACCGTGTTGCCCAGCTCGTCCACCGCCGTCACTGTCAGCGTCTCGGTCGTTCCCTGGATCGCGTCGGAGAGACCGGTCAGTACGAACCTGGCCGGACCGACCACCACGTCCTCGGCCCCGGTCGTGGTGTAGCAGCAGATCCCCACAAACCCCGGCACCCGGGTGTCGATGTCCGCGAACGACACCCCGACGAATCCCGTGTGGTCGAGGACGAACTGGAAGACGTGGACCCCGGAGTCCGCCGCTGTGTAGGTGTAGGAGGGGATGTAGGTGTCGGCCACGGTGCCAGCCCCCAGGACCGTGACTCCGAACACGGTCCCCCGGTAGTTGGTCATCGTGTTGCCCTGCGGGTCCACCAACCTCACCGTTGCGGCTTGCTGGGTGCCCGCCGCAGCGTATTTCAGCCCCGTGACGGTCATGCCCGCGGGCGCAACCGTGACCGGTGCGGAGCCGGTGATCGTGCCGGCCTGGAAGGCGCCCCAGGCGGCGTCGGCCGCGGTGTCGCTCACGGAGACGAAGTCGGGGCCGAAGTTCTGCGCCGTGAACTGGAAATAGTGCAACCCGTGGTCGCTGGCGAGGAAGGTGTAGGGGTTCGGCGTCGCCTCGTTGACGCCCCCGTTGGGATGCCCGAAGACGACCGTCCCGGTGTAGTCGGACACGGTGTTGCCGAAGGAGTCCACCGCGGTCACCGAGAAGTTCTCCTGCCAGCCGAGTGCCGCGCTGTAGAGCCCGCTCAGCACGAAGCTCTTCGGCCCGACATTGACCGCCTGCTGACCGGCCGAGCCGGTAGCCGAGTCCACGACCGAGACCGACGCCGGGCCGGTGTGGTTGAAGGTGACGGGGAAGAGGTGCACCCCCTGGTCGGTCGCAATGAAGGTGTAGCTGCCGCTGTTGGAGACCAGGCCGTTGTCCTCGGTGGCGGTCCACTGCACGGTCCCCGCGTAGCTGGTGAGCGTGTTGCCCAGGACGTCAACCGCCCTCACGCTGTAGGTCTGGGCCGTGCCCTCGGCCCCGTACTTCAGCCCGCTGACGACGAGAGTGACGTTGGGGCTGATGAACGTGAACGTGGCGGATAGGGAGCTGCCGCCTGCCGTCGTCACCACCACGCCGTTGGGTCCGGGGTTCTTCTGCGGGGTTACGAAGGTCAGCGAGGTGCTGGTGACGTTCGCCGTCGCCACGATTGTCCCGCCGATGCTGACCACGGTCGCCCCGGGGACGAAGCCGGTGCCGCTGACTGTCACTGTGTCGCCGCCCGCCGTCGTCCCTCTGGCGGGCGTGAGCAGGCTGATCGTCGGGACCGCTTCGTAGGCGAACTGGTCGAGCGCGCCGGTGGCGGACGAGCCCGCGAAGTTGGTGACCACGACGTCGAACGCCCCGGGGGTCGGCGAGGGCGGGGTGTCGGCATCGATCTCGGTGCCCGAGACGTAATTCACGTTCAAGGCGGCTGCTCCGCCGATCAGCACCGAGGTGGCGCCGTAGAAGTCGGTGCCGACGATGACCAGGTGGGTGCCGCCGGCCAGCGGCCCGGCGCCGGGTGCGACGGCGGCGATCGCCGGCACCCCGTAGGAGCGGCCGGAGAGAGCCAGCGTCTGGGTGAAGGCGGGGGCACCAACGTTGACGAAGAGGAGCCCGTCGAACGGACCGCTCAGCGGCGCCGTCCCCGCGATGTCGAGGGTGCAGGTCTGGGTGCCGCTGAGGGCCGCCCCCGCACATCCGGTGACCGTGAAGTAGTTCGGGTTCGTCCCACCGGAGACGGCCACCGAGACGATGTTCAACGTGCCCGAGCCACTGTTGGAGACGTCGACGAACTGGTGAGTCGTGCTCCCCTTGAGGACCTGCCCGAAGTCGACGCTGGAGCGGTTGAAGCGGACCGCCGGCAGCAGGAGCAGGGCGAGAGCCATGCTCGAGCTCGAGGAATCGAACCCGCCGCCACCGGCGTAGCCGACCTGGAGCAGGTAGCTGCCGGCGGCCAGGCCGAGCGTGCTGAGCACCGCCATCGCCCTGCCACTGGCATCGATCAGACCGGTGGCCGACGACAGCAGCGCATTGCCATTTGCCGGGTCGACCAGGCTGAAGGCCGCCTGGCACCACGCTGCTCCCGGGGTCACGGCACAGGCTTCACCAGGTGTCGGCGATCCCTCGCCGTCCCGCACCGTCGCGGCGACGTGGATCGGCAGGGTCGTGTAGCCGAAACTGGCCGTGGAGCTGTCGAAGCTCGTCGCAGTCGCGTCGGGGAGCACGTTGACGGTCGCTGACGCGCTGCTCGGCGCGATCTCGGTTCCCTGGCCGTTCCAGAGCGATCCGACGACGAAGGGGCTGTTGACGTCCCCGGCGGCGAAGCTGACCAGCACGCCGGCCGAGCCGTCGGCGTCGGTGAGCGCGCTGTAGCTCACGCCCTTGACGGTGAAGGTCACCAACCGGCCGGCCAGCGCCGCCGCTCCCGAGCCGAGGCCGGCGGTGAGCGTCGCGGAGAGCCTGGCAGGGTCGCCGGCAGCCGCCGTGGTCGGGCCCGTGTAGGTCAATGTCGAGGCAGCGTTGGAGAGCAGCGCGGCAGCGCCCGGGTAGGCGACATCGTAGGTGTCCAGCGACCCGACGACGGCTTTGCCGGCAAGGGTCACCGTGGAGTAGGTCTTCTGGCCGCCGGCGGCGATCGTCGCGAAGGTGAAGTCGACCAGGTACGGGCCTGTTGCGTAGCCCACGATGTCGACCAGGTAGTCGCCGCCGCTCAGCGGGTTGGGCACGAAGGCGCTCTCATGGACGACGGGCAGCGCCGACTCGTCGGCCGCGACGTACTGGCCGCCGGAGATGCTCGAGATGACTCCGCCGGGCAGATTGCCGGGGTTGTAGCCGAGGTGGTGGCCGGCGGGGTCGGTGATCCAGATGTGGACCGGCGAGTGGACGGTGACCTGGAGTGACGGCGTCTGGTTGTTCTCCACGAAGACCGGCAGCTGGACGGCCCGGCTGTTGGTCTGGGTGTCGAGGGCGTACAACGAGAGGGTGTGCGGGCCGTCGAGCAGCGTCCTGGTGTCGAGGGCGCCGGCGACCGCGCCGGGCGTGACACCAACCGCGAGCGGATTGAGCAGGCCGTCGACGGACAGCGCCCAGCGGCCGAAGTTCAGGTCGCTCGCGGTGCCCGTGACGTGGACGATCCCGGCCAGGTTGGCGTGGGCCGTCGGGAAGGTGAGGACGACCGCCGGCGGGGTGGTGTCGACCACGTTGATGGTCGAGCTCGCGGTCCCCACGTTGCCGTGGGCGTCGACGGCCTGGAAGTGGATCGTGGTGAGGCCCATCGGGTAGGAGCGATGGCGGTGACGCTCAGCGGCCCGTCGATGTTGTCGAGCGCGGGCCCCGCGGCGAGGAAGGAGGCGATTGCAGGGTTCGAAGCGCCGGCCCCACCGGTCACATCCGACTCGACCGTGATCGGCGCCGGCGCCGTCACAACCGGCGGCGTCGTGTCCAGGATCACGAGGTAGGTCACGCGGACGCTGATGTTGCCCGTGAAGTCGGCCGCCGAGAACTCGATGGTGTGGATCCCGATCGCGAAGTTGGCCGGCTGTGCGAGAGCGGTGCAGGGCGTGGGCTGCGGGCCGACACACTCGGCCCAGGTCACCACCGGGCTAGTGTCGACCGCGTCGACGGCGGTGGCGCCGTAGAGGAAGGCGTGCACTCCGGGCGTCGTCGCGGGGTCGCCCACCGCGCTCAGCGCCTCGACGCCGGTGGCGGGCGGGATCGTCAGCAGCGGCGGCGTCGTGTCGCGCACCGTCACGGTCTGGAAGGCGCTCGCGGTGTGGCCGCCGAGGTCGCTCGCGGTCCAGGTCACCATGGTCGTCCCGAGCGGGAGCACGGCGGGCGCGTCGTTGACGATGGTCGCCACGCCGGCGGTGTCGTCGGCGGTGGCCCTGAGCAGCCAGGCGGCGATGTCGGAGTTGGTCTTGGGCGATCCGCCGGGGCTGGTCGCCTCGGCGACCAGCGGCGCCGGCGGCGTCACGCTGATGGTCGTCGAGGCACCGCTCACGGTGACCGTGGAGTGCGCTGTGCTGCTGTTGCCGGAGTAGTCGGTCGCCGTCCAGGTCACGGTCGTCACACCGTTGGGGAAGACGGCCGGTGCGTCGTTGGTCAGCAGCGGGTTCGCGTCCACGTTGTCGGTCGCCGTCGCCGCGTTGAGGAAGCCGACGATCGCCGGGTCGGTGCGGGGCACGCCGTTGGCCTGGGTCGCGACGAGCACGATGGGCGCGGGCGCGACCAGGGTCGGCGCAACGTCGTCCACCACCGGGGTCTGGCCGAAGACGGGCGACACCAGCGCCTCGTGGATGGCGCCGACGATCGGCTGGCCCGCGTCGAGCAGGTTCCAGTGCGCGCCGCCGTCGAACTCCATGTTGATGATGCTCGGGTTGTAGATCCGGGCCTTGTCGGTGTCGATGTAGAAGTCGCCGCTGGTGATCCAGTAGGGCAGCCCGGCGGTCAGCGCGCAGCCCAGGAAGGACGTCAGGCTGGCCGTGCAGTGACGGTGGTAGACCGTCAGCCAGCTGCTGTTGCTGTAGAAGTTGAAGACCTGGACGTGGTCGGGGACCTTGTCGACGGGGTTGTCGTCATCGCTGTCGGCGTCCGAGTTGTTCCCGTTCAGCGTTTGCAGGAACTGGCTGTGCGGCTTGAAGTCGTTGATAGCCGGCCCCAGGTAGAGGTCGAGGAGCGCGTTCAACACGGTGATGAACTCGTGTCCGATGTAGGCCAGCACGGCGCCCCCGAACTCGCTCAGCGCGGCGCCGGCGATCTCGATGATGGTGCCGACGATGTCGATGATCGCGTGCGCGAGGTCGGGGAAGAGCTTGGCCGCATCGCTGCCGTGGTTGGGCGCGCCAACGATGATCAGCTTGTCGATGCTGCGGTTGACCCAACCGGTGTGGGTGCTCGTCGGCGGCGAGTCGGTGGGCCCGTACTGCGCGTACCAGCGGCCGAGCAGGCCGCCCATGTCCATGCCGACGATCGCGACCTTGGGCGACCCGGTGTCCTTCTGGACCTGGTGGATCAGGTCGTCCAGGCTGCCCAGGTAGCTGGTGACCGACTGGTTGGCGACGCTGCCCAGCCAGCTCAGCCAGGGGAAGTCGATCACCGCGTGGACCCGGATCGGGTTCTCGCCTTTGCTGAGGTCGGCCTTGGGATCGACGCTCCACCTCACGTCCACGTTGGCAAGCGCGCTCGAGAAGCTGAAGTTCATGTGGTTCAGGCCCTCGCCCATCAGCGCGCGGAAGGCCGGCTCGGCGACCTGCTCCAGCCATTGCGTCAGGTAGAACTTCAGCTTGATCTTGATCCCGATCTTGAATCCGAAGGTCAGCGACTGCTGGTCGCTGGAGACGTCGAACTGGGGATCGATCAGGATCAGCGCGATCGAGGCGAAGATCGGCAGCTTGTGCTTGGTGCTGTAGGAGTTCTCGTCCGGCTGGAAGAGGTCGCCGTAGGGCGCCGGGAGATCCGACGCCTTGAACTCGAAGACCTGCAGCTCGGGGGGGTTGCCCTGCAGGTTGCCGTGGATGAGGCCGTTGAAGACCGCGCTGGCAACGTGCGCGACGATCGGGTTGATCAGGGCGCCGAAGGGCAGCGGGACGCTGATCGCGGAGGAGCCGGTGAAGTCGCCCACCTGGAACGTGTGGTCGATGTTGAGGGCGTCCTGCGCCTGCTGGGCCTGGCTCTGCGCGTACTGGTAGAGGTCCTTGTAGGCGCCGTTGACCATGTCGGTGGCGCCGAAGAGCTGGCTGATGTCGGCGCTGCCGAGGCTGCGCCGGAGGTCGAGTGAGTAGTAGGGCGTCCCCATCGACTTGAGGTCGCTCGCGACCGCGCTCATCTGGTCGGGCGAGCTCAGGTAGCCGTGGATCAGGATCACCGGCTCGAGCACGATCTTCACGACGACGGCCGCCGAGGCGCAGAGGTTGGTCCCCGCCGCGCAGACCTGAAGCGACAGCGTGTGGAAGCCGATCGGCGGGTTCGGCGACAGCGTGACGTCGAAGAGGTTGCCGTTGCCCGGCGCGTAGCCGGCGTCGGCGAAGGACTGCGGGCTCAGCACCCGCGAGTCGGCGGTCCCCTTGTCCATGAACCAGGTGTAGGTGCGGCCGACTCCCGCCGGCCCGCGCCCATGGCCGGCCAGGTGGATGTCACGGACCTGCCCCGGCGTGAAGACGATGGTGGTGCTGTCGGCGCCGAAGGCGTCGACGCCGTAATGGTCGATGATCGCGACCAGCGGGTTGTTGACGAGAACCGAGGACCCGGCGGCGAAGGCGCTGGCCGGGCTGAAGTTCTCGACCGTCACGCTGACCGGCTGGTTGGTCGCCGTGAGCGCAGCCGTGACCAGCACGTTCTGCGTGTTGGCGGTGCCGAAGCCGAGCGTCAGCACGGTGCCCGCGGGAAGCGCGACCGGCAGCGAGCTGAGCTGCAGCTGGTGGATCGCGAGGCCACCCGTGGTCAGCGCGGTCACCAGCGATGCCGTCACCGGCGCCGGTGGCGCGACCCGGAAGTCCACGTCGAAGTGGCGGCCGGCTCCGTCATCCGCCGACAGGTTCCAGCTGCCGTCGGCGGCTGCGACGCTCTGGGCGGCGATGCTCCGGCCGATGAGGCCGTCCGCGTCGGGTGCGATCTTCACGTCGAAGGCGGCAAGGCCGCAGTCGGAGCAGGCGAGGTGGAGGGTCACCAGGTAGGCGGGGACGACCGCGGCGCCGGACCCGAAGCTCGCGCTGGCGATGGCGCTGTTGATGCTCAGGGTGGTGGCACCGGCCGGCGCGTCCGCGCTGGTGGCGACATCCATCGTCGTGCCCGAGTCGAAGCCGATCGTGAGGTCGGTTCCGGCCGCGATCGCCATCGGCAGCGGGGCGACCTGGAGCGAGGCCAGGGTCGAGCCGCTGCTGATGGCGGCAGTGAGGGTGGTCGGATTGGCCGACCAGGCGACCCGCGAGCCGGGGCCGAAGGCGGCGCTGGGTGTGTCGGTGACGACGCTCAGGGCGTTGTCTCCGATCTGCGTCTCCTGGAGCAGCGTGACCCGGGCCACGTGGCCGCTCGGGTCGACGAACGACATTCCGACGCCGGCGTGGATCACGATCGGCGACGCTTCGATCCCCGGCTGGAAGAGGGTCGCTGGGTGGGCACCGGCCGGCGCGCCGGTGATCGCGACGGAATGCTGACCGCTGAGGACAACGAGAGCGCCGGCGGCAAAGGCGCGGGCGCACGACAAGCACGTGCTGAGATTCAGGGTGGTGTCGCCCTTCGCGGCGCCGAAGAAGTTCAGGTAGCGCAGCTCGGTGGTCGCGGTGCCGAAGCCGACAACCACCGCGTCGGCCCCCCAGGCACTGGGGACCGGCGTCACCGCCAGCTCGTTCGTCTGGGTGCTGAAGTCGACCGGCGCGGTAAGCGCGACGAGGTCGGTGCCGAAGAGGACCAGCGACCCGGCCGGGAACTTGCTGGCGTCGAAGCTGCCGGCCACGAAGCCGGTCAGGCTGGTGGCGCCGGCATCCGCGGACTTGGCGACCGTGAAGGTCTGGTGGTCGCTGGTCGCGCTGATCAGCGTGAACTGGGCGCCGGCGCTCACGTTGGGAAGCGGCGCGGTCGTGATGGTGAAAACGGTGACCGCGGTGCCAGCGCCGCTGCCGCCGGGCAGCTGGAGGCCGGCCGGGTTCGGCCAGCCGTCGCCGGTGACCTGGATCGGCGTGTTCTCGTCGATGCTCCACCCGGCGACATGGACGAGCGGCTGGTCCGGGTAGTGGACGGTCACCACGTTCTGGTCGTCGAAGGCCGGCACCCACCAGTAGTCGCCGTAGTAGTTGAAGACGAGGCGGTAGTCGGTGGTCCGGAAGCCGTCGTGGGGGGCGAAGCTGAAGGCGGCAACGCCGTTCTGGTCGGTGTAGGACTCGAGCAGCAGGGTGGGGCCGATCCGGAGGAAGACCCTGCGGCCGATCACCGGTGCGGTGCCCAGCGAGTTGGTCAGCTTGGCCCTGATGGTGACCGTGGTCCCGATCAGCACATCGGTCGGCGCGGTGATCGAAAGCATGTCCTGGTGCTGGAAGGGCCCGTTGATGTCGAACGCGGCGAAGAGCTGGCGTCCAGCGAGCACGTAGTCCCCGGCCTGGTTGGGCACGTTCGTCGTGAGCCCGAAACGACCCTGCAGGTCGCCGCCGAAGCCCAGGCAGAGGGTGCTGCCCGCCGAGCAGAGGTTTCCGCCCCCGAACGGGTAGTCGAGGCCGGTCCGGTACTGCGCCTGGCCGCCGAGGGGCAGGCGCTCTCCCACGCTCGCGAGCTGGCCGACCCGGACCGCAGTGACGATCACCGGGTCGGGCGGCTGGAAGCTGCTGGTGATCGCCCCGCTGCCGCTGCGGACCTCGAAGTCGACCAGCTGCGTGTCGTCGGGGTGAAGCGCGCTCCCGTCGTTGTTGACGAGGTGGATGCGGAGGAGGTGGAGCCGGCTCTGCAGGTTGGAGAAGTCGATCGGCGCCGAGCTGTACAGCTCGACCGGCGTCTGCGAGTCGTCCACGAAGTACTCGATGTGGCCGTGACCGTCGGCGTTGGCCGTGGTCGTCGCCGGGTCGATCACGAAGTTCTTCAGCTCGAGCGGCAGCAGGTCCTGGGGCAGGACATCGCCGTCGGGCGCGAAATGGACGACCAGCCGGGGAGGCGGCGGCCGGATGACAAACGGCCGCGGGCTCGTTGCGGTATCGCCGTTGGAGTTCACCAGCTCGATCGGGAAGGAGCCGGCCGGGATGCCGGCGGGCACGACCGCGGAGATGGTGCCGTCGCTGTTCAGTTGGAGGTTCAGCAGGCTGTGGCCGTCGATCGTGGCGAGCACGATCGGATAGGCGTTGAGGCTGTTGCCCGAGATCGTGATGCTGTTGGTGGTGTCCACGTAGCCATCGGTCGGCGTGAAGTCGGTGATCTCGAAGTAGGGGTCGACGACCAGCGACCGGAAGGTGCCGAAGCTGCCGTCGGCGTTGGTCACCCGGACCTCGTGGCTGCCCGCCGCCAGGCTGCCCGCGGCGACCAGGGCCGAGATCGCCCCGTCGGCGTTCATGCTCGTCGTCAGCGCAGGGCCGCCATCGATCGAGATCGTCGCGGTCGAATCCAGGGTGTCGCCGGCCACCGTCAGCGTGAACTGGTTGAGGCCGTAGACGAAGTTGGGCGAGATCCCGCTGAGCGATGGGATCCGCTGGATCCGCAGCGCGACCGACGCGGTGTAGGACCTGCCGTCCAGGTTGACGATCGCCAGCGTGTAGCTCCCCGAGCCCCAGCCGGCCTTCATGACCAGCCCGGCGCCCGCCACGTGGGCGTTGACGGTGAACGCGGTGAAGTGGGTGATGTCGGGGCTGGCCGGCCGCACCGAGGTGCCGACCTGGTAGCGGGTGGCGGCGGTGAAGGAGCCGACGCGGAGAACCGTCTCGCCGACCGCGGCGTCGGCCACGGTGGTCACGTGCTGGCCGCCCACGACGACATCAGTGCCGGCCGGGATCGCCTCGGCGAGGGCATCGACCTCCAGGTTGGAGACCGTGTCCATGGCGTTGATGGGCGCGGCGAGGGTGGTCGCGTCGCCGACCGCGAGCACCGTCACCATCTCCCGCGCGCCGTCCAGCAGCAGCACGGTCATGCCCTTCTCCAGCCCGGCGGTGCTGGTGACCGCGAAGGTCGTCAGCTGGTCCGCCGCGGCAGCCGGGTTGGACGCCGAGCTGGCCATGCTGAAGGGGCCGCCCAGGATGAAGCCGCCGGTGACCGGCAGGTCGGCGTGGACGGTGCCCTGCGCGTCGACCGCCGAGGCGACAGGATGGTTGTTGACCAGCAGCGTGGCGCTCGGGTCCACGTTCTCGGCCGCGATGTCGAGGTGGACGGCGGAACCGCCGTAAACCCCACGGGGCGAGAAGTCGAGCAGCTTGGGCCCGACCAGGACCTCGAGCTGCTGGTCGGCCAACGCCCGAGTGTGGTCGGGATTCTCGACCACGACCGTGTAGAGGCCAGGAGCCAGCCCGGCCGGGCCGGCGGCGCTCAGCGTCTTGCTGGCCGGGTCGTAGGTCACGCCGGAGAGCTGGCGGTTGTCGAGGAAGACCTTGGCCGCGGGGTCGAGGCTGTCCCCGGCGATGGTCAGCGTGAACCCGCCCGGCACCTCGACCAGGGTCGGCGAGAAGGCGTGGATCTTCAGCTGGTCCTCGACCAGGAGCGGGTAGAGCGGCAGTGGCTGGGGACCGACCGGCGCGTGCACCGAGCCGACGCCCTGGTTGGTGCTGGGCGGGGTGCCGGGGCTCGACACCTCTCCGTCGGGTAGCGTCACCGAGACGGTGTAGGTGCCGTCGGCGATGTCGTGGACGTGAACGTGGATCGTTCCGTCGTACTTGAAGGTGAAGAAGTTGTCCACTCCACCACAGGTCACGTCGGCCGGGTCGACCGGGGTGCCGCCGATCGCGACGCGCACGCTCGGGCAGGGCATGTTGCGGCCGCTGATGACCAGGTCGAAGGGATCGTGCGCGTAGTGAGCGGCGATGTTGATCGCGGTGACGAGGAACTGGCTGTCGCCGCAGACATTGGCGCTGTAGAACTGCTGGAAGTAGCCCTGGACCCGCCAGGCGCCGGCCGGGCCGCAGCTGGGCGGTGGCGGCGGATTGGCGTAGACGATGTCGCCGTGGGCGTGCCCGGTGAGCCCGACCACCGTGCGGTTCGCGCCCGCCGGCTGGCTCGTGGGCAGCGCCGGGATGGTCGTCTCGCTTCGCGGTGGCGGCCAGCGTGACGCCCTGGCTGGTGCCGTTCGGATCGCCGATGAGGAACCCGGTGCCCGAGGCGATGCCGCCGGCGGGAACCGGCGTGCCCGCGTTCAGCGTCAGGGTCGTGTAGGTCGTATAGGTCGGCGGCCCCGAGCCACTGGCGGGCGCGACGGGCCCGAGCAGCGACTGGCCGAGCGTCAGCGCGACGTGCTGGGCGATCGTCCCGGTCGGGTGACTGGGCGGCAGCTCGGTGGTCTGCACGGTGTCGTGGGGGTGGCTGCTGGGCAGCGGCTCGGGGTCGAAGACCCGGGTCGGCGGCAGCGTCACCAGGTAGGCGTTGAAGAAGCTCGCCGTGCTTCCGTCGGGGTTCAGGATCGACAGGCTCCAATAGCCGTCGCCAAGCCCTGACGGTAGGAGGAGCCCGTACCTGCCATCGCCGCCGGTGCCGGCGGTGCCCATCGCCACCGAGTCGAGGTAGACGGTGGCGCCCTCCTGCAGGTCATGGCCCAGGACCTGGAGGAAGGGCTGCCCGTCCTGGGTGACGAGGTTTGGCGAGAGGCCGTCGATCCGCGGCCCAGCGGACGAGCCAGCTCCGGTTCGCGCCGGCGTCGAGGCTGCCGTTCACGGTCAAGCTGTGGGTCGGGCTGGAGCGGCGGCCGAAGCGACCGCTGTCGAAGGGTCCCGCGCCCCACAGGCTCAGCCGGTAGTCGCCGCCGTTCACCGAGGTCGCCTTGACGGTGTAGACGCCGCCGGCGGCGAGGTCGGCGCCGGAGAGCGCCAGCGTCGTCACGTCGGGCGGCGTGGCCGCGGTCTGGTGGGCGACGCCGTTGGGGTCGGTGATGGTGAACTGGAGGCCGCCCCAGCCCGCCACCCGCAGGCTCGGGGTGCGCAGGTAGCCGCCGCTCGGGAAGATGCCGACCAGGGGGTGGAGCACGTGGGTCTCACCCTCGGGATGGGCGGCGTCGGGGCGGAAGACGGTCTCGATCATGTAGAAGAAGTGACCCGCCCAGGTGGCGGTGTCGAGGTAGCTGTTGGTGCCGTCGACAATCGCCGGGAGCTCCGCGATCAGGTCGTCGCGGCGGTTCCAGGTGTATCGGTCCTGGGAGCGGTAAATGCGGTACTCGAGCGCGTTGGTGACCTTGTCCCAGGTCAGCTGCACGCCGTTCGGTCCGTCGGCCAGGTGGAGCTGGGCGAGGCCGGCCTTGATCAGGTTGAACTCGTCGAAGGGGATGCCCTGGGCGAGCGCGGGGTTGATCTTGACCTCGCCGTGGAGGTTGGCACCGCTGCCCTGCACGAAGGACTGGCTGGCGATGACCGAGGAGCCGATCGGCGGGATCAGGTTGTAGGTGGCCCAGACCGTCGTGTGGGGATCGATCTGCACCCAGTCGTTCTCGAGCGAGTCGCCGAAGCCGAGAAGGATCGGCCGGCTGAAGTTCACGATGCCGATCCTGCAGCTGCCGTCAGGATTGGTCACGTCGTTGACGCAGGCGCCCCAGACGCCGGTGCCGACCCGCAGCATCGAGTCGCCGACCTGCTCCAGTGGGCCGTGCGGGCCGAACAGGTCGGGCGGGCTCTGGGCGGCCGGGTTCGCGGCGAGGTCGAAGAAGGAGACCGCCGCCTTGTAGACCGGGAAGTCGGTCTGGTTGGTCAGGCCGATCCGAACGATGAACGGCCAGGCGGCGCCCGCGTCTCCGAACCCGGCGGTGCCCCCGGCCGCCCCGGTGGGGCTCCAGCTGCTGAAGTTCGGGAAGGGTGCGATGGCCGTGGGCGGCACCTGGAAGACCATCTTCACGGCGTCGGCGCCGAAGACGTGGACGGGTGTCTGGGGCGTGAAGTCGCGGTCCACCGGCACGTCGGAGAAGGGCTTCAAGTCGTTGACGTGGAGGTGCACCGAGGGCAGGTAGTCGCCCGACTGGTCGCCGCGCAGGATCCAGTCCGTCGATGCGTCGGCGCCGCCCGGGATGTCGCCCAGGCTGTGGGTGGGGGTCTGCGCCGTCGCGGTCTGGGCCAGCGACAGCCCGGTCGGGACGTTCAGGGTGGCCGTCGCGCCGAACAGCACGAAGGACGGGTCGGCGGTGTTGACGACGTGGAAGTTGAGGTCGAAGAACTCCTTCAGGAACCGCGCCTGGCCCGGCACCAGCAGATAGGCGAAGGGTCGCGCCTCGGGCGGACCGGGCAGTGACTTGACGTACATCGTGCCGCCGCCACCGCCACCGCCGGGATAACCGATCGCGCAGCCGAAGGACGGGCCGCAGCTGACGCTGTAGCCGCCGGAGCTGGGCGGCGGCGCGATCGGGTCGCCGAGGTTGTTGAAGTGGAGGACCACTGGGACCGGCGGCGTGGTGCAGTTCTGGACGCAGAGCTGGATGTGGGCCTGGAACTCGTAGATGTTCTGGTTGTCCGGGGCGCTGACGTCGATCCCGGCGGCCAGGATCTCGGCCAGGGTCAGGCGGCGCACGGTGACCGTGCCCTGGATGAAGTCCTGGTTCTTCAGGTAGACGATGTTGGCGGCGACCGAGACGCCCGCCGTCACCGTCTGGGTGGTGGGCCGGTAGCCGTCCTTGTAGACGTAGATGACGTAGCTGGCGGGATCGACCACGAACTTGACGTCGCCGGTCGGGCTGGTCTGGCGCTGGATCGAGTGGCCGGCGTCGACCTGGAGCAGGGTCACCGCGCCGGCGATCGGGTTGTGGGTGTCCTGGTCGAGCACGGAGACGCGGAGCGCGCTGCCGATCACGGTCGTGTATTTGCCGTAGGTGAAGGTCAGCGGACCGACGGCGCCGGGGGCGGCGAAGAAGGCCTCTTGGGCGTCGGGCGTGTCGTAGCCGGGCAGGTCGGGAACGCTGAGCGTGCTCTCCCCGATCGCGAGCTTGAGGACGGCCGCCCCCGTGCTGTCGGTGACGGCCGAGGTCGGGAAGGCGCCCGAGGCGTTGACGGTTACACCCTGGAGCGCGCGGCCCGTGCTGTCGACGACGTTCACTGTCAGGACCGGGTTGCCGTACTGGAGGAGCACCGGGCCGGTGTCCTGCCCGCTGACGACGACCAGCGCCTGGTGGGCGGGCGTCAGGTAGCCGTTCAGGCCGCTGCCGGCGAGCACGACGGTGCCGGGGGAAGCCGGCAGCGAGAACCGGCCCTGGCTGTCGGTGGTGCCGGTGTAGCTGTTGGCGACGCCGTCCGAGGCCTGGACCGTCACGTTGGCCAGGCGCTGACCCTGCTGGTCGGTCACGATGCCGCTGACGCTGCCGAGCAGGTTGTAGGTAACCGTCCCGACCTGCGTGCTCTGGCCCGCCGTCAGAAGGGGCAGGTTGATCGGCGCGGGGCTGGCGTAGCCGGCGAACCGGCCGAAGTGGATCACGTCGAAGCCGACCAGCGCCGGGATGTGGAAGTTGCCGTTGGGGTCGCTGTAGCGGACGATGCCGGGCCCCGAGCCGGTGATCAGCAGTGGCACGTTGGCGAGGCCGTTGCCGGACCCGTCCACGACCTGGCCTGAGGCCTGGCCGTTGCCATAGCTGAAGTCGATACCGGTCAGCGCCTGCTGCGGGATCGTGAGCTGGACCGCCTGGGCCGGTGGCGTGATGTAACCGTCGACCTGGAGGCCGTGCACGGTCACCGCGGTCCCGTCGGTGAAGACCGGGGCCTCGACCGTGTAGGCGCCGGTGCCCGCGTCGGAGAGCACGTAGTGCACGTCGCCGTTGGGGCCAGAGGCCGCGACGTAGGCGGAGAGCGGGTTGCCGAAGCTGTCGAAGGTGTGGCCGCTGACGAAGCCGTCGCGCTCGAAGACGAAGAGGAGGCCGGTGACCGCGCCGCTGTCGCCCATCGTCACCGTCTGCGCGGCCGGCGTCGTATAGCCGCCCTGGCGAGCGGCCTTCACCACGATGCTGCCGGTGTTGCTCGGGAGGCTGAAGTTGCCGGCGGCGTCGGTGGTCGTGGTGAAGAGGTCCCCGGTCGATCCGGTCGGTGCCACGAAGTCGGTGAAGGTGACATTGGCGAGGGGGCGCCCGGCATCGTCCTGGGCGCGGCCGGAGACGGTGCCGTTGACCCCGTAGACGAAGTCGTGGTGAAGGTCGTCGTGAGCTGCGACGGCGCCGGCGACGACGGGGTCGGGGCTGGGCAGCGTGTGCCCGGCGAGGGTGTCCGCCGTGATCGTGAGATCGGCGCTCGGCCCGACCTTGAAGGTGTAGTGCCCGCTCAGGCCGTCCGCGCCGCTGAGCACGGTCCGGAGGAACCCGATGCTGGGCGCGCTCGCGGTGACCCGGATCCCGTCGAGGTGCGCTCCGCCGGCCAGCAGCAGGCCGGCGACACGGGACGCCCGGAAGGACCGGTCGAAGCCGTTCAGCTGGCTCGCGAAGTCCTCCTCGTACTGGCCGCCGGCGACCAGGCCGGCGAGCGGGATGCCCGCCGGCACGCCGAGGCCCGAAGCGGTGTTGGGCTCCGGGATCAGGGACGAGGGCGTGGTGCGCACGTGGAGCGTGTAGTGGCCGGTGACGTCGGTCTGGGCCTTGTTGTAGATGCCGGTGCCGTCGAAGGCATCGATCACCACGCCCACCACCGGGTCGCCGAAGCTGTCCAGCGCGAGGCCGTTCACGGTCGCGCTGTGGTAGTGGAAGTCCTCCCCGGTCAGCAGTTGGTTCGGCGCCGGCGTCAGCGTCGTTAGCTGGGCCGGCGTCTCGTACCCGCTGAGCGCGCCCGCCGCGACGACCAGGCCCTGGGTTGGGGCCTTGATCGTGTAATAGCCGCTCCCGTCGGTGACCGTCGTCTCCTTGGCGCCGGCGCTGCCGGTGGTCTCGATGCTGATCCCCGCCAGGCCGTTGCCGGCGTCGTCCAGCGCGTGCCCCTGGAGGATGGCGTCGTGGTCGTAGTTGAGGTCGACCTGGAGGGGCGCGTAAGCGCCGCTGATGGTGCCGCCGTCGTCGGCATCGGGACGCGGGGTGTAGCCGGTGAAGGGCCGGACGATGACGCCGTAGGTGCCCTGTGGCACGGCGACCGCGTAGTGCCCGCTGGCGTCGGTCGCCACGTCGACGACGAAGGTCGGGCCGCTGGTGACCCGGATTGGCGCACCGGCCACCGGCCCACCCCCCTCGTCGGTCACCTGGCCGGCGATGACGGCATGCAGGAAGACGAAGTTCTGGCTGGTGTCGGAGGTGATGTTGAGAGGTGGCGTCGGGCCGGGCACGTCGTAGCCGCCAAACTGGTCGGGGCCGATGAGGTAGGTGCCGCGGGGGGCGGTGGTGCTCCACGATCCGTCGGTCGCGGTGAAGATCCGGCGCACGATGTGGACGTGACCGATCTCGGTCACCGCGTCGCCCACCACGATCACGGTCGCCCGGGCGACCGGGTCGCCGGCCAGCCCGGGTACCACCCCGGTGACGGGGTCGTTGTTGACGACGTAGCCGTGGACCGGCAGGTAGCGGTCGTACTCGAGCAGGATGCCGCCGGTGGTGGCGCCCGCCGTCAGGGTCCAGGGGATCCCGAGAGGCGCCGGGTTGGGTCCGAAGTTGAGGAAGCCGTCCTTGTCCGAGCCGACGACGACGTAGCTGCCCCGGGGCGCGGAGATCCGGTAGCTGCCGTCCACGTCGCTCACCGCGCTGAACTGGGTCGGCAGGCTGCTCTGCCAGAGGGTGACCGTCACGCCCGCCACCGGTCCGACGCAGGAGACGGTCCCGTCCGGCGCGGTCGCGGTGCCGCGCTCGTCGCAGACCAGGCCGGCGGCGGTGCCGTAGCCGGTGTAGACCAGCGGCGTGCCGGTGATGTCGGCGGTCAGGCCCTCGCTGACGTTGACTCCGCTGACCGGCAGCGGCAGCTCGAAGCCTGCCTTGCGGAGCCCGTTCACGGTGTAGGGGCCGCCCGGAACCAGCTCGGTGCCCGCCAGGATGGCGCCGGTCGGCGGCACCAGGAGGTCGAAGTAGCCGCCGGCGTCGGTCGTGGCCTGGATGCCGAAGCCGCTCGAGAGGTAGGTGCTGGCGGTCGCGCCGGCGACTCCGTGGCCCGCCTGGTCGACGGCCCGGCCGTGGATGTCGCCGTAGGGGACGTAGCGCAGGTTGACGTTGAGGCCGTCGGCGAGAGCGGCCGGGTCGAGCGGGCTGGGCAGGACGAGTCCGGTCTGCCGACCGGGCCGCACGTAGCCGCTCACCGTCCCGCCGAAGAAGGAGTAGGTGTTGGGCGTTGCGTCGATCCGGTAATGGCCGCCGGCGTCGGTCAGGGCCAGGAAGCCGAGGCCGCTCGAGTCGAAGGCGCCGACCTGGACCGCCGGCACGACGGTGCTCGGGATCGGCAGGCCGGAGGCGTCGTCGACCACCGTGCCGTAGAAGAAGCCGTAGCGCTGCCAGTCCATCGTCAGCGTCGCCGCGGTGGCGCCGCCGGTGACGGTCACCGACTGGTTGGCCGGCGTGACGTAGAGGTTGAGCCCGATGGCCCGCACGGTGTCGAGGCCGGGGGGCGCCTGGAGCAGGAAGTGCCGCCCGTCGCTGAAGGCCGGGTCGAGCGTGGAGTGGAGAGTGGTGTGACTGCCCGGGTCGTCGACCGAGGCCGAGGCGCCCGAAACCGCCCGGCCGAAGAGGTCCTCCAGGATCAACGGGATCGTCCCGTAGGTCGGGTAGGTCAGCGTGATGAAGGTGGTCTGCCCACTGAGCAGGGAGACTGCGGCGATCGGCGCGGTGGAGTGGCCGGCCAGCGGCTGCGGATAGAGGTAGACCGTGCAGTCGGCGGGCGCCGGCGACACGGTGGGCACCAGGTTGCAGTCGGCGGCCGGGGTGGGAAGGGACTCGTTGGCGTGGCCCGAGCCGTCGCTCGTTAGCCGGTTGCCAAAGGAGTCCACGACAACTGCGTTCGGCAGCGGCGAGGCGCTGTCCTGGATGGTGATGTTGAGGGTCGCGTAGCGGATGTAGGGGTTGCTGGTCGCAGGGCCGAAGTCGGCCTCGGTGGGCGGCGTTGCAGGACCCGCGGGAACGCTCAGCGAGGACGGCTTGACGAGGCCGGCAACCGCGCCGGGGGTGATCGTCGTCGGGCCCCTCGGCAGGTAGAGCGACCACGTCCCGTCGGCCCCGCTGTTGGTCGACTGGCCGGTGGCGGCCGTCACCGCGGCGCCCGCGACCGGCGTGCCGTAGTTGTCGCGGAGCACGCCGGCGACGCTCGCCCAGGGCGTGTATGTGACGGGCAGCGAGACCGAGGGAGCTCCCGGCGAGACCGGCGCCGAGGGGGCCGGCACCGGCGGGTCGAAGCCGACGACCGGCGAGGCGACCACCGTCGCGGTCGCGGGCGGCACCGCGAAGGAGAAGCTGCCGCTGACCGGGTCGGGGTGACCCTGGGCCACCGTTGTGCCAACCTCCTGGACGATCAGCAGGACCTGGCTCAGGGGGATCGTGCCGGAGGTCGCGCCGACCGTCCCGACCAGGATGCCGTACCGGGTGTAGATCGCGGCGGCCGCGGGCGTCGAGAGGTTCGCGCTGACGACAAGGCCGGGCTGCGCCGCCGGCGAGACGTAGCGCTGGGCGCCGCTGACGAAGGTGGTGAAGAGGAGGGTGTAGGTGTTCGGCGCCAGCGCCAGGTCGTAGGTCCCGGCTCCGCTGGTGGTCGCGCTTGCGATGTACTGGTTGCCGATCCAGGCCTGGACGACGACGCCTGCCAGCGGCGTCAGCGCGTCGTCCTCGACGAGGCCGGTGAGATGCCCGTAGCGGGTGTAGACGAGGTTGCGGATGGAGGCGGCGCCGCTGGCGATGGTGAGCCCGAACTGGGGCGGGGTGACATGGTTGGCGAGCGGCTGCGGGTAGACCGTCAAGCTCCCCCGCGGGCTGGGGATCCGGTAGAAGCCGATACCGGTGCCCGCCACGGGATCGGCCGCCGCGGCGCTGATCGCGTTGCCCCCCTGCGAGGTATAGATGGTGACACCGCCGATCCCGGCCAGCGTCTCGTCGGTGACCGTCCCCTCGACAGTGCCCCACCTCAGGTAGGTGAAGTTCACGCCGGTGACCGCGGCACCCGGGCCGAGCACTCCCTCGTCTACGGTCGCTCCGGTCAGCGGCGGGTCGTAGCCCTGGCCGCCGAGCGCGGTGACCACGACGTGGAGGGTGGTGGTGGGCGGGGCGTGGAGCGTGTAGGCGCCGCCGGCGGCGGTCGTCCGGTAGTCGACCTGGGACCCGTTCTCGCTCCCCTGGAGCGGCATCCCGCTGACGCCCGCCGGCGCGTCGTCGCCGGTCACGGTGCCACTGATGGTGGCGAAGCGAAGATACGTGAAGGACAGGGCCGGGGTGTCGCCGGCGTTGAAGGTCACGATGGGGGTCGCCGCGGGCGTGACGTAGAAGGACGTGCCGCCGGGGGTCATGGTGTAGGTGTCCGGCCGGACGAAGAGCTGGAAGCTGGTGGTCCCGGCGGCCGCCCCCTGCGCGTAGCCGGTATGGACGCCGCTGAAGTAGATGTAGGGCTGCGGCGAGACGGGGCCGGCGATGTCGTCCTGGACGGTGACCGTCAGCAGGGCGTCGCGGGTGTAGGTGAAGGTCGTGTTGGGGGTGTCGGTGCCCTCGACGACGGCGGCGTGGACGTCGGCGGCGGTCTCATAGCCGGCCAGCGACCGGGCATGGATCGCGACGTCCGCGGCGGGCGGCGCGCTGATCGTGAACGCGCCGGTCGCCGGGCTGCTGACGACCGAGTATTCGTGCAGGAAGGCGCCGCCCACCGGGTCGTAGTAGTCGTAGTAGATGGTGGCCCCGACCTGGGCGGTGCCGGCGGCGTTGAGCAGTGGGTGGCCGGCCTGGTCGAGCGCGTGGCCGCTGATCGTCCCGTCCTGGACGTAGGCGATGTCGCGCGTGAGCGTGGCGGCCGAGCTCAGGTTGCCAAGGTCGATCGAGTCGATCACCTGGTAGCCGGTGACGAAGCGCTGGGGAACCAGGTGGCGCGGCCCCGCGGCGACGGGGAGCGTGTAGTAGCCGCTGCCGTCGGTGGTGGTGCAGTTGTGGAGGTCGTCGCAGACCTGGACGCCTGGCAGCATGGTCGCCGGTGCGAAGTGACTGAAGACGTGGCCGCTGACGACCGCGAAGTGGCGGTAGACGAAGGTGAAGGTCGTCGTCATCGCCGCGGTGACGGCAAGGGTCTGGGCGACGGGCGCGAGGTAGGGGTTGATCGCCGGCGGGGTGATCAGGTAGCTGTCGGGCAGCACCTCGACGACGCCGCCGGCGAGAACGCCGTAGTTGCGGCTGACCGTCGTGCTGCCGACGTTGACGTAGCAGCAGTAGGAGAGCGCGTTGGCGGGCGACGAGTCGTCCTGCAGGATGAGCTGCACGGT
>WNFM01260190.1_pt1 | contig 23209 bp, 19 predicted proteins | sample 5400271 | NCBI WGS metagenome assembly WNFM01 (sample SAMN13153352, study PRJNA577476) | soil metagenome | isolation source: 60 cm saprolite on Douglas fir-dominated hillslope | place: USA:California | collected 2013-09-17 | reverse complement strand
ATTTTCCGCCGAATTTATTTTGAAATGCCGACCAGCGCGGAAGGTGATCCGGCCGCGCTTGAGCTGCGCAACATGGGCGAAGTTCCACCTGCTGGCACGTTTGAGCAGCGCCACACGCGGGTCGCGCTGTTGACCAAAGCCAGAAAGTTCCAGGACGCGCTCAACGAACTGAGTCCGCTGGTGGAGCAAGCTCCGCCGGACAAGATGCTCGATCTGCAGGCGGAGTTCGGCGCGGCCCTCTATCGCACGCGCAAGCGGGACGAAGCGCAGCGCTTGTTTGAAAGCATTGTGCAGAACCAGGCGGCCAGCGTGGATGCGAAGGCCGAAGGCCTCTATTTCCTGGCGGAAATCGCGCGCGACAAGGATGACGGGCAGAAGCACCGCGACTACGTTGCCCAATTACGCACGCTGGCGCCGGACAGCACATGGATGACGGACGCGCTGCTCTCCGCCGGCAACATGTACATGCTGCGCCGTGACTATGAAGTAGCCGTGCCGTTCTATGCCGAGATTTATCAGCGGCAGAAGAATGCCCGCCTTTCGCCTTACACGCATTGGAAGACCGCATGGCTGACCTATCGCATGGGCAAGAAAGATGATGCCAAGCGCCTGTTTGAAGAGCAGGTGCAAATGTATCCTGGATCGCCGGAGGTTCCGGCAGCGATTTACTGGCGCGGTCGCATGGCCGAGGATGACGGTGATAAGCCGCTGGCGCGCGCTTACTATCAGAAGCTCACCGAGAATTACCGCTATTTCTACTACGCGAATTTAGCGCGCGAGCGCATGGGCAAGCTGGGCCAAGAAGTTGTCGATCCGCCGGTGCTGGACAAGTTGCCGCGTCCTTCCGCACCGCCGCAGGATTGGGAACCGCCCGCCGACAATGTTCGCGCGCAAAAGGCGCAGCTTCTGGCCAACGCCGCGCTCTATGATTTTGCTGTGGCGGAGATGCAGGCGGCCAGTCCTGGCTCGCCTCCGTGGGAAGCGAGATCTGTGGCCGAAATCTATGGCGAACAGGGAAGCTATATCCGCGCGATTGAGACGCTTAAGCGCGCCGTTCCCGGCTATTTTTCCGCGGAGATCCCGCAGATTCCGCGGCCGGTGTGGGAAAGCCTGTTTCCCCGTCCTTTCTGGGACGAACTGAAGCGCGACGCGGCGCAAAACCATCTTGATCCCCATCTGGTGGCTTCGCTCATCCGCCAGGAATCAGAATTCAACCCTGCGGCCATCTCGCCCGCCAAAGCCATGGGACTCATGCAGCTTCTTCCGAGTGTGGGCAAAGGCCTGGCTAAAGAGATGCGGATCAAGCATTTCTCTTCCGACGAACTCTTGACGGCCAACACCAATCTGCAACTTGGTACGCGTTACTTCAAGCACATGGTGGACCACTACGATGGCCAGGTTGAATACGCGCTGGCGGCCTACAACGCCGGGGAAGACCGCGTGGACGACTGGCGCAAGAACGGGAACTTTGCCGACGTCGAAGAATTTGTGGAGTCGATTCCATTCACAGAGACGCGGGAGTACGTGCAGGCGATCATGCGCAATGCGGCGCTGTACAAGCTGCTGTATCCGAAGAGTTAGTTCTTACCGCAACGGACGCAAAGGACGGGTTGGAGCGGTCTCTCGCCGGGCGCGAAAGCGTTCACTGATTCTGATCGAACTATCACCCAAACGAGGGAATTTAGATTTGATTTCCCTTTGCGCCCTTCGCGGTGACCCTAAAGAAACTGGTGGCAAGAAATCATCCAGAAGCTTGGGTGTGTTTCTCTTTCCGCATCATCCTGGCCATCAACAGCAGCGCGCCCACGACGATGGCGCTATCGGCCACGTTGAAAGGCGGCCAGTGGTGGACGCCAACGTAGAAGTCGAGAAAATCGGTCACTTTTCCATCGGACAGGCGGTCCCACAGATTACCCAAGGCGCCGCCCAGGATCAGTGAGAGCGCCACGGTGGTGGCGTTAGAGTCGCTGCGGCGCATCCAGAGCAGGAGAGCAACCACCACCAGAGCAGCTACCGAGATGGCCACCAGCAAGACGCTCTTGAACGGTGAGCTTGATTCGGCAAAAAGGCTGAAGGCGGCACCCGGATTTTCCAGGTGGGTCAGGCGAAAGAGCCCGGGGATGATGGAGATGGAATCGTCCAGGGCGATGTTATGGATGACCAGCCATTTGGTAAGGCGATCGAGGAGCAGAACTGCCAGGGCGATTAAAAGGTGGCGCTTGCGCATGTCAGGGATTTTATTGACTGACAACTTTCTCTTCCTGAGGAGCCAGGAATATTTCGCTCAGCAGCAGCAGCGCGCCCACCACGATGGCGCTGTCGGCGATATTAAAGGCCGGCCAATGATGGGAGCCGACGTAAAAATCCAGGAAATCGATGACGCGCCCGCTGACCACGCGGTCCCACAGATTACCCAGCGCGCCGCCAAAGACCAGTGACAGGGCAATGGCGGTGGCGTTGAGAGCGTTCCCATTCTTCCACAGCAAGGCAGAGACCACGGCCAGCGCAGCAATAGAGAACATGATGAGCATGGCAGGCTTCCACTCCGAAGGGGATTCAGCGAACAGCCCGAATGCCGCGCCCTGGTTTTGCACGTGAGTGAGGCGGAAGATTCCCGGGATCACGTCAATGCTATCGTGCAGTGTGATTTTCTGCGCGACCAGCCATTTCGTCATCCGGTCACAGACAACGATCAGGGCGGCAATAATGATGTGGTACTTCCGCATGGTCATTCAGTTAGACGTTATTCCCACGAGCCCGCTTCATTTTCGCGCGGCCTTATTACGGCAGCTCGCGTTCAATCTCTTCCAGCGCCTTCACGCAGCGCTCGCACACGGTGGGATAGCGTTCATTTTTGCCCACCTGCGTGGAGTAATTCCAGCAGCGCTCACATTTTTGTCCCGGCGCCTTCTCCACTAGTACGTGCAACGGCGCGTTTCCGTTCCCGCCCGACCCACGCTTGATTTCCACTCCAGAGACGATCAACAGAAAGCGCAGATCATTGCGATAACGTTCCAGCAGCGGTACAAGCTCATCCGGGGCCACCACGGTGACCACCGACTCCAGAGCGCTGCCGATATGCTTCTCCTGGCGGGCGATCTCCAGCGCTTTAAGGGCGACGTCACGCACCTTCATCAGTGTCTCAAAGTCTTTCCAAAGCGCATTCGCCCTGGCAGCGTCGGCGACCGGCCCGGTAACGTCTTCCGCTTTGAAGAAGTATGCCAGATGCACGCTCTCCGGTCTTGCGGAAACCTGGGGCAGGAAAGACCAGATTTCGTCGGCGGTAAAGCTCATGATGGGCGCCACCAGACGGACCAGCGCCTCAGCGATGCGCCACGTGGCCGTCTGGGCTGAACGCCGGGCGTGCGAATTGGGGGCTGAGGTGTAAAGACGGTCCTTCACCACGTCAATGAAGCCGGTGCTCAGATCGACGGCGAACTCATTGAGCAGGTGATAAATACGATGGAACTCAAAACTCTCATAAAACTGGCGCGCACGATCGTTCAACTCCGCGGTGCGCATGAGCCAGTACTGGTCCAGGGGCTGCAAGTCGTCAAAGTTGACGGCATGCCGTGCAGGGTCAAAGTCGGGCAGATTGCTTAGCAAATACTTGAATGTGTTGCGCAGCTTGCGATAGTTTTCCGCAACCTGCTTCATCAGGTCTTCTGAGATGGTCACGTCTTCCTGAAAATCAACAGAAGCAACCCAGAGACGGATGATCTCTCCGCCAAGGCGTTTGGCGATCTCGACTGGGTCGATGCCGTTGCCGAGCGCCTTGGACGTGGCGCGGCCTTGCGGGTCGAGCGTCCAGCCGTTGGTGGCCACGCCGCGATAGGGCGCGTGCCCGCGCGTGCCTACGGCAACCAGCAGGGAAGAGTGAAACCAGCCGCGATACTGGTCGCCGCCTTCAAGATAGAGATCGGCGGGCCAGTTGAGTCCCGGCTCGTGGCCGAGCACGGCGGCATGGCTGGAGCCGGACTCAAACCATACATCGATGATGTCCATCTCTTTGCGGAATTCGGCGCCGCCGCAGCCGGAGCACTTGGAAGCCGCAGGCAGAATGTCTTTTGCATCTTTCGTGTACCAGGCGTCAGCGCCCTCGTGGGCAAAAAGCTCTACCACAGCGTTGTGCGCTTCTTTGGTGTCCAGCAGCTTGCCGCAGCCTTCACAGAAAAAGACGGCGATAGGCACGCCCCACACGCGCTGGCGGGAGATGCACCAGTCCGGCCGGGTGGCGATCATGTTGCTGATGCGCTCCTCGCCCCAGGCAGGGATCCACTTGACTTTCTTGATCTCATCCAGCGAGCGCTGGCGCAGCGTGGTGCCGTCCACCGGCGCTTCCATGGAGATGAACCACTGCTCGGTGGCGCGGAAGATGACCGGATTGTGGCAGCGCCAGCAGTGCGGATACTGGTGCTCGATCTTGCTCTCCGCCATCAGCGCGCCGCGCGATTTCAGCAATTCGATGATCGGCTGATTGGCCTGAAAGACCGTCTTGCCTTCGTACTCTGGAAGGCCGTTCTGCAGATGGCCAGCTTCGTCAACGTTGGTGCGCTGGTCAAGCTTGTACTTTGTTCCGGTGTAAAAATCATCAGCGCCGTGCGAAGGCGCGGTATGGACGGCGCCTGTACCCTGGTCGGTAGTGACATAGTTCGCCAGTACGCCCAGGACCGAGCGATCGAGAAACGGATGCGCAAACGTTGCGTATTCCAGCTTGCGGCCGGGAAAGCGTGCGACGGCAGAAGCGCCGTTGAGCTTGGTGACGTCGATGGTGGCTTTCGCCAGCGCGTCGGCAACGATATAGACTTCGCCGTTGTGCTCCAGCGCTACATACTCAAGATCGGGATGAAATGCCACAGCCATGGAGGCGGGTAGCGTCCAGGGAGTAGTGGTCCAGATAATGGTCGAAACTTTTTTGCCCGCAAGCGCAGGATCAATTTTGGCCGGATCGCTGGTCAGCCGGTATTTCACCCATACGCTGGGGCTGGTGTGGTTGGAATACTCGATCTCGGCTTCAGCCAGCGCGGTCTTGTCATGGATACACCAATAGACCGGACGCAGCCCTTTGTAAACGGCGCCGCTCTCCATGAAGTCAAACAGAAGGCGCACGATCACCGACTCATACTGCGGCGTCATCGTGGAATACGGCTCGTCCCAGCGGCCAAGGATGCCCAGGCGCTTGAACTGTTCGCGCTGGATGTTGAGGTATTTGTCGGCGTACTCGCGACACTTCCTGCGCACGGCGTAAGCCGGCATCTCCAGCTTCTTGCGACCGAGAGCTTCATCCACTTTGATCTCGATGGGAAGGCCGTGGCAATCCCAGCCGGGTACGTAAGGCGAGTCAAAGCCGGCCATGGTCTTTGACTTAACCACAAAATCTTTCAGGCATTTGTTCAGCGCATGGCCTTCATGGATGGCGCCGTTGGCATACGGCGGCCCGTCGTGCAGAACGTAACTGGGCGCGCCTTTGCGGGCTTCACGAATCCGGGCATAAATCCCCATCTTCTCCCACCGTTCGAGCCATTTGGGCTCGTTCTGTGGCAGATTGGCCTTCATGGAGAAGTCCGTTTTTGGAAGATTCAGGGTCTTCTTAAGCTCGAGCGGCGCCCGCATTTTCACTCCGAAAGAGAGGTGTAATTCTTCATTATAAACAGTCCTGCTCGCGGGTTGCCTCAGAACGCGCGAAAGACCAATCACCTTTGCCTCAGTACGTTACAAAAGTTTTCCGGGAATTTACCGATTCCTTACAAAGCCTGGGGCACAATGTGAATCTAATGACTTACGCGCCAACTTTGAATTTGCCGGAAAACGAGGACCAAACAGTGTCCACAAAAGACCCACGTGTGGCGGAAGGACCGCGCACGGGCGAAGATGAGGTCCGGAAAGTTTCCCCGAGAAGTGCAACTTGCACCCCGTTTCTCTCATCTCCTATGAATGAAAGCAGACCACATGAAAGTGGCGGTAAAGAAAAGGTAGTACGGGTCGGACCAATGGCGAATCACGTAATCGTTCCCAATCAGTTCTTCGGTAGAGATGTTCCCAGGCTCAGTGGTCTTCCGCAGATGCATCAGTCGATGTTGACCTCCCTGCTGCGGAACATCAAAGATGCACTATTCCCGGAAAGACTTCCGCCTCTGCGATTGACCTCACGGCCCGTGGCCGTAGGCGAGATCTGGACAGCCAGACGGCACAAAAAAGCAACCAGCGGATCACTCACGCTGCATGCGATGGGGATTGCAGCTCTTATCGCGATTTCCATGTGGCCTCATCATGCAACGGTAGCCAAGACGGAAGAGCACGTCACGTTGGTGGCTCCGCCGCTGACGGATTATCAACCGGTAATGAAACCCGCAGTCGCGCCCCAGGCGCTGGCGGGAGGCGGTGGCGGTGGCAACGCGTCAAAGATTTTTGAGAGCAAGGGCCATCTGCCCAAGATTGCGCCACAGCAGATCGCGCCGCCGACAGTGGAAATCCTGAACAACAAACCCAAACTGGCGGTGGAGGCCACAGTGGTAGCGCCTCCGAACGTCAAGCTGCCCGATAATCCCAACATGCCGAACCTTGGCAATCCCATGTCCGCCCGCGTCAGCGGCCCAGCTTCCAACGGAAGCGGAACCGGCGGCGGCATTGGATCAGGCGCCAGCAACGGTGTTGGCTCCGGTACGGGGCCGGGGCACGGACCTGGACAGGGCGGAGGATTTGGCGGCGGTATTTACAAGCTGGGCGATATCGGTGTGACTGCGCCGGTGGCAAAGTTCACGCCTGAGCCGGACTTCTCTGAAGAAGCCCGCAAAGCCAAATATCAGGGAACGGTGGTACTGGCGGCAATCATCGGACCTGACGGCCGGCCGCGCAACATCCACGTGGTACGCAGCCTGGGTATGGGCCTGGATGAAAAAGCCATAGAGCGCGTAAGGACCTGGCTCTTCGAACCGGGCAAGAAGAACGGCACACCAGTGGCCGTGACCATGAATTTAGAGGTGGATTTCCGCCTGTTTTAAACTGCGTTTATCCACACACGACGAAAGGAGAGGAGAACCCGCCTCTCCTTTTTAGTTTTTGGGAGAGCAGTCAGCACTCAGCCATCAGCATTCCAGCCCTGAAAGATTCTTTTTTGACCGCAAAGGGCACAAAAGGACACAGAGAAATTAGGAGCGTTTTTCGTCACGCCAATCGTTCCCTGAGTGCTCACAGCAAGAGACGCCAAAATCAAAAAACTTGATTCTCCTTCGCGATCTTTGCGTCCGTTGCGGTACGGTTTTTTGTCTTAGCTTGGTGCCGATTGCTGATTGCTAAATGCTACTTCTCAGTGCTGACCGCCGATTGCTGAGTGCTTGCTGCTTTGGCTGCAATGCAGCATTCGCCGGCGGGAATGGGGCTGCCGTGTGGGCAGGTGCGCGGATGTCCCAGGAAGGAGCAGATGCGCTCCGTGGCTTCCGGAGAAAGGATGTGCTCAAACTTGCACGCCTGCTCCGCGACTTCTTTCTCGTCGTGAACATGAAAAGTTTGGGTGAAGAGCCGTTCCGCCAGACGGTGGCGGCGGATCACGTCTTCCGCGCGCTTGCGGCCCTTCTCAGTGAAGATGATCATGTGGTCGCCATGGCCGGCGAAGTCACTGGTGGGACGAAAAGCGACGTGGCAGCGATTCAGCACCTGCTTGTGCGTGTGCGGCTCCAGGGCGTGTTCGGTCAGGTTAACCAGGCCCAGGATTTGCATGCGCTCCAGCGCCAGCCGCATGGGCAAAACGCCCTCGACCTCGACGCGGCCCAGCTCGGCGGGCTCGCCATTTTCCGCCAGCACCCAGAGTTCTTCCAGGACTTCGTCAAACTGCTCTTCGTCAGACATGGAGAAGATCTCCTGGGCGGCGATCTGGCCATGGTGCAGTTCCAGGCGGCGGTCGGCCAGGCGCGCGACTACCGGATCATGCGTCACCATGATGATGGTGCGTCCCTGGGCGTGCATCTCACGCAGCTTGCGCAGCACGATTTCTTCATTCACGGCGTCAAGGTTGCCGGTGGGTTCGTCGGCCAGGATGATGTGGGGGTCGTTGATAAGGGCGCGAGCAATGCAGACGCGCTGCTGCTCGCCGCCAGAAAGCTGCGAAGGCAAATGGCCGGCACGGTCTTTCATGCCTATGTGGTCGAGCGCGGACATGGCTTCGGCTTTGTCCGTCATGCTGTGAAAGTATTGTGCCAGCATGACGTTTTCGAGTGCGGTGAGATACGGAATGAGATGGAACTGCTGGAAGATGAAGCCGATCTTCTCCGCGCGAAAGCGATTCAGTTCGGCGGGGGACATTTTGGAGATGTTGGCGCCGTGAATCCAGATTTCGCCAGCGGTGGGCTGGTCAAGACAGCCCAACAGGTTGACCAGCGTGGACTTGCCGGAGCCGGAAGGGCCCATCACGGCCAGCCATTCGCCCGACGCCACGGAGAGAGAAACGTCATCGAGCGCGCGGACCTCGACGTTGCTCTTGTACACCCGCGTCACGTGTTTGAGTTCGATCGGCATTATTCTCCTCGCAGGATCCCTGCGGGCTGTATCTGCTGCAACAATCTTAAGGGCGCGGTGGAGGCGATCAACGCCAAAAGCACGCTGCCCAGCAATACCGGAAACAAGAGCAGAGGTTGGGGCAGAATGGCGGCGTCAAAATTGACTTTGCCGATCCAGAACGCGATACCGCTGCCCAGGACGTAGCCGGCAACCGAGCCGGCCAGCGCGAGCAACGCGGCTTCAGAGGCGAACAGGAAATTCACGGTGCGGTTGGAGGCGCCAAGGGCCTTCATCACGGCGAAGTCTTTGCGGCGCTCGAGAACGGAACTAGTAAAGGTGGCGACCATGCAAAGCATGATCAGCACCACAACGACGACAGATGCGGCCAGAACCACCGACCGCGTCTTGCCGACAACGGCGGTCTGGGCCTGGGTGATCTGGCGGACCGGTTTGACTTCTGCGTTGGGAAGGGAAGTGCTTAGCCGGGAAATTGCGGCTCGAATATCCTGCGGGCGGCCTTCGACGCGGATCAGGGCCGTGTTGGGCTGTACGTTGGTAAGACGGACGAAATCTTCAAGCGGAAGGTAGATTCGGCTATCGTCGTCCGAACCGGAATGAAAAACCGTTCCGGGCTTTATCACGGTTGAGGCCCGGCCGAAAGAAATCTGAAGGTCGGCACCGCGCGCCAGCGTTTCTTCCACACGCGCGCCGATCAAGGCGCGGCTCTGCTTCGAATCGGTGAAAGACCAGGAGGTGTTCAGCTTGCGTAGCTTATCCAGATCAGCGCCGCCAACCACAATTCTTGATCCACCGGCATTCTCCGTTCCGATAGCGTAAGCCACCGGCATAACCTCGCCGTTGCCGCCAATAATTTTGCTGACCGCTGTCAGTTCATCGGCACTGAGTGCGCCGGAAGCCCTGGTGACAATCACGTTGGCGCCGAAGCCGCGGAATTCACGGCTCAGCTTGCCTTCAAGGTCGGAATAAATGGTTAGCGCCGCCGTGGCTATGGTGGCGACTACGGCCACGGAGATCAGCGCGGTGAGGGCCCGATCCTTGCGCACCCAGGTGGCCTTGAAGAGCAGATGAAACAAAAGGTGGCGGCGGTTCAAGCGTCACCCCGCAAGACCACGGCTGGATCAAACTGCATGGCCTTGCGCACGGCCCCGGCGCTGCCCAGGAAGGTGATCAGCAGAGCGGCAAAGATCACAACCGCCAGCACCACTGGGTGGACGGCGATCGAGGAACCAAAGATGCTTTGGCCGATGCGGTGAGCGAGGGCTGTGCCGGCAACGAATCCAATCAGGCCTCCGGCCAGCGCCAAGAAGGTGGCCTCGGTGAGAAACAAGCCCGCCACGGCGACGTTGCTGGCGCCGAGAGACTTCATCAATCCCACTTCCTGCCGGCGTTCGAGAATTGTGGCCGCCATGGCGGCTGAAACCGCCAGGGCCGCGGCCAGCAAGGCCGCCAGCGTGAGCAGTAACATGAGCCCGGAGACACGGGAGAGCACCTTGCCCTGGTTTTGCTCGACCTGGCGGACCTGCTCGACGCGCACGTTGGGAAGGGCTTCATGAATTTGAAAGGCGATGGAGTTGGCGTAAGGCGAGCAATACCAGCGGTCGCGCACGGCCGGTGACATCTTGTTGGGATCTTTGCGGGCGAAGGCGTCTTCCGGTTTGGTGAGCGCGCTCACGGTCACGCGACGAACGGCGCCAGGCTGGCCGAGAATTGTTTGCACGACATGCAGCGGCGCGACAATGGCCTGGTCTTCAGGGCCGCCGGTGTTGAGAATGCCGCTGATACGCAGGGTCTTGCCGGCGACTTCAATCTGGTCGCCGATGGCGAGCACGGCCTGCTGCGCCAGTTTGTTGCCGGCCAGAACGTCGGGCGGACGATCTTTGGCCAGACGATCTTCGGGCCATGCAGCGTAGTCCTGCGGCCATTCGCCTTCCACAGTCCACCATGGGTTCAGAGTTCGCACCCCGGTGGTGAACTGCTCTTTGCCGTACGTGAGCGGCTGGGCGAAGTAAGTGCCGATGAGGTCAGCGGTGAAAGCGGCTTTCCTGGTAGAGAAATTTTCCTGGTTGGAGAGAAACGGCGCGTAGCCCTTGATGTTGTGTCCCCAGAAAATGCCTTTGATCTTCGTCAGGCTAGATTCGGAGATGAAAGCGCCTTCGCTGGCCGGCTTGAGATTGACTCCGCCGATGTTGACGTCGAGCGTGTCTTCAATGGGAGTGATGACCAAGTTGGCGCCGAGGCTGCGCAGCTCCTGGCTGATGCGGTCGCCGATATCGTTTCCCACGGCGATCATGGCCGTGGCAATGCTCATGCCCAGAGCAATGGCCAGAAGGGCCAGGGTCTTGCGCCGCTTTTGCCGCCGAAACGATTCGAAGAGGAGTCGCAGGAACATTATTTTGAGAATTGTCCAGCCTGTCGAGCCAGGTCAGTGATGGAAATCACCACCGAATCGCCGTCCTGCGGCGGTTCAAGCGGAATGGGATTGCAGCCGCCGGGCTGGCCGACAGTCTGAGGGTTGATGGGAGCCGCGCAGTTCTTGCAGACGAGCCCGCTCGTGCCTTTGTAAAAGCCGACGCCGCCACAGATCTGGCAGGCATCAAACAACGACGCCACTTTGCCATCCGGCTTGCGATAGAGAAAGAAGCGGACCTTCGTGCCTTTTACGTCGGCGGTGTAAAACCGCAACTCACCTTGCGGCAGGTCTTTGGCCGAGAGCACGGCTTTGCCGTCGGGGGTGAAGGTGATTTCCGTGGCTTGAGAAGGTGGTGGTGGACCTTCCGCGTAAATGACCCCCGCTGTGATCGTGGTGATGAACACGAAAGCTGTGACGCACACAAGGACCGCCCAAAGGCGTTCTCGCTGCTCACTCCATTCGCGTTTTCTGATTTCAGCCTTGGTACTTGGGACCGCAACCTCAGGCTTGCGCCGGCGATATTCAAACAAAACCATGAGCAGAGCCAGCGCCAACATAGTGACAGGAAAGAAATAATCATTGCGGGCAATAGGCCCGATGAGCGCCATTTCCCGTTTACTAGACGGGAGAACGCCAGACTCGGAGAGTTCATGCAGCCCAGAGATAATCAGCTGCGCCGCGACAAAGAACAGAATGACCGTAGTCACCTTAAAGAATTTGCGCAGGTCAATACGCACGCTGCCTTTGACAAACATCACGCCAAAGACCACGGCCAGGGCTACGCCCAGAAGCGTTCCCAGAAAACTCATAAGCTCGGTGGAATTGAGAGAGACGCCGGCGAGGATGGCCACGGTCTCAATGCCTTCACGGAATACCATAAAGAAGACGAATGCAAACAGTCCCCAGCGGGACCCGGCGCCAGCCAGGAAGCCGACGCGCGACTCGATTTCGCCCTTGAGCCTGCGCGCGGTGCGCATCATAAAAAGAATCATGCCGACCACCATGACCGCCGCAATCAGCATCACCCAGCCTTCGATCTTGTCCTGGTTGATGGGCGCGTAAGAAAGCGCGATTGCGCCGGCAATGCTGCCAACCAGGGCAGCAACCAGGGCCGCGTAGACGGTGCGGCGCAGGTCTGGGCGACCGATTTTCGACAGGTAAACCAGGGTGATGCCGACAATCAATGCGGCTTCGACCCCTTCCCGCAATGTCACCACCAGGGTGGAAAACATGAGATCACCACTCGAGACGACGCTCGATTATGAAAATGAATTTCAATTTCAATTTCAATTAGAAATTGTATCACCTCAGGCAAGGCCGTCCAACAAATTGAAAAAGCAGGGAAAAGCGCCGAATTGGGCGTTGACGCATCGAGGCTTATCGGTTGAGGCGGCACATCCCGGTACTCCCGCTGGCGCGTCTTACCCATGGTGAGTCGAAGCTTGAAGATCAGCATTTGCAGATCGGTGGCGGAGTTGCGGCGGATTCGTCCGTTATGGGAACGGCTATGCGCGTCTGGCCGCTACACGGCGTTTCAGAGCTTCGCTCTGAATTTGCTGGCTGCGGAGCACTTTGCCGAAAGGGAAGAGCCGTATGTGATCTGCGCTGAGTCGTCGGGCGGTGCCGCCATTGTTCCGGCTGCGCTGCGCCACGGCGATGGCTCGATTCGGTTGCTGGGAGAAGAGCTGTTCGACTATCGGTGTTTTCTCCATCAGGGCGATGCGGAGGTCTTGCGCTCCGCCCTGGGTGCTCTGGCGCCGCTCCGGCGGCCGCTGGAGATTGTGGCGCTGCGTGAGACCGACTGCGGCATGATCGACGATCTGGAATTGATTCCGTTTTCAGCAGCACCCAGCGTTATTTGCGCGCAGATGTCGGCGGCGCAGTTTGCCGCGGCGCATACCCGGTTTGCCCGAAATCTGCGTCGGTTGGAGCGACTGGGCTTTGAGTTGCACAGCTACAATGGCGCGAATGTTCAGCTGTTGCGTTCGATTTATTCCGCCAAAGCCGCGCAAAGTGCGACAAGTTTGTTTCATGATTCTGTCCGGGTTGAGTTTATGGTCAGGGCTGCGGCGCTTGTGCCGGACGTGTTTGAAGTCTTTACGCTGGAGAAGGGTCCGCTGATGGCTGCAGCGGTGGTGACGTTCCGCGATCAAGGCTGCCGGCGGTTTTATACGGGGTGGTTCGCGCCCGAATTCGAAAAGCATTCTCCGGCATTGTCATTGATTCATGAGGTCACGCGGCAATCGCTGGCGGCAGGATTGGATTGCGACTACATGACGGGTGAACAGGATTACAAGATGCGGCTGGCGACGAGCTCTGTGCCGCTTTATCGGGGGCGGGCGAGTGCGGAGCAGTTGGCGGCGGTAGGCCAAGCTGGGATTTCTGAGATGCTTCTCGCCGGTCAAATCGGGCCTGACTTCTAACAGTTCTTGTCTTCCGCGATTATTTTTCGAAAACCGTTAGTGACGGCCCTCATTAAATCTTAGCTTAGGCGGAGCAGATCCCTCCGCCCTACTCACGCGCTGATGAAGGCGCGCGTTCGCCATACGCGCGTTCGGGATGACGAGTGTGAAGGGTGCAAAACTTGGAAGACGTTAATCCAGGTTTCCCAAATGCTTCAAGAATTCCTTGGCCTCGGCTAAATGAGGGAAGAGTTTTTCTTCTTCCTGAAACGCAGGTGGATGGACTAACCGCCTACTGCCACGCAGCTTGACTGGATGCCGCAGGTGCAGCATCTCATGATAGACCAGGTAGTCGATGGCGTAACGGGGCACTGCGGGACGATCAAAAACCCGGCTGACGACAATCGTGTTATGCGCGGGATCATAGTGGCCCAGGCTGCGCAGCGCGTGCGTGCCCCAGGTCATCTGCGGACGCGCCATCAGGCCGTGGAAGAAACGCAGATTCAGCTCATCAAAAATCTGGTCGAGGTTGTAGTGCTTTCCCTGCGGGCCGGCAATGCGCTTGCGTCCGCGTATCTGGCGAATGAGGTGCGTCTTCTGCGCCATGGCGTGGCTGCCGGTGAATTTGCGATAGCGCGCGGCGTGCGCAGCATCGATGGGCTTGCGATACAGTTTGGCGATCAGGATGTGCAGGATGGCGTAAAGCACCGGCTCGGGCGCGCCTTCCAAAAGGTCAGAGAGACGGACAAAAATGCGCCCCTGGCGGAGGCGGATGGTGTTGTTGATGTTGGCAAAGCGATAGAAGCGGACTTCGAACTCCGGCATGGGCGCCCGTGGACGCAGCTCGCGATAGGCCTGCTCAAAAATCCGGGGAAGATCAGAGGTCATGTGGGAAGTTGCCGCGAATTCACGCGAATGACCGCGAATCGGAGCAGGGCTCGTGTGCATTCGTGCAGCTTCGTGGCGAGGGCAAATCTATTTCTTTTTCTCCCCCTCGTCCTTCTTTTCCACCGGAGTAGTTTCAATGTACTCGCGAGCCATATCGGCGTTGGACTTGAGCGCCTCTTGCGCGTCCTGCAGGACAAAGCGGAAATCAGGCGCTTCCTTGCGTGCTTCAGGGTCAGTCTCTGTGGCGGATTTCAGTGTTCTCAGCTTGAGATCAAAGCGCTCATCGGCTTCAATCACTTCTTTCAATCCTTTCTTGAAATCTTTGCGGTCGTCTTTGCTCAACGGCCGCCCCTGATACTGGTCGAGATTGTCATTGATCTCATCCAGGATTGCGGTGAAATCCGCCAGCAGATCGTGAATCTGCTTACTCCGATCTTTGGCCAGTTTAGGATCGGTGCGCACCTGATCAATGGCCACCAGTCGGGCGTCAGCAAACTTAATGTAAAGCTTTAAGCGTCTAAACGGCTCCATGGCTACTTCGCGGAGCTGATCGGCTTCGGCTTCCGTGAGCGGATCGCGCTTTTTGGCAGAAGCAGCCACGCTCAAGAGCAGCAACAGCAGCAGTAATTTTGCGGCAGTCTTCATTTGTTCTCTTTCTTGGGCGGAGCAAACATGGCTTCCAGAACCTCTTCGCTTAGTTGTTCCAGCTTTTTCTCCACCGCTTCCACGGCCGGCCGGTCTTCAGCGGCGAGCGTGCGGCGCATATTTTCCAGAGCATGGCGGCAGCGACGCAAATGGATTTCCGTCTCTTTCATCTTCTTTCTGGTCTTGATGGCCAGATCGCGAGCGCGGGTAGCGTATTGCAGGACTTCCTGCACGGTGGCGTGGGCCTTGACGGATTCACCGTCAGTGAATTGCTTGTCAGCCACGCTGACGAGCCGCTCGGCGACCTCAGCACAGAGTTTGGCCTGTTGCCCGCTGTCGGAGCGCTCGGCCTCAGCCTTGAGCTGGTCGAGAGTTTTGTCTTCTGCCGATGCGGCCAGCGCCAGCAGGAGCAATATCATGATGGAGACGGTTTTTCTCATCTAGTTGGGTTGAATCGCTTTCAAGCGATGCCGCGCCTGAAATTCCTGGTCAGGGAACTTGCCCGCGGCAGCCGCCAGAAAGAGCTTATAGTTTTCCGCGGCAGGTTTGTACATCTTTAAATTGTCATACGCGGTGGCCCGCAGGAAGTAGGTGGCCGGCGTTTCCGGCTGGAGCTTGGCGCGCGCGTCCAGTACGCGGATGGTCAGCTCATAGTTTTTGTTCTGCTCGGCGGCATAGCCGAGGTCGAAATAGGCCTCGACCAGGCGCGGATTCTGCTGCACGGCTTTGAGCAACTCCGCTTGCGCCTCAGGATACTTGTGCTGATGCACCAGCGCGGTGCCGTAGTCGAGGTGAAGCTGGGCGTCAGCAGGGCTGTGCGCGACCAGGTCTTGCAGGATCGTTGCGGCAGAGTCGTATTGCTTGGCGTCCAGATAGAGGCTTGCCAGCTCGCGCGCGAGTTTGGGATCGGGCGACGACTTGTAGACGGGCTCCAGTGCGGTGATTGCTTCCTGCGGTTTGCCTTCGGCGGCAAGAAGTCTGCCCAGTTGGAGCTGCGCTGCCGCGTTGCCGGGATTAGCAGCCATATATTTTCGCAGCCAAGTTTCAGCGTCAGCATAGCGTTTCTGCTTCAGGTAAAGACCAATCAACCGCTCGACGCTCTCACTGTTGCCGGCGTCTGCAAGCTTGAGGTATTGCTGTTCGGCGGCTGCTGCGTCGCCCGAGCGCTCAGTGAGTTTGGCCAGGCCCAGCAGCGCTTCAGAATTTGCCGGATCAAGCTCAGCGGATTTTTGATACGCGGCCAGGGCCTCTTGCGGCTGGCTGTCTTCAGTGACCTGCGCCAACGAGAACCATGCCCGGCTGAGAGCTTGTTGGCCGCCAGTGGTCGGCTTGAGAGTGACGGCGATTTTGAGTGCGGCCGCAGCACCGGAAAGATTACCGGACTTGGCGAGAGCCAGTCCTAGATTCTGCTGCGCTTCAAACCATTTTGGATTGAGCTCTGTGGCTTTCTTGTATGAAGCGATGGCTTCGGCGTTTTTGCGGAGATGACTTTGCGCGAATCCTAGATCGAACCAGGCTTGAGGGTTGCTAGCTTGGCGGCCGACGACAACTTGCAGCTTGTCTTCGGCTTGCTGATACTGCTGCTTCTGCAGGAGATCTTCGGCCTCTTTGAGGCTGTCGGCCGGCTGCTCACGCTGGGGAGAAGGACGAGGTTTGTGCGCGGGAGACGCTTGTGCCGCCATGCACACACTGGTGGCGGCCAGCACAATGACCGGAATGATCCTACCGATGGCCATTCGATTCAGAGTTCTCGCTCTTTAAGATGCGCGCCAGCCACTTTCCGGTATGCGATTTTGCTGATTTTGCCACGGTTTCAGGGGAGCCGGCCACAACAACTTGCCCGCCACGGCCACCGCCTTCGGGACCGAGATCTATCACCCAATCGGCAACTTTAATGACATCTAAATTATGTTCAATCACGAGCACTGATCCACCGGCGTCGATGAGCTTGCGGAAGGCTGCGAGCAGCTTGCTGACGTCGTCAAAGTGGAGGCCGGTGGTAGGCTCGTCAAAGATATAGAGCCCACCTTTGCCGGCGCGGGCCTTTTTGCGCTGCTCTTTTTCCTCGGGCGTTGAGGCATCAAAGCCCTGCGCGCGCCCGGCCGGGACAAGATGCGCGGCCAGCTTCATGCGCTGGGCTTCGCCGCCGCTGAGGGTGGTGGCCGACTGTCCCAGCCGCAGGTAGCCGAGGCCCACTTCTTCCAGCACGCGCAGCTTGTCAGTAATTTTGGGATGGCCGGAGAAAAATTGCAGCGCCTCACGCACAGTGAGGTTCAGCACTTCATGAATATTTTTTCCTTTATACCTCACGTCAAGGATAGCGGGTTTGTATCGCGTGCCCTTGCAATCTTCACACAATAACTCGACGTCGGCGAGAAACTGCATCTCGACGGTCACTGTGCCATCGCCCTGGCATGTCTCACATCGGCCGCCTGGAATGTTAAACGAGAAGTGGCCCGCGGCATAACCGTGCTTGTGCGCTTCCGGCACGGACGCAAAGACTTCGCGGATGGAATCAAACGCTTTGATGTAGGTCACGGGATTGGATCGCGGTGTGCGGCCGATGGGGCTCTGGTCCACCAGCACCACGTCAGCAATGTACTGTCCGCCGGTAACGCGTTTGAATCCGCTGGCTGCCGGCCCGGGGCCCGCGGTGATGCCTTTTTCCGCCGCCAGCGCCTGATAAAGGACATCATGCACCAGCGTTGACTTGCCTGAGCCCGACACTCCCGTGATCGCCACCAGGATGCCCAGAGGAATTTCCAGATTGAGGTTTTTCAAGTTGTGGGCGCGCGCGCCTTCTACGCGGATCATCGGCACCCCCGGCGTGCGACGGTTCTGCGGAATCTGTATGCGCAGCTCCTGGTTCAAATATCTTCCCGTAAGCGACTGCGGCATCCGCTTGATCTCGTCATATGTCGCCGACGCCATCACACGCCCGCCGTTTTCGCCCGCGCCCGGCCCCAGGTCGAGAATGCGGTCAGCCGCGCGCATCACCTCCGGATCATGTTCCACCACCAGAATCGTGTTGCCCAGATTTCTTAGCTCATGCAGGATGTTGACCAGCCTCGCGGTATCGCGGCTGTGCAGCCCAATCGACGGCTCGTCCAGCACGTAGAGCGCGCCCACCAGCCGCGAGCCCAGCGACGTTGCCAGCTGAATCCTCTGCGCTTCGCCGCCGCTCAGCGTTGCCGCCAGGCGGTCAAGCGTGAGGTATTCCAGGCCAACGTCGTTCAGAAACTTCAGCCGCTCCTGAATCTGCTCCAGGATTTTTCCCGCGATCTCCGTCTTCTCCGGCGAAAGCTTCAGGTTCTTGAAAAACTCCGCTGCCGCTTCCACCGTAAGCTGCGTCAGCTCGCGTATATTTTTGCCGTCGATCTTTACCTGCAGCGCGTCCGCCCGCAGCCGCCCCCCGCCGCACTCCGGACACTGCGCGTACCCGCGATACCGGCTCAGAAACACCCGCACATGCAGCTTGTATTTCTTGCGCTCCAGCATGGCAAAGAAACCCTGTATGCCGGGAAACTTGCCTTCGCCTTCAATCACCAGCGCCTGCTGATCTTCAGTCAGATCGATCCAAGGGACATCGAAAGGCACGTCACTCTGCCGCGCAAACTTCCTCAGCTCGGCCTGAAACGTGCGATACTTCGGTTTGGTCCACGGCTCAATCGCGCCTTCGCCCAGCGTTTTGGTCACGTCCGGGATAACCAGATTCAGATCGAAATCAATGGTGTTGCCAAAGCCCTGGCATCGCGGGCACGCGCCAAAAGGATTGTTAAACGAGAACAGCGGCGGTTCCGGCTCTTCATACCTGATGTGGCAGTTCTTGCACTCGAACCGCTGCGAGAAGCGCCACTGCTGGATCTTCTCGCCTTCGCGCGTTGCGGTTTCGAACACAGTCTCTCCCGCCTCGCGATATCCCATCTCCAGCGCGTCCACAATGCGCGACCGCTGGTCCGGCGCCACCACAATGCGGTCCACCAGCACGTACAGCGGCTGATTGAAGTCGATATCCAGCAGCGACTCCGGCGTGGAGAACTCAAACACCTGGCCGTTCTGGAAGAGCCGGCCAAAGCCTTTCTTGCGCAGATCGAACAGGCGCTCGCGCAGCGCCGCCGCAGCGGTCTCAGCCAGGGCCGCGGCCTTGGCAGATTTTCTGCCGCGCGCCTTCTTTTCCGCCGCAGGCGCCGCCGCCGTCTTCACCGGGAAAAGCACATTCAACCGCGTGCCTTCGCCCAGAGACAGAATCGTTCGCGCCACCTCGTCCACCGTGTCTTTCTTTACCTCATTGCCGCAGTTCCGACAAAACGTGCGGCCCACGCGGGCGTAGAGCAGGCGCAGGTAGTCGTAAATTTCGGTGGCCGTGGCCACGGTGGAACGGGGATTGCGCGTGGAATTCTTCTGCCGGATGGCAATGGCCGGCGCGATGCCGTCAATCAGGTCCACGTCCGGCTTCTCAATGCGCTCCAGGAACTGCCGCGCGTAGGCCGAGAGGGACTCCACGTAGCGCCGCTGGCCTTCGGCGTAGATGGTGTCAAAGGCAAGGGAAGACTTGCCTGAGCCGGAGACGCCGGTCACCACCGTGAGCGCGTTGTGCGGAATCTCAAAATCAACGTTCTTGAGGTTATGCACCCGCGCCCCGCGGACCACGATGCTCTCGCTCTCAGCTACCTTCGCGTTTTTCAGTGCCTTGTCAGATACAGCCATTTTTGACCCGATTTTCTCACCGCTTGTTCTTTCTCCGCGTCTCCGCGCCTCGTGGCGAGATTTCTCCCACGTCGCATTCGACAGGCTCCCGCAGGCATGTCCAGCGATTGAGGCGGAATCTTTTATTGTAATTGGTTTTTGCCCCGAACTTCATCCGCTGCTCGATCTGCGCTAATCAGCGCAATCTGCGGCAAGATTCGGTTTTCTCCGTGCCTCCGTGCCTCCGTGGTGAAATCCCCGTTTGATCCGTGTCAATCCGTGTTCATTATCATGCTCGGAGTATTGACGGACGTGACGTCCGCAGCGGAGATCGCTGCCGAGGCAGCAAACGGCGGCGGCCACTAATCGCTTCCTGGTTCCGCGCCGCTTAATTTCCACGCGAGATGCATCTTCACCGAAGGCCACTCGCTGGGAATGATGCTGTAAACGCAGGTATCGCCGATGTTTCCGTTGGGCAGGACGCGGTTGTTGCGCAACACGCCGTCCAGCTTTGCGCCCAGCCGCTCAATGGCGCGACGGCTCGTATGATTAAAGAAATGGGTGCGAATCTCCACGCAAACGCAATTCAGCGCTTCAAAGGCGTGCGCCAGCAGAAGCAGCTTGCACTCTGTGTTTAGCGCCGTTCGTTGAAAACGCTTGCGGTACCAGGTTCCGCCAATTTCCACGCGGCGGTTGGGTTCGTCAACGTGCCAGTAGCTGGTCATGCCCACAACTTTTCCGTTATGCGCATCTCTGACGGCGAAAGGAAGCATTGCGCCTTTGGCCTGGCGATCCAGCCGGCGATCGATCTCCGTTAGCATCTGCCCCGGCTCAGGAATCACGGTGTACCAGAGCTTCCACAACTCGCCATCCTGCACCGCTTCAACCAGGTCGTCATGATGCGCGCGGGAGAGCGGCTCCAGGATCGCATGCGTTCCGCGCAATGTTACTGGTTCAGGCCAAGGCATGTTCGATCATTGTCACACAGGCGCTGCTATCGAAACCAGAAACACGAGCTCAATCCCGCTGCGAAGGTTGGCCGTCACAAAAATTAATCTGCGTTTAACACAGTTCGATTCATCTTGTAACGCTTTGTGAGAGGGGTTTTCAATCCAGCAGCTACTTGGGACAACCCGCAGCTCTGGAGTTCCATCGAATTCTCCAAGTTGTGGGGTTCTTGATGCGAAATGTATTGTGCGCGCTTTTCGTCTTGGTTGTTCTGTTTTCACTTTCAGGCTGTGGTAGCGGTGCCATTGCTGGCGGCCCAACGCCCACGCCTTCACCGACACCAACACCTACTCCGGCAACACTCCAGAATTCAGTGAATCACATCATCATACTGGCCCAGGAAAATCGGTCTTTCGATCACTACTTCGGCCACCTGATGCAGTACTGGCAGAAAAACGGCTTTCCCCAGGCCACAAACGGGACCACCCTGGACGGCATGTCTGATACCGCTACCAATGTTGGCGATCCACCCGCTGGCGGCGGTCCAGCGCCAACCATTACCGCGTTTCCGCTGGTTACCATGTGCGTGGAGAATCCCAGCCCTTCATGGAATGAGAGCCATGTGGACTTCAATAAGCTCGACCCGGTTTCCACCGTGTTTAAGGCCGATGGATATGCCCAGACGGCAGGACACGAAGGCCCCATCAATGACGTGATCGGAGCGCGCGTGATGGGCTTCTATACCGGCGATAATCTGAACTATTACTACTTTATGGCTTCGAGTTTCGGCACCTCAGACCGCTGGTTCTCGCCCGCCATGTCGCGCACGCAGATCAACCGCGAGTACCTGCTTGGCGCGACTTCGCAGGGTCACGCCTATCCGCTTGACGCGACCACCGGACCGCTTACCGCCAAGCCGATCGTCCAAGTGCTGGACGAAAATCACATTACCTGGAAGGACTATGTCCACCCCTTGCTTGGTCCGACCCCATGCACCACGGCAAGCTGTCTGATGGGGCAAAGCTATCTGGCTCAATTTTCTTACGCCCCTACCATCGTCCACAATGAGCCACAGAATATGGTGCCTGTCGACCAGTTCCTCACCGATGCTAATAACGGTACGCTGCCTCAGGTGGTCTATATTGAGCCGGCCTCCGCGGAGGGATTGGACGAACATCCCACGGACGTCGGCAGCGGCCCAAACGATGTTCAAACCGGCGCCAAGTTTGTGGCCAGCCTGATCAACGGCCTGATGAAAAGCCCTTCATGGAAAGATTCGGTCTTTATTCTGACCTGGGATGAGTTCGGCGGATTTTATGAGCACGTTTCCCCGCAACCGGCTGTAAGTCCTGATGGCATCGCTCCAAAAGACCTGCCTGCGGGTGACATTTGCACGAACCCTGATGGCACCATCAATTCCAGCCCGACATGCAATTTCCAGTTCACCGGCTACCGGCTACCGCTGATTGTGATTTCGCCTTTCAGCAAAAAGAATTTTGTCTCTCACACCGTGGCCGACTATACCGCCACTTTGAAACTTATTGAAACTCGCTTCAACCTGCATAGCCTCACCGCGCGTGACGCCGCGCAGATGGATATGACCGAGTTCTTTGACTTCACCAACGCGCCGTGGATGATTCCGCCCACGCCACCCGACCAAAAAACAGATGGAGCATGTTATTTGGACCATTTGCCTTAATCGAGCGGACGGCTTCCCGCAGACGCAGGTCTGCTCCAGCAGTGGCGAAGTCGCTGCTGAAAGGCCGTGCTGCCTGGTTCAGGCTGGTTGCTGGTAAAGGCCAAGCACGTTTCCGCCCGGATCGCGGAATCGCGCCGTGATCTCCGGAGCGTCCGCGCCGATGGGTTGCACGATCTCGCCTCCGCTGGCAGTGATCGCATCAATCGTCGCGGCCACGCTGTCCACCATCACGTAAATTAGCAGGCCGGGTTGGGATGCAGGCGGGCGCCCGACCACCCACGAACCGCTCACCTGGCCGGTGGTATCGTCAAAGGCGGTGCTGCCATCGCCACGTTTTCTGATGTTCCACCCAAACACGCGCCGGTAGAATTCGGCGGAGCGCGCAATGTCACTGGTGGGAATCTCGATGTAGCAGATCTTTCCGTTCGCAAGCGTGGGAGGCATGAGCATTCCTTGACAGCGTTGTCATTCTAGCGGGCAACTACACAAGCGGCAACCCGCGNNNNGATAAGGTTCTGTTAAAATCGCGCCAGTTCCTGATGGCCCGCAAAGTCTCACTCTTCGTGCCTTGTTTTGTCGACCAGCTCCAGCCAGAGGTTGCTGTAGACACTGTAAAAGTCCTGCGGCGCATCGGTTGCGAAGCCGACTTTCCCGCGGACCAGACCTGCTGCGGCCAGCCGGCATTTAACTCCGGCTTTTGGGATGAAGCGCGGCCCTGCGCGGAACGCTTTCTGCACGTATTCAAAGACGCTGAGACCATCGTCTGTCCTTCCGGTTCGTGCACCACCATGGTGCGGGTTTTTTATCCTGAGTTGATGGCCTCTGGCGCACTGCACGATGAAGCCCTTGCTCTGGGCAAGCGCACGTTTGAACTTTCAGAATTTCTGGTGAAGGTGATGGGCGTGACCGACGTTGGCGCGGAATTTCCGCATACCGTCACTTATCACGCGTCGTGCCATGGGCTGCGCGAATTAAAGCTGCGCGACGAGCCGTTGCGGTTGCTCCGCGGCGTGAAAG
>WNFM01009093.1_pt1 | contig 23230 bp, 23 predicted proteins | sample 5400271 | NCBI WGS metagenome assembly WNFM01 (sample SAMN13153352, study PRJNA577476) | soil metagenome | isolation source: 60 cm saprolite on Douglas fir-dominated hillslope | place: USA:California | collected 2013-09-17 | reverse complement strand
CGTCGTGATGGCAGCAGAGTGGCTGGGCAATCTCACAATGGGGGCAATGCCCTCAATCGCCTCTCGTGCCGCTTGCGATCAAGCGCCGATTGACCTGCACGATCCGGAACAGAGATTGCGGTTGCGGAGCTATGTCTGGGCGGATCAACGCGCGCGACTGGCGCGGCTGGATGGTGCCATCGACTTGGCATTGGCGGCCGGCATTCGCGTAGATCAGGCCGATGCCGGCGATTGGTTGGCGCAGCATTTGGTGCGCGACGCAACGGGCGTCGTGACGGTCATCTATCATTCGGTCATGTGGCAGTATATGCCAGAGCAGACGCAGCGGCGCCTGACCGACTTGATCGAACAGGCGGGGCATCGGGCTGATGACGGTGCGCCGCTGGCCTGGCTGCGTTTCGAGCCCCGGTCGGATTTCAAGGCATTTGAGCTTCGGCTCAGCCTCTGGCGAAATGGGGTAGGGGAGGAGCGGCTATTGGCACAAGCGCATCCGCATGGCGCCAAAATACATTGGCTTGCGCGCTGATCAGTTCCTCAACAGAAAAGCGACCTCTCCAACTTATGGAAAGGTCGCTTTGATTCTACTGGCATTTCAGCCGTTGGCGTAGACCGGCTTAACGGCGTCCGGATGCAATTTGGCGACGACACGACCATCGGCGGTACGCCCGGCATGGACAGAATGTGCCATCAACTCTTGCCAGGGACTGGTTGCGTTGCTTTTCTTATGCTCGGTCAACCAGGCATCCCGGTATTCGCTGCCACTGGTTTCTTCATAGATCGGCATGCCTTGGGTGTAATGCACCAGCTTGGCATCGGTCCGTGGGGCGTCGTATCCCACCAAATGGTTCCAGTGTCCGGGAACAGCTCCGACCAGTTCAGGCGTCAGCCAATCCAGCGTATGGGGCGACTGGCAGCGTTGCGGATCGTCGACATAATCTGGCGTCAGGATCCGGTTTGCCGGATGACCACAATTGAAGAGGATCATGCTGGCCCATTCAAACTTCTTTTCGTTCTTCGAGACCATGGCGGCATAACGGTGGTCCGCCAGGGCGAAAAGACCCGAAACGTCATCAAGTGCCAGGAAGTCGATATCAAGGAACAACGCCCAGCCTTGAAAGTCGCAAAGCCAGGGCACCAGAAAGCGACTGTAAGTAAATGGGGTCAAGCCCTGGCGCGTCATCGGCAAGCTTGGCAAAACCAACGGGGTGATAGCGAGCGGCTTCGAGCCGCGCCGGGACAGGCTGAACTGCAAAACGTTATAGGCAACCGCCTGACGATGGTCATACCCGATGAAAATGCGCAGCGGCTGGTTGCTGGGCGCTGCTGTCGTCGATTGCGTCACTGACGTGCCCCTAACTCACCAAGCTGGTCAACACACCGGTCAGCTGATCTGTTGCCGAGGTTCCGATCGGATACAAATTCTGCATATAGCTGACAGAAGAGGCAATCGATGAGGTCAGCGTATCGACATTGGTGTTCGAGCCAAATCCGAAGGCATCTTTCGTCGTGTCGACACCTTTCTCGATGGTGTCGAAATCGTTCTGGTACAGGCCTTGTGACAGCTGGACCGCATAATTGTAGGTCGTCGATGCCTGGGTAGTCTTGTTATCGTCCTGACGCGCAATGCGCAGCACATATTTCCCAGCCGGCAACGACAACGTACCCGCTTTCAGCTGATCATAGGCCGCTTTTGCATCACCGGAGTCAGGGGAGGAATCCGCCACCGCATGACCGCTCTGATTGATGATCTGAAATCGAATGTTCGATTCATCCGACCCGTCAGCCGTCAAGACGCTGAATTTCGTGTCGGCGGTCGACGTTACCGTAAAGGTATAGAAATCGGCGGCATCGTTATTGGCCAGCGAACTGAACACGTTCAGGCGCGAATTGTTTTCCCGCAGGTTGCCGATATTGCGCGCCGTCATGCGATTGTCGATCTGGACGTCGTTCGTGTTCTTCTGGAAGTCCTGGACGTTGATACCAGCTTGCTGGTTCGCCAGATCCCGCGCCTTCTGCGCCGCGGCGATTTTCGCGGAGAGATCGTCAAAAGCCGTGTTGGTCGAGCTGGATGATGAACTTGAACTCGACCCGGATGTCGTCGAAAACAGATTATTGGTGGTCGTCGTGGAGTTGGTTGGCAGTAATGCCGACGCCGCTGATTGAATGGCCGTGCTCATGTTTTCGATCCTAGATCCAGAACGTTACGTTGCTAGATCGACACCCGCATGATCGGCCGGTTCGGTTCGTGAACCTGCGGCTTCGGCGGTGGCGCCGGCATACGCGCGGCACTGTCGACGGGCACCTCCGGCTTTTGCGCCAAGCCTTCGGCGATTGCCCTATTGATGTCGAGAATCGGCTGAATCTTGCTGCCATCAAGGTCGGCCAGTCGTTGCAGCGTGTGGCGGTCCATCATGACCGACAGCGCGAGAACGTTCTGACGCAGTTCCAGCGGCAGCGGGCAATTCGGTTCCATCAGCGCGGCCTGGAAGATTGACCACAGGCGCTGATTGAGCCTGAGTGCGTCGCGCAACGAAGCACCTTTGTCGTCTGCTTTTGAAGCCACCACCAAACGCCTGGACGCTTCGCCCAAGGCCCACGCTTCGGTGCTGCGCGGATCTGCTGAGGCTGGCCTGCTGCTATACCCGATCGGCTGTTTCATCCGTCTCTCCGTCGGGGTCAGGCTCATTCACCTTGCTTGGTACAGGGACCGGCCTTGGTCCTAGAACAGCTTGGCAGTTAGCTTGAGTGCCCGATAGTAATCTTGTTTAAGCACGAATTGTGCCACTTGTTCCAGTACTGGGGCAGTTTCAGGTCGGTCAGCAATAGTTTGCTCTAAAACAGCTTCAAACTTCTTAATGCTTTCGACCAGATCTTCCGGGAACAGATACATTAACTGGATGATCAGATAGAGCTTTTTCTCAATGGTATCTGCCGATTCCTCCTTCATGACCTCGCGGCCACGCAGGAAATTCGCCTTGTTGTAGAGATAGAAGGTTCCAGGTTCCTCGCCGCGGCCAATGACGGCGCCGTTGACGATGACCTTCTCTCCCGGTCGCAGCGAAAACTTAAGCGGCAAAATACTTCTCCATCACCTATGTAAGCCTACTTCTGCGGAATTACCGACGATGGGTCAAGCCGCAAGGCTTTCGACGGAGGAGAAGTGGGCGACGGCATTGCCGCCGCCGCCCGACTCTAGCCGATCTGACTGTACTAGAACAGTCGCAGGATCGCCTGCTGTGCCTGGTTGGCCAAGCTCAAGGAGATCGTACCCAACTGGTTACGCGTTTGCAGCGTCAACAGGTTGGCACCTTCCTCGTTCTGGTCGGCCAGGGTGAGCTTACCGGCACCTTCCTTGAGGACATTCGAGAAGGCCGCGGTATAGGTTTCGCGGGTCTGAATGACGTTCAGGTTGGTGCTGAGGTTGGATGAAGCCGACCGGAGGGTCAACTTGGCGGCATCGAGCTGCTTGACGGCATTATCGATATCCGAGCGATCGTTCCAACCGTTCTGGGCTTGGTCGAGTTTCAGGCCTTGGCCATTGGTCTGGACGTTCTGGCTAACGACCGTCACCGAGCTGGTGTTGGTTTCGTTAAACTGAACGGTCACGTTGTTGGCCTCATTGCCATCGACCAACTGCTTGGTCGTCAAACTCGCTGTCGCGCCGGTATGGGCCGCACGGACATCGAAGCCGGCTGTGACAGTCTGGCCTGCCGGATCCTTGCCATCAAATTGGCCACGAACCTTGGCCGTGACCGTGAAGTTTCCACCATTGGCAATGCCAACGCTGGCGACATTGATGGTGACGGCGGCACCGGCATTGCTGCCACCGGTAAGGTTAGCGCTGATGGTCTGAACTGTGACCGCACTCAGGTTGAGGCCGGTCACCTTGGCAGTGCCGCCCGCACCGTCGCTGATATTGACGGTGGCGTTGTCAGCACTGGTCGTGGAGTCGTAAGTGAAGGTCACTGTCGTAACAGTGTCCTTGGCAAAGGACGCGCCGGTGAAACCGACGGAGACAACGGTACCGGTTCCTCCCTGAGCCTGCACGGTAGTCGCGATTTCCGCGGATTGCGCCGCGGCAGCCGTCGACAGACGCTGAACATCAGACAAGTTCAGGTTGAGCGTGTAGGTGGCAGCGCTGTTGCCAGTGCTGCTGGTACCACCGTTCGTCAGACTCACCGCCGTGGCGTTACCGGCCGAAACCACAACTTGAGTGCCAGCCGAGCCACCACCGGTCAGTGCGACATTGAAGGAGTCGAACGTATTGGTGGCGTAATTGTAGGCCGATGCCGCGGCAGTGACGGTGAAGGAAGCATCGTGGGCGACGTTGGCTGAGCCGCTGGTGATCACCGGCTGAGCAGCAATGGCCCCAGCGCCCGTACCAAAGGAATTGCTGGTTGCCACGGCGTAAGACGAACCCTGAACAAGCTGGCGCTCGTCCACGGTCACGCGGGCCGTACCGGTATTGAAGGCAAAGGCATTCTCGCCATTCGCCGTCTTGCCCTGGCCGAGCAGGTTCAAACCATCACGGGTGACGGTTTCACCGGCACCATTGGTGGCCTTGACCTGGAGATTGACCAGCTTCTCAATGGTCGAGGTACCGACACCAGCAGTATCCGGCGTGTCTTCGATCTTCGTGAAGTCGACGTCGAAATTGACATGCGTACCGCTGGCAAACGTCACCGAGGCATGCAGGACCTGACCTTTGGCGTCTGCAGCCGCGGCCTGAGCCTGGGTGAAGGTGACCGTCTGGGACACACTTCCTTCAGAGATGGTGAAGGTCTTGTCCTTGCCCTTACCACCCGCCAGCTTAATCGACACGCTGTCGAAATTGCCGGTGGCGGTGGAATCAAACCCGGACAGGGTCAGGTTGCTGATGCCGCGCAGCTGCTGGGCGTTCTGAATGTCGCCCGTGCTGCCGGAAATCGCACCATCGCCAGTGATGGCGATCGTGTAGGTGTCGGCTGCCGTCACGTTGGTCGCGGTCGCACCGCTGAGACCTGCCAGAGCATTGACATTCTGTTCGCTGCTCTGGGTGGAATTCAGGCTGAGGCCGCTGCCGACCAGCAGGTTCTTACCAGCATAACCGCTGTCACTCGCCAGTTTGTCGATCTGACGCAGCAAGCTGTTATACTGATTGGCCAAATTGTTGCGCAGAGCCACCGAGTTGGAATCGGTGCCCAAGGAACTCAGGGCCTGGGTGGTCAGGCCTTTGGCCTGGTCAAGCAGATCCTGAATATTGGTGATGCCCTGGTCGCCGGCTTTTAGCGTGCTGATCGCCTGGCCAATATTGTCTTTCAGATTGTCCAGGTCACCGGCGCGTTGATTGAGGCTCTTTGCAGCGAAGAACTGCTGCGGACCGTCCAAGGCCGAATTGACCTTGTTGCCGGTCGACAGACGCAGCTGGGTATTCGAGAGACTGGACGCGGTTTGCTGCAGGAGGAGGAGGTTCTGCCGGGTGCCGGCAGTCAAGGAAATTTGGTTAGCCATAAATAGAGCTCCTTTGGAGACATATGTATCCGTCGCTTTGCAACGGAGCAGCTTTCACATCGAAAGCAGCCCAAGCTAGGTAGCAATGATCATGCCAAATGAGAAAATCTTGCCGATGCTAGGCAAAGCCTGCCTTTACCCTTTGTTGCCGCTCTTGAGTTACCCGGCAAAATTTGCCGGTATGGTAGATATTGCCTAGCCAGCGAGGCTTCAGGCGGCAATTATTGCTTAGGCGTTCTGGGCCTAACGCATTGATTCTTCCCTTAAAGTTTTATTAACTATGCCCCGGATAGGCTTAATAAAAGCGAGATCGGCCTTAAAAAAAATGCCTCAGTTCCCTTCGTCATTATCCGCCGGTCTGCTTCACAGCGCCGCTGCCGTCTCATTTGACGTGGGCGGCGGGTCTAGACCAGCTATTATCGATCTGAATTGCCTGATTATCGGCCCGGTCGGTGACGAAACCGAGGCCCCGATATCGGCGGATCTTGCGGTGGCGTCGGACTTGGCGACGCCGGCGACGAAGAAGCCCGACCTCTTGGCCGAAGTTGTTGACCTGCTGGAACGAGCCAAGCAGGCCCATAACGCCGGAGATCTGGCGCTGCTCAAACAGCACCTGAACAAAATCGTCGAAATTGATCCGGACAATGCCGTCGCGCATTTCAATCTGGGCGTCTTGTTTCGTGATTCCAAGAATTTTGCGGAAGCTGAGACTCACCTGAGGCGGGCGGCCAAGCTCGATCCGGCCAATCCGCTCTATCATCTAGCAATTGGCGAATTGATGCAGATGATGCGACATCTGCTGTTTGCCGCCGAGGCCTTTGAAACGGCTCTCGCCTTGTCGCCCAATGATCTCAATATCCTTGCCAGTCTGACTGATGTGCGTCAGCGGCAACGCATGTCACGACAGGTTGCCGATTTCAGCCGTCGCAGTCTGGCGCTCAATCCGCAATCCGTCTCGGCCATGCTCAGTCTCTCCGTCGCCCTACTGTGGCTGGGGGAGACGGAGGAGGCGGCAGAGACCGCTGGCAGGGCTTTGGCGTTGGAGCCGAAATCCATCCATGCTGCCGTTCTCTTGCAAGTGGGTTTGAAACGACTTGGGCGGGATGATGCTGCCGCAGCCGCCATGGCCGACATCGAGAAGCGCGCCTTGGCGCTCTGGGATCAATGCGCGAATGCGGCGGAAGTCTTTTTCCAGGTAGACGAGGGCGACTCTGCCGCATATCTGTTGCGACAGGTGATTGCACAAAAACCAGATTTCGTGCCGGCACTGCAACTACTCGGTCGCTATATGATCCTGCAAAACGATGCCACTGAAGGCCTCGCTTTGATGTCCAGGGTCGTCGAATTGAATCCGGATGAGGGCGATGCGCAGACCTCGGTCGCCCTGACGCTGATTCGCAACGGCAACTATACGGAAGGTTGGGCGCGGCATCATTGGCGCTGGCAGCGAAGTGGCTGTGAGCCGCGCTGGGATCTGTCGATGCCCGAATGGGACGGTTCGCCGCTCGGCGAGGGCGGGGTCGTCCTGTGGCGTGAGCAGGGGATCGGCGACATGGTAATGTATGCCGCGCCTGCAATCGCCTGCCGCCAACTTGCCGAGACCGTGGTCATTGAGACCAATCCACGATTGAGGACCCTGCTGCAGCGCAGTTTCCCCGACATGACAGTCGTCTGTCGGGAAGACTTGCCAGCAAACTTCTTTGAGAAGAAGAATATCACGGCACATTGCCCGATTGGCGATCTGCCCCATGTGCTAAAGCTGGATATGCATGATTATCCGGGGCGGGACGGGTTCTTGACCGCGCATCCGACCGAGGTCAGCCGGTTGCGTGAACGCTATCAGCTCCTGTTCCCCGGCAAGCGGCTTGTGGGCATTTCCTGGCGAAGCGGCAATAGCTCCTGTGGATGCCTATCTTCGAGATCGAGGATTGTGCCTTTATCTCGCTGCAATATGGGGACATCTCGAAGGACGTGAATCTCTTGCGTGAAGAATCTGGAATCGAGGTCTATATCGATTCCGAGATCAACGCCATGCATGATATGGACAGGTTTGCAGCACAGATCGCCGCAGTGGATCTTGTCATTTCCGTTGATAACAGCACGGTGCATGTCGCCGGCGCTTTGGGTAAGGCGACTTGGGTCTTCGTGCCATCAGCCGCAGATTGGCGCTGGTTGACGCCCGAACACACTGACACGATCTGGTATCGCAGCCTCACATTGTTGCGGCAGGAGCCGCAATCGGACTGGGCCCCGCAGATCAAGGCGGCCGCTGACCAGTTACGGACCTATTCGCAAAGCCAAATCGATGAAGAGCGGCAAGCGCTCTATTTGCGTTGTGCCCAGCAATCCTACGAATTTGGTGACGCTAATACGGCCGAGCTCTATTTCCGGCAAATACTCGCACGCGATCGGGACCATCACCCATCTCTTGCCGGCCTCGGCCGCGTTGCGCTAAGGTCTTTTGCGTCGCGCGACAGAGAACGCCCCAAAGCGTGCAGATTACTGTCGGGATTTGGCGAAGGCATTGATTGGGGGCGGCCGCCCGGATCAAGCGCTTGCGGCCGTCCGTCGAGCCATAGAGATTGAAGGCTCGGATCTCGAAGTGTTGACGCTCGGCATTGAAATTCTGCGGCAACTCGGGAATTCGGAAGAGGCTGCCAATTACTGTGCTCGTATATTGCGACTTGATCCGTCTCATCGTGAAGCCAGATTGCACTTGGCGCAATTGCAGGCGGGCGCTGGCGATTTCGACGTTGCAGAAGCCAATTTCCAGCGGGTATTGCAAGCCCACCCTGACGATGCCAAGGCGGCTTTCTCGCTCGGATGCTTGGCGTTGCGTCGCGAGAACTTGGTGGCTGGGTGGTCTGGCTTTGCGTGTCGGTTTGAAGCAGGATTACCGCTGCCGCCGATCGATCTCAACTTGTCCCCTTTGTCGCTGCTTTGGGACCAGCCTGGGGAAATGCAAAAGGCGCGCGTTGCTGTTCGCCCGGAGCCTGGCCTCAAAGATCAGTTGATGTTTTTGCGGTGGCTAACGTCTTTACGGCAAGAAGCCGCGTTCGTTACTGCTGAGCTTGATCCACGTCTGATCCATCTCGTCGACCAAAAATTGACACGGCTCTCGCTCTATCCAACCGGATCGCTGACCGCCGAGGATGCCGATGACCTCGATCTCTCGGCACAAATCGCGTTGGGTGATCTTGGCGCACGTTATGGTAGGGACATGCGCCATCTTGGTGATGCAGTGCCCTATCTGCAAATTGATCGGCAGCGAGCAAATGCGTTTCGTCACGATTATCTGCAAGCACTCCGAGCGGAGCGCCTGATAGGCATCTGCTGGCGTGGCGGCGATATGGCCATTCCCTTGGCCGACTGGTTACCCGTCCTGCGCACGGAGGGTTTCGGTTTCATTTCCTTGCAAGCTGGACCGGCGCAACAAGAATTGCACGATGTATTCAATGATCTGGGGATGTCTGCCATCCGTGATCCGTCAATCGACCCGCAATCCAATCTGCGTGGTTTCGCAGCACAGATTGCGGCTGTCGATCTGGTGATATCAATCGACGAAGTGCCGGCGCATCTGGCGGGCGCTCTTGGCGTCCCGACCATTTGTCTGATCCCGCATGTTGCCGATTGGCGATGGTTTAGTGCCGAGCGGACGGATAGTCCCTGGTATCCGACGATGCAATTGTATCGCCAGAGCGCCGATGGCCGCTGGGCGACGACCATGCAACAGATCGCGGCCGATGTGCAGGCGCTGGCCGATCAATCCGGAAAGGAAGGTGGCGCATGAACCGTGCGGAGCGACGTCGACAAGAGAAGCTGCAGAAATCCGTCGGCAAGCAATCGTCGTCGGCGGTGACGCAAGCCATTGAAGCCATGATCCAGCCGATCGTGATTCTGCTCAATGCACACCAATTCGACAAGGCAGAAGCGGCGCTGAGTGAATTGTTGGCGGTTGATCCCAATCATGCCGAAGGCTTGCATTTGTTGGGACTGCTCCTATGTCAAACGGGACGCGAGACGGAGGGGATAGCCGCGCTGTCGCGTGCCACCATTCTGAAACCGAAGGAATCACTCTATTGGAATAATCTGGCTGCCGCGTATTCGCGAGGTCAGCAATTGGAGCTGTCGATTGAGGCAGCACGTAAAGCCATCGACCTCGACCAGCATTACGCCGATCCACAAAATATTCTAGTCAATGCGCTATTGGCTCAGGGAAAACTTGCCGAAGGAACTGACGAGTTAGCGAAGCTGGTGAAAATGCGGCCGACAGACGCCAAGCTTTGGCATCATCTTGGCTTTAACCGTGCCGAACAGAACCGACTGGAAGATGCTGAAGAGGCATATAAAAAGTGCCTTTGTCTGGCACCGGAGAATGTCGCCGTGATGCGTGAACTGGCCGCGATCTATATGAACACATGGCAATATGATGCCGCTCAAAGGTTGCGCCGCCAGGCCGATCAGATCGAGGCCACCAACCGCGCGTGACGACACCTGTTTCGGCAGCTCGGCGATTGGATTCGTGGCACCCAAATGCAAACCGCCCGGACACAGCCGGGCGGTTTTTTTGAGGTATCTCGCAAGATCTAGAACAGCTTGAGAATGGCCTGCTGGGCCTGATTAGCCAAACTGAGCGAGATCGTACCGAGCTGCTGCCTGGTCTGCAGCTGCAGCATATTGGCGCCTTCTTCATTCTGGTCGGCCAAAGTTAACTTACCCGCACCTTCGGACAGCACCGTCGTGAATGACTTGGTATAATCCAGTCGCGTCGTGATGATATCGACGCTGGTGCCCAGTGAAGAGGCGGCGCTGCGCAATCGGATCGTTGCCGCGTCCAACTGTGCCTTGGCGTAGTCGATATCCGAGCGATCCAGCCATCCGTTCTGCGATTGATCAATCTGCAGCCCCTGACCATCCGTCTGAACATTCTGACTGACGACGGTGACCACTGTCGTATTCGTTTCGTTGAGCTGGACCACCATGTTATTGGCATCGGTGCCATCGGTAACCTGCGTTGTCGACAGAGTTCCCGTTTGCGCCGTGTTCGCGGCACGAACGTCGAACAGTGCCTGGTCGGGTCCGGTAAAGGTACCGAGGGCATGATAGGTCACTTTGCCGCTCGCTTGCAGCGTGACTTGCGCACCGTTGTTGACACCGCCTGCGATCGTGAAATTGAGGCTTGTTGGTGTCGCACCGCCAGCCAGTGACACGCTCACTGTGGCCTTGCCGCCAAAGCCGTCATCAAGCGTGATTGTGCCGCTGGTCGTTCCGGCCGCGATCGTATAGTTGAGTGTGTGGGCCAGGTTACTGGCAAGGCCGGTCAATGAGGTCAGCGACACGGCGCCGGCGGAGAGGGCCGACCCATAGATCGTTTCGGTCGCATTGGCCTGCGTGGCATCGGATGCCGAAGCGGTGGTCACCCCGTTGAGGCCCGTGGTGCGAAGATTGAGTGTCGCCGGCCCAGCAAGATCCGTGACACCGGTAAAGGTGGTATTGCCGCCCAGCGATATGCTCTGCGTATTGTTGCCGCCGGGACCGGTAAGCGTCACGCTAGAGGAGGTGAACTTGCCGGTATTGAAATCGAAATTGGCCGGGTTGGCATTGGCGGTCAATGTATAGGTCGAGTCAGTGGTGATCTGGTCTGCCGAGATTGCCGGTGTACCGATAATCGCCGCCGCGGCCCGACCATAGCTGCTGCCAATCGTTGCCGGATAGCCGGAGGCGCCGAGGAGCTTTCGTTGGTCGATATTGAAGCGCGCTGTGCCGGTGTCGAAGCCAAAAGCATTCTGACCGTCCGCGAGCTTTTGCTGGCCCTGCAGATTGCTGGCGCTGCGCGTGATATCCTGGCCGACGCCATTGAAATTCGTTACATCGACTTTGAGATCGACGAATTTTTCGATCGTCGAGGTGCCAACGCCGTTTGTATCCGGGACGCTGTCAATATTGTCGAAGTTGACATCGAAATTGACATGCGTGCCACTGGGAAACTGGCTGTCGAAATTGAGGACCTGGCCGGTCGCTTTGGCATTGTTCCATTGCTGAACCGTAAAGGTCTTGCTCAAGGTGACGGAACCTTCAGTCACGGTGAAGGTCTTGTCTCGACCCACGCCGCCAAGAACCTTGACGACGACCGGATCAAAATTGCCGTTGGTCTTGCTCTGGAAGCCACTGATATTGAGGTTCGTGATGCCGCGATCATTCTCGGCATTATTGACATCGGTCGCGTTTGCCGAAATCGCGCCTGTGCCTGTCACGCCGATATTGTAGTCATCGACACGCGTTACGTTGGTGGTTTCGGCATTCGAGATGCCGACGATGGCATTTACGGCGCTCTTTGAGGTCGAGGTTGCGTCGAGATGCAGGCCGCTGCCGACCAGCAGGTTCTTGCCCTGATAGCTGGCGTCTTGCGCGAGCTTATCGATCTGCCGCAAGACGGTGTTATAATCGCTGGCCAGCTTGTTGCGGAGAGCAACCGAATTCGCGTCATTGCCGAGATTGCCTTCGGCCTGGGTGACCATGCCTTTCAGCTGCTCGATGAAGCCTTCGATCGATGTGACCGCAGTATCGGCGGTCTTGATCGTGCTGACCGACTGATCCATCTGATCTTTGATCAGGTTGAGGTCATCAGAACGCTGGGTCAGGCCCTTGGAGGCGAAATAGCTTACGGGCCCATCCAGAGCCGTGTTGACTCGGTTACCGGTGGCCAGGCGCTGCTGGGTTCTGTCCAGCAATGACGAGGTCTGTTGCAGCAACAGCAGGTTGTTGCGGATACCAGCTGTCAGATGGATATCATTGGACGCCATAAGGGTTCTCCCAATTTTGCGTGTCGTCGGCAGCCGTCCTTTAACGGCAGGCAACCAAATTGTCGGTCAAGCCTGTAGAAGCAAGATCGATGCCAACATCTAATATATTGATTTATAAGTAAAATTATCGACAGGGCGGCCGGAAAATACTTCCAGCTGCCCGGAATCAATGTTCATGTCAGCCTGATGACCGGCGAGAATTGCCTGCTCGGAACCCGGCAAATCTGTCCATTTTGGCTAGAACTGGGTCGGCAAATGTGCCTAGAGGGGCGACTTTTTGTGTGGCACGAGCCATCGAACGCACGTATTAATGTTGTAGATACCCTTGACTTCCGAAATTATGCATGTAGATTGAATCATAGGGCCGCCTTATTCGGCTTAAAGAAGCCGACAGACTTTGTAAGGGCTCTGCCGCTTGGTTAACCAAGAGGCCAATTCTGTCGATGTGATCAAACGATGAGCGAACTTGATCTAGACATCAGAGCAATCACAAGTGCTTCTTATGCGGCACGTAGTTCTGCGTCCGATGTTAGTCAAGCTCATGCGCCGGCTGATGATACATCGAGCCAAGTCGTCCAGGCGGCGGTTGTTCAGGCGACACAGCCGGCTCAGAGTGGTCTCTCGGGGCAATCCACCTTCCGATATGACAGTTTCCGGTTCGTTTACACCCCAACTTACGGACGGATTGTGCTGGTTGACCAGAATCCTGAGACGGGCAAGGCAATTTCCCAGATTCCATCGCAGCGTGCTTTGCAGATTTATGCCGAGCAACGGCGGAGTGACCTGCTGGCGAGCGTTACTCCGGCATCTGCGGCTGCCCAGCCTCATCAGGCCAGCGTGGGAACTGGAGCGTCCGTTGGGACTGGTGTCGGAACTGGGGCTGGTCGACGTGATATTGCGTCGGTGCAAGGGACGGGTGCCCCGACGGCGAGTCCTGCTGTTGCTCGATCTGCTGCGCCCATCGGACCGACCCCGGCAGCAACGCCATCTCCGGCGTTCGCCCTCCAGAGTTTTGCGCCGGTCAATATTACGATCTAATCCCATGATGCAATGTGCCGATTCTGGCTCAGCTGCTGTGCTGCGCCAGTGGGCATGACAGGACCGTCTGTAAATCCATACCTATGATGATTGCCGGACCCGCTATCGCCAGGCAGGTATCGCGCTGTGTCAGGCGCGCTGCTGCAATGTGGCGATACCAGATGCCGCGCTGCGGCGGCTTTTGGTCAGGGCGCCCAGCTTGTTGTAACCGGTAACTTGTGCTCGAGGCTCATCGAGCGCTTGAACGATAGCGCGCATGACCCGTTCATTGACGTCACGCATGGCCCGCAAGGCGCGTAAATTGTCCTGCACCGATGCCTGAAAATGCTCCGTTGCCTCGACGAGATCCTGGCAGAGCTTCTCATCAATGCTTTCGCCTTCGGCCGGCGGTTCGCGCAAGGCCAGGGTGAAGGCTCGGTAGGCATCGGCAAGGGCCAATTTGTCCGATTGCAGTTGCCGCAATTCCTGCGGCTTCAGGCTCCGCAGCAGCGTGACTTCGTTTTCGAGGCAGGCAATCAACCGGGAGGTGATTGCCAGCAACTCAGCCATCCGCGAGTTCTTACTCATGCCTTGGGCAACTCCTGCAAATGCAGTAATTCGCGCTGAACCTGGTCGGCAATGCCAATTCCCTGGGTCTTGGCGGCCATCTTGCCGTATTCATTGTAGAGAAATGATTTGAAGACGCTTTCGCCTTCACCACCACCGAACTCGGAATCCGGCTCGATATCGCTGCTCATTTCCGAGAACGAATGCGTGATAAAGAACGCTTCGAAATCCTGTGCCGCTGCACGTGAGGATGCCAACAACTTCGGATCAATGTTCGCGAGATCGGCGCTGGCGCCACTTGGCGACGGCAATTGCTTGCCACTGCGATAGGCTGCGAGCGCCTGTTGCTGGGAAACGACCTGAGGTGTCATCAACGTCGCTGCTGCGCTTGCCATCATTGCACCACGATGTCAGCTTGCAAGGCGCCGGCGACTTTGATCGATTGCAAAATCGAAATCATGTCACGCGGACCGACGCCGAGACTGTTCAGACCGGCGACGAGTTCCTCCAGCGAAACACCAGCCGGCAGGACCTCGAGTTTACGCCCCTGATCCTGCTGAACATTGATGTTGGTGCGCGGCACGACCGTCGTCACACCTGTATTGGAGAACGGGCTCGGTTGCGAAACTTGTGGGGTCTCGGTGACGCGGATTGTCAGATTGCCTTGTGCAATCGCAACCTTGCTGATCCTGACATTGTCGCCGATGACAATGACCCCCGTGGTTTCATCGATCACCACGCGTGCCGGTGTATCGGGATCGATCGGCAATTGCTCGATACTGGTGATGGCCGAAGTCGGATCGCCACCGCGTTGTCCGATATTGAGCTCAACCGTACCGGAATCCAAGGTCTTGGCTGCCCCAGGACCCATGGCACCGTTGATGGCATCGGCAATCCGTTGAGCGGTCGTGAAGTCGGGGTTGCGCAGGGCGATTTTGACATTCTTCAGGGCGGCAAGATCGAAGGGGCCTTAACAATCGACTCGGCCTGACCTTGGGCTGAAAACCCACCGGTTGTTACTTGACCCTGCGCCACGGCGTAAATCTCGCCGTCGGCACCAACCATTGGCGTCACCAGAAGGGTGCCACCCTGAAGGCTGGTTGCGTCACCCAAGGAGGAGACAGTCACGTCGATGCCGGAGCCCTGGCGGGCAAAGGGGGGAAGGTTGGCTGTGACCATGACCGCGGCCACGTTCTTCGTTTCGAGATCAGTACTGCGTGCATTGACGCCGAGGCGATCAAGCATGCCGATCAGGCTCTCGCGGGTGAAGACGGCTTTTTTCTTGAGATCGTCACCGGTGCCGTTGAGCCCTACCACCAACCCGTATCCGACCAGCTGGTTTTCGCGCACACCCTCGAAGTCAGCAATATCTTTAATGCGCGAGACCGCCAATGCCGGCTTTGACCAGATCGTTGCAGGCAAGGCGAGCAAGCCGATCATGATTATCGCCAACGCCCGACGGCCCTGTTTCAAGGTCTTGTGCAGAAAGCTGCTGAATGACTGGCGGCGCAGTCGCATTAATTATCTCCTCGGGCTTCGCCCGTGCCCTCGACCAATTCTTGGTCACTCAGGGAAAGAGAGAAGCGATTTCTATGCCAAGATGGGATTTAGATCCAACACATTGATATTAAATAATATAATTTTCAGAAATCGGCGATATCACGGGATATATGGCTAGATCGGGCGGAAATTTCGGCAGACCTGTCATGATGGCCGGGCAGTTTGTGCCTTGTCGGGCACCAAGGGCAAACAGCGCCCAGGCACAAAAATTCATTGATGGATTGTTAGTCTGTATCGGATATACGATATTGAAACTTCAATGATTAATTCACAGGTCGCGATCCGATGAAGATCGATCCTACCGGGATCAGACCCGCAACGACACGTAAGGTTGGTGGTCAGGCCGCTGCAGGCAGCAGCGATTTCGCCAAGAATCTGGCTGAGTCGGACGCGGCTGGCGGGGCAGGGCGGCCAACTGGGCCAACGGGTCTCAATCCTCTGGCCAGCTTGCTGACTGTTCAGGAAACTGAAGAGCCCTTGGAACGACGGGCGCGCAAGCGCGCGGCGCAACGCGCTGATACTATTCTCGACCAGCTAGAAGAGATTCGCTTGGGTCTGCTCTTGGGAAATATTCCTATGGCTAAGCTTGAGCAGCTTGCACAGCTGGTGCGCGCCAAACGTGAGCAGTTTGATGATCCGAAATTGCAGGCCATTCTCGACGATATCGAGGTGCGCGCTGCGGTCGAATTGGCGAAGTTGTCGCGATCGCTCTGACCGGCCCCTCCAAGAAATCAATTTTTACAAGATGATGGCAAAAATCCGAGGCGATTTTTGCCGCTTGCGGCGGTGCGCCTTTTTCATATACTCCGCGCCATTCCCGGTGAGCGGGAGAGTCTTTGGTTTGAGTCCTTTTGAACCGCTTCGAGGAGCGCATGAAGCCGCTGCTTTCGCCTGATTACCGCCCTAGCGAGACTGAACCGTTCATGAATCCCATGCAGCAGGAGTATTTTCGTCAAAAGCTGCTGGCTTGGAAATCTGAACTGCTCAAGGAATCCAGTGAGACGCTGAACCACCTGCAGGAGGAAAGCCTCTCGGAACCAGATATCGCCGATCGCGCCTCGTTGGAGACGGATCGAGCCCTTGAACTGCGAACGCGTGACCGCGAACGCAAGCTGATCTCGAAGATAGATGAAGCTCTAACCCGGATTGAAGACGGGACTTACGGTTATTGCGAAGAGACTGGCGAGCCGATTGGGATCAAACGCTTGGAAGCACGCCCGATCGCGACTTTATCGATCGAAGCACAAGAGCGTCATGAGCGGATGGAACGTACCCATCGGGACGACTGAGTTCGGTCGACTTTGTATTTGGCTTGAAGCAAACATCCGCCACGCGATCGCCGTTGGCGGATGTTTTCTTATGGGCTGGTAGCTTTCGCAGAATTCGATCACAGTCTCGTCTTCGCATTGTCGAGAGATCTTTGCCAGTGACTGCACCGGATGACCGCATCGCGCGCAACGCCGACACCAATGGAAGCAGGCCCGCGCCTATTCGAGAGAGGATAGGTCGCGCGATCATCACGAGTGGTGCCTCGGCGACGCTTAAGTCGACGTCTGACGGCGATCGCACCACTCGGAAGATCGGCGTCATACTGGTCCCCAAATTTGCGCTGATCTCGTTTTCAATGATCATAGAGCCGCTGCGCAGTGCCAATCTCGTCAGCAATCGGCAACTTTATGATTGGGTCCTGCTTTCCGCCAATGGTGGCGAGGTCGCATCCAATAGCGGGATTAGCATTGCGACTCGATCGCTGCGCGATATCGGTGAGATGGACGTCAACCTGGTTCTGGTTTGCGCGGGCCTTGATCCGGAAAAATTCCGCGAGACTGTCGTAGAAGGCTTCCTGCGGCGCCGGCTGCGGCATGGTGGTCGGATCGGTGCGGTGAGTACCGGCAGCTTCGTTCTGGCGCGGGCGGGCCTTCTTGATGGTCACCGCTGCACGGTCCATTGGGATTACAAGGCCGGCTTTCAGGAACTCTATCCCTCCCTACACATCTCCGACGAGCTCTTTGTCATTGATCGGCAGGTCGTTACCTGTGCCGGTGGTACGGCCGTCCTGGATATGATGCTGCAACTCATCGCCCAGCAGGACGATGCGCAACTAGCACGCGCCGTGTCGGAACAGTTCATTCATGGTACGACGCGCGACGCGCAACATCATCAGCGCAACGATTTGCGGTACCGACTTGGGACCTCGAATAAGGTTGTGATCGAGGCTGTCAAATTAATGGAGGCACATCTGGATGCACCTCTATCTGCGGCGAGACTGGCAAAACAACTGAAAACGTCACAGCGCCAATTGGAGCGCCTGTTTCAGAAATATCTTGGCTGTACCCCGACCCATTACAATCAAGGACTGCGTATGGAGCGGGCACGCGCTTTGCTGAAACAGACAGATCGACCGATTACCGAAATCGCTTTGTCGTGCGGCTTTTCCTCCGCCTCATATTTCAGCACCGTTTATCAACGCTACTTCAGCTTGCTGCCGCGTCAAGATCGCCGCTTGTAGCGTCACGACGATCAGTGGGTATTGCGAAAATTTCGCCATCTTGTCGAAAAAGTGGGGTTTTGGGGCGAAGCGCTGACGGACGCCACTGTTTGTTCGACGGAGTGTCGTCAGCAACATTTTCGCATATTGGGAGGAAGGCATGGACTTGCCAGCAAATATCCGCTTCGTCGTCATTGGTGCCGGCATTCACGGCCTCAGCACCGCCTGGCATCTCGCAGAAAATCTACGGAAGTCAGGCAAAGGCGGTGGTAAGGATGTGATTGTCCTGGATAAAACGGCGATCGCGGCGGGTGCCTCCGGTATCGCCTGCGGGGTGGTCCGCAACAATTACTTCCAGCCGGCCATGCGTCGGTTGATGGCGCATAGCGTCTCGGTCTGGGAGAGCGACATGGAGGCTTTCTCATATCATCCTGTCGGCTATATGCAGATCAGTCCGGAGGTGATGCACCAGGATGTCGCCTCGATCTACCAGCAGCAAAAGGAGATCGGCTACACGTCAGATTTCATCGAAGGCGAGAAAGACTGCATGACTTATATGCAGAGCATTCTGAGTGACTGGCAGGCTAAAGGCATCACATCTGTTCTGCACGAGAAGAAGGGCGGTTACGCCAATAACACCGCAGCAATCTATGGCCTTGCCAAGAAGGCGGAAGCGGAAGGTGTGCGCATTGTCACCGGCGTGCAAGTGACCGGGCTGAAGCAGGACGCTTCCGGCGTGGTCACCTCGGTCGAAACTGACAAAGGATCCATTTCTTGTGAGCAGGTGATCGTTGGCGTCGGCCCCTGGGTCCGGTCCATCTGGAACATGCTATCCCTGCCGGATGCCATTTCGATCAAGGGCCGCGATGGCACGATGCATGAGAATGTGCCGATGTGGGTCTATTGGTCGCTGCAGGAAGGCACGCTCGGGGTCGATCCTGACTATCAGAAAACCAATGACGGCAAGATGCCTCCAGTGATCCATGTTGATACCGACGCGCCGCTTTATTCCGATGTCGACGGGTCGTTGATCACGGACAAGCTTTGGGGCATCTATTACAAGCCGGATTTCCATTTTGGCGGCATTCAAGGTGGTGCGATGCCGTTCAAGGTGCCGACAGCGATTGATAAGGTGCGGGTCGATCCCTACGGTCCGGAAAGCCCGGATTTCATCGTCGGTGACGACTTTGCGCATATGTGGGTATCTGCTCTGGCCTTCTGCCAGAAGCGCTTCATGGGGCAGATGCCGAAATACAAGAAGGAGCCTTCCGGTGGTATCGGCTGCTTCACGGCGGACAGCTTTCCAGTCTTCGATCGCTTCAAAGAGAATGTCTATTTCATTGCCGACTCCAATCACGGCTACAAGATGATCGGGGTTGGCAAGCTGGTGGCTGACGATATCTGCAGCCAAGGCGACGAATTACTGCGTCCCTTCCGCTATTCGCGTTTTGCCGAAGGTAAGTTGCATCCGACGTCACATTCACCATTCCCCTGGAGTTGATTGGGCGCGATGGAGATCGCAGCTGCGTCGCTTGATGCGGAGCAGCTATGACGGCAGCGCAATCGCTGCCGCCTTGTCCGCATGCTGCAGCAACCAGGATTTCAAGATTGCGACTGTCGGTGTTTCGCGTCGACCTGCGGGCTCAATCAGATAGAAGTCCAAATTGGTTTTGAAGCTGGCGGGGAACGGCCGAACCAATTGCCCGCTGTTAAGCTGATCATCAACAAGATAGCGCCATCCCAGAGCTAATCCCTGTCCGGCGATCGCCGATTGAATAAGGAGCGGGTAATTATTGAACCGCTGTCGGCGGCTGCTGAGTTTCGGCGCCGGCGTTTGCGCAGCCCGCCAGGCTTCCCAACTCGTCCAGCTTGGGTCGATGACTTCCATCTCGAGAAGCGGCAGCTTCTCGAGATCACTAAGGCCACGCGAAATCGGAAAACGATCCAACAGGCTTGGGCTACAGACCGGGAAGACTTCGCCGTCGAACATCTTTGTCGCTTTGACGTCACTCCAATTGCCTGTGCCGTAACGAATGCCCAGATCGAGCTGCTCATCGCCGAGATCACCCAGGCTATCAGATGAAATGAGACGTAATTGGATGTCGGGATGTTCGGCATTGAACTCGCTGAGGCGGGGCATCAGCCACAAAGTTGCGAAGCCGAGTGTGGCGCCGATGGAGATGGCTGAGCGGTTCTGGGCGGCGGTCAGGCGTTGCACACAATCGACGATGGCGAGCAATCCCTGGCTCACCGCCTGATGCAATGTGATCCCTTCGGCGGTCAGGCGGACCTGCCGGTGCTGGCGATGAAACAGGCTGATGCCGAGATGTGCTTCCAGCCCAAGGATCTGCCGGCTGACCGCAGCCTGGGTCACGTTGAGTTCCTGCGCCGCCGCGGTAAAGTTATTCAAGCGGCCGGCAGCCTCAAACACAACCAGGCTCGATATCGGTGGAAGGAGTCGTCTTAATCTATTGATTTGCATTAATTTATGTCGTTTTTTTCTGGCCTTGGTCAGGGCACAATTTCACATTACTATCCCTTATGGAGAGATTAATTTAATGATGCTTCACAGCCGGTGTCAATCAACCGAGACTCAAGGCTGCCGAACCGTCATTTGTTGAAAGTACTGACCATGCAAGCTGGACTTGAGCAGACGATTTCCCCGACCTTGCCGGTCGATCCCGCCGCCTTGGAAAGGGTGCTGCAGCCGATCGAACGGGCGCCCGGCTTACCGAATGCCGCCTATGCCAGCGCCGAATTTGCCCGCTTCGAGCGTGATCAGGTACTGGCCCGCAACTGGTTTTGCATCGGTTTTGGCAAGGATATCCCACTGGTCGGTGATGCGAAGCCTGTCAATCTGATGGGTCTGCCCCTGATCATGGTGCGCCGGCACGATCACAGCATCGGCGTCTTCCACAATGTCTGCAGCCATCGCGGGGCGGTTCTCCTGGAGACGGCGTGCAACGTCCAGAAGAGCTTTCGCTGCCCCTATCATGCCTGGGTCTATGATCTCACTGGCCGAAGCAGCACAGCTGTGACGGCTTCGACAAGAGTGCGCATGGCCTGAAGGAAGTACGCACGGCTTTGTTCTGGGATCTCGTCTTCGTCAACCTGTCGGGCGATGCCGTCCCCTTCGAAACCTTCAGCAGCAAGCTGCGCGCGCGCTGGGGCGATTTCGACATGAGCCTGATCCGCCATGGCGGCGCCGATTCCTCCTTGCAGTTGACGGTGAACTGCAACTGGAAGCTGGCGGTCGAGAATTATTGCGAAGCCTATCACCTGCCGGTCATCCATCCCGCGCTCAATGCCTATTCGCGGCTGGAGGATCACTACAACATCAACGAAGAAGATGCCTTTGCCGGGCAGGGCAGCACCGCCTATACGCCGCTGCTGGTGGCCGAGGGACCGGACCTGCCGCATTTCCCCGACCTGCCGGACAAGTGGGGCCGGGCGGCCGAATACGCGGCGCTGTTCCCAAATGTGCTGCTCGGCATCCATCAGGATCATTATTTCGCCATCCTGCTGGAGCCGGTCGCCGTCGATCGGGCACAGGCGCCGGGCTATGCCGCGACCCGTGCCGCCAATCTGGCGACCTGGAAGACGGTCTTCGATGAAGATGTCGGTATCGTCGAACGCCTGCAGCGGGGCCGGCAATCACCGGGTTTCGCCGGTGGCGTGTTCTCGCCGCGGATGGACCCACCGACGCACTGCTTTCATAAGTGGTTGGCACGCGCCGCCTTGGCTGTGCTCTGAGGCCCCGCTCAAGGGGATGACCAAATGGGAAAGGCCGTGATTCGCGCCATGTCGAGGGGGTCAGCACTGCCGAGGCAAGGCGCTTTCGATCCGATCCAGCTGATTGCTGCGCGGAGCGGATGTGGCGCGGCGGCGATCACCTCTCGGGCGCTGACCGGTGGCTATCAAAATCAGGTCTTTCATCTCTCCGGGCCATTCGGTGACTGGGTGGTCAAGCGCTTTCGCGAGAGCACGGACCTGACCCTGTTTCCCAATCTGGCGCGGGCCGAGGCCCGGGCGCTTGAAATCCTTGGGCCGCTCGGTATCGCGCCGCGGCTGATTGACTTCATCGATACCCCGGAAGCCGGCAAGATCCTGATCTACACCTATCATCCCGGCAGGCCCTGGCCCGGCGCAATGGATACCGGTGCGGAAGCGGGCGGTTCAACTGAGATCAGTGCGGCCAGTCTGAGTGGCGTCGCCATCTTATTGCGACGTCTGCACCAGCTGACCGTGGACGGCTTCCGGGACGTGCCGGTCATGCCGGCGGATATCCTGATGCAAGGCGACCAGTTCCTTGCTTGCGGCGATCGGTCCGTGGATCTGGCGCGGCTGCGGCCAGCCATCGTCGATTGTCCGCCATTGCTGCGGCGCAGCCTGCTGCATACCGATGTCGGCCCCGGCAATCTGATCGTCGGATCCCAGGACTTGCGGCTGATCGATTGGCAATGCCCCGCTTTGGGCGATGCCGTCGAGGATCTCTGCGCCTTTCTCTCGCCGGCCTTCCAGATTCTCTATGATCGGACACCGCTGACGACAGCGCAGCGATCGGCCTTTCTCGGCGCCTATGGCGATCGCCGCGTCAGCGAGCGGTTGGCGTTGCTCGAGCCCTATTTCCACTGGCGGATGGCAGCCTATTGCAGCATGCGCTTGAAGCAATACGGCACCACCCGGCCAGCCGCCGCCGCCAGCTATAAACGTGCGCTGGACGCCTTGCTGCACCTGTTGGCACGGTGACATCATGCCATCGGTCCATCTTTTCCAGCAAAGCTACAGCTATCGCTATCACTACCTGTATCAGCCCGGTTTTGATGTCTTTCAATTCCTCGATATCGCCGCTTCCGACGGCTTTACCGGCGTCAGCATCAATGCCAATGGGCCGAATTATCGCCAGCTGAGTGGCACCGATCCGCATCACTTCCAGGCCGTGAAGCAACGCCTTCGCGCGCGTGATTTGCGGTGCGATCTGGAAACCAGCGATACGGCACCGGCGCATATGGAGACGATGTTGCGCGTCGGGCAGCATGTTGGCGCCGAGCAATTGCGGACTTATATGCGGCATGACGGCCATGTCGGCGAAACGATCGAGCGGACGATCCGCGACCTGCGCATCGTCGCCGGATTGGCAGAGCAGGCGGGGATTCGGGTGCTGCTGGAAAATCACGAGGATTTCACCGGTCCGGAACTCGCCACCATCCTGGCGGCGGTCGACAATCCCTGGATCGCCGCACTCTATGATTACGGCAACTCGATGATGCTGGGCGAACAGCCGTTGACCGCCCTGTCGTCGATT
>WNFM01023705.1_pt1 | contig 23234 bp, 25 predicted proteins | sample 5400271 | NCBI WGS metagenome assembly WNFM01 (sample SAMN13153352, study PRJNA577476) | soil metagenome | isolation source: 60 cm saprolite on Douglas fir-dominated hillslope | place: USA:California | collected 2013-09-17 | reverse complement strand
GGCGCCGGAGTTCAGGACGCTGACCTTCCGGCGCGGGCTCGTTACCCGCGCGCTCTTCGCTCCCGGCACCGGCGCCATCCTCTACGCCGCGGCCTGGGAGGGACAGCCGGCCCGCACCTACCAGACCCTGGCCGAGTCTTCCGGCCTTGGCCGGACCCTCGACGCCGAGACCCAGTTTCCTCTCGCCTACTCGGGGGACGGGTCCGAGGTGCTCGTCCTCCGGGGGGCCTTCAGTCCGTCCACCTCCCTGCTGGGCACCCTCGCCTGGTGGCCGTCGCTCGGCGGCAAGCCGCGCGACATCCTGGAGGGCGTGGGATGGGCCGACTGGGCCTCTCGTTCGCGTCTCTTCGCGGTCGTCCGCGATCTGGGCGCCGAGCGTGTCCTCGAGATTCGGAACGCCGACGGCGGGGTCGTACAGACAGCCTTCCGCAGCCCGGGAGGGTTCTCCCACGTGCGGATCTCGCCGGACGAGAAGATGGTCGCCTTCATCCACCACCCCACCCTCGTCGAAAGCGACGGCGCCGTCTGGACGGTCGGCCTCGACGGGTCTGGGGCGCGGCCCCTGACGCGTCATCTGGAGCGATGCTGGGGCCTCGACTGGAATCCGCGCACGGGCGAGGTGTGGTTCACGGGGGCGCGAGCAAAATCCAGGGACACGGGCCTGTGGGCGGTGAGTCCCTCGGGATCGCTGCGGTCGCTCTACAGCCTGCCCGGGTCCTTCGTCCTCCAGAGCGTGGGGTCATCCGGTAGACCGCAGGAGGATCGCTGCCTCCTGCTGTCCGTGGGCAACGTCGCGACCCTGACCGTCCGCCGCGACGGCGGCGCCCTGGAGGACCAATCCTGGTTCTCCTGGACGGTCGTGACCGACCTCTCGGAGGATCGGCGGTCGCTCCTCTTCTACGACCGTGGGGCCAGCGAAGCCAGCTTCGGTACCTGGGTCCGCGCGCTGGACGGCGGCGACGCCGTCCGCCTCACGGAAGGCGTGCCCAGCCGCTTCTCCCCGGACGGACGGTGGATCGTCACCGTGGTGCCGGACGCCGGCCGGCCACCCCAGCTCGCGCTCGTCCCGGTGGGCGCCGGGACGCGTCGGCAGCTCACCAACTCGAAGGCCACCCATCAGTGGCCCGCGTTCGCCGGTCCGCACACCGTGCTCTTCGTCCGCTCGGAAGAGGGAGCCAGCGAGGTCTGGCGGATGGAGACGGACGGCAGCGGCGCCGTGTCCCTGGGGGCCGCCGGGTGCGACCTCCTGGCGGCCGAGCCGGCCGGTCGTCGCTTCGTCTGCATCTACGGCGCGGAGGGACGCGAGCTCCGCGTGTTCCCCATGGTCAAGGGGGAGGGCCGGAAGCTCTACGAGCTGCCGTCCGGCGCGCGCTTCAAGTACGCACGCTGGGACTCCGCGGGGCGCCGCATCTTCGCGGTCACCGCCAATCGGATCGCCATGGCACTCGATGCCACGAGCGGCGGGGTGCTCTCGGAGGAGACCCTTCCCCTCGCCGGAGCGGGGCTCTACGACACGCTGATCGGAGCCGCCTTCAGCGACGATGCGAAGATCCAGGCCTATTCGGTCGCGGCCCGTTCGTCCACCCTGTATCAGTTGACGGGCCTCAGGTGAGGAGCAGCAAAGGAGAAGGGAGAGGGGCAAATGGCAAAAGTGCAAGGCGCCGAGATCGTCTGGACGTCCGCCGACATGGCGGCCCTCCTGCAAGACAAAGCTCGTCTGCAGGAAATCATCGACCAGATCCCGAGTAACCCTGCGGCCGAGAGTCGGACCGAGTTTCAGGATCCCTGCCCGGCTTTCGTTCGGTGGGTGGTGTCGAACTCCAACGACGACCAATTCCCCGACGACCTGACGAGGATGCAGGCGCCGAAGAAGGGGAGTGCGCCGGCGAAGGGCAAGGGACCCCGCAAGCGATAAGTGCCGGTGGGGCTGCTGGCCCGCAACCCGGACCTGCTGATCGCCTGGCGGGGCGACCGGCTCGTGGTCGAGGACCTGACCACCTCGCGCCATGTCGACGTCCCCATCGGGGTTGTGCTGGCCCTCGACTATTTCCGGCGCCCGCGCACTCCGGAGGCCGTGGCGCGCGGGCTGCCGGCGGAGGCGCGCCCGGCCTTCCGGCGGGGCGTCCGCCACCTGGTTCGCCTCGGCCTGCTGCTGCCCGCGGCGGCAGCGAGACGGATGGTGGCGCGCCTGGACGCGTGGAAAGGGAACTTCGCCTCCGCGCTCTACCACTCGGCGGCTCGAGACCTGCGCTATCTCGAGAGCCCGGCCATGGCCGATGCGTTCCTCCTCCGCCGCGTCGCAGAGGAGCCTCGGCCGGCACCCTTCAAGCGCTACCCCGGCGCGCTCCGGATGCCCCTGCCAGCCCCGGGTCCTTCGGGGCCCGACGCCGCCCCGCTCGGGCAGGTGCTGGCCGAGCGACGCACGGTGCGGGCCTTCTCGAGGAAGCCGGTGGCTCTTCAGGACCTTGCCGCGGTCGTTCGCGGGACCTGGGGACGGACGGGTTGGCTGCAGACGGTGCTCGTGGGAAGGGTCGCCACGAAGACCAGCCCCTCGGCCGGCGCGCTACACCCGATCGAATGCTACGTGCTGGCCTGGAACGTGCGGGGGCTGCGGCCGGGGATCTACCACTACGACGTGGCCGGTGACGAGCTCCGGCGGCTGCGGTCGGGGGACTGTCGCGCCGCCGCGGTGCGCGCCGCTTCGGGACAGCGGTGGGTGGGCGGGGCCGCCTTCCTGTGCGTGATGACCGCCGTCTTCAAGCGCACGCTCTGGAAATACGAGCTGGAGAACGCGTATCGCTCGCTCTGGCTGGACGCCGGGCACCTGGGCCAGACGTTCTGCCTCCTTTGCACCGCGCGCGGGCTCGGACCGTTCACGACGGCCGCCATGCAGGACTCCCGCATCGAGAAACTGCTCGGCCTCGACGGGGTCATGGAATTCCCGGTCTACCTCTGCGGGGCAGGCGTCCGCGGAAAGGTGCGCTCGACTTCCGCGCCCCCTCCTTCGGCTCGGCGTGGGTCCTTCCCTTGAAGCGGCTTCGTCTATGATGAAGCGGCATGGCGAAGCCGCGCCTCTACAAGGTGACCTTTTTCAACCAGGGCCAGGTCTACGAGATCTACGCCCGGGCCGTGTCCCAGGGCCACCTGCTCGGCTTCGTGATGGTGGAGGGCCTCGTCTTCGGCGAGAAGACCCGAGTGGTCGTCGATCCCACCGAGGAACGCCTCCAGCGCGAGTTCGATGGGGTCAAGTGCTGCTTCCTTCCGCTGCACTCGGTCGTGCGGATCGACGAGGTCGAGAAGTCGGGGCCCGTCCGCATCAGCGAGGCGCCCAAGGGCGCCAAGGTCGCGGCCTTCCCCACGCCCCTGTTTCGCGGTCCCTCGGGCGGAGACCCTTCCGAATCCTGATGCGGCCCGGCGCGCTCTTGCCATCCCGATCCGGTCAGGGCTGATCCTCCCCCGCTGCACCGGCTCGCTCGGGTACGAGCTGGTGGAACAGGCTCGACTCCCGGCGAAAGAATCCCTCGGTGTGGAACGAATCGCTGAGCTTCAGGTGCTCGTAGCGGAACTTGACCACCCGGCGGTGCCGGGCGGTCCGCATCCAGAGCTGGATCCGCGGGGTCTGCCGGCCGTCGCGGGTGTAGAGGCCGTGAAGCTCGCCCCAGCGCGCGGTGGGCCGAGCCGCCAGCACCTCCACGTCGGCCGGTGGGACCGCGAGCATCGCGGTGATCCCGCGGCAGAGATACGACGCCGCGGCTTCCACGGCCCGCCGGTCCTCGCGCTCGAGCGCCTCGCGCAGGACCGCCACCAGGGAGTGAAGCAGAGCGGGACGTGCCAGCCGCACGGCGGTCACCCGATCGCTCGCCTGGTAGATCCGCTGGTCGCGTGCCGAGAGCCGCGCGTAGTAGGGGAAGGGCATGGCCGGTCCGAGGATTCTAGCGGTGCCGTCGGCAAGGCCGGGTCCGATCCGCGGGCCACGGCCGCCCGCCCGCGCGGACCCGGGCTCGGGTTTGTCTAGGGTCTGACGCGCAGGCGAAGAATCACCGGGTCCTTCAGGAGCTCGGCCCTGGCCTGACCGTCTTCGCCGAACGCGGAGTACTGGCTGTTGGCTACGTAGTAGAGGTCGTCCCCGACCACGACCCCGAGGGTCGGCTCGTCGAAGTGAGGGTTGCCTCGTTCCAGGACCGCGACCTCGGTGATGTGCTCGAGGGCGGCGTCGAGTCGGAAACGGGTGACCCGGTGTGGGAGGATGCCGTTCTGGATGCCCACGAGCCCACCTCCCGCCCACACGAGGCCGTCGATCCCCGTCACCGCCGCGTCGATGGGAACGTCGAGAAGCGACGCTGCGGCCGTCTTCGGGTCGATCCGCACGACACCCTGCGAGTAGTCAGCGGCGAAGAGCCAGCTCCCATCGGGCGAGAAGGCCATGCCCTGCGGTGAATCGAGCGTCCCCGGCTCGAGGAAGACCCGGAACGCCCCTTCGCCGCTCCGGAGGACGTAGAGACGGCCCGACCAGGGATCCGCCACCCACAGCTCCCCGCCCGGCCCCACCGTCAAGTCGGCGAAGCGTGCGCCCGGGAACGAATCGGGCGGACCGATCGAGCGCCGCCGCCGCCCGCTGTCGAGGTCGAACTCCACGACCGAGGAGCGCCCTTCGTCCTCCTTGCGAAGGCCCCTCGTCTGCGCCAGGCCGTCGGTGGAGACCCAGAGCGCGCGCCGCGCCGGATCCACCGCCATGGCCAGCGTCGAAAGCAGCCCATCCTGGCCTTCCGGAACGAAATCGCTCGCCCTTCCGTCGGCTCCCACCCGGATGATCTTCCGCTTGTGCACGCTGCTCACGAAGAAGGCGCCGGTCCTCGAGTCGTGGGCGATTCCTTCGGGCAGCAGGTCCTTCTCGGCGATGGTGAAGGCCAAAGCACTCGTGCCCAGGTGGGCTCCGAGCGCGGCCATGCGCTTCACCACCCCCTGGAATCCCGGCGACGCCTTGATCCTGGCGAAGTCGTCGTCCTTCGCCAGGTCGAAGGCGACCCCCATGCGGGCGAGCCGATCGAGGATGGCGAGGGCCTCCTTCTCCCGGCCCAGGAGGGCGAGGCCCCCGGCCACGTTGTAGGTGGCGCGCAGGCTGCGAGGGGCGAGACCCTGCGCGATCCGGCTCTCGGCGAGGAACCGCTCGTAGTCTCCCCCCCGGTGAGCGGCCGCCGCCTGCTCGTAGTGGCGCCGGAGCTCGGCGCGGGAAGGAGGCGAAGCCCTTGCCCCGTCCGCCAGCGCCAACCCGCTCGCCAGCAGGAGAGCCCACGCGGTGGGTGGCCGGCTTCGGACGCGGAACGCAAACCCGCGGCGCCCGAGACCTGGCATCGCCCGATTCTATCGCCCGGCGCCGGTCTTGTGCTCCCGGATGAGCCGCTCCACCACCTCGGGCTCCGCCAATGTCGTCAGGTCGCCGAGCCCCTCGTACTCGGAGGCCGCGATCTTGCGCAGGATGCGGCGCATGATCTTGCCGCTGCGCGTCTTGGGCAGGCCCTGGGCGACGTGGATCACGTCGGGGGCGGCGAACGACCCGATGACCTGCCGGACCTGCTCCTTGAGCGCTCCCGCCACCTGCTCCTTGTCGTGGCCGGCGTAGTCGGCGGTGAGAGACACGTAGGCGTAGATCCCCTGGCCCTTGATCGGATGCGGGAATCCCACCACCGCGGCCTCGGCCACCGACTCGTGGGCCACCAGGGCGCTCTCCACCTCGGCCGTTCCCAGGCGATGGCCGGAGACGTTCAGCACGTCGTCGATGCGGCCGGTGATCCAGTAGTAGCCGTCCTCGTCGCGCCGCACGCCGTCGCCGGTGAAGTAATAGCCGGGATACTGGCTGAAGTAGGTCTCGCGGAAGCGCTGGTGGTTTCCGTAGACGGTGCGGGCCATGCCCGGCCAGGCCGATCCCAGACAGAGCGCCCCGCTCACCCCGTTCCCCTCCAGCACCGTGCCGTCGGCGGGATCCATGACCACCGGCCGGACCCCGAAGAAGGGCAGGGTGGCCGAGCCGGGCTTCGTGGGGGTGACCCCCGGGAGGGGCGTGATGAGCACGCCGCCCGTCTCCGTCTGCCACCAGGTGTCCACGACCGCGCAGCGGCCGTCCCCCACCACGTCGTGATACCAGCGCCAGATCTCGGGATTGATCGGCTCCCCCACGCTCCCCAGGATGCGCAGCGAGTCGCGCCGGTAGCGCTTCACCCAGTCGTTGCCCGCCTGGGCCAGCGCGCGGAGCGCCGTGGGCGCCGTATAGAGGACGTTGACCCCCAGGTCGTCGACGATGCGCCAGTAGCGGCCGGGGTCGGGATACGTCGGGGGCGACTCGAACATGACGGTGGTGGCGCCGTTCGCCAGCGGCCCGTAGACGATGTAGCTGTGGCCCGTGATCCACCCCACGTCGGCCGCGCAGAAATAGATGTCGCCCGGGTGGTAGTCGAAGATCAGCCGGTGGGTGAGGGCAGCGTAAACGAGATATCCCCCGGTGGTGTGCAGCAGGCCCTTGGGCTTGCCCGTGCTCCCCGAGGTATAGAGGATGAAGAGCGGGTCCTCCGCCCCCATCCAGGCGTTGGTGCTGGTCGAGCGCTGCTTGCTGCACTCGTCCTCCAGCCAGAGGTCACGGCCGGTCCGCATCTCCACCTCGGTGTCGGTGCGACGGGCCACGAGCACGGTCTCCACCAGCGACATTCCCTCGATGGCCCGGTCCACCGTCTTCTTGAGGGGGATGCGCTTGCCTCCGCGCAGCCCCTCGTTGGCGGTGATGACCATCTTGCAACGGGCGTCGACGATGCGGTCGCGCAGCGCCTCCGCGCTGAACCCGCCGAACACCACCGAGTGGACGGCTCCGATGCGCGCGCAGGCCAGCATGGCGTAGGCGAGGGCCGGGATCATGGGCATGTAGATGCAGACCCGGTCGCCCTTGCGCACGCCGTGGGCCAGCAGCACGTTCGCCACCCGGCAGACGTTGTGCTTCAGCTCGCGGTAGGAGATGTGCTGGTAGGTCCCGATCTCGTCCTCCACCCAGATGATGGCGGTCCGATCGCCCTGGGTCTTCAGGTGCCGGTCCACGCAATTGAAGGAGGCATTCAGCCGCCCTCCGGAGAACCAGGCGAAGTCGACCTCTTTGTAGTCCGCGTCGAGGACGGTCTGCCAGTCGTGGAACCACGAGATGGCCTTCGCCTGCTCGCCCCAGAACCATTCCGGGCTGTCCAGGGAAAGGCGATAGAGCCGCTCGTACTCCTGGAGGCTGCTCACGTGCGCGCGAGCGGCGACGTGGGGCTTGACGGGATAGACGCTCTCCGACACGAAGGTCCCTCCTGTTGCTCGTGGCCGCCATTCTCACCGGCCGGGACGAGCGGCGCAAGACCGGGCCCGTGTCGCCTGCGGGCGGCGCCCTTCCCCACGGCCCCGACGCTCTACGGTCCGCCCCGCAGCCGGCGCGCGATCCAGATGGTACGGTGGATGGCGGTGAAAAAGGCGCCGGCCGCGATCAGGCACAGGATCCAGAAGAGGAGGGTTCCCTCCGGCCAACCGAGGGCGGTACCGAGGGGCGGGTCGAGCAGGCAGCCCGCCGCGGTGAGCACCAGGCGCTCGGCCCGCTGCATGAGACCCCCCGACCCCGAGACGTTGACCGTTTCGCCGCGCGCCTGCGCATAGCTCACGAGCAGCGACGCGGAAAGGGCGGCGGCCGCAACGAACGCCCCCGCCGGTTGGTGGCGGTAGTAGGCCACGAAGCCGAGGAAGGCGAAGGTCTCCACGAACCGGTCGAGGGTGCTGTCGATGAACTTGCCGTAGTCGCTGGCGACTCCCCGCGTCCTGGCCAGCCGGCCGTCCAGGACGTCGCAGACTCCGGAGAGGGCGATCGCCCAGCCGCCCAGCTCCAGATGGCCAAGGCCGATGAGGACCCCGCTGAGCGCGCCCAGCAGGAGTCCGGCCGCGTTCATGTGGTCGGGGGTCGTGCCCAGGCGAAGCATCGTGCGCTCCACGGGGCCGATCGCCCACATCAACCAGTGGACCAGGAAGTCGCCCACCCCGAGCAGGAACCGCGATCCCTTCTTCTCCGCGTCCCGGTCCCTGGGCGCGCGCCGGAGGACGGCGTAGACCGCGACCGACAAGAGGGCGCCCCCGAGGGCGCCGATCAGCACGGCGAGGGCCGGTCTCACCCCGTCCCCTTCACCCGCCCCCGCGCCTTCCGTCCTTCCGGCGAAGAAAGCCGATGAGCCGCGGCCAGAGGAAGAGGAGCGGCATCCGCCGCTCGCGGGGGGTCAGGACCATCTCCTCTCCGGTGTGCCGGGCCACCTTGAGGAGGATGTAGTCGAGCCAGTTCTCGAACGTCACCATGTGCTTGAGCCAGCGCGCGGTGGCTCGCACGAGCGACCATGCGAAGTAGGCCTCGAGGCGCAGCCGCTCACCGGCGGTGACCGGCCGCACGAGCGACCAGGTGGCCGGCGCGACCGGACGCAGCTCCCCGCGCGCGGCCAGCTCCTCGAGGAGCCGTGCGTACACCGCGGTCTGCTCCTCGCGCTGCGCGGCCCAGAGGGCCTCGGCGCGGCCTTCGGGCTCGGGCCGGATCTCGCGTCCGAGCGACACCCGGAGGGCCGTGCGGCAGTAGGCCTCGGCGTCGAACCGCTCCGGCAGCCAGGGCCGCACCCAGCGGTAGGTCTCGGCATGGGCGGATACGAGGGCGGCGACGATGCTACGGCTCGTCTCGGGGTCGGCCGCGCTCAGCACCTGGCTGGGCTGGAACAATCGGCCGATGCAGAAGTGGTCTCGCCGCTGAGGCGATGTCTCGCGCAGGAACGTCGCGAGCGAGATCACCGAGCACTTGGCGTGGATCACCGGATCGCCCAGGCGAAGCGAGACCTGGTTGGGCGGGAGGAGCACGTTCAGCAGCGCCATCAGCCGGGCGCTCTTGCTCGTCTTGCCTGACTTCTGCAAGGCCTCGTAGGCCTCGGGGTAGCTGCGCACGAGCACGAAGAAGTCGTGGGCGCTCCAGGGGTCGGCCCGCTCGGCCGAGGTCCGGCGGGAGCCGAAGAACACGACCCCGATCACCGCGCCACCTCCTGCGCTCACGAGGTCGCGCGCCGCCGCCTCGATGGCCGGCCGCCGTTCCGCGGGCAGGACCCGGTCCCGCACGGCCGCGGAGAAGCTCATGGTCCCGGGACCAGCACGTCGAGCGCCTTCTGCACTGTTTCCACGTGGACCTCGGCGCTCTTTGCGCGGTTCCATTCGCCGTCGGTCTCGTAGGTGGGGGGCTCGTCGAAGCGGAGTCGGAACGACCGGGCGAGGGTCGAGGTGAGGTGCGGGTCGGACTGGTGGGTTCCTGCCAGCAGGCGCTGCATCACCCTCGCCCGCGCCCAGAAGCCCATGTTGGCGAAGGCCATCGCGTCCAGGCGGCCGTCCGCGAGGTCGGCCAGAGGTGCGATCTGGAAACCCCCGCCGAAGACGCGGGCGTTGGCCAGGATGAGCATGAGCAGGTCCAGCCGGCCGAGCGGCTTGCCGTCCGCCTCCACGTCCACGAGGAAGCCCTTGAACGAGCCGAGCTGGCGGATCGCGCAATAGAGGTACAGGGACGCGCCTTCGAGGTAGCCGACGCTCCAGGAATCCTCGATCACGGCCACGTCGTAGCCGAAGCCGGCGATGTTCAGGAAGTACTTGTCCTCGATCCGGCCCACGTCGATGGCGCGCGTGTGGCCGTCGAGGATGATGCGAGCGCAAGCCGAGAGGTCGCGGGCCGGGATGCCGAGGGACTTGGCCAGGTCGCAGCCGGTGCCGCCCGGCACCAGGCCTAGCCGCGCGGGGATCCCCGAACGCAGGATCGCATTGCCCACGTTGCTCCAGGTGCCGTCGCCACCCACCGCCACGATCCGCCGATACCCCCGGCCGAGCGCTTCCGCGGTGAGCCGGGCCTCGTCCCCCGGCTCGCGAGTCAGGCCGTGCTCGAGGCCGGGAGCCCCGGCGAGCGCCTGGAGGAGCGGCGAGATGAACTGCGCCCCCCGGCCCCTGCCGGACATCGGGTTGAAGACGACGTAGACGGGATCGGCGGCCGACGGGCGCCGGTCGTCCTCGCTCCGGCGCGTCATGCCGCCTCAGGCGGTCTGGAGCTGGATCAGGGGGTCGAAGGTCTGCTTCCCTTCGCGCATCCACATTTCGCGGAAGGGATGCTCGTAGATCTCCGAGATGGCGAGCTCCTTGTTGAACGGGTGCTCGAAGAGCTGGAGGAGCCCCGTCTCCTCCTCGTGCTCGCACTGCTGCCCTTCCATGGTGATGCTGGCGAGATAGGCGCCGCTGTCGTCCCGCATGAAGCACTGGTAGAGGTGGGAGACCGCGTCCCAGGAGTGGTCGGTGATGGTCAGCTCCGCCACCGGCGAGCCGTCCACCTCGACCCCGGCCCGGAGGGCTTTTCCCTGCTGGTCGAACCGGACCTCGACGTCCTCCATCCAGTGCGGCAGGTGCCAGCGCTCGATCGCGTGGTCGCGGGCCGCCTTGGTGGTGGTCGCCACCTGGTAGGGATAGAACGCCGACTTGGGAAGGCGCTCGCCCGGCTTGACCAGCGGCGCCACGATGACGGCCATGACGACTTCGCCGTAGGACCCGACCTCGCTCTCCGTGAAGTCGAAGACCGTCATGGAGAAGATGCTGCTCCCATGGTGCAGCTCGGCGGGCTCGAGGTGCCGGGGGAGGATGCGCCGGGCGTTCTCGGTCGGAAACTCGAAGAAGCCGCTGATCGCGTTCTTGTACCCGTAACGCGTCAGCTGCGACAAATCCCCTCCTCGACGAGTACGCTCTTGATGGCCTGCACCGCGGTCTCGAGCTCCAGCTCGCTGTGCGCGGCCGAGACCGAGATCCGCAGGCGCGACTTGTGCTTCGGCACCGCCGGGTAGGTCACGGGGTTCAGGAAGAGGCCTCGCTCCTGGATCTTCTCCGCCACCCCCAGGACCTTGGCGTCGCTGTTGATCATGACCGGCATGACCTGGGAGTTCGACTTGCCGATGTCGATCCCCTCCTCGGCGAACCGGCGGCGGAGGAAGGCCACGTTGCTCCACAGCTTCGCCCGGAGCTGGGGCTCCCCCTCCACGATCCGCAGTCCCGCGAGCAGCCCCGCCGCCAGGGTGGGGGCGAGATTGCAGGAGAAGAAGCGCGAGCGGCCGAAGGCGTTCACGTAGTCGATCAGGTCGCGCGACCCGCAGACGAAGCCGCCCTGGCCCCCGAGGCTCTTGGAGAATGTCCCGAGGTGGAAGTCCACCTCCTTGTCGAGGCCGAAGTGCTCGGCCACGCCGCGGCCGTTCGCGCCGAACAGGAAGGTGGCGCTGGCCTCGTCGATAAGGATGCGGGCCCCGTGGCGCTTCGCCACCTCGAGGATCTCGGTGAGCTTCAACCCGTTCAGCTTGCGCTCGAGGTCCATCGGGTTGTTGTGCCGGAAGAAGACGGTCTTGGACTTGGCCAGGATGGCGCCGTCCACGATCGAGGCGTGGGAGTACTGGTCGAGGAGGATGGTGTCCCCCGCGCGCATGATCGCCGAGATGAACCCGACGTTCGCGCTGTAACCGGTGGGAAACAGGATGGCCGCTTCCTTGTCCTTGAAGGCGGCGATCTCGCTCTCCAGCTCCTTGTGGATCTCGAAGGTGCCCGAGAGGATCGGTGAGCCCGAAGCGCCGAGGCCGAAGCGGCGGATGGCCTCGATGGCGGCCTCCTTGACCTCGTCGCGATAGGAGATGCCGAGGTAGTTGTAGGAGGCCATGTTGATGAGGTCGAGCACCCGGCCGGTCTTGCCGCTGCGGACCTGGACCCGGGTGGACGGGACCGAGGAGAGCGGCTCGGAGTAGAGGTAATAGCCGTTGGGCCGGGCCTCCCGATACCAGTCGTTGAAGGGACCCAGCAGGTTGAGGGGGTCGTCGCCCGCTCCGTAGTAGAAGTTGCTGTAGTCGTACTCCGCGAATGTGGATTTCGCGGCGTCCTTCTTCTGGACGGCCTCCATGCAATTCCTCACTCTCTCGCGCTCCGAGGACGAGCGCCTGAGCCCGGCTCCGATCGCAAAACCCCGTAATCCGTAATCATAGCAGGCGGGGGCTTGAAAGCGAAGCCTGCCTTTGTGTCTGACACAATCCCTTGGGCCCTCAGGATGAGGCACCTCCACGGGGACGGTAGAGCTCGCCGGCCACCCGGCGCACGATCCCCCGTGGAACGATCGACTGGGCCACCGCAAGCAGGCGATTGGGCAGCCCGGCGATGACCCGGAGGCGCCCACGGTCGAGACCCCGGAGCGAGCAGGCCACGACCTCGTCGGCTGACATCGTTGGCAGGCGGGTCACCAGCAGCCCACGATGAGTCTCCGCCACCTCGAGGAACTCGGTGGCAGTGAGGCCGGGGCACAGCGCCTGGACCGCCACCCCGGTGTTCCGTAGCTCGCTGGCCAGGGCTTCCGTGAAAGACAGCACATAGGCCTTGCTCGCGGCGTAGACGTTCATGTAGGGAACCGGCTGGAAGGCCGCGTTGGAGGCCACGTTCACGATCCGGCCCCGCCCTCGCCCCACCATGCCCGGGAGGAAGACGCGGACGAGCTCGGTCAGGGCCCGCACGTTCAGGTCGATCATGGCCCGGATCAGGTCCAGGGGCTGCTCGTGGAACGGGCTCGTGTGGCCCAGGCCCGCGCTGTTGACCAGCAAGTCGACCACGAGGCCACGGGCCTCGATCTCGGCGGCGAGCCGCTCGGCCGCGCCGGGAGCCGCGAGGTCGAGGGCGATCACCGCCGCCTGGGCGTCTCCGCCGAGGTCCGCGGCCAGCCGCTCGAGGCGATCGCGCCGGCGCGCCACCAGGACGAGCCTCTCGCCCCGACCGCGAAGGGCGCGCGCGAAGGCCGACCCGATGCCGCTGGAGGCGCCCGTGACGAGCGCGCGAAGCTCTTCGCTCATTCGCGGGGGCTCAACCCGCGACCGTGCCGTCGTCTGCGGTCGTCACCCCGACGGGGACCGGGTGAACGATCACCGGCCGCGAAGGCAGGCGGGCGATCAGGGTCTGGGGGTGCCGCCAGTTGTCGGCGACGGCCACCTGCTGGACGCAGTTCACCGTGCAGTACGGGGCGCACGCCTTCCTGGTGTGGTACTCGCGCTTCACGTGCTCGCGGGTGTAGGCCTCGAGGGGGATGCCAGGAACGCCGCGCTGCTGCGAGCAGTAGTGGACGACCCCGAGCTCGTCCACGTACAGGTAGCGGCTCCCCGCGCGGCAGCTCCACTCGTTGGACCGGCCGAGCGCGAGATTGGTCTGGAACTTCACGTTCCAGGAGTGCGGGCCGACGCGGGGCGCCAGCGCGTTGATCTCGTGGAATACGGCCATCTCCCGCTCTCCGAGGGGGCGGAGCTGTCCCTTCTGATCGTGAACGATGCCGAGGGAGGTTGTGAAGCCGAGATCCCGAGCCCGGCGGACGATGGCAATGGCGTCTTCGGGGTTCCGCACTCCGCTGCCCAGAACGGAGTTGATGGTCACCGTGAACTGTCGGAGCTCGGCCAGCCACTTGAGCTTGGGCTCGAGGAGCCGCAGGCTCTTCATCGACACCTCATCCGGCTCCAGGTTGTCGATGCTGATCTGCAGGTGGTCGAGGCCGGCCCGGTTGAGCCGCTCGATCCGCTCGGGCGAGAGGTAGTAGCCGTTCGTGATCAGGGTCGCCACCATCCCGCGCTCGCGTACACGGGCGACGATCGCCTCGAGGTCGGGGTGCATCAGGGGCTCCCCGCCACTGATCGTCACCACACCGGTGCCGAGCTCGGCCAGCCGCTCGACCCGGCGCAGCATCAGGTCCAACGGCACCGGCTCCGAGGCCGAGTCGAACTCATTGCAGTACGCGCAGGACAGGTTGCAGCGGCGCATCGGGATCAGGTGCGCGAGGATGGGGTGGTTCGGGTCCAGGAGGGCCCATAGCCCCACTCTCAAGAGGCGCGCGTAGCGGACCAGGCGCGTCGTCAGCTTCATGGGAACGCCCGGGATGATACCAGATGCCCCGAAGGTTGTGACCGCAATCACGTTTTCTTGACCCATCCGGCCCGAGCGGCTATCGTCGAGGTCGGATATGGCAAACCTGGCGGCGGCGAACGTGATGCACCGCAAGACGCGGACGGCCGTCTCGATCCTTGCCGTGGCCATGGAAGTCGCGATGGTGATGCTTCTCGTCGGCATGGCCAATGGCACCCTCAACGAGATCGCGGACCGGCTCCAGAAGGTGGGAGCGGACGTCCTGTTCCAGCCCCCGGACGCTTCCCTCATCCTGGGCGCCACCAGCGCGGTGATGCCGATGAAGTACGTCGAGCTGATGAAGGAGCAGGTGCCGGGGGTCGAGGAGGTCACCCCCGTCCTCAACTGGCTGGTTTCCAGGATCGGCGAGGAGTCCCGGGCAGTGAACCTCTGGGCGATCGACTACCCGTCCTTCGCAGCGATCTCCGGGGGCTTCGACATGGTCCAGGGCCATCCGCTGGCCGGGCCGGACGACCTGGTGATGGACACGGTGCTCGCCCGAGCCACCGGCATGACGATCGGGGACCACATCCCAATGATGAACCGCGAGTTCAAGCTGGTGGGAGTCAGTCGGGCGGGGGCGGGCGGGCGCCTCTACGCCCGCATCCAGGACGTGCAGGAGGCCATCGGAACCCCCGGCAAGGCGTCATTCTTCCTGATCAAGGGCCGGCGCGGGGTGCAGGCCGAGGACCTGGCGCGCGCCCTCGAAGAGAAGTTCAGGGGCCACACAAGATCACGCCCGTGGCCCAGGTTTCGAAGGCCATGCAGGACAACGCCGTCGGCCTGAAGCAGTTCAAGCAGGCCCTGACCGGGATGGCGGTCGTCATCTCGTTCCTGGTCGTGCTCCTCGCCATGTACACGACCATCATCGAGCGGACTCGGGAGATCGGTATCCTGCGAGCCATCGGGGCCAGCCAGTCCACGGTCGTGCGGCTTGTTGTGGCCGAGAGCTGCCTGATCTGCGTCGCGGGGGTTGTCGTGGGGATGCTGCTGGCGGTGGCCGGACGTTGGTTGCTGCCGCTCGTCTTTCCGACGCTGTCCGTCACGCTCACACGGGAGTGGACCATGATAGCGGCCGCCCTCGGCTTGACCGGCGGCCTCCTCGGATCGCTCTACCCCGCCGTCAAGGCGGCACGCCTGGACCCGATCCACGCCCTCAACTTCGAATAGGCGTCTTTCTCTTTAGTATTGATAGCTTACTCTCGAGAATCTCTAGCTATGTCTGAGATTTTCGAGGATGGCCTCGAGCGCCCGGATGATCTCGTCTTTAGGCACCGATGCCTTTCGGAATTGCAGGGCAAGGCTGAAGCTCTTCTCTCGCGGTTGGAAGCGGAAGACGAAGTTCTTGGGTCGGCCGCGCACCGGCTTCGCTTCCTTCGCGATGCGCCGCGCCTCACTCCGAGTCGGTCCCTCCTTCTGCAGCCGCTCGACGAGAGCGATCATCTTGGCGGAAGCCGATTGCCTAACAACCTGTAGTAACAATGATTTAGAGTGAATGTCGGCCAGCCGACAGATCTGACGAACGTCATCCGGCATGGCAGCCAGCGAGAGCGTCTCGGTGATGGAGCTTCGGCTCTTGCCGAGCTTTTGGGCCATCATCTCGTGGGTGTAGGCGTATTTCTCAGCCAGCATCCCGAGCCCGTCCGCTTCTTCGAACGCGCTCAAGTCCTTCCGCTGGAGGTTCTCGACCAGCGCCAGTTCCATCATCTCGGCATCACTCGTGTCGCGAATGATGCAAGGCACTTCGGCGAGACCCACATCCAGGGCCGCCCGATAGCGACGCTCGCCGGCGATGATCTCGTAATGCCCGCCAACGGCCCGGACCAGGATCGGCTCGAGTATGCCCTTTTCCCTGATGGACGCTTTCAGCTCGAACAGGTCGCCGAGGTCCTGTCGGGGCTGTCGCGGATTTGGCTGAAGATCCTCGATCGGGATCATCCGACCGATCGCCTCCCCGCTCGGCCGGGCAAGCTGATCGACGAAGTGGGTATCGTGGCGCATGCGAATGGTCTGGGGCAGACCGAGACGTCGGGGGCTAGACACGTTCGATGACCTCCTCACAGAGGCGGTAGTACTCGTACGCGCCGCTCGACTGCGGAGCGAACGTGAAGATCGACTCCCGATGGGCCGGACTCTCCTCGAGGCGGATGCTCTTGCTGATCGTCGTTTCAAAGACGCGACCACCGAAGACCTCGCTGACGGCCTTCTGGACGTCACGCGCGAGGGTCGTGCGCTTGTCGTGGAGAGTGATGACGGCGCCAAGGAGCTTCAACTCGGGATTGGGCCGCGCCTTGATGCGCTCCACGGTCTCGAGCAGATCGTCGGTGCCCTCGAGCGCGAAGTAACTGGACTGCACGGGGATCAACAAGTGGGTTGCCGCGACCAGGGCGTTGACGGTGATGAGGCCGAGCGCGGGAGGTGTGTCGATGACGACGAACTCATAGGTGTTCTTGAGCGTGTCGAGCCGGTCCTTGAGCCTGAAGTGTGCATCCAGCTCCCCCACCAGCTGCGCCTCCAGCTTCGCCAAGGCAATCCGAGACGGAGCCACGTCCAGGTTGCTCACCGGGGAGGCCTTGATGACGTCGCCCATCGGGACTGAATCGGACAGGACATCGTACATGGTTCGCTGGAGCAATCGCGCGTCGAGGAAGCGCATCGACGAGTTGGCCTGTGGGTCGAGGTCTACGAGCAGCGTCTTGCGCCCCCGCATGGCCAGGGCGGCGGCCAGATTGATGGCCGTTGTCGTCTTACCGACGCCGCCCTTCTGGTTCGCGATGGCGATGGCGATCACGCGTGCTCCTCGGTGGGTGCGCGGGAGGGACAGCGCGAATCTTAGAGGAGGCCCGACGGATGGTCAAGAACAAAAGCAGTTGGGGTGGGCCGGGCCCCGAAGACTACATCTTGTATTTGCCCAGCTCGTCCTCGGAGAGGCCCTCGAGCCATTTCTGGAGCCGCCCCACATCCATCGACTCTCGGCTCATCTCCACGCTTTGCGCGCTCTGGATGACCGTGTCGTCGACGAAGATCTTCGCGCTCGTCCGGAGCGCGAGGGCGATGGCATCGGACGGCCGCGCGTCCACGGCCAGGTTCCCGCGCGCCGAGTGAAGGTGGATCCGCGCGTAGAACGTGTTCTCCTTCAGCTCGCACACGACCACGCGCTCGACCTGACCCTGCAAGTCGTTGATCACGTTCTTGAGCAGGTCATGGGTCATGGGCCGGGGCGTCTGGACGTGCTCGATCTGGAGCGCGATCGCATTGGCCTCGAAAACGCCCACCCAGATCGGGAGCACGCGCTGTCCTCCCTCGTCGCGGAGGACGATGATCGGCATGTTGGTGATGGGGTCGATCATCAGCCCCTTGATCGTCATCTCGATTTCCATGCCGCCTCCGCCCACGCTGCCGAGAATATAGGAATGCTGGAACTTCCTGTCAATGAATCGCTTGCGGCAGCCGTCCCACGAGCGAGTTGGCGCCAGCCCCGACGATCTCCGCCTCCACGGTGCGACCCAGGAGTTGGCGGTCACCCTCGAGGTGCACGATCCTGAAATGAGGCGTTCTCCCCGCAACTCGGCCCCGGTCGAAGGCAGCGTCGACCAGCACTTCCTCGCGGCTTCCGAGCCGCACCTGGTTGCGCGCGCGCTGGACGCGCTGCTGGTAGTCGTTCAGGACGCCGAGACGGCGGGATTTCTCCGCGTCCGGCACGTCGTCCGCCAGGCGTTGCGCGCCGGTTCCGGGACGGGGCGAGTAGGTGAAGACGAAGAGTCCATCGAATCCCACCTGCTCGACCAGGGACAGCGTCTCCTGAAAGTCCTCGTCCGTCTCCCCCGGATACCCGACGATGATGTCGCTGGTCAACGCAAGGTCGCGCACGCGATCGCGCAGCAGCTCGGCCGTCTCGACGTATTGTCTCGCCCCATACCCTCGCCGCATGGAGCGCAGCACCCGGTCCGAGCCGGACTGCACCGGCAGGTGCAGATGCGGGCAGACCTTGTCGAGATCGCGTAAGGCGTCGGCCAGCCGCACGCTCACGTGCTCGGGATGCGATGTCGTGAAGCGAAGCCGGCGCAGGCCCGGAACCGCGTTCACGAGGCCGAGCAGGTCGGCGAAATCGAGATCCCCGTAGCGATAGGCGTTGACCGTCTGCCCGAGCAGCATCACCTCGGAGTACCCGCGCTCGACCAGCCCCGTCACCTCGCCCACGATCTGCGAGGGCGGCCGATTCACCTCGGGGCCGCGGGTCCTCGGCACGACGCAGAAGCTGCAGACGTGGTTACAACCCTCCATGGCCGTGACGTAGGCGCGGACCGGGCTCGAGTGCGCGATCGCGACGTCGGGCACCGTAAACGCGTCCGCCTTGCGATCGAGGTCGACGAGAGGCGCCTTGCCATCGGCCGCGCGCAGCAGCGCGGGCACACGGTCGAGCGTGTGCGTGCCCACGAGCACGTCCACCTGGGGGGCCCTCTTCAGGATCTGCTCGCCCTCGAGTTGGGCGACGCAGCCCCCCACACCGATCCGCAGGTCGGGCCGCTCGCCCTTGGCCTTCTTGAGCCGGGACAGCGCGTGGTAGAGCTTGCTGGCAGCCTTCTCGCGGACGGCGCAGGTGTTGATGAACACAAAGTCCGCGGCGGCCAGGTCGCTCACGGGCTCGTGGCCTTCCGCCGCAAGCAGGCCGGCAATCTTCTCCGAATCGTTGACGTTCATCTGACAGCCGAACGTCCGAATGAAGAAGCGCGTTTTCTCTTTCGTCATCAATAGATCGCAGTCAGGATCGAAGGCTTTGATTCACCATGGTCCGCGCATGTTCGCGGGCCGTGTCCGTCACCGTCTCCCCGCCGAGCATCCGCGCCACCTCCTCGACCCGGTCCTCGGGAGCAAGGGCCCGCACCTCGGTCACCGTCCTCCCCCGCTCGACGTGCTTGCGGACCGAGAGGTGTCGGTCGGCCTGGGACGCGATCTGCGGCAGGTGGGTCACGCAGAGGACCTGATGGTGTCGCGCGATCGCGCGGAGCTTGCGACCGACCACCTCCGCAACGCGGCCGCCGATGCCCACGTCGACCTCGTCGAAAACCAGGGTGAGGCCGCGGGCGTCCAGGCTCGCCACCGACTTCAGGGCCAGCATGATCCGGGACAGCTCGCCGCCGGATGCGATGCGGGCCAGGGGCCGCAGGTCCTCGCCGGGGTTCGGCGAGAGCAGGAACTCCCCTCGCTCGAGGCCTCGCTCGGTCCAGGTCGAGGGATCCCCGCCGTCGGCCGGGACCACCTCGGGATCGAAGCGCACGGCGAAGCGCGTGCGCTCCATCGCGAGCAGCTTCAACTCGGCCTGGACCTTCTTCTCCAGCTCGTGGGCCGCCGAGCGCCGCCGCCGCGACAGGTCGAGCGCCTGCTCGAGGTAGAGCGCCGCGAGGCCGGTTCTCTGCCCCTCGAGCGCCCGTTCCTGCTCCTCGGGCGTACCCAGGAGAGTCAGCTCTTCCCGACAGCGCGCGCCGAAGGAGAGCACCTCCTCGACGGTGGCCCCGTACTTCTTCTTGAGGCGCTCGATGAGCACGAGGCGCGCCTCGATCTCGTCGAGGCGCCCCGGGCTGACTTGCAGGGTCTCCCGGTAGTCGCGGAGGAAGAGGGCCAGGTCGTCGAGCTGGGCCCGCACGGAGGCCCGGGCTTCGAGGTGCGGTCCGAAAGCCGGGTCGATGCCCGCCAGCTCCTCGACCCGCCGGTAGACCTGGCCGAGGCGGCTCACCACGGGGTCCTCGTCCTCGTAGAGCAGCCCATAGGCCTCGCCGGCGAGTGCGGCCAGGCGGCCCGCGTTCGCCTGCAGCGTCTTGTCGCGGCGGAGCGCCTCTTCCTCGCCGGTCGTGAGGTGCGCCTTCTCGATCTCGGCCGCCTGGAACTCGAGCATCTCGCGCCGGCGCTCCGCCTCACGCCGGTCGTGGCGGAGCCGGTCGAGGGCCGTGTCGACCTCCTTGAGGCGGCGCCAGGTCTCGGCCAGGGCCGTGCGATCGCCCAGACCGGCGTGGTGATCCAGCAGGTCGAGGTGCGTCTCCGGATCGAGCAACCCCTGCGGCTCGTGCTGTCCGTGGATGGCGGCCAGTAGAGGCGCCATCTCGCGCAGCACCGCGAGGGGAACGAGCGCCCCGTTGACGGTCGCGCGGCCCTTTCCGCTCGCCTGGACTTCGCGGCGGACCACGAGCTCGTCGCCGTCGTTCGGCAGGCCGTGGTCTTCGAGGAACCCCCGCACGGCGGCCGCCTCGAAAATCGCTTCGACCGTCGCGCGCTCCTCGCCGGTGCGGATGAGGTCGGCCGACGCCCGGTCCCCGAGGAGCAGGCCGAGCGAATCGATCACGATGGACTTTCCGGCTCCGGTTTCACCGGTGAGGAGCGTCAAGCCCGCTCCCAGCTCCAACTCCATACCGGGGATCAATGCGATGTTATTGATTCTGAGCAACTTAATCATTGAGAATCGAGCCCGGCGAGGATATCACAGGCCTGCGCGGGCTGTAAATGGATGATGAATCGATGAGAGGACGCATCAGGACCGAATATCGGATTCCGCGCCTCGGAGGATTGACAGCCACAAGCTGTTGTGGCATCCTCAATCGACAGCACTATTTAGCGAGGTGTCCTGAGTGGTCTCGTCCCTTCCCCTTCTGGCCCAGACGAGCGGTTTTTCTGGGGGGGTCGGGGGCCTGGTTGCCCGGAGCGGACCGGTCGCCAAGTTCGTCCTGGTCCTTCTGGTCATCTTCTCGCTGATCTCATGGGCAATCATCATCTACAAAGGTCTCGCCCTCCACCGCGCCCACGCGCAGTCCGAGACGTTCCTTCAGGTCTTCCGCAAGAGCAGCAAGTTCTCCGAGGTGAACGCGGTTTGCGCCCAGCTCCGGGGAAGCCCGCTCGTGGGCGTGTTCCAGGCCGGCTACCTCGAAGTCAACCAACAGGTGAAGGGGGCCGGTCAAGCCTCCGTCTCCGTCTCAGTGGCCCCGAGGCCCACGGTGAAGAGCCTCGAATCGCTCTCCCGCTCCCTCGCCCGCGCGGCGACCGTCGAAGTGACCCGGCTCGAGCGCAGGCTCAGCTTCCTCGCCACCACCGCGAGCGTCACCCCCTTCGTGGGGCTGTTCGGCACCGTTTTCGGGATCATGACCGCTTTCGACGACATCGGCCGCATGGGCTCGGCCAACCTGGCGGTGGTCGCTCCCGGCATCTCGGAGGCCCTGATCACCACCGCCACCGGCCTCGTCGCCGCCATCCCGGCCGCGGTCTTCTTCAATTACTACTCGAGCCGGGTGCGCGTGCTCACCGCGATGATGGACGACTTTGCCATGGAATTCCTCAACATCGTGGAGCGTAACTTCACGTAGATGGCGACGCAGGACGGAGGAGGCGGCGGGCAGGGCCGGTCGGGGATCGTCTACCGCGGCCTCCGGTCGCGGGGCGGCCCGCCCATGATGGGTGAGATCAACGTCACGCCCCTCGTGGACGTGGTCCTCGTGCTGCTGCTCGTATTCATGGTCACGGCGCCGATGATGAGCCGGGGGATCGACGTCTCCCTCCCCCAGGCCAACCAGCCGCAGGTCTCCCCCGAGGACCGCCTGACGGTCTCGGTGAACGCGCAGGGAACGATTTTCATCGGCGACAAGCCGGTGAACATCGTCTTACTGGAAGAAGAGGTGCGGGGGCGTCTGGCCGGGCGGACCGACAGCGTCGTCTATCTTCGGGCGGATGAGGCGCTGCGCTACGGCAAGGTGATCGATGTGGTGGACAAGCTGAAGCGAGCCGGGGTGGGACGCATCGGCTTCGTCTACATCCTCCCGGGCGAAGGCAAGCGTTGAACGACCCCATCGAACGGGTGATCGTGGAGCGCGGCCGCCTGGACGCGGGCTTCCCCGGCGGTGTCCTTGTTTCCCTCGTCCTGCACCTGGTGCTCGTGGGGGTGGCGGTGGCGGCGCCGATGCTCTTCCCGTCCAAGCCGCAGATTGCGGTCGTGGACGGCGAGATCGTGCCGCTCCTCCGTGGCAACTCGAATCCGGCGCTGCCGGCCGCGCCAGAACCGAAGACCGAGGCGCCGCCCGCCACCGCGGCCGAGCCGCCGCCGCTCGTGCGGAAGCCGCCCAAGGAGGCCGAGCCCAAGCCACCGAGCAACGCCGTGCCGGAGCTGGATGCCCGGAAGGGACGGAAAAAGCCCGAGCCACCCGCGCCCGCGCGCGCTCGCGAAGCGAGCACGTCCGCGTCCACTCCCGGCCTGGCCATCGGAGCCCCGGGGCTCGGCACGCCCGACGGCACGGACTCCGGCGGCGACTGGTACCTGGCCGGCGTGCAGCAGAAGATCTGGATGCTCTGGAACCAGCAAATCAAGTCCGGCTTCACGCAGCCGGTGGCTGTCACCTTCACCATCCTCGCCGACGGCAGCGTCGCCGAGGTGCAAGTCACTCAATCGAGCGGGGCGTCCCTGCTGGACATGGCCGCGCAGCGCGCGATCTAAAAACGATCCAGGCCGTCTTCAAGCCGACGTCTTGAGTCGGGCCTCGTGGTCCTCGCGCTGGCGCTCTGCCTCGATCGGCCGGGCGCGGCCCAACAGGGCGGGGTGTCGCAGATCATCATCGGCGGCGAGGCGGCCCGCTTCGCGATCCCGGCCTGCGTGCCGAAAAAGCCCGACGAGGCGAGCGCCGAGGCCTGCCGCATCGTCCAGACCGTCCTGCGCAACGACCTGGAGTTCGAGGGGCTCTTCTCGTTCGTGCCGGAGAGCCTCGTCGCCGCCGTCCCCGCCCAGAACCCCGACGCCCCGAATTTCACGGACTGGAAAGGCATCAACGCCAAGTACCTCGTGATCACGCGAGCCGAGGCCGCAGGGGGCGAGCTGAACGTCGAGGTGCGGGTCCACTTCGTCGACACCGGACAAACCATCCTGTCCAAGCGCTACTCGGGCAAGGCGGACAACCCCCGCGTCTTCGCCCACCAGGCCTCGGACGACATCATGACCCTCACCCAGTACCGCGGGGTCGCCCGCACCCGCATCGCGTTCACCTCCGACCGCGACGGGAGCGCCGAACGAACGGGGGTCAAGGAGCTGTACATCGCCGACTACGACGGCTTCAATCCTCGCCGGGTGACGGTGAACGGCTCCCTCAACATCCTTCCCGCCTGGAACCCCGACGGGCGTTCCCTGGCCTACACCTCCTACCGCCAGGACCGCACTCCGATGATCTTCTACGCCCACATCTTCGAGGGGA
>WNFM01249560.1_pt1 | contig 23240 bp, 22 predicted proteins | sample 5400271 | NCBI WGS metagenome assembly WNFM01 (sample SAMN13153352, study PRJNA577476) | soil metagenome | isolation source: 60 cm saprolite on Douglas fir-dominated hillslope | place: USA:California | collected 2013-09-17 | reverse complement strand
CCCTGGCGCTGAATCGCCTCGGCGGCCTCCTCCCTCGTCAGCCCGTCCAGCGTGCCGGTGATGACAACGGTAACCCCGGCCAGCGGCCCGGCGTCGGAAGGCTCGCCGCCAGCGGGCACGACAGGCGGGGCAACCCACCCCTCCTGCTCGAGCTGCACCCCGGCCGCGCGCCACTTCTCCACGATCGCGGCGTGCCAGTCCACGGTGAACCAGTCTCGCGCCGACGCTGCGATCGTCGGGCCGACGTCGTCCACGGCCACGAGCTGCTCGGGCGATGCCGCCCTGATCGCGTCGATCGAGCCGAACGCCAGGGCCAGCGCGCGGGCGGCGGTCGGCCCGACGTGCCGGATCGAGAGCGCGACCAGGATGCGCCACAACGGCCTGCGCCGCGCCTCGTCCAGGTTGTGCAGCAGCTTCGCGGCATTGACGGTCAGCGTGCCCTGCTTGTTGACGAAGAACGGGCAGGTCGCCAGCGCCTGCGCGGTCAGCGAGAACACCTCGCCCTCGTCGGTGACCAGCCCGCAGTCCAGCAGCGCCATGACCGCCTCATAGCCGAGCACCTCGATGTCCAGCGCCCCGCGCCCGGCCAGGTGGAACAGCCGCTCGCGCAGCTGGGCGGGGCAGGATCGGGCATTGGGGCACCGCCAGTCCACGCCCCCCTCCTCGCGAGCCAGCGGCGTATGGCACGCCGGGCACTCGGTCGGGAAGTCGAAGGCCCTCTCGGATCCCGAACGCAGGTCCGCCACCGGCCCGACCACCTCGGGAATCACGTCCCCGGCCTTGCGCAGCACCACCATGTCGCCGATCAGCACGCCCTTGCGGGCCAGCTCGTCCGCGTTATGGAGCGTCGCCCGGTCCACCGTCGAGCCGCTGACCTTGACCGGCTCCATCATCGCGAAGGGCGTCACCCGCCCGGTCCGCCCCACGTTGACCTGGATGTCGAGCAGCCGGGTGGTGACCTCCTCGGGAGGGTACTTGTAGGCGATCGCCCAGCGCGGCGCCCGGCTGGTCGCGCCGAGCGAGCGCTGCACCTCGAGCCGGTCGAGCTTGACCACCACGCCGTCGATCTCGTACGCCGGGTCGTGCCGGTGCTCGGCGTAGTACCCGATGTACTCCCGCACCTCGTCGAGGGTGCCGACCACCCGGTAGACGTCACTGACCGGCAGCCCCCACTCGCGCAGTCGCTCGTACCAGCCCGACTGGGTCGACGGCACGCTGCCTCCCACCGCGTCGTCTTCCGGCGCGGGCATGCCGCTCTCCGCCGGGCCGGCCCCGGGCACCGCGAGCCCGTGCACGATCATGCTGAGCGGCCGGGTGGCGGTCACGCGCGGGTCCTTCTGCCGCAGCGACCCGGCCGCGGTGTTGCGCGGGTTGACGTACAGCGGCTTGCCCGCGTCGGCCTGCCGCTCGTTCAGCTCATGGAACGCGCTCACCGGCAGGTACACCTCGCCGCGCACCTCCAGGACCTCTGGCCAGCCGGTCCCGGCCAGCCGGGCCGGAGCCGCCGAGATCGTCCGGATGTTCGGCGTGACGTCCTCGCCGGTCACCCCGTCACCCCGGGTCGCCGCGCGGACGAGCCGGCCGCCCCGGTACACCAGTGCGACCGCGAGGCCGGGGCCCACGGATTCGGTGCCGGCCAGCCGCTCGGTGCGCGCCGCCCAGGCGTCAAGCTCCTCCGCCGAGAACGCGTTGTCCAGGCTGAGCAGCCGCTCCAGGTGCTCGACCGGGGCGAAGCCGGTCGAGATCACGTTCCCGACCTTCTGGGTCGGCGAGTCCGGGGTGCGCAGGTCCGGGTACCGCTCTTCGAGCTCGCGCAGCTCGTGCATCAGCGCGTCGTACTCGGCATCGGAGATGACGGGCGCGTCCAGCACGTGGTAGCGGTGGTTGTGCTCGGTGATCTCGGCGCTCAGCGCGGCATGCCGGTGCCGCGCGCCCGTATCCGCCTCGCGCACGGTCCCCGGGTCCGCTTCGCTCACCGTGCTCGCTGGGTCCGCTTCGCTCAGTGTGCTTCCCCCGCTAGCCTCCGGGGCGCCCTGCGGCTCACTCATTGGCCCCCTCCTCGATCAGCTCGGGCGCGATCCGAGCCGCCTCCCGGCAGCGCGCCAGCGTCGTGTGCGCGGCCTCCGGCGACAGGCCCGCCAGGCCGCACGCCGGGGTGACCACGACCTGCTCGGCCAGCAGCCGCGGATCCAGGGCGGTCCGGCGCCACAGCGTCACCACCGCCGATGCCGTGTCCCGCGCAGACCGAGCCGCCGCGTCTTCGCCCGTCGGCACGGCACCGACCAGCAGCCCAAGCCCGGCCTCGGCGATCTCCGCGACAGCATCGATGTCGTCGCGCTCCAGCCGAGCCAGGTCAAAGCTCACCGCCCCAGCGTCCGCGTCCTTCATGAGCAGGAACGGAAACCCCGCCGCGCAGCAATGCACCACGGTGAATGCCCCCGTCGCGGCCACGACAGAGCGCAGCGTGTCGGTGGCCAGGATCTCGTCGAGTGCCGGGATCGTGCTCAGCCCGCTGGCCGTGCGGACCCGCCCGGCCAGCACCGCGGGCAGCTCGGGCTCGTCGATCTGCACGACCAGCGTCGCCCCGGGGACGCGTTCGCGGACGCCGAGCACGTGCGCCGCGACGCCTTCCGCCAGCGAGGTTGTCAGGTCGGCCAGGGCTCCGGCGTCGGCCAGCGCGGGGTTCACGCTGCGGCTCAGCTCGATCCGGGCCGCCAGCGTCAGCGGCCCGCAGACCGCAATCTTGAACGGCCCGGCGTACCCGTCCGCCGCCTGCTGGATCGCGTCGAGATCGAACGACAGGAAGTCAGCCGCGCGACGCTGGTCTCGGCCGGGATGCGTGGCGAACTTCCACCCGCGCGGCGTGGTCTCGACCGGCAGGTCGACCAGCAGCGACGCGGTCCGCCCGATGATGTCACCGCCGACCCCGCGGGCAGGCAGCTCCGGCAGATACGGGAACTCAGGCAGCTCCCCCATCACCACGGCGCACGCCTCGGCCGGGTCGGTGCCCGGCATCGACCCGATGCCGGTCGCGCTCCCCGCAGGCCAGGGATAGGACGGCGCGTTACTGCTCACGAACCAGAGCCTAGCGGCGGCCACCGACGTCACACGACAACGAACCTTCCCGCGGATCGGCCGTGGCGACAGGAGCCCGCAGGTCCCAAACGCCAGGTCACGGCTTCGCGGTTGCTCCAAGCGCTGCGGTTGAATGTTCCGCACAGACATTCCGCCGCTCAGCAGCCCACAGGCCAGCAGCCGTGTGCCGTGCCGCACCACGCCCCCGCGGCGGTGCGGCACGGCGGCCCCGACTAGACCACTAGCGCTCCCCTGGCCCGAGTGGGCGCCTCGGTGGGACCGGACGCGCGAACCAGGGCGGCTCTTCTTCGGGCTCCTCGAGCTCGGGTCGTTCTTCGGGGATGAGGTAGAAGTGAGCGCCGAGGACCCAGCGGGCCACCAGCGCACAAGCTGTCGGCGGCCGATGCCCGCCGAGGATCGTCTTGCGCCGCTCTTCCTGACGTACCCCGATGATCACGACGATGGTGGCGAGGAAGATGGCGGCAACCCCTGCTCCGACGAAGATCCCGATAGCTGCCATGGCGGATCCCCCTTTCAACCCGGCCAACGGCTGGCTCTTGGTGTCCGACTTGCTCCTTTCGGCGATTTCCGCGCCGTGTGTGGCTGGCGCCAACGACGGGTACTAGGCTGGTCTAACCGATCCCTGCTAGCCCAAGGGCCAGACTTGGTTGGCCAAGACCTACCAGCCCATCTGTTGGGGCCATCCCAACATTTGGTACAGTTCCATGCTGACAGTACCGAAGATCGAACACAACAGTTAGACCCAACAATCTGGGCTATCGGGTCAATCAGTACAGCTAGTGCAGTCCTAGCTAACCCACCCGGACCAGCCGTAGGGGCTGTTGGGACCGTTTGGGAGAGGATAGGCCGATGCCTGATCCGATGTGGCGACAGATCGCCGAGGACCTGCGCCAGAAGATCGAGTCCGGCGAGCTTGGGGGTGACGACGGGCTGATGCCCTCGGAGCTAGAGCTGCGGGATATCTATAAGGCTTCACGCAACACGGTCCGCGATGCTGTCAAGTGGCTGGTCAGTCGCGGCCTGGTCGTCACCAGGCCAGGTCAGGGCACCTTCATCGTCACGAAGGTCGACCCATTTGTCACGACTTTGTCAACCGACGCCGAGGCTGGTCCGAGCGCTGAGAGCGCCTCCTACCTCTCCGAGGTAGCCGCCGAGTCCCGGACCCCCAAAGTCTCAATCCCGCGGGTCGAGATCCAGCAGGCCACGGCACTGGTTGCCGCCGAGCTGCGACTGGAACAGGGCGCAACCGTCGTCAGCCGGCATCAGCAGCGGTTCATCGACGGCACCCCATGGTCGCTGCAGACCTCGTTCTACGAGTACCGCCTGGTAGACCAGGGGGCCGTGGCGCTCGTCCGAGCGGAAGACATACCAAAAGGAGCGGTGTCTTACATCCAGGACCACTTCGGCGTCAAGCAGGTTGGGTGGCGCGACAGATTCGTGGTTCGGGCTCCGGATCGGGAAGAGGCGGCCTTCTTCAGGCTGCCTGATGATGGGAGCACCGCCGTCGTCGAGCTCATCCGTACTAGCTATGACGAATCAGGCGAGCCGTTGCGAGTCACTATCACGACCTATCCGGCGGACAGGAACCAGTTCGTTCTGACGGTCGGAAAGGTGCCAGCATGAGGGCTAGGTACAGCTTCGCCTCGGCCACTCCGCCACTTCGATCTTCCTGGCCGCTCGCGCTCAGCCATATGACCTGGAGGAACGCAGCCGCTAGGCCGAACTCCTGGCAGGTCCTGCGACACGGCAGATTCCTGGGCTATTTCGTCGGCAGCCTGGTCTCGAATCTGGGGACCTGGCTGCAGAACACGGCGCAAATGCTGCTTGCCTACCAGATCACTCACTCGGTCTTTGCTGTAGGGCTCATTACATGTGCCCAGTTCTCCGGCTTTCTGATATTCGGCCCCTGGGCCGGCACCCTGGCGGACCGGATCGGCAGGAAGAAAGTCTTGATAACCGCTCAGCTGTTCTCAGCTCTGGTCGCTGCGGCGCTAGCATTTCTTATACTGACGGATGCCCTGAAAGAGTGGGAACTGATAGTTGGAGCGCTCGGGACCGGAGTGGCATTTACCTTCGCACTTCCTGTCCAGACTGCGATGGTATCGACGCTGGTCCCCGAGGAAGACACGAAGGCCGCCCTCGCGATGAACTCCGTATCCTACAACGGCGGGAGGACGTTTGCCCCGATCCTGTGCCTTGTGGTGCTCGCCAGCGTCGGCACCGGCTGGGCATTCGCGTTCAATGCGATCTCCTTCCTGATATTTGCCCTGGTGATTCTGTGCCTCGATTCGCCGGAGAAACAGCAGGTCAGGCCCGCCCGCGCGTGGACCGGCCTGAGGTTTGCCATACGGCGGCCCCGGATCATGCTGCTGCTCGCCATGGTTGCCGCCGTTACGATTGCCGACGATCCTGTGCTGGTCCTCGGGCCCTCGCTCGCGCACCAGATCCTAGGGGTCTCCAGCGTGTGGCCCGCCTACTTCTTGTCCGCCCTCGGCCTCGGTACAGTGGTGGGCGCCCTCTTGCCGACCCGTCCGCCGACCGCCCGTCGCGCTGCGATCCCCCTGGCCGTACTAGCGATCTCCGTCGTGGTCTTCGCCCTAGGCATCAGCGCATGGCTTAGCTTCCTCGCGGCCGTCGTCGCGGGCGTGGCCGGGCTACTCACGGGAGCCTCGGCTCAGGCCCTGCTGCTGGAGCAGGCCGGACCTCATCATGCCACTCAGGTAATGGCGCTGTGGGCGGTGGCCTGGGCTGGAACCAAGCCTATCGCCTCGGTCACTGACGGATGGCTCGCCACCTGCGTGGGCGTCCACTGGTCCGCTGTGATTCTTGCCCTGCCTGCATTCGGTGTGGCGTTTCTTGAGGGTTGCCCTGGAAAGTGGCAAGAGTGGTATAAGACTATCCTCAAGAACTTCATACATCGATACAATCAGGCACGCGGTCACGCTGATTACTCACTGACGCCCGCTGGCCGACTCCACGCTGAGGATCAGCTTTCTTTCAGCGTAATACGAACCGACCGGTTGAGCGTCGCCGGTCCGGCCAGCAGTGTCCCGGATCGGCTCCGGTCGGGTGTGAACTGAGGGAAATCACTGCCTACTCCCCTGGTCGAGATCTGCGCGCGCGACGCACCGAGAGCGACCAGCTCGTCGCGGACGCGGTCGGCTCGTAGCTCGGACAGCTTGATCTGACCGCCAATCGGGCCCACGTCAGCCGTCGTACCGGTCAACCACGCCCGTCGGTGGGGATCTGCGGCCAGCCACCTGGCGATGGGGGCGACAGCCCGCAACGCGGCGGCCGGATCCACCAGGACGGTGCTATCCGGCTCGAATCTAACGGGAGATGTCCCCGTAAACACGATCGGGGTTCGAGTGGTCGGCCTGACAGATTGATCTGATGGCACCGGGACTAGCTTGACGGGCTGACCCGTCCGAACCGACGCCCCCTGCGTGGGCTGAGGGTCAACCCGGACCATGGCGCCGGCGGACCTCGCGACCATGGCCCAGATCTGGGTCAAGTTGCTCCGCCATTTCGCCGACAATGGCGGCTGCGGAAGAGCGACGTAGCCGATGCCGACCAAGACCACTGTCAGTCCGTGCAGGTCAGGAGCGTTGCCGGTGGCCTTCAACTGGGACGCAACCTCGGCTGGGGTTGCAGCCAGTATGCCCGGAACAGTGAAGTCAAGGGCACCACGGTCGTCCAGGCCCGAGTCAAGCAGCGCCAACTCGGCATGCGGGGCGCCGGCGCTGCGCGCGGCATCCGCCGCGATCGACAACGCTACCAGATCGTCAACGCCAGGCGAGGTTGCACGGGCAGCAGTCACCGCAGCTTGAATGCGTCGCACATCGTCTTCCACCCATGGTGAATCCTGCTGGGCGAGTGTGCCGCTACTCACTTTGATCAACTGCGGGGCAATCAGCCACGGCTGGCCAGAGGCCACCACGATCCGGATCGGCCGTCCAGCTCGGATGGTGGCAGCCACCTGACACGTAAGGCGCTGGTCCAGCGACGGTGCTGGCGCGTTCTGATGCGCGCCGATGACCAGCACCAGGCCCTCGGGCCGCCCGCAGCCTGAGGCGAGCGGAGTGCGGATACCCGCCAGATCCGACAGCGCAGAGCAGCCAGTAACGAGCACCGCGCCAGCAAGCACGGCCAGCATGGTGCGATTCATTTCGCATCGCCGTCTTCGGCGAGCGCACGCTTCAGCGCAGCGCCGCGCCGTCGCGCTTCATCGAGAGAAAAACCCTCAGCCCTCAGCAGAAACTCCTGGAAGTGCTGCTGCAACTTCTCTCCTGCGGCTTCTAGCTTCGCCCGGACTCTGCTGAGGCGGCTCGAAGCTGACACGAAGCGCCAGCGCTTCCAGACGACCCGCCGCGCGCTGACGAAGAGGCTGAGGGTGCGGGTCTCGACTACTACTTCCTCGATCCCGAGGAGCGCGAGTGCGCTGATAAGGGCTGCTAAAGCGGCTCCCCCGACCGCTGCCAGCAGACTCGCTCCCTGAACGCGAAGGCTCTCGTACCTCAATACCGTCAGGACTGCCACGAAGATGGTCTCGATGAACCTTGGCGCGCCCAGCACGGCGATATTGCTCAGGCGACGATTAGCGAAGATGCATGCCATTCCAGTGCCAGCCAGGGCCGCCAGCATGGCGAGCGCGATGGCGAGTGCCCGACTCGTGACCAGGATCTCCATCGCCACGTAGGCCGTCAGGCTCTCCGCCAGGATCCCGCCGAGGATGAGCAACCGCAACGGCCATGGGCGGTCGCCTCCGCGGTGATGCCTCTTCTGCTCGTCGTCGGTGCGTTCTGCGCGCTGGACGCCAGCCTGCAGTCCTTCTGCCCGTGCCCTCGCGCCCGCTGCCCGGTCCCTAAGTTCGGTGATCTGCCGAACCAGTGGCTTGCCCGGACCGGAGAAATACCGGCCCTCTGGGCTGCCATGAGCGGCGGTGACCGTTACATCCAGAGCATCGTGCTGCGCTCGCGACGCGGCGGCTGGCATGTCGGCTCTCAAACTCGGTGGTCGTCCCAGCCTGTGCTCATGCTCGGCGCTCATCCTGACTTCCTCCTGGCTACCTCGCGCGCGGCCACTGCCTGCCGGGCCGTGACCAGCCCAGTAGCAGCGTCTGTTACTTTAGATCAGTACATACTGATCTTTTGATACCAACCTTTAACTCTGGACAGATCGATTGTCAACCGGGTATAGTCCGATTAGTTGGTATTGTTGGTACATTTAGGAGCTGACCGTGGTTGCGCTCTATCAGAAGATCGCGGATGACCTTCGTGGCAGGATCCTCGACCGCGGCAGGATCCTCGACCGCGAGCTCGGTCCCGGAGCCAAGCTTCCGACCGAACAAGAACTCATGGCGCTCTACGGGGTGTCCCGGAACACTGTTCGCATGGCGGTGGCAACCCTCGCCAACCAGGGCCTGATCAAGACGCAGCCGGGACGGGGAGGTGGAGCATTCGTCCAGGACCGGCTCATGCTCACGTACTACGCCTCGCGCGAGAACAGCCCCGGAAGCGAGCACACTGTCGAGTTTGAACAGTTCATCCGCGCGCAGGGCGCCGAGCCCAAGGAGGAATTCAGCCTCTCGATGCTGGAGGCAACCGCAGCCATCGCCGAGCGTTTGCTTGTTCCGGAAGGCTCGGTCGTCATCCTGCGACGCCTTCAACGATCAGCTAATAACGAGCCCGTGTCCATTCAGGACTCCTACTATCCCGAGGACCTTGCCAAAGGCACGAGGATCATGGAGCCCCGGGTCGTGGCCGAAGGCATCGGCCAGGAGCTTGCCCGTCTAGGACACATACAGGTCGGCTACCGTGACGAGCTTATTGCAGAAATGCCGTCCCTCGACGAGGTCACTGCCCTTAACCTCAGCCCGGGCGTGCCCGTACTCAGGCACTGGCGCACCGCCTACGCAGTCGATCGGCCAATTCGGGTTACGCGCACAATATTCGCCGCCGATCGCAATCGGCTCGTATACGAAGGTGCCGACACGAGTGCGAGCAACGGGGTGGTGCCCGATGGTCGTGACAATGACACATGAGACCCACGCTATGTGGGCTTTGGCTACACGCACATCTCGCACTCTGTGATTGACCTGTCACGTCGGGCTGACCAATATGATCTAGGTTAACTGCCCGGGTGAGGCGCAGACGCCACCGTAGGTTCGCTGAATGGACAGTTGCGATCTTGCCGACGATCGGCGATGGTGTTTAAAAGACACAGCGGGCTTGTACAGCCGTACTGATGGCCTGGTGCGGGCATGGCTGGGCGAGGGCTCGCGCGTTCAGGGAGGGAGGTCTGGATGGCCAAGCGTCACTGTCGTCCGTCGTCACAGTACCGCTATGAGCACTATGACCCGGATGGTGCGCTTAGGTAAACGCACCCGTCGACTGCCGATCCTCGTGGGAGGGTCGGCCAGGCTCTGTCTCGCTACCGGCGCTGCATCCGCCGATCCGTAGCGCAGCGTCACTAGCGTGCCGGGAGTTCAGGCCTGCTCCTGGACGCCCGTGTGGTGGAGACGACCGTACTCATCCTGGCTTCCGGCCTGGCCCCTTCAGGGCGTCCTGACGGCCCGGTCGGCGCGGGTGATGGTGGCGCTGCCGAGTACGACGTCGCCGTCGTAGAGGACCGCCGCCTGGCCGCGGGCGACGCCGCGGGCGGGCTGGCTCAGCCTGATGCGCAGATCATCCCCGTCCGGCCAGGCCCTCGCCAGGTACGGCTCGCCGTGCGCCCGCAGCTGGACCAGGCAGTCGATCGGAGCCGCTGGCGGCGTGCACCCGCTCCACACGGCGCGCTGCGCGTCGATGTCGACCACGCCCAGGGCCTCAGCCGGGCCGACGGTCACCGTTCCGGAAACTGGCTCGATGTCCAGGACGTAGCGAGGCCTGCCGTCCGGCGCTGGCGTGCCGATACGCAGGCCCTTGCGCTGGCCGATCGTGAAGCCGTAGCTGCCGTTGTGGCGGCCGACGACCGTGCCCTCGGGGTCGACGATGGCGCCGGGGGCGGCGCCGAGCCGAGCCTCGAGGAACTTCCTGGTGTCGCCGTCGGCGATGAAGCAGACGTCGTGGCTGTCCGGCTTGGTGGCCACGGCCAGGCCGCGTTCCGCCGCCTCCTTGCGCACCTGGTCCTTGGTCGAGTCGCCGAGCGGGAACATGGCCCGGGACAGCTGCTCGCTGGTCAGGACGGCCAGCACGTAGGACTGGTCCTTGGCCGGGTCGACGCTGCGAGCCAGGCGCGGCCCGGGTGTCTGTAGCACCCGTGAGCCGAGCTCTCCCGCCATCTCAGGCCCGCCCGCGCCCCCCAGCTCCCCGGCTACGCCACGCTCCCCCGCGACCCCCGGCACGAGGCGGGCGTGGTGGCCGGTGCAGACTGCGTCGAAGCCGAGCGCGACCGCCCGGTCGAGGACGGCGGCGAACTTGATCTTCTCGTTGCAGCGCAGGCAGGGGTTCGGCGTGTTGCCGCGGGCGTACTCGTCCACGAAGTCCTGCACGACGTCGCGGTGAAACCGCTCGGCCAGGTCCCAGATATAGAACGGGATGCCGATCACGTCCGCGGCGCGCCTCGCGTCCCGGGCGTCCTCCAGCGTGCAGCAGCCCCGCGCGCCGCTGCGGCCCGGGCGGCGGCCACCGCGGAGTCGACGCCGCCGGACATCGCGGCGAGCACGCGCAGTCTAGTCATCGGGTTCGAGGGTATGCGGCCGACGTTGGTGCCCGGCGGCGGTCCCGGGCAAGATGATCACCATGAGACAGCCAGCTGGCCCGGCCGGGAGTACAAAGACCCTGAGCGACGACGACTTCTCGGCGCCCGTCGACGACCGCTACTTCGAGGACTACAAGCCGGGAGCCGTCTACGAGTACGGGTACCTCACCGTGACAGAGGCGGAGATCCTCGACTTCGCCCGGGCCTTCGACCCCCAGCCGATCCACCTCGATCCCGAGTTCGCCGCGCACGGCCCGTTTCACGGCCTGATCGCCAGCGGCTGGCATACCGCCGGGCTCATGATGCGCCTGTTCGCCGACCACTACCTATCCCGGGTCGCCAGCCTCGCCTCCCCCGGGATCGACGAGCTCCGCTGGCCAGCGCCGCTGCGGCCCGGCGACTCAGTGCGGTTGCGGGTCACGATCGTCGAGGCGCGCCGGTCGCGTTCCAAGCCCGATCGCGGCCTCGTGCGCACCCAGGCAGAGCTGATCAACCAGAACGACGAGACCGTCCTGCAGCTCACCGCCATGAACCTCCTCCGCGCCCGCGATGCGGGCTAGGGCGTGGCTTTTCACACGTACCCGCGGGTAGGTGTGCTGGTTTGCCCCGTTCTGTGGGAACGGAACACGTGAAAAGCCGCCGCCAGGGTGCGGGGCCTGCTGGGAGATGGGTCCGGCTGGGCTCAGCGGTTGGCGCGGCGGGCACGCTCGACGGCCTCGCCGATGACCGCGCCTAGGGCGTCCACGTCGGACTGGGAGCTCGAGTGACCGAGCGAGAACCGCAGCGACCCCCGGGCCCGGGCCTCGTCGGCGCCGAGCGCGAGCAGCACGTGGCTGGGCTGCGCTATGCCGGCCGTGCAGGCGGACCCGGTCGAGCAGGCTATGCCCCTGGCGTCGAGCAGCATCAGCAGCGCGTCGCCCTCGCAGCCGGGGAACGAGAAGTGGGCGTTGCCCGGCAGCCGGTCCGGGCCGGGCGGCGGGCCGTTCAGCACCGCGTCGGGCACGGCGGCCAGAACCTGCGCGATCAGGTCGTCCCGCAGCGCGGTCAGCCGCTTGTCCTCGTCGCCCCGGCCCGCGGCGGCGAGCTGCGCGGCGACCGCGAAGGCCCGGATCGCCGGGGCGTCCAGGGTGCCGGAACGCACGTCGCGCTCCTGCCCGCCGCCGTGCAGCACGGGCACCAGGTCGACGCCCCGGGCCAGCAGCAGCGCGCCCGTCCCGACCGGGCCGCCGATCTTGTGCGCGGTGATGGTGAGCGCGGCCGCGCCGCTCTTGGCGAGGTCGACCGGCAGCTGGCCGGCCGCCTGGACCGCGTCGCTGTGGAACGGGATCCGGTACTCGCGGGCCACGGCGGCGAGCTCGGCGACGGGCTGCACCGTCCCGACCTCGTTGTTGGCCCACATAACGCTGACCAGGGCGACGGCATCGGCATCGCGCTCGATCACCTCGCGCAGCGCCTCTGGGTGGATCATGCCGGCGCTGTCCAGCGGCAGCCAGCCGACCTCGGCTCCCTCGTGCTGCTCCAGCCATCCCGCGCAGTCGAGCACGGCGTGATGCTCGATCGCCGGAGTGAGCACGCGCAGCCGCCCGCGGTCCGCCGCGCGGCGCGCCCAGAACAGGCCCTTGACCGCCAGATTGTCCGCCTCGGTCCCGCCGCTGGTGAAGACCACCTCGCTGGGGCGCGCGCCGTAGGTCTCCGCGATCTGCTCCCGTGACTCCTCGACGACCCGGCGTGCCCGGCGGCCGGCGTTGTGCAGGGACGAGGGGTTGCCGAGCTGCGCGAGCTCCTCGGTCATGGCGGCCAGGGACTCGGGCAGCATCGGCGTCGTCGCCGCGTGATCCATGTACACCGGCGAGGCCGGTGCCGGCGGCCGGCGGGCACCGGCGTCGAGGTATCCCATGATGGCCCAGCCTAGCCGCGGGATGGACCCCTGGTCGCGGCTAGGCGGCGGCTGCTCAGGCCTCAGCCCGCTTCTCGATCTCCTCGGTCAGCTGGGGAACAACCTGGAACAGATCCCCTACGACGCCGAAGTCGGCGAGCTCGAAGATCGGGGCCTCGGGGTCCTTGTTGATCACCATGATGGTCTTGGAGGTCTGCATGCCGGCCCGGTGCTGGATCGCCCCGGAGATGCCCACCGCCAGGTACAGCTGAGGAGACACGGTCTTCCCGGTCTGGCCGACCTGGAACTGGTGCGGGTACCAGCCTGCGTCGGTGGCGGCCCGGGACGCGCCGACGGCGGCGCCCAGCGAGTCGGCGAGCTTCTCGATCAGCGCGAAGTTCTCCGCGCCGCCCACCCCGCGCCCGCCGGAGACGACGATCGAAGCCTCGGTGAGCTCCGGCCGCTCGCCGCGCTCCTGCACCACGCGCTCGAGGACCCGGGCGCTCTTCGCGATGTCGCTGAACTCAATGGTCACGTTCTCGAGCTGTGCGGCTCCCGGCGCAGGCGCGGGCTCCGGCGCGACCGCGTTCGGGCGCACCGCCACGATGGGCGTTCCGGTGCGGACCCGGGACTGGACGATGATCGCGCCGCCGAAGATCGACTGCTCGGCGATGAGGCCCTCGTCCAGGCCGACAGCGTCAGTGATCACGCCGGAGCCGGTCTTGACCGCCAGCCGCCCGGCGACCTCCCGGCCCTCGGCGGTACTGGCCACCAGGACCGCGGCGGGTGCCTTCTGCGCCACCAGCGAGGCCAGCAGCTCGGCCTTGGGGGCGACCACGTACTCGTCGAGCTCGGAGTCGGCCGCGACGTAGACGGTCGCCGCGCCGAACTCGGCCAGCCGATCCCGGCCGCCGTCGGCGCCAGGGCCGGTCCAGACGACCGAGGGCTCCCCGAACCGGCGGGCCAGGGTCAGCAGCTCGCTGGTGACTTTCTTGACCGTCTCGCCGGAATGCTCGGCAAGCACCAGGATCTCAGCCATGTACGGCGGCCCTCCAGACTCGGGTGAACTCGGGCTCAGATGAACTTCTGCGCGGCCAGGAACTCGGCGGCCTTGACGCCGCCGTCGCCTTCGTCCTTGACGACCGTCCCCGCCTGCCGCGGCGGGCGGGCGGCGAAGCTGACCACCTCGGTGGCCGCCGAGGCCAGGCCGACCTGGCCCGGGTCGATCCCGGCGTCGGCCAGGCTGAGCGTCTCGACCGGCTTCTTCTTCGCCGCCATGATCCCCTTGAACGAGGGGTAGCGCGGCTCGTTGATCTTCTCCACCACGCTGATCACCACGGGCAGGCTCGCTTGCACCCGGTCGTAGCCGTAGTCGGCCTGCCGGTTGATCGAGACGTCCGTCCCGTCGATCTCCACCTTGCTGGCGAATGAGAGCTGCGGCACGCCGAGCCGCTCGGCGAGCATCGCGGCCAGCACGCCCATCCGGGCGTCGGTGGACTCCGAGCCCAGGATCACCACGTCGAACCCGATCCGGCCGAGCACGGCGGCGATCGCCGCCGAGGTGCCCAGCGCGTCCGACCCGGCCAGCGCGTCGTCGACCAGGTGCACGGCCTTGTCGGCGCCCATCGACAGCGCCTTGCGGATCGACTCGCTCGCCTTCTGCGGGCCCATGGACAGGATCGTCACCTCGCCCCCGTGTGCCTCGGCCAGGCGCAGCCCCTCCTCGATCGCGTACTCGTCCAGCTCGTTGATGACCGCGTCGGCGGCGTCGCGGTCCAGGGTCGAGTCGGCGGGCCGGAGCGCGCGCTCCGAGTACGTGTCGGGAACCTGCTTCATGCAGACGACGATGTTCATAACCGGCGGCCGACCTCCCTCTGCAAAAATGCGGCCCGGCGGGGGTTGCGCGGCGCCAATGTCGGGTGACGCCGAGCTTAAGCCTGCCAAATCGCCCCCGCGCCCTCACCCCCGGGTGCCGGGCAACGGCCCTCCGCCCTATGTTACTGCCGGGTAGCGACCACGCCAAAAGCGCGACCGCATCCGGGCACGCCGCCGGGCGTCACCGGCCTCCGCCGGGCGTCAGCCGTGCTGCTCCGCGAAGGCGACCACCTTGGCCAGCAGCATCGCCCGCGTCATCGGGCCCACCCCGCCGGGGACCGGCGCCAGCCACCCGGCCACCTCGGCCACGGACGGATCCACGTCGCCGACCAGCCCGGTGTCCGTGCGGGTGATGCCGACGTCGACGACCACGGCGCCGGGCTTGACCATGTCGGCGGTCAGCAGCCCGGGGCGCCCGGCCGCGACGATGACGATGTCGGCGGTCCTGGTATGCGCGGCCAGGTCCTTGGTGCCGGTGTGGCACTGCGTCACGGTGGCGTTCTCGCTTCGCCGGCTCAGCAGCAGGCCCAGGGTGCGCCCGACCGTTATGCCGCGGCCGATCACGGTGACGTCGGCCCCGGCCAGCGGCACCTCGAAGCGCCGCAGCAGCTCCAGGATGCCCTCCGGTGTCCCGGGCAGCGGCGCCGGCTCGCCGAGCACCAGCTTCCCGAGGTTGAGCGGGTGCAGGCCGTCCGCGTCCTTGGCCGGATCCATCCGCTGCAGCACGCGCTGCGCGTCGAGCCCCGCGGGCAGCGGCAGCTGGACGATGTAGCCGGTGCACGCGGGATCGGCGTTCAGCTCGTCGACGACCTCCTCGACCTCGGCCTGCGTGGCGGTGGCGGGCAGCTCGCGGCGGATGCTGGCGATGCCGACCTGGACGGAATCCCGGTGCTTGCCGTTGACATAGGACCGGCTGCCGGGGTCGTCTCCCACCAGCACCGTGCCCAGGCCCGGCGTGATGCCGCGCCGGGCCAGTTCGGCCACCCGCCTGGTGAGATCCTCCCTGATCGCGGCTGCGGTCGCCTTGCCGTCGAGAATGCGTGCGGTCATCGCTGCCCCAGTTCGTGAGTCCAGTGCGTCGAGTCGAGTCCCGTCGAGTCCTGTCGAACCGCACCGATTCTTTCAGGCCCGGGCCGCCCCGCGTGGCCGCGGGCCGCCCGTGCGGTTGATATATAAATAAAAACTAATTAATGTCCTGAGCATGGCCGAGCGGCCGGGGCGCCCCAGCAAGAACCGGACCACGGGCCAGAACGCCAACGGCGCCGAGCCATCAGATCGGTTCGCCGCCCTGGCCGATCGGACCCGGCGGCACCTGCTCGAGCGGCTGGCGGTGCGGGACCTGGCGGTGTCGGAGCTGATGGCCGGCCTGGACATCAGCCAGGCCGCGGTGTCGCAGCACCTGCGGGTGCTGCGCGAGGCCGGGCTGGTCACGGCGCGGAAGGAGGGGCGGCACCGGTACTACCAGCTGCGTCCGGCCGCCTTGACCGAGCTGCGGGACTGGCTGGACGAGCTGGAGCGGTTCTGGCAGGCGCGCCTGGCCGCACTCGGCGACTACCTCAGGGAGGCACCCAGTTGAAGGCCGACATCGACGTCACGGTCAGCTACCCGCATCCGCCCGATCGGGTCTGGGAAGCGCTGACGTCCAGCCAGGCGCTGGCCGCCTGGCTGATGCCAAACGACTTCAAGCCGGTCGTCGGACATCGCTTCACCTTCCGCACCAAGCCCGCCCGCGGTTTCGACGGCATCGTGCGGTGCGAGGTGCTCGAGCTTGACCCGCCGCGTCGGATGGTGTGGTCGTAGGCGGGCGGCAACATCGACACCACCGTGACCTTCACGCTCGAGGAGACCGCCGACGCGGGAACGAGACTGCGCATGCGCCAGGTCGGGTTCCACGGCCTCGGCGCGCAGCTGACCCGCAGGATCCTGGCCAGCGGCTACCCGAGGATCCTCCGCCAGCGCCTGCCCGCGTACCTCGATCAAGCCGCTGGCCCCGGTCAGGCCGCTGGCCCCGGTCAGGCCGCCGGCCAGAACGCATCATCCATTCCCGTCCAGTGCGCCGAAGGATGGCGCTCCTACCTGGGCATGTTCCGCCGCTGGCGGTAAGGCCCATCATGATGAGGAGAAGCACCATGGCCCTTACCAACCTCGAGGTCGTCTCAGTCCCGGTCAGCGATCAGGACCGGGCCAAGACCTTCTACGCCGAGAAGCTGGGGTTCTCGGTCGACATCGACAGCTCGTTCGGCGACGGCGGCATGCGCTGGGTGATGCTGCGCCCGCCGGGCAGCGGGACCGCGATCACGCTGGTGACCTGGTTCGAGACCATGCCCGCCGGCTCGCTCAAGGGCTCGGTGCTGGGCTGCGACGACCTAGAGAAGACCCTGGCGCAGCTGACCGCCCGCGGGGTCAGCTTCGACGAGAGCGAGGTCGAGCAGGCGCCCTGGGGCCGCTGGAAGACCTTCGACGACCCGGACGGCAACGGCTGGGTCCTGCAGCAGAGCAACCCCGACTTCCGCGGCTGACAGGGAGGAACGCCGCTGTCCGAGCTGGAGGGGCGCGGCGCCCCCGGAGCGAGCGGGAGACACCGTTATGTGATCGTGTGCGTCGCGCCGTAGCGCGCCCGTCAGTGGTAGAAGTGGCGGACACCGGTGAGGTAGAGGGTGACGCCGGCGGCCTGGGCCGCGGCGATCACCTCCGGATCGCGGATCGACCCGCCCGGCTCGGCCACCGCGCGCACGCCTGCGTCGGCGAGCACCTGCAGGCCGTCCGGGAACGGGAAGTACGCGTCGCTGGCCGCGACCGACCCGCGTGCGCGGTCTCCGGCGCGTGAGACGGCCAGGCGGGCCGAGTCGACCCGGTTCACCTGGCCCATCCCGATGCCGACCGAGGCCTCCCCCGAGGCCAGCAGGATCGCGTTGGACTTGACCGCGCGGCAGGCACGCCAGGCGAACCGGAGGTCACGCACCGTGGCGGCGTCGGTGGCGGGACCGGCCACGAGCTTCCAGTTTTCCGGCTCGTCGCCCGGCTCGGATATCCGGTCGGCGGCCTGCATCAGCATGCCTCCGCTGACCGGGCGCCACTCCGTGGCCGGGCCGCGGTCGGGGGCCGGGCAGCGCAAGACCCGCAGGTTTTTCCTCTGGGTCAAGATCTCCAGCGCGTCCGGCTCGAACCCGGGCGCGACGAGGACGTCGGTCAGGATCTCGGCGATCTGCGCCGCGAGCGCGGGGGTCACCACCCCGTTGGCCGCGATGACGCCGCCGTACGCGGACACCGGATCGCAGGCGTGCGCCTTGCGGTGCGCGCTGGCCAGGTCGGTGTCGACGGCGATACCGCACGGGTTGGAGTGCTTCATGATCGCGACGCAGGGCTCAGTGAAGTCATAGGCGGCCCGCCGCGCGTTGTCGGCGTCGACGTAGTTGTTGTACGACATCGCCTTGCCGTGCAGCTGCTCGGCGTCCGCGATCCCGGCGGCTCCGCCCGCCCCGGCGCGCAGGTACAGGGCCGCCCCCTGGTGCGGGTTCTCCCCGTACCGGAGCACCTCTTTCCGGGTCCAGAACGCGCCGACTACGTCCGGCCAGCCGGTGTCGCGGGCCGTCTCGTCCGGCGCGTAGGCCGAGGCAAACCAGGACGCGATGGCGGAGTCATAGGCGGCCGTGCGCGCGAAGGCCGTCGCCGCGAGCCGACGGCGCTGCTCCAGCGTGAAGCCGCCGTCCGCGACGGCCGTGGCCACATCGGCATACATCGACGGGTCGGTGATCACGGCGACCCGGCCGTGGTTCTTCGCTGCCGCGCGGACCATGGCCGGTCCCCCGATGTCGATCTGCTCGACGCTTTCCTCCGGCGCCGCGCCGCTGGCCACGGTCCGCTCGAACGGGTACAGGTTGCATACGAGCAGCTCGAACGGCGCAATCCCGAGCTCATCAAGCTGGGCCCGGTGCCCCGGCTGCCCGGGATCGGCCAGCAGCCCGGCGTGCACCCTCGGGTGCAGCGTCTTGACCCGGCCGTCCAGGGCCTCGGGAAAGCCCGTGACGTCCTCGACCCTGGTCACCGGGAGCCCCACGGCCGCGATCCGGGCTGCCGTGCTGCCGGTGGAGACGATCTCCACCCCCGCCTGATGCAGGGCCCGGGCCAGGTCGTCCAGGCCGGTCTTGTCGTAGACGCTGATCAGCGCCCTAGAGATGGCTACCTTGGTCATGATCCGATCCTCACCTTCCGGCCCTGGACGGACCATCCATCACGGACCAGGCGACCCACCGTGTCCACCAGCAGCAAGCGCTCGGCGACCTTGATCCGCTCATGCAGCGCGGCCTCGTCGTCGTCCTCCTGAACGGGCACGGCGGCCTGCGCGATGATCGGGCCGCTGTCGGTCCCGGCATCGATGAAGAAGACGGTGCACCCCGAAACCTTCGCGCCGTAGTCCAGCGCGTCCCTGACGCCGTGCATCCCGGGAAACGACGGTAGCAAGGCCGGATGGGTGTTGATGACCCGCCCGCCGAACCTGGCCAGGAAGTCCGCCCCGACGAGCTTCATGAAGCCCGCCATGACGACCAGGTCGGGCTCGAAGCCGGCGCAGGCCGCGGCGAGCGCCCGGTCCCAGTCATCGCGTGCGGGATAGTCCTGCACCCGCAGCGTGAACGTCGTGACCCCCGCCGCCCCGGCCCGGGCCAGCGCCGCGACGCCGTCCCGGTCCGCCCCGACCGCGACCACGCGCGCCCCGTACGCGTCGCTGGCGCACGCGTCCAGCAGCGCCTGCAGGTTAGTTCCCGCGCCAGAGACCAGCACCACCAGCCGCTTCGCATCCCGCTGCTTCGCATTCGGCCGTTTGCGCATGGACTATTGTCCCGCGCCGAGCCTCACCCGCCCAACCGCATCAATGTGCCGTTGATGCGGCTCTAACAGCACCGATGTGCCGTTGATGCGGTTTGACCGTGCCTCAGGTGACGGCCTCGAGCGCGGCGCGGACGGCGGGCGGTCTACGACGAAGCCGTGCCAAGCGCCCGTGCGCCAGCCCGCTCGGCACGGCGACCACGATGGACGGTTGCCGGAGGTGATGAAATAGGGGGGCTGTGTTAAGCAAGCCGACATGATCGCCAGAGAGGACCGGGCCCTGCCTGCAGACCAGAGTCCGCGGCCGCCGCAGAGCTTCCCCGAGCAGCCGTCGGAGAAGCCGCCCCAGCTCCCCCGGCTGCACTTCCCTGAGCAGCCCGACGGTCGGGGTCTGGCCCCGGCGCCCGGGGCCTTCCCGCCACCGGCGCCTGGCCCGTGGGGTGGGCCGGTCCCGCCGTCGGAGTACGAGCCGGGGGCGGGGCCCGCCGCGCCAACAGGGTCAAGGCCCGCCTCGCCAACAGGGTCTGCGCCCGGCGCGCCGCCGGGAGACGGGCCGGGCGCTCCGCCATGGAACGGGCCCGGCGCGCCAGTTGAGCCGCCTAAACCGGCACCCCGCTGGGGGAACGGGTCCCGGCCCGGGAGACCAGGCGGGCCGGCTCGCGCCCGGCCGCCCCGGCCGACCCGGCCGCCTGAGCCCGCCGTACGCCAGCGCGCACACGCCGCCCTCTTCCTCGCCGTGCTGAGCGTGCTCGCGTTCCTCGGCATCTTCAGCAGCTTCAACCTTCACCGCGGCGTCTACCTGGTGATCTTCGCCCTGGTCGTGGGGGGTGCGGCATGCTGGCTCGCGGTGACGGCGATGCGGCGGGCGCGGCGCTCGGCCAGCATGCGTCCGCGAGGCGCCGTGCTCGCCGTGGTGTTCGGTGCCACTGGCGCCTTTCTCAGCGCGTTCCTGCTGATCGCCCTGGCCTTGTTCTGGGGGCCGCTGACCACCTACTCGCGGTGCCTCGGCGCCGCGAATACGCTGACCGCGCGGCAGGCTTGCCAGAACCAGTTCAGTCACTCGCTGAACGGGGAAATCAAGCTGGGCGCCGAACGCTAGCGATTCAGCCGCCGGGAGTCACAGGGCGATGAAGGTGCGTTAAGGGAGCGATGAGGGTCCGTGAGACACCGGGGCCCGCGTATCGGGGGGATCCGGATCGGCCGTTCCCGCCCAGGGGTCAACGTAGATCGTGTGCCCGTCGCCCTTAGCTTCATGATCCGGGCCGTGGGCAGGAAGGTGCACGGCGGCGGAGGCCGGGAGCACCTCATCCTCGGCTGGGGGTTCCTCCGCGGCCGGCCGGGCGGCGGCACGCAACCGCCACCAGTTCGCGGCTCCGGCGGTCACCGCGGCCGCCACGCCCACCTCAAGCGCCGCCACCACGCCGACCTGCCATCCCGACGGGCCGACCGCCGCCAGGCGGCCATTCCCCAGCGGGCCGCCCGCGAACGCGGCGATCACCCCGAGCAGGCATCCGGTTAGCGTCCCGCAGGCGAACCCCCAGAGCGGCGCGGTCTCCAGCGCGAGAATCGGCGCGGCGCGCATCATCAGCAGCCCGCCGAAAGCTCCGGCCAGGTAGGGCACGGCCAGCACGGCCACCGACAGCGCGGGCGGAACCGCCGAGTGCACCCCCTGCGGCAGGGCCGCGAGCATGGGGAAGGCCGGGAGCTGGCCCAGTGCCGAGCCGGCCGGCGCGATCACCGTGCCGCTCCCGAACGCGAACCCCGGGCCGAGCGTGAACGAGATGGCCCAGGCGATGGCGTTGGGCACGTAGGCGAGCTGGGCGAGCAGCAGCAGGACGGCTCCTACCGCTCCGGGAGCCAGGATCCCGCTGACCTCCCTGAACTCCCCCAGGCGCACGGCGAGGGATACCCCCGCGAGCAGGCCGCCCGCCGCCGTGAGCACGGCCAGCGCTCCGGCTGTGCCGACCGTCAGCGAGCGGAGCCGGTCCGGGAGCAGGCCGGCCAGCTTCCCCCACGGGGCGATCCCGCGGGCGCCGCCGAGGCCGCCTGCCGTCAGCGCCAGCAGGAACGAGCACACCACTGCCTCCGGCAGCGACGGCGCCGCCCGCGCCGAGCTGCTGGCCAGCGCGAGCGCCGCAGCCACCATCGCGTACGGAACGGCCAGGGCCAGCGCGGCATAGCCCACGTCGTGGAGCCGGCCGACGCCCCCCGCCCGAACCACCCAGCGGCCTGCCCGCCAGAGCAGCGCGCCGGGCAGCAGGACCAGTCCGAGCGGGAGCATGCCGATGCGGCCGACGCCGGGCAGGGTGAAACCTACATGGTGGCCGATGAGCCACAGCAGTGCGGCGGTACGCAGCACGCCGGTCAGGCCGAGCCCGGCGTGCGGCGCCGCGATCCAGCCGGCCAGCACCAGCATGGTCAGCACGACGAGACCGATCCCGGCGGCGGCGCACGCGGCGATCGCCCCGGTCACGGCCAGCGGGCGGTCGGCAGCGGACCGCACCGGGCCGACGTCACCGCCCGCCCCGGGCGGCCGCCGGCCAGCGGCGGACCTAGGCATCACGAGAGCAAGCCTGGCAATTGCCGTACCGCTGAGGGTGGAGGCGCGCCGTGGGGACGGGTGGGCGTTAGGTGAGCACGCCGGGCCGCGCGGCCAGGGCCGGCGCGCGGCGGGCCCCGGCTGGCGCGGCCAGTCGGGTTCCGGTCAGCGGGCGCCGGCTGGCGCGGCGGGCGCCGGCTGGCCGCCGGCGGTCTCGCTCGGGGTTCGGCCGACCCGGACCCCCACCTTCTCCAGCGCCTCCTTCTTGGCCTGCGCCGTGCCCGCCGATCCGGAGATGATCGCCCCGGCATGACCCATCGTCTTGCCCTCAGGCGCGGTGAAGCCCGCCACGTAGGCCACCACAGGCTTGGTGACGTTGCGCTCGATGAAGGCGGCGGCGCGCTCCTCGGCGTCGCCGCCGATCTCCCCGATCATCACGATCGCGTCAGTCTCCGGGTCATCCTCGAACGCCCGCAGGCAGTCAATGTGCGTCGTCCCGATGATCGGGTCGCCGCCGATCCCTACTGCGCTGGAGAAGCCGATGTCGCTCAGCTCGTACATCATCTGGTAGGTCAGCGTGCCCGACTTCGACACCAGGCCGATCCGGCCCTCCGAGGTGATGTCGGCGGGGATGATCCCCGCGTTGGACTTGCCGGGAGAGGCTATGCCCGGGCAGTTCGGGCCGACGATGCGGGTGGCGTTCCCCTGCCCGCTCGCATACGCCCAGAACTCCGCGGTGTCGTGTACCGGAATTCCCTCGGTGATGACGATGACGAGCGGCATCTTCGCGTCCACCGCCTCGATCACCGCGTCCTTGGTGCCAGCAGGCGGCACGAACACCACCGAGACGTCGGCGGCGGTGGCCGCCATCGCGTCGGTGACCGTGCCGAACACCGGAAGCTCGGTCCCGCCGAGCTCGATCGTCTGGCCCGCCTTGCGCGGGTTGGTCCCGCCCACGACCCGGGTGCCCGCCGCGAGCATCCGCGCGCCGTGCCTGCGGCCCTCGGAGCCGGTGATGCCCTGCACGATGATCCGGCTCTGGCCGGTCAGGAAGATCGCCATCCAGTAATACGCGGCGCGACAGCAGCCTTCAGGCTGGCGCGAAGCCGCGTCCCTCCTTCCGGTGTGCCTGCCCGGGAATGACGGTACCGGACTGCAGCCCCGGCCTGTAAGTCGGCATATACGCTGCTCTGCGACGAAGAGCAGTCACCTCATGCTCCCGTCGCGGCCAGCTCGGCGGCGCGCCGCGCCGCGTCGTCCATGGTCGCGACCTGCTCGACCACGGGAATCTCGGCCGCGTCGAGTATCCGCCGCCCCTCGGCCGCCTTG
>WNFM01108194.1_pt1 | contig 23252 bp, 22 predicted proteins | sample 5400271 | NCBI WGS metagenome assembly WNFM01 (sample SAMN13153352, study PRJNA577476) | soil metagenome | isolation source: 60 cm saprolite on Douglas fir-dominated hillslope | place: USA:California | collected 2013-09-17 | reverse complement strand
CTCCATCTCCTGCTGCACACCGGCGGCACGCGCCACCCGGCACCCCGGCGCGTGCCCGGCCAGGTAGTCCAGCAGCGCTGTCTTGCCCACCCCGGGCTCACCGCGCACCACGAGCACCCGGCTAGCACCCGCGCGTACCGCCTCGATCAGCCGGTCAAGCGCGCCGCATTCGCTGCCCCGGCCCCTCAGCACCGGTGCGCGTCCTCGCAACGGCAGGTAGACGGCCATCTACGCCGCGCCCCCTCAGCCCGAATGCCCCCGAAGACAATCCCCTGATGGCAAGGCTAGGCCGGCACGGCAACCTCCGCGAGGTCGGGCACTGTCTGCCCGAGGCGCAGGACCGGTGGACCGAGATGCGGGAGATCATGGCGGCCAGCCGCGGCACGCAATTCCTCACCATCGACAGCCGCAGCGAAGGCATTGTCCTTGTGTACACCGGGCGGGTGGCCGAAGCCAGGACGGCCGGCACGGCCCAAATCCAGGAATCGACCGCGCTCGGCCAGGACGGGCGCGCCGACATGGGCCGGTCCATCGTCGCGAGAGCCGACCTGTACGCCGGAAACTACGATGCGGCCGTCACTGCCGGGACAACTGTCGCCCAGCACGATCTGGCTTTCACCGCCGACGCGATCTTGCCCGAGCTCATCGAGGCAGCCTGCCGCAGCGATCGCCACGGCCAGGCAAGGTCAGCTTTTCACATCCTGTCCGAGCGGACGCAAGCCGCCCACACGCCCTGGGCACTGGGAGTCCGGGCCCGCTGCGCGGCCCTGCTCGCCGACGGCGACCGCGCCGAGGAGGCCTACCTTGAGGCGATCGGCCACCTGGAACACAGCCGTGCCGCGGTCGACCTCGCCCGCGACAGGAAGCCCGCGTCGCCGGCCTGGCCGCCAAGGGCGTAACAAACAACCAGATCGTCGCGCAGCTGTTCATCAGCCCGCGCACCGTCGACTATCACCTCGGCAAGGTCTTCAGGACGCTCGGCGTCAGCTCACGCGGCCAGCTGGCCCGGCGCCTGCCCGCCAGCCCCGAGGCAGCCGGACGCTGACCCAGCCGCTAGGCGCCGCGCGCGAGCCTGCGTTCCCGCAACAGGCGCTGCCGCTTCAGGACCGCGCGTGGAGAACCGGACAATCTGTTCACGCCACCCGCGCTTCTGTGACCTGGCAGCCAACGACCCGAGCTGGCCGCCGTCGGCCACTCGCCGACGGCGTCTTGCATGCATACTGCCTCGGATGTCTTCGTGATCCTGAAAGCCGGGCGGCCGGCCCGCGTAGGCCGTCACGAAAGAGTGTTGCCGTTGATTATCGATCTATGCCCAGATAAATAGGCCATTAACAGCACTATGAACTCCGGGCCGACGCTCGGTAAGCCCATCCGCTCATGCATGATGCCGCTGATGGTTCGGCACGCGGGCTGAGGCGTCCGGGTCACTCAGCGCTTATACAGCTCGCGCCGGCCTGCGTCGGTCAGCCACCAGTTGCCAGCACTATCCCGGTCCGCGAGGCCCTTGGTGCGGAGCCGGCCGGCCACGATGGTCCGTCCTGGCTTAGCAGCGTCGGCGATATTGCGCAGCTCCTGCTTCTCGCGATCGGTCAGGCCATGCTCGCCACCAAGCACGTCCGCCTCGGCTGCCGCCATGCTCTCGGTGGCAGCAGGCTCGTGGTGAGCAGCACGAGGAGTACCGCTGCGGCCGGAGGGCTCACGGGTGGCGTCCCCGCCGGACGCAGGCTCAGGCCCGGCGGTGCCTGGCGACCGGAACGGGACCGAGGCTACCCGCATCGTGGCCTCGTACTCGTCCGCCACATGCTGGGGAATCCGGCCTCGGGCCGAGGCCAGGAGCCCTCTCTCCACGGCCCAGGAGCGGATCCGCCGGGACTGCTCCCGGTCCATCTGGGTACGCGGCCGGGGCTGGTGCTGCTGCTGCCGTGCGCGCGACGGAGCCGACTGTATCCTGCGGGCCACGCTGATGTAGCGGCCGGCCATGGAGCGCAGCTCGCTGGCCTGCCGGGCCGATAGCTCGATCTCGTAAGCACTGCCGTCCACACCGAAGCTAACCGTCTCGCTCGCCTCCCACTGGTAGATGTCGTCGATCAGCATCGGGGTTACGCTCGGCGCCATTGCTTTCCCTTCCGTGCTGCCTTCAGGGAGCCCCGGCACTTGAGGCAACGACACGGGTGCGACTCAGCAGCCGCCCAGCCGATGGGGTTGCCCTTCTCCTAGCCGTACTCCTGTGACGTGCGCTGGTGAAGCACAGTCGGCAAGGACCTCGCCTCGCGTCCCGGCATCGCGGCACAGGCTTGCTGCCGCGATGCATCAGTATACGAACATGAGTTCGAGTTGTCGAGAGCGCCGAGGTCTGGCCAGCGACAGCCGTATTGCCACCAGAACGGCGTGCAGTTCCGTCAAACTGTCCACTGGTTGCGCCGACGACCGCCGCCCCGGCGTCTGCGGCCTGCGCGGCGCTGCTGCCGCAGCTCTTCGCGGTCGTCTCGGCGGCCCGGTCTGCGCACGGCCGTGCCCAGCAGGCGCGCAAGGACCGGCTCGGCGCGCAGTTCTGCCAGCGCCACTGACCGCCTGGCAGGCCTGGTTTCGGCCGCCGTGGCTCTCGCACCCCGGCAGCCGGAGGGCCACGCCAGCCCCAGTGGCCGAAACCGCCGGCTGCGTTCGGTCCTGGCCGACGACGTCGACTTCGCCGGGCCGCTCGGCCAGGTGACCGGGGGGGACGAGTGCCTGAAGGCCCTCGAGGGGCTGTCCCGGATCCTGACCGGCATAGCGACCCAGAAGGTCTTCGAAGCGGGCCCCGACATGCTGACCTGGTATGAGATGAGCACAAGCATCGCGCCGCCGGTTCCGGTGGCGAACTGGATGCGCGTCGAGAACGGCGAGATCACCCGGATCCGGGTGACGTTCGACCCCCGCGGGATCACGGCCGGAGCATGACCGCGCCCGTGAGGGTCGCCGCGGTGCCGGGCCCATGGCTCGCGGTCGGCGATGGCCTGAAGGTCGCTCATCGGCTTCCTCCCGCTTGCTGGATGGCGTGTTCTTGTCAGGAGTACGACGACACAACCCCCCGGAATGTGAGGCGAGGCGCTAACTTCACAGTTCGGTGCGATGTCTCGTCGAACTGCTGCTGAGTGTTCAGCGCAGCAGGTCCGCGATCGCGGCGATGCCGGACTCGACCGCTCGCTCGCTGACATTCCCGAAGCCGAGCACGAGCTGCGGCGGGGCGGGCGCGACGGTCGCCCACTGCGGTCCCATCCCGTAGAGTCCGACCGAGCGCTGGCGGGCGGCCGTGACGACGGCCTGCTCGTCGGCCGAGTCCGGCAGGTGCGCCACGGCGTGGAAGCCGGCGGCCAGCCCGGTCAGCCTGACCCCGGGCGCGTGCCGGGCCAGGGAATCGATCAGAACGCCGCGGCGCCGGGCGTACGTTGCACGCATGTGGCGCAGGTGCCGGTCATACCGGCCGGACTCGATCAGCGCGGCCACCGCCAGCTGGTCCAGGCCGGACGAGCCGCGGTCACTGACCCGTTTCTCCGCCGCCACGGCGTCGACCAGCGGCGGCGGCACCAGCACCCAGCCGAGCCGCACGGCAGGTGCCAGCGACTTGCTCACCGTGCCGATGGCGAAGACGCGGTCGGGCGCGAGCCCCTGCAGCACGCCGACCGGCTCCCGGTCATAGCGGAACTCGGAATCGTAGTCGTCCTCGATGACGAACCCGTCGTTGCGGGCCGCCCAGTCCACCAGCGCGTGCCGCCGCTTCGCCGCGAGCACGACGCCGGTAGGCGACTGGTGCGCCGGCGTCACCACGACGACCCGGGCGTCGCTCGCCTCGAGCGCGGCGACGTCCAGGCCGAGCTCGTCGACGGGCACGTGCACCACGTCGAGGCCCGCCGCCCGGGCGGCCTGCGCGCTGTCGCTGGCCGCCGGGTCCCCGTGGCCGGGGTCTTCCAGCGCGGCGCGCCGGACGCCCAGCTCGCTGAGCGCCCGGAGCACCAGGTTGAGTCCCTGGGCGAATCCGGTGCAGACGACGATGCGGTCTTGGTCGGCGGCGGCGGCGCGCACGCGCCGCAGGTAGGCAGCGACTACCTGCCGCAGCACGGCGCTGCCGCGCGGGTCACCGTAGTCGAGATCCGGCGCGGCAATGCTGCGGCAGGCCTCCCGGGTCGCCCACACCCAGTCGCCGCGCGGGAAGCTCGCCAGGTCCGGCACCCCGGACCGGAAATCGGCGATCAGCCGCGCCGGCGGGACCAGCCCTGGCGATGACCCGGCAGGAGCCGGGCGAGCACCGGCCGCAACCCGGGTCGCCGAGCCGACCTGGCTGGTCAGGTAGCCCTCGGCCAGCAGCTGGTTGTAGCACTCCTGCACCAGGCCACGGGAGACGCCCAGCTCGCGGGCCAGCTCTCGCGATGAGGGCAGCCGCTCGCCGCCCTGCAGCCTGCCGCTCCTGATCGCGCCGCGGAGCCCGGCCTCGAGCTGCGATCGGAGCGGCTGACCGCGCCCGCGATCGAGCTGGAGCGGCAGCTCCGGCCCCAAACCGGACCGCTGAATAGCCATGAGATTGGACCTTATCAGTACTCCACTTGGCGCCTACGGTCGTGTGCATGACCACCATGACCCAGACCGAGCACCCAGCGCGTACCGAGCGCACCGCGCGCAGCGGGCCGTCCGACCGCCCAGGGCTTGGCACCCGCCTCATCAGCGGCCGCCTGGTGCTGCTGCTGATGTCCTCCTTCGGCGCGCTCACCAGTTTCTACCTCCTGCTGTCGGTGACGCCGATGTACGCCGTGTCGGCGGGCGCCGGGAGTGCCGAGGCGGGCGTGGTGACCGGGTCGCTCATGCTGGCCACCGTGCTGGCCGAGCTCGCCTCGCCCAGGCTCATGCGGCGTTACGGCTACCGCGCCCTGTTCGCCGTCGGGGCCCTGCTGCTCGGCGGGCCGGCCCTGGCGCTGCTCGCCCCCCGCAGCGTGGACATGATCGTCGCGGTCAGCCTCGCCCGCGGCCTCGGCTTCGGCCTTAACACCGTCGTCACCGGGGCCCTGCTGGCCGCAGCGCTGCCGCCGGAACGGCGCGGCGAGGGGATCGGCCTGGCCGGAGTCGTGGCCTGCGTGCCCGCGATCGTGGCGCTGCCGTCGGGGATCTGGCTGGCCGAGAAAGCCGGTTACGGGGTAGTCATAGCGATCACGGCCGCGACTGCGCTAGCCCCGCTGGGCGCGGTCCGCTGGCTGGCCCGCCCGGGTGACCGCCGGGCGCAAGCGGACCCGGGCCCGGTGCAGCCGGCCGGCCTGCTGACCAGCCTGCGATCCGGCGGCCAGCTCCGGCCGTCCCTGGTCTTCGCGGCGACCACCGTGCCGGCCGGCGTGCTCGCCGCGTTCCTGCCGCTCGCTGCCGGCGTGTCCGGCAGCGGCGCCGCGCTCGGGTTGTTCGCGCAGGCCGTGGCCTCGACGGTGGGCCGCTGGTGGGCCGGGCGCCACGGCGACCGGCACGGCCACTCTGGCCTGCTGGTGCCCGGGCTGCTGACCGCCGCCGCCGGGATGACCATCCTGATCTGGGTGGCGGCCCCGACCGCCCTGATCGCGGGCATGTGCCTGTTCGGGATCGGCTTCGGGATCACCCAGAACGTCACCTTCGCGCTGTTGATCGACCGTGCGCCCGTCTCCGGCTACGGCACGGCCAGCGCCCTGTGGAACCTGGCTTACGACGCCGGGTACGGAGCCGGTCCCGCCGTGTTCGGCGTGTTCGTGGCCTACACCGGCTATCCGGCAGCCTTCGCCCTCACCGGCATGCTGATGCTCGCCGCGCTGGTACCCGCCGCCCGCGACCGCGTAGCCAAAAGCCACAATCCCGCTGACCCGCCACCGACGCCGCGGACAAGGGCAACAGCGCCGACAACAGCTGCGCGGCGGCAGCCATGACCCCGATCACACCCCTGCATGACGCTAACCCGGTCCGGGAAGGATGGCGCGGTTCGGGGTATATGTTGGTTAGCCGCCGCGGCGTGGCGGGCGGGCGAGCCGGGATTGGGGATCACTATGCCGACTGGGATAGGGCGCGTGGAGCTGCTAACGCTGACCGGGCACGGGGCTCAGCTGGTCGAGGTGCTGCCCGTGGACGAATACGACTGGGCCCACCTGCCTGGCGCGGTCAATCTTCCGCTCAAGGAACTGGACGCCAGGACCGGGCAGCTGGACCGGTCCCGGCCAGTGATCGTGTACTGCCACGACTCGCTTTGAGACATGAGCCCGCGGGCCGCGTGGCGGCTCGAAGAGGCCGGGCTCGGCCCGGTGTATGAATATGCCGCGGGCAAGACCGACTGGCTGGCTGCTGACCTGCCGTTCGAGGGCACGGCCCAGCTGGCGGGAATGTTCACCCGCCGCGGCGTGGCCACGACCGGGGAGCGCACCCCGGCGAGTGAGGCGTTGCGCCTGCTGGACACCCAGGGGTTCGGTCCGGTCCTGGTCCTCAACCCGGCGGGGGTGGTCATGGGTGCCGCCTACCGGGACCACCTGGAGTCCGCCCCGGCAGAGGCTGAGGTGGGGACGGTAATGCGGTTCGGCGTGTCGACGGTGCGGCCCAGCGAGGATGCCGCGGCGCTGACCCACCGGATGGGCCATGCCGGGGTAACCCGGGTGGTGGTGACCCGGTCCGACGGCACGCTGGTGGGCCTGTTCTTCGCCGCCGACACGAACTCATAGCACCTGGGCTACCGCCAGGCAGCCGTCCTCAGCCACCTCAGCGACGGTTGACTCCCCTGACAGACAGGCTAGGGATGGTCGACCTCGAGACGGCGATTTACTGCGGCGGCAATTGCGCGGAGATCGCCGTCGTCAGAGCTGACCACCAAGTCGCGTCGGCGGATGGCGCCCTCGACCACGCACACGTCGACGATGTCAGTCCTTCCTGCGCGGGCGGCCAGCGAGCCCACGGAGCGGGCCTGTTCATCGTCGAGCGCCTCGACGTCACATCCGGCCAGGAGCCGCGCCAGGAGCGCCTGACAGCTGGCTCCGCGCCAAGACTGGGCGAGCACCGGGGCGGGAACGGTCGGGACCTCGCGGCGCACAAGCAGGGCGCGATGCCGGGCCCAGATGCGGCGCTCTCCCCGGTCGGCGGCGATCAGCGCGCCGGCATCGTAGGTGACGCCCATCACGCACTCCGCCGCCGGGCGCTAGCGCCGGTGCGCTTGGCGCGCTCGGCGGCGTCGGCTGCCCACTCGTCGGCCTCGGCGAGCTCATCGGGGCTGAATGCACCGTTCTCATCCTCGAATTGGCTGACTGCGGCAAGGCCAGCGCGAACGGTGAATTCCCTGCGGGCCGTTGCCGCCAGCCATGCACTGTAGCTGACGCCTTCGAGCTCGGCCGCAGCGGCGATCTCGGCATCGAGGTCTGGGGGGATGGAAATCGAGCGCTTCCTCCGAACGGCCACGGCCTTATGGTAGCACAGCAGTAGGACACTACTCGGGCCAGCGTTGCATCACGGTTTGCGCGCGACTCCGCAGAACTCGTCCACCTCTAGGGGCTGCCCGCCCAGCGGGGTGAGGTCGGGCCGCCAGCGTGAGCACGACACCACCCCGGGCTCCAGCAGGTCCAGCCCGTCGAAGAAGCGGGCGATCTGCTGCGGAGTGCGCAAGGTCATCGACGGCGTGCCGACCTTGTTCCAGTGCTGCACCGCCTCCTCCATGGCCGCGCCGTGGACGGCGCTCGTCGAGTGGTTGATAGCAACAAAGCTGCCCGGCGCCAGCGCCGCCACCAGCCGTCTGACGATCGCGTACGCTTCGCCGATGTCGGGGATGTGGTGCAGGATGCCCAGCAGCATGAGTGCGACAGGCTGAGCGAAGTCGAGGGTCCGCGCCGCCTCGACAAGGATGTTGTCCGGGTCGCGCAGGTCGCCGTCGATGTAGTCGCACACGCCTTGGGGCGTGCTGGTCAGCAGCGCCCGGGCGTGCGCCAGCACGAGGGGGTCGTTGTCGGCGTACACGATCCGGGATTCCGCCGCCACCCGCTGGGCCACCTCGTGGGTGTTGTCCGCCGTCGGCAGCCCGGTGCCGAAGCCCCGCCTCGCCCGCCAGGTACCGGATCGCCCGCCCCAAGAAGGCCCGGTCCGCGCGTGCCTGGGGCACGATGCTCGGCAACATCAACGCAACCTTGTCGCCTGCCTCCCGGTCAGCTGCGTAGTTGTCCTTACCGCCCAGCCAGTAATTCCAGATCCGGGCCGAATGCGACACCGTCGTGTCGAACACCGGGCTCGGCTGGGCGGCCGCAGCCTCGTCGTCGGCCATACGACATCATCTCCAGTCGTGCCCAAAGGGCTTGCCGCAGCCAGGGCCCCTAAGGGAAGCCCGGTCCGCCCAAACCAGCCGAGGCGAACCCGCGTGACTTCGCCGGGCCAACAGCAGCGCGATCTCCACATCCCGGCCGGGACCGGCGAAAGCCCACGGCCTGGGCCGGCCGAGAAGATGACATGCCGAAAGGTTACGGCTGGCTCGCCCCGGCCACAACAATGGCGGTTCACAGGCCCGCGGCTACGCCGACCCCGGGATCAACCGCCCCTGCGGCCTATGGCCCGAGAAGCGCTTTTCTCACTGATCAGGGGATCTCTCTTGACAAATCCGGCGATGAGTGCTAATTAAGCGTTTTGGGAAACTGATGCCTGGTTAGGGACCATTCGACTGCTGACCCGAGGGTCGGCTGTGGTATCGGCCCCGGTGGAGGAGGCTCTCCGATGCGTAGCCGCGTGGTCTTCGTTGCCGTGGCGTCCTGTGCGGCGCTCGCCCTCACCGCGGGGATGACGGGACAGCTGGCAGCACCGGCCCGGGCGCAGTCGCTGCAGTTCCGCGGGCCCGCGGCCGCTCGAGAGGTCACCTCGGATGTGACCCCGTTCACCGTGACGCCACCGACCGTTAGTGGCCCGATTCCATCTACCTCGACGGATTTTCCGTTCATCGCTGACGGGTTCGGCCCGGAGCCGGCTGCTCCGGCCGGCTACGAGGAGCGCGAGTACTTCATCTCCGGAAAGGGCAATCTGTACCAGTACACTCCGACAGGCATCGAGGTCGTCACGCCCTGCCCGACGAGCACCGAGCCTTTGGGCTGCACCAATATTCCGTATACGACCCGGATGCTCGTAAAGCTCCCGCGGAACCCGCGGAAGTTCAGTGGCACTGTCGTGATCGAGCCGCTCAATCCGTCCGCTGGCTACGACATCGCGGCCGTCTGGGACCGCTCGTGGCCGTACTTCGTGCGCAACGGCGACATCTTCGTGGGCTGGACCTCTCGGTACGGGACGCTTGCGACGCTCAAGCAGTGGAATGCGGCCCGCTACGCACCCCTCACGTGGGGCGTGAACAGTGCGGTCGATGACGGCATAACGTTCGACATCGCGGCGCAGGTAGGAGCACTGTTCAAGGCCAACGGGCCCGGAAGCCCGACTCACGGCATCAAGGTCAAGCGAGTATTCGAAGCGGGTTTCTCCCAAGACGGAGGCTTCACGTTCACTCAGGCGGACGTGTTCAACGCCCTCGAGCGGATGCCGGGCGGAGGACCGGTATATGACGGCTACGTTCCGGGAGGGACAACCGGGCCGAGCAACATCGACTTCGGCCTGACACCCGCCGGGTCCCTGCCCGCTGGAGATCCCCGGCACCAGATGCAGCCTCGCGACGTGCCGGTCATCCAGATCAACACCGAAACCGAAGAGGCCCTGGCCGGCTTTTTCCCCGGGGGACTCGCCTACCGGCGACCTGATAGCGACGCCCCGGGCGATCGCTACCGCCTGTGGGAGGTCCCAGGCGCGAGCCATGTGTCAAACGACCTGAACAGCTCTGTGATCACGCTCCAGCGCAGCCTTGCCGAGCTTCAGGGGATACAAGTCTCGGCGCTGGCGCCCGTCGGCTGCACGCACAGCCAGTTCGTCAACGGGCCCACGGTTGGCGTGCCAGGGGTGGTCGACCCCAACCCCTATCCGTTCAGCAACGTGGTCAACGCGGCATTCGCCGACCTCACGAAATGGGTGGACCGCGGCGTGTCCCCACCTCACGCGGACCGAATCGAGGTGTCGAGCACAGGGTCGATCGTCCGTGACAGCCTCGGCAACGCCCTCGGCGGGCTCAGAACGCCGTTTGTCGACGTCCCGACCGCCACCTACACACCCACAGACACCGTCGCACACACCACCGTGTTCTCGGGTTTCTGCATCCTGTACGGCTACAAAACGCCGTTCAGCCACGCCACGCTCAAGTCGCTTTACAGAAACCATGGCCAGTACGTAGCCCGCGTCGTCGAGGAGAGCAACCTTCTGGTCCGGGAAGGCTTCTGGCTGAGGCCAGATGCCCAGAAAGTGATCAAGCAGGCTACGCGGGCTGACGTCCCGTAGATACCGGAAGGCGAGTCTCGATTAAGCGCTGGTGCCGATCGCGTTCAGCCGATCCGGCCGGCTGAGGGTGAGGACGGCCAGGGCATCGGGGCGCGGCGTCGCGCTGACCCTGGCGAAGGAGGGCGCCCGGCTCACCTGGCCGGTGCCTCCAGTAGCTGCCCGCGGGCCGTCAGGTGCGGACGAAGTCGAGCGCGGCCTGGATGAAGCGAAAGTCCTTCGGCGTCCTGAAATGGTCGGCATGCGGCAGTGATACGAGCCGGGCGTCGGGCAGTGCGGCGATCAGCTTGTCGGCGGGCCCGGCGAAATCGCGCTCTCCCAGGACGACAAGTACCGGGACGCGCACCGCCCCTACCTCGGCCCCGGTCAGCGGCGCCTGCGGGCGCCGCAGGCACGCGGCCAGCGCGGCTCGGTCGTTACCCGGCGCCATCGCGAAGTGGGCCAGCGCCGCGGCCGACGGGCCGGCCTCCTCCGCGGCCTGCCCGGTCTCGACGGCACGGGCCACGGGCTCGGCGTCGGAGCTGGCGAAGACGTTGTCGCCGACTCCGGCCAGCACGATCCGCCGGAAGCGGGCGGGGGAGCCGGAGGCGACGCGGAGCAGCAGCTGAGCGCCCAGGCTGAAGCCGATCGCGTCGACCTGCCCGGCCGCGGGCAGCGCCGCGACGATCGACTCCTCGAGCGCGGCGTAGGCGGCGGGCTCGCTCGGCTTGGCGGCCTGCCCGTGGCCGAGCAGGTCGACGCCGATCACCGGGCGGCCCTCCTCGTGCAGCAGGTCGACCCAGCCCGGCTCACGCCAGTTCCGCTCGAAGGAGGAAGCGAAACCGTGCACCAGCACCACGGGTATGTCGGCCATTGATCATCCCGGTCCGTCGACTAGTCCAGTCCTTCCACGAATGCTTTCAGCTGCCGCAGATTGCGGCATTCCACCATCTTGTCGCAGTGCTTGCGGTATTCCGAGATGATGGAGTCGCCGCTATCCCAGGAGTACACGGGCTCGGGATTGAGCCAGTACAAGTGGCGAGCGCGCTGGCGGATGGACTTGAGCACCCATGATCGCGACGAGTGATAATTGTTCCGCCCGTCGCCGAGGATGATCACGCTGGTCCGCTTCCTGACCTGCGCGCCCCACTGATCCCAGAAGCTTTCCAGCACCATGCCGTAGTCGGAATGACCGTCGAGGCGTACCGCGCCCGTCCCGCTGTTGATGTGATGGGCGACGGCCGCCATGTCGGGCGCGGACTCGAAGATGCCGGTGACCTCTACGATCCCGTCGACGAAGACAAAGCTGCGGACCCGGGAGAACTCCGACCTGATCGCATACGCCAACTGCAGCGTAAAGCTCGCGAACGCCGCTACCGAGGACGAGATGTCGGCGACCAGCATGATCTCGGGCTTGGCCGGATGCGGCTTCCGGAAGGCCAGGTCGACCGGAACTCCGCCGTTGCCGAGCGACTGCCGGATGGTCCGCCGGAAGTCGAGCGTTGACCGGCGGTTATGCCGGCGCTTGTGGGCCAGCCGGGCGGCCATCTTGCGGCTCAGCAACTGGACGGCCTGCCTGATCGCGGCCAGTTGCTGCTGCGAGGCGTTGAGGAAGTCGACGTCTTCTGGCAGCGGCCGGCGGAGCGTCCCGGCGACCGCCTCGGCGCCGCGGTCGGCCACCAGCCTGCGGCGGATCTCGGCTTCCACCTCCGTCCGGACGGCATCCACGCGCTTGGTGTAGTCATCGCGGGCGAGCCTGCGGTCCATCGCGCTGAGGTTCGCCGCGTCCGCCGACTGCAGCAGCCGCTCGAGCAGCGTGTCCAGGTCCAGCTTGCTCAGGGTCCGGTACAGGTAGTACGTGCCGGCCACGACCCGGCCGGGCTCGATGCCCGCGTACCTGCTGACCGCCTGGTCCACCACCGCGCGGATGAGCACGCGGTCGGCGGCCGCCACGGCCCGCAAGAGCAGCTCGTTCAGCTCAGCGTCGCTGAGCATCGCGAGGACCCCGTCCCGGCCCGCGCCGTTCCCGGCGGCGGCCGGCCCCGCGGCGTCTGGGCCCGCGGCGTCTGGGCCCGCGGCGTCTGGGCCGGGCGCCGGGTCGGCGCCGGGTGGCCGGCCCGAGAAGAAGATGTCGAACACCAGCTCAAAGGCGCCGTAATGGTCGCTGTCCTTGACCAGAGTGGCGGCCAGCGCGCTCTTCAGGGACGCGCGGTCAACCAGCGGCATGGCCATGAGCGCGGCCGTAGCGTCGACGTTCTCCGACACTGAGATCGGCAGCCCGATGGCGCGCAGCTCAGCGATGAACGCGGCGAGAGTCCCCAGCCCGGGCCGACCTGTCATCGGCGCGCCGTCAGCTCGGCGGCCGCCTTCTCAATGTCTGACTGGTACTTGAGCAGGACGTGCAGCGTGTCGGCGGCCAGCTGCGGGGTGATCTCGTCGGCTCCCAGCAGGAACAGCGTATGGGCTAGGTCGATGGTCTCCGACACTGACGGGCGCTTCTTGAGATCCATCTCCCGCAGCGACCGGACCAGGCCGCTGACCTGCGCGGCCAGGTGCTCACCGATTCCTGGCACCCGGCTGCGGACGATCTCCTTCTCGCGCTCGACGGAAGGGTAGTCGATGTAGAGGTACAGGCATCGGCGCTTGAGCGCCTCGGACAGGTCACGCGAGTTGTTGGAGGTCAGGAACACCAGGGGCTTCTGCGTGCTGGCGATCGTGCCGAGCTCGGGAATCGACACCTGGTAGTCGGAGAGCACCTCGAGCAGGAGCGCCTCGGTCTCGACCTCCAGCCGATCTACTTCATCGATGAGCAGGACGACCGGCTCGGGGGCCCTGATGGCGGCCAGCAGCGGCCGGGCCAGCAGGAACTCCTCGCTGAAGATGTCCGACTCCAGCTCTGACCACGGTGACGAACCGGGCGAGCCGGCCGGGCGGCTTACCTGCTCGGACTGGATCCGCAGGAGCTGCTTCTTGTAGTTCCACTCGTAGAGCGCCTTCGCCTCGTCGAGGCCCTCGTAGCACTGCAGCCGGATCAGCCGCATGTTGCTCATCGCCGCGACGCTCTTGGCCAGCTCGGTCTTCCCGGTGCCGGCCGGGCCCTCGACCAGGACCGGCTTGGCGAGCCGCTCGCCCAGGTAGACCACGCTCGCGATGCGCTCGTTCGGCAGATAACCGACGCTTCTTAGCCCCTGCAGTACCAGCTCGGGCGAGCCCAGCAGGCTGGAGCCCTCGGCCTCGACGCTCGCGCTCACCTCGGTTTGCCGTTCACTCATGCGGTGTGCTGCCCTTTCCACGCTATTAGAGAGCGGGCACCAGCGACCGCGGGCCAAGGCGGGGCGCCGACCTCAGTCTCCTGAACCAGTGTCTCACCGCGTGGCCGACACCTCACCCGCCTCAGCCCCATACGGCCTGACAAGGATGCTTGCGGCGCGCGCGCCCGGACGGCCGCGTTCGGGTCAGCCCTGGCGAGCGTTCCAGCGCGGGTTTCGCTTGTTAAGCACGAATACCTTCCGCCCACGGCGGACCACAACCGATCCGGCCTTCTGCTTCAATGCCCTGATTGAGTTCCTGGCCTTCATCGCGCATCGTCCCTTCGGCCTGTCCAGCCTGCTTCTGCAGGTTGTTGAAGGGACAACCATTTTCCTGCGGCCAAAATTCCGGCCTGACGCAGACCCGCGCGATCAGTCACGCCTCGGGCCCGTCCCCGCTGGCGGCGACCAGCTCCTCGGGATTGAGGAGCCGAAGCAGAGGGGCCGATGCCGCCCGAAGCCGCGCGACCGCCTGGTCGAGCCGGGCGCTTGACGCGGCGGGATGGCCGGGCGGCTGGCCCATCGTGGTCAGCGTGCGCGTCATCTCGCCGCCCAGGTGCTGGGCTTCCTCCAGGAAATCCCGCGAGATCCTGGCATCGATCAGGACCGGAGCGCCGACCAGCAGCATGATCATGTAAGTCCGGACCTCGTCGGACGCGGCGCCGCGGTCGCCCGAGCCGTCCAGCGCCGCCGATACCGCCCGGGACGAACGGGCGGCCTGGTCCGTCATGATGGCTGCCTGTGCCGCGATAGCCCGGGACCGGTCCCTGACCTGCCGCATGCTGACCACCTGGTCCACGACCAGCACCGTGACCAGCACCACAAGCAGCCCCGCCACCGTGTCGGTGGTGAGTGCGTGACCCGCCCACCAGCGCCGGAGCCCGCCATCGGTGAGGTCCCCGATCACCAGCCCGAGCATCACCAGCACGACGACGACCGATCCGAACCCGCTCCGCCAGCGTGTCAGCATCAGACGACCCTAATCGGAGCATCCGGGAACCAGCGACCAAGCGAATTTAGCCGCCGCTGCCGTAAGGCCGCGTGAGAATCTCGAGCATGTGACCGTCGGGATCTTCGAAGTACAGGCCGCGGCCGCCGTCCCTGGTGTTGATCTCCTCGCGCCGGGTCTGGCCGGGGTCTGCCCAGTACGTCAGGGCCCGTTCCCGGATGCGGCTGAAGGAGGCGTCGAAGTCTTCCTCGTCGACCAGGAACGCGTAGTGCTGGGGAGCGATCTCCCGGCTCGTCTCGCTGAAGTCCAGCGAGACATGGTTGTCGGCCTCCACGACGAGGAACGGCCCGAATCGGGTCGCCGGCGGCAGGCCAAGGATCTCGGTGAGGAACGCCGCCGACCGCTGCTGGTCACGGCACGAGACAATGGTGTGGTTCAGCTGCACGCTCATGATGTGATTCTCCCCGCCCGGGTGTCCCCCACGCGCGCCCGGATCTGCTAGCCGCGCGCCAACAAATCGTACAAAGGGAACGCTCGGGCATCTTCGGGAGTCTAACCATTATGAGCGCTCATAACGACGCAGGGCGCGGTGCCCGCCCCGCTCGTCTCGTGCTGATCGAGCAGTCCGGCGCCAAGCACGACATCCTGCAGCCGTCCACGGTCGAGGCGATGATCGAGGCCGAGCACGCCATGCACTGCTCGAGCGGCCAGCTGCGGCAGGTCAAGGTCATCAGCATGCACACGGCCGTCGCCCGGTGGAAGGCCGGCGAGCAGGGCTGGCGCCGCGTGGCATGACCGGTCTCGGGCGACGGCTAAATCGGTTGCCCATTGCCACCGCTGTCTGCTGTACTCCCTGGAGCCGGTCGACCAAGGAGAGCGGAATGCGGCAAGCGTCTATGTCCAAGCAGAGAGGAACTGCTGCCTATTCAGGGGACATAACGCTCAGTGCGCACGCTGAACCTGGGGATCTTGGCGCATATAGACGCCGGTAAGACGAGCCTGACCGAGCGGCTGCTCTTCGCCGCCGGTGTCATCGACGAAATCGGCCGCGTCGACGACGGCAGCACCCAGACCGATTCCCTCGCGCTGGAACGGCGACGCGGCATCACGATCAAGTCCGCCGTCGTGTCGTTCGCCATCGATGACGTCGCGGTCAACCTGATCGACACGCCGGGCCACCCGGATTTCATCGCCGAGGTGGAACGAGTACTGAGCGTCCTCGACGGCGCCGTGCTGGTGATCTCCGCCGTCGAGGGCGTGCAGGCGCAGACCCGCGTGCTTATGCGGACGCTGCAGCGGCTGCGCATTCCCGTGCTCATGTTCGTGAACAAGATCGACCGTGGCGGTGCGCAGGATGACCGCGTGCTTCGGGGCATTTCGGAGAAGCTGACACCGGCCTTCGTCCCCATGGGATCAACGCGTCACCTGGGCACACGCGACGCCGGCTTCACGCCCTACCCCGCGGGCGACGCTGCCTTCATGGCCAGGATGGCTGACGTGCTGGCCACCCGCGACGATGCCCTTCTGGCCGCGTACGTCGACGACGAGACTGCTGTCTCGTACGGCCGGCTCCGTGAGGAACTCGCGGCCCAGGCCAGGCAGGCCCTGGCGCACCCGGTGTTCTTCGGCTCGGCCATGACCGGTGCGGGCGTGGATGCGCTGACCGCCGGAATCCGCGAGTTGCTGCCGGCGGCCGAGGGCGACGCGGACGGCCCGGTCTCGGGAACCGTCTTCAAGGTCGAACGGGGGCCGGCCGGGGAGAAGATCGCGTATGCGCGCATGTTCTCGGGAACGGTGCGAGCCCGGGACCGGCTGCGGTTCGGGCCGGACCGCGCGGGGAAGGTCACCGCGATCAGCGTTTTCGACCGCGGCTGGGCCGCGCCGCGCGCGTCTGTCGCCGCAGGCCAGATCGGCAAGCTCTGGGGTCTCGGCGACGTGCAGATCGGCGACACGCTCGGCGTGGCGCCCGCGAGCTCGGCGGGCCGCCATTTTGCCCCGCCGACGCTGGAGACGGTAGTCGTTCCCTGCAGCCCGGCGGACAAAGGCGCGCTTCACGTCGCGCTCGCCCAGCTCGCCGAGCAGGACCCGCTAATCAACCTGCGACAGGACGATGTCCGCCAGGAGATTCTTGTCTCGCTCTACGGCGAGGTGCAGAAGGAGGTCGTCCAGGCCACGCTGGCGGACGACTTCGGCATCGACGTCAGGTTCCGCGAGACGACGACGCTCTGCATCGAGCGGCCCGTCGGCTCTGGCGCGGCCGTCGAGATGATCGGCCGCGAGCCCAACCCGTTCCTCGCCGGGATCGGGCTGCGCATCGACCCCGCTGCCGCCGGGTCCGGCGTGCAGTTCCGGCTGGAGATCGAGCTGGGAGCGCTTCCGTTCTCATTCCTCAAGGCAGTCGAGGAAACCGTGCGGGAAACGCTGCAGCAGGGAATCCACGGATGGCAGGTCACCGACACCGCGGTCACGATGACGCATTCCGGCTACTGGCCGCGACAGAGCCACGCCCACGGCACCTTCGACAAGAGCATGTCGAGCACGGCCGGGGACTTCCGCAACCTGACGCCGCTGGTGGTGATGAGCGCGCTGGCGCAGGCCGGTACCCGGGTGTACGAGCCGTGGCACCGCTTCCGCCTGGAGGCTCCGGCCGATGCGTTCACGCCGCTGCTGGCCCTGCTGGCCCGGCTGCTGGCCGTGCCCCGCACGCAGGCCATACAGGCTTCGTCGTGCGTGCTGGAGGGCGAGATTCCGGCCGCTCGGGTGCGTGAGCTCGAGCAACAGTTGCCGACGCTGACTCGTGGCGAGGGCGTGCTGGAATGCGCCTTCGAGCGCTACATAGCTGTCCGGGGCGCGATCCCGGCCCGGCCGCGGTCAGACCACTATCCGTTCAACCGGAAGGAGTACTTGCTGCATGTCGCGCGGGGAGTTCCCGTCCGTCGTCCGGCAGATGCCCGCTGGTGAAAGCCGGTCCGCCGAGACCGCCGCGCGCAGCTTAGCCCGCCGCGCCCGTCCGTTAGCGTCATGCTCAGCAGGTAGCACACGCCAGATAGGGAAAGAACGATGACACGGCAGATCAGCCACACCGCACCCGACTTCGAGGCATCCGGATTGTCCCCCAGCCAACCTGACCGAGACACAACTGACGGAGCCGACGATGGCCAGCAACTCTCCCGACTGGCGTGAGCTCGGCGTTCGGATCGTGTCCCACGACCGGCTCGACCCGAACACGCCTCAGACGCCCGGGATGCATCGCGAGGCGGCGGTGAGCCGCGCATCGGTGGCGGCCGAGAAGATCTGGGCCGGCACCGTCAAGATCGAGCCCGGCGCCAAGACCGGCCCGCACCACCACGGTGAGCTGGAAAGCGTGATCTACGTCGTGCACGGCCGCGCCCGGATGCGCTGGGGTGACCGACTCGAGTTCGCCTCCGAGGCGGGCCCTGGCGACTTCATCTACGTTCCCCCGCACGTGCCCCACCAGGAGATCAATGCCAGCGAGGACGAACCGTTGAGCTGCGTCGTCGTGCGCAGCGGCCAGGAACCCATCGTCGTGAACCTCGACCTCACCCCGGTCCAGGATCCGGCACATATCGACTGGTGAGGGGGCGGAAGCCGGGTGCGATTCGTGCAGTACTACCTCAGGTGCCTGTTGCAGGCGTCCTACCTGATCGGGGACGAGACCACCGGGCGGGCGGCCTGGACTGAGGAGCGAGGAACGGGCCAGGAGGGATCTCGGCCGGGCCGTCCCGAGCCGTGCCCGCAGTGCCGGAGTAGCCCAGCTAGCGCGCCGGCCGCGTTAGGTGAGCTGCTGGGGCGGCCGCCAGGGTCAGGGCCCGCTCACACGTGGGCGGATACCTCGGCCAACTGCACCCTGATGGCCTCCAGGGCCGCCCGGATGTTCTCGACCGAGTTCGCGTAGGAGAACCGCAGGAAGCCCTCGCCGAACGCGCCGAACGCGGTGCCGGCCAGGGCCGCGACCCCCGCGTCCTGCAGCAGCAGGGCCTGCAGCTGCGCCGACGTCAGCCCGGTGCCGGTGATGTTCGGGAAGACGTAGAAGGCACCCTGTGGCTCAAGGCAGCTGACGCCCGGAATGTCGTTCAGGCCCGCAGCAATGACATCCCGGCGGCGCCGGAACTCCTCGACCATCTCCTCGACCGGCTCCCAGGGGCCCTGCAGCGCCGCGACCGCAGCGTACTGGCTGAACGCCGACGTGCACGACACCGAGTTGATCAGCAGGCGGGTCACCGGCTCGACCAGGGCGGGCGGGAAGACGCCGAAGCCGAGCCGCCAGCCGGTCATCGCGAACGTCTTCGACCAGCCGTCCAGCAGTATCGTTCGCTCGGCCATGCCGTCGACGTCGAGCACGCTCGCGTGCGGCTCCTGGCCGTACCGGATGGCCCAGTACACCTCGTCAGCGAGCACGATCAGGTCATGGCGCTGCGCGATGTCCGCGATCGCCTCGCAGTCCGCGCGGCTGAGCGAGCTGCCGCACGGGTTATGCGGCGAGTTGATGATCAGCAGCTTCGAGCGCTCGGTGACCAGCCGTTCCAGCTCGTCGGTGTCGATGCGGAACCCGTTGCGCTCACGCAGCGGAATGGGAACGCCGACCGCACCGGCGAACTGGGTGATCGACTCGTACATCGGGAAGCTGGGGTCCGGGTAGAGCACCTCGTCGCCCTCGCCGCAGAGCGCGAGGATGGTGAAGAACATGATCGGCTTGGCGCCGGGTGTCACGATGACGCGGTCGGGCGACGCCTCTCGCATCCGGCCGGTGCGTTCAAGGAAGTCCGCCACGGCCTCGCGCAGCGGCGGGACGCCGGGCGCGGGCACGTAATGCGTCTGGCCGGCCCGCAGGGCCTCGACCGCGGCCTCGACAATGTGGGGGGCAGTCGGGAAATCCGGCTCGCCGATCTCCAGATGGATGACCTTGGCTCCGGCGGCCTCCATGGCCTTGGCGCGGGCTAGCACCTCGAAGGCGGACTCGGTGCCCAGCCTGCTCATGCGGTCGGCCAGGGGGAATGCGGTCATGGCTGTGATGATACGGCTGGGCTGCTCTGGATCGCGGGCCACTCGGGCCGTCCGGGCCAGCCGGTCATCACCGATCCGCGATGGGCATGCCATGGTGGTGGGTACTCGAGCCGCCGCGGAGAGGACCACCACGATGCCCGCTCACGCACCCATCTCCCCAGCTCAGCAGCGCCGGGCGGCACAGGTCAACGATCTGCTGCCGCTCGGCGACTGGTACCGGCACCACTCGCTCCGGAGCTGGCCCGTGCTGCTGTTCCTGGTGCTGATCTGCGTGCCCTCGATCGCGCTCGTCATCCTGGGCGGGAGCCCAAGCCCTCGGACTTTCGAGCACGTGGCCTGGATCTTCGCCGCCTACTTCGCGATCGCCTGGCTGCTGCTGCTCGGCGTCATCGTCCGTCCGGACCACGTGACGCGCTGGCGACGCAGGCGCCGCTGGCGATCGCGCTGGAGACCGCGCTGCACGGCAGCAACGCGGGCCTGGGCCACAGCATCTTCACCATCGGCATACCCGAGGAGCTGGCCAAGGGGCTGCCCGTGCTGGCGATCGCGCTGATCTACCGTGGCCGGGGGCACCTGATGCCCCGGGACTACCTGTTCGTCGGCGCCGTCAGCGGGCTGGTCTTCGGCGCCAGCGAGGTCGTCCGCTACTTCACCGTCAACGGGGTCGACCAGTTCTATCTCACCGTGCGGTCGGCCATTCCGTCGATCGAGCGGCTGATCAACACCGGGCATTCCGCGTCGACCTCGCTCTTCGCCGTCCTGATCGGCCCGGTGCTGGCCTTCATACTCGACTTCGTCTGGCGGTTCGTCACCGACCCGATCAGCCATGCCTGCTGGGCCGGCCTGACCGGCTACTTCATCGGGCTGGCCGCCACCGGCCGGCACAAGTGGTACACGGTCGCCTGGATCGGCGTGGCCGTGGCCGCGGTCCTGCACGGGCTGAACGACTGGGGCCGGGTAAACGGCCACCCGGCATGGATCCTCGTCGTCCTGGTCAGCGGGATCCTGTTCCTCGGCTACGCGAAGGTCGGATCGCGCGGCGACCTGTATCTGACCGCCGCCCGGGCACCGGCCTTCATGCTGCCGCACGTGACGTCGGCCGGGCACGCGCCCAGGCCGCAGGACGGGCCGCCCGCAGGAACGCCTGCTGAACCTGCGCCGAGAATGCCGGCCGGATACCGGGCCCCGGGCGCACCGGCCCGGACCACGCCGCGAAGGCCCTGGTGGGAGCACTAGATCTTGCCCAGTCGTAACCGGGTCACGCCGATGGGTGAGATCGAGGCCATCCCGCTTCGCGGCGCATGGACCGGCAACCGCGGCATCCTCCATTCTGGCCGCGAGATTGTCCGCTTCCACGCGAGCGACCTATCGGTTGTGGACGAAACCCAGAGCACGATTTAAGCTCGCGGCATGGCCCGTGGCAACAGGTTCCTGGCCCCGCGACGAATCAGCCGGAAGACCGACGAGAGCACCTCGGTAGACACGCAGCTGGATGCGGTCAGCCGCTACGCCCAAGCCTATGACCTCCAGCTGATTCCGGTGGTCCCGGATCTTGACGTCTCCGGAGCCAGGCCCATCCGAGAGCGGCCGGGGGTCGGCCCGTGGCTGGCCGAGGAGCGTCTCGGCGAGTGGGATGGCATCATCACCTACCGGCTTGACCGGCTGTTCAGGTCCCAGGCCGACTATGTGCTGTTTTACCAGCACTACTGCGAGGAACGCGGCAAGGTGATCATCTCGACAGCCGAGGGCATCGACACGTCAACGGAGATCGGCAACTGGATGGCCCTCCAGCTCGTGGGGTTCGCCCAGATGGAGCGGGGCCGGATGATCGCCCGCAGGCGTGATGCTCAGACCAGGCTGCGTGAGGCTGCCCGGTACGCAGGCGGCAAGGTGCTCTACCCGTATGAGGCATACAAGGAGGGTCCGGCCTGGTACCGGCGCCCCCATCCCGAGCGGGCAGCCCTGGTGAGGTACTGGGCTAACGAGGTGATCAGGGGGCGGACGTGCACCTCGCTGACCGTGGAGACGAACCGGAAGGGCATCCGCACCATCCAGGGCAAGCGCTGGCGGGACGGGGTGATCCTGCGGCTGCTGCGCAACCGGGGCCTCCTCGGCGAGATCTGGCACTGGCCGCCCCCCAGGCCCGGCGACAAGCGCCCCGCGCCCGTCCAGGTGCTCGGACCCGATGGCATGCCCCTGCGGATTGAGCCCATTGTCGATGACCAGACCTGGACCGCACTCCAGGCCGCACTGGACCGCAACGCCAGTGCGGCGACCGCCAGCCGACGCCGCACCTCCCCGCTGCTGGGCGTGGCCTACTGCGTGTTGTGCGGAACGCGCCTGCACACCGACAGATACCAGCGCGGTGCCCGGCAGTGCTACGTCTACCGCTGCCCTCGGCGAGAAGAATCCAAGGCTGGGCCAGGGCGGACATGCACGGCACTGTCCATCCCCGGGGACTGGCTCCAGTCCCTCGCCGAGGACGTGTTCCTCTCCCAGGTGGGCACGGCCCCGATCATGACGAAGATCACCACCCCCGATGACGGCCATGCCGCCGAGGCGGCCCAGGTCGGCAGGCAGATCGCGAACCTCACCGAGGAACGGTTCGTCAAGGGGGTCGTCCGGGACGACTATGACCAGGTGATGGCCACGCTTACCCGTCAGCACGCGGAACTGTCGGCGATGCCCCCAGAGCCGCCCCAGGTGCACTGGGAGGTGACGTGGATGACCGATCCCGCCACCGGGAGACGCCGAAAGCGAACTTTCGCTGACGAATGGGCTGTGCGGGACGCGGAAGGCAGGCGCCAACTCATGATGCAGGCCGGGTTCCGGCTGAACGTGGCCAGGACCGGTGACGGCATGACGGTCAGCCACCGGATAGACGATGATCTCGCCCAGCGAGCCGGGCTGGCCGCCAGCGGCTTGCCGGTGAATCTTCCCGCCGACCGCCCATGGCTCACCGCGCATCCGTGGATCACGGCTCATAACTTCTACACCCTGGACGGCCAGCGGAAGTACTTCACCCCGGGGGAGCGGAAGGTGAGCCGGTGATGCGCCGCAAGCCGCGCGGCCGCTCAGCGTCTGCGCCGCGGCGATCACCACGTCGCACATGTGCGGTGCCAGGACATAGAGGTCGGCGGTGGCCAGGTACTGCGCCTCGTCGGCGAGGATCATCTCCGTAGCGGCCTGCCAGTCGGCAGGCCACGGCGGCCGGTACCCCATTCCCCCGTACAGCAGCGCAGTCGCGGCGCCGGAGTGTCCGACGCTGGCGAGCTGGAACTGATAGGCGCGCTGCAGCTTCCCCACGTGCCACACCCGGGCGATCAGCGCGTCCTGCAAGTGCCTGACCGTGGCAATCCGGGCCTCCCAGGCGGCGCGTGCAGCACCGGTCAGTGACCACTCTTTCTTATGCCGCTTCCTGTGCCGCGCAGTCATCTGGCTTGGTCACACCCCCTCGGCCCCCCAGGTACGCCAGTCGGCCGAGCTTCCTCGGCCGCGCGGGACGCTTCGATCGCCTCGCGGATGCTGCGGCCGACCGCGCGGGCCACCGGGGGCGGGAAGGCGTTGCCTATCTGGCGGTAGCCCGCTGTCTTGCGTCCCGCGATCAGCCACTCCCGCGGGAAGCCCTGCAG
>WNFM01332228.1_pt1 | contig 23260 bp, 12 predicted proteins | sample 5400271 | NCBI WGS metagenome assembly WNFM01 (sample SAMN13153352, study PRJNA577476) | soil metagenome | isolation source: 60 cm saprolite on Douglas fir-dominated hillslope | place: USA:California | collected 2013-09-17 | reverse complement strand
GGTGACGAAGGTGCGCGCCACGCCGCGCGTTGCGCCGCCCGCGAATCCGGCCGTTGCGCTCGGGCAGGCGGCCGAGCGCAACGGCTTGCGCGAGCAGCTGAAGCGCGTCGATGCGGAAGGTCCCGGCGCGGTGCGCGTGCAGATCGAGGGCGCGTCGTTCACGGCACTGATGGCCTGGCTCACCGAGCTGCAGGAGCAGACCGGCCTGCGCGCGGAAAGCGCGACGCTCGAGCGGCACGCCAATCCCGGCACCGTGAACGCACGGCTGCTGTTGCGCGCTCAAGGCTCGTGATCGGCTCTCTTCGCCGCCGCCGCGGCGCCCGGCTCGTCGTCCTGGGGGTCGGCGCGTATCTGGTTTTTCTTCTGGTGAATCTGCCCGCCTCCTGGCTCGGATTCGCGCTCGAGCGCTCCAGCCGTGGAGCGCTCTCGCTGGGCGAGCCGGCAGGCACGGTCTGGAAGGGCAGCGGCTTGCTCGCGCTGCGCTCAGGCGGTGCTTTTCGCGGCGTTGCGGACATCGAGTGGCGCACCAATCCGCTGCCGCTCCTGGCCGGACGCCTGAGCGTCGCGCTGTCCGGCGTCGCGCCTGAGGCCGGGTTGCGCGCGAGCGTGAGCCTGGGCGCGGGGAGCGTGCGTTTCCGGAACGTCGAGGTCAACGCACCGGCGGTCCTGCTCGAGCCTCTGGTTCCCGCGGCCGCTTTTGCGAAGCCCGAAGGACGCCTGCGCGTGCTGGCCGATTCCTTCGGAATGGCTCGAAGCAGGGGTGCTGCAGACGCGGCAGCTCGGCGACTACCGGCTGCAGATCACGGGGATGGGCGAGCGCGCGGAGCTCAAGCTCGCGACCCTGCGCGGAGATTTGCGTCTCACCGGGGGAGGCGAGTGGCGTGGGGCGCAGCCGCGCATCGTGCAGTTGCGCGGCTTGGCGGAAGCCGCGGCCGAGCGCAAGGACCTCGAGCCGCTGCTGCAGGCGATGAAAATCGCAGGACCGGGACCTTCGCGGCCGTTCGTATGGACGGTGCCCATTTAGAAGAGAATGCGGAGGTGGCGGGTTTGACACGCGTCGTCGCGCCTAGATCGTGCCCGGAACGGTGGGGCGAAAGGGATCGCTTCTCGGATTGATCTTGAAATACGAAGCTGCGAGGAAAGACACATGGCGCCGAATCTGCGCCTTTCGGATAAGGATTTCGTCTGGATCCTGGGCAGCCTGTGCCAGATGCACCGGTTGCCGTTTGATCCGGATTTGCTGCTGCAACAATTTCCTCCGCCCTACGATCGCACGGCAGTGTTGAACGCGATCAAGGCGCTCGACCTCAAGGCAGGCGACAGGAAGATCCGCGCAGGAGAGCTGACGGTGCTGCCGTTGCCATGCGTTGCATTCCTGAGGCCGCGCAAAGGCGTAGAGGATCCGGAGCTTCAGACCGGCGCCGCGACCGCGCCAGGACAGACCGAGCGGATACCGGCACCGAAACCTGCTCTGATCGTCAAGGCGAGCGACAAGGGATTCCTCTACTTCGAGAGCGGCAGCAATACCCCGCACCAGCTTTCCCTCGAGAAGTTCGAGTCCGACTTCGAGCCGGAGGTGATGTTGATCGCGAAGGCGGCGGCAGAAGTGGCCGACAAGGATCTGCCGCTCGCGAAACAGGCTTTCGGCTTCAAATGGTTCGTGCCGGAGCTTCTGAAGCACAAGCGCATTTGGCGCGACGTGCTGGTCGCTTCGCTTGCCATCCAGCTCGTTGCGCTCGCAACGCCGCTCTTCACTCAGGTCGTCATAGACAAGGTCGTCGTTCACCAGACGCAAAACACACTCTGGGTAGTGGGTATTGCGCTCATCATGTTCATGCTCTTTTCCGCGGTCATGAGCTGGATGCGCCAGTACCTCGTCCTGCATACCGGCAATCGCGTGGATGCGGTGCTCGGGCAAACCGTGTTCCGGCACTTGTTGCGCCTGCCCATGCCTTACTTCGAGCACCGCCAGACCGGGGTGCTCGTCGCGCGGCTGCACGGCGTCGAGCAAATCCGCGAGTTCGTCGCCGGGGCCGCGGTGACGCTGCTCCTCGACTGCCCCTTTCTTGTGATTTTCCTCGCGGTGATGTTCTGGTACAGCTGGCAGCTGACGCTCATCGTCCTCGCGATCCTGTTCCTGATCGTCGGGATCAGCCTCGGCGTCACGCCCATCTTCCGCGCCAAGTTGAACAAACAGTTCCTCGTCGGCGCGCGCAACACCGCATTCGTCACCGAGTACGTCTCGGGCATGGCGACGGTCAAGTCGCTGCAGATGGAGCCGGTGCTCGAGGGTCGCTATGGCGAGCTGCTCGCGCAATACCTCGCCGCGAGCTTCGAGACCAAGCAGATAGGCAACACCTACAACACGGTGGCCAATGCGCTGGAGCAGGTCATGACGCTCACCATCCTCGTCGTGGGCGCGCTCGTCGTCATCGACAGCGCCTCGAATGCGGCGAGCGGCGCCGCGACCTTCACCATCGGCATGCTGGTCGCCTTCCAGATGTTCGCAAGCCGCGTGAGCCAGCCGATGCTGCGGCTGGTCGGCCTGTGGCAGCAGTTCCAGCAGGCGGACGTCGCCGTCAAGCGCTTGGGCGACATCATGGACATGCCGGCCGAGCCGTATACCCTCGTCCCGCAGCGCGCAGGCTCGGGTCAGGCGGGGCGGATCGAATTCCAGTCGGTATCATTCCGCTATTCGGAGAACCACCCCTGGCTGTACCGCAACCTCAACTTCGCCATCAAGCCCGGGCAGCTCACGGTGCTCGTCGGTCCCTCGGGTTGCGGCAAGAGCACGCTCGCCAAGCTGCTGCTCGGCTTCTACCCGCCAAGCGATGGCCGTATCCTCATCGACGGGCAGGATGCCCGCTACTCGAGCGCGAACGAGCTGCGCGCCAATTTCGGGGTCGTGCCGCAGGAGACGACGCTTTTCTCCGGGTCTGTATACGACAATATCCAGATGGCGAGCCCGCAAGCCGATTTCGCGCAGATCGCGCAAGCCTGCCGCATGGCCGAGATCCACGAGGTCATCGAGCAGCTGCCTCAGGGTTACCAGACGCCGCTCGGTGAGCACGGCGTCGGCCTCTCTGGCGGCCAGCGCCAGAGGATCGCCATTGCGCGCGCGCTCCTGAAACGCCCCAAGGTCCTGATCTTCGACGAGGCGACCAGCAATCTCGACCAGCCGACGGCCGAATCCTTCGCTCACACCATCAACCAGTTAAGAGGCAAGGTGACCATGCTCTTCATCGCCCACAACCTGCCGCGGGGGCTGCAGGTGGACGAAGTGATGCAGTTCGGCGCACCCCCGGCGGCAAAGGGCGGCCAGCAAGGCCCCGCGGACCCGCAGCCGCCCAAGCAGATGACGGTGATCGAGGAAGAAAAGACCAGGTCGTGACGAGGAACGAACTGCAGGGCCTTATATGGCAAATCGAAAATCGTCGGGAAAGCGCGGAACTCTCAAACATAAAGGAAAGGCGATCATGGCGGAAGCAACGAAGAAGGAAACGCAGGACAAGGGCAATGGCGACGCCAAACCGGCAGCGAAACCGGCGGGCGCGGAAAGCAAACAGATGGGCATTCGCCTGGCACCGGTCGAGAACTCCGACCAACCCATCGTCGCCAACTACTGCAGCATCAACGTATCCCCCGGCATGGCGTTCATCGACTTCGGGTTTCTCGAGCCCGCCATGCTCGCCGCGCTGCCGCGCGTCGCGCGCTCGGGCGGCAAGCTTCCTGAGCGGCTGAACGGGAAGCTCGCGGTGCGCGTTGCGCTGGGCTACGACGCGCTCGCCAACCTACATCAGCAGCTGGGGCGGGTGCTGACCGGACTGAGCCAGGCGGCACGCGCGGCCGAAGCCAAGAAGGGCACGTGAAATCTGCATGAGCAGAGCCCGGGAGAAGTCGAGGCTTGCGAGCATCGTTGCCTTCCCGGTGGAAGCGAGCGGAGTCGGGACGATCGACGAATACAAGGCATGGACGCGCAGGAAGATCCGTCCCGTCTTCCCTCACAAGATTCTCATAAGCGGTTACGGTCACTTGCACGCGGGTGGGGTCGCGATCGACTACCTCGTGACGGTCGACTTTCCCCCGGGTTATCTGCAACGGCTGCGCAACCGCGCGGGGGCCATCGATACGCCGATTCTGCGCCGCTGGCTCGCGACGCGGGAGCCGCAACTGTTCGAGCCCGATCGCCCCTGGCCCGATGCCCCGGCGGGGTGGCTCGAGAACTTTCGCGAAAGCGGGCTGAAGAACATCGCCGCCCATGCCGTGACCGACACCGAACGCTGCGTCGGAACCTACCACAGCTTCCACCGTATTCCGGGACGGCTCGGCGCCGCCCATGCGCGAGCGCTCGAGCGGATCGTGCCGGTCATGCACGAGGTGCTGTGCAAGGTGATCGATCTTGCGCGCCTCGACGCCGGGTTCGCCAGGCGCCTCGCGGCCTTGAGCGCGCGAGAGAACGAAATCGTGCATTGGGTGAAGTCAGGCAAGAGCAATACCGAGATCGCGAGGCTCTCCGGGGTGAGCGAGAACACCGTCAAGCACCACCTGACGAGAATTTTCGGAAAGCTCGCGGTGTACACCCGCGTGCAGCTGGTGCAGCGACTCGCCGAGCGCGAGACGAGAATCACGCCCGGCTTCGCCACGAAAATTCTCTAAAAGCGCGGCCGGCATATCGAACGGCAAGAGTGGGTCTATGGCGCTTTAGTGGCATAGACAGGGTCTGAATTGCCGGTAGACTCCTTGCCAGTCCGTAGGGAGCAGATGCCGAGCGATTTCCATCTGCCACAAAAATAACGAAATCCATAGGAGGTCGGGTAAACCCTTAGCGAGTCGCAGGTAAACCCTGAGTGCCGGAAGACTTGCGACCTTCTACACTTTTGACCAAGTGATATTGCCGATTTCGAGCTCGCTGACACGGCGATGTGGGATGAAAGTGAACGAGGCATGGGCACTAAAGTGCCATAGACAGGGTGTGAATTGCCCAGTAGAGTCCTTGCGAGCAGGTGGGAGCGGCCATAGCTTGCCAACTGAACCGGGGGTGCGTGCTCGCAGGCCCGGGTCAGGCGCGCGCGGCGAATACAAAAAGGGGGAGACCCTAATCCTGAGGAAAGAGAAGCCTCTGCTGTTTGCGGTTCTCGCCGCGCTGTCGGCGCTCGCCCATGCTCAATCCGCTCCAGCGCTCGCTCTTCCCTTGGACTGCGAGATCGGCAAGGCATGCATCGTACAGAACTACGTCGATCGCGACCCTGGTCCCGGCGCGCGCGATTACCGTTGCGGCTTCCTCACGTACGACGGCCACAAGGGCACCGACATCCGCGTGATCGACACGCAGGCCTACCGGCGCGGGGTGAGCGTGCTCGCGGCGGCATCCGGGCGCGTGCGCGCGGTGCGCGACGGCGTTCAGGACGCGGGCGTGCGAACGCTCGGCAGAGCCGCGGTCGCGGGCAGGGAGGCGGGCAACTCGGTGGTCGTCGCTCACGGCGGCGGCTGGGAAACGCAGTACGCGCACCTGCGCAAGGGCAGCGTCGCCGTGCGCGCGGGCGAGGCCGTCGAGGCGGGTCAGCGGCTCGGTGCGGTCGGGCTTTCGGGCAACACGGAATTTCCGCATCTTCATTTCGAGGTGCGACATAAGCGCGCCATCGTCGATCCGTTTGCCGGCTCGGACACCGTCGCCGAAGGAGCGCCGGCGAAATGCGAATCCGGCGGGGAGCCCCTTTGGGCGCAGAAAGCCTTCGAGGTGCTCGCCTATGTGCCCACCGGCGTGCTCGACGCGGACATCGCCGGTGCGCCGCCTGGCGTTGGAGACGGCAACGTCGACCGCGACAGGATGGAGGCTTTCACTTCCACCGCCGCAGCCGCGGTGTTCTGGGCACAGATCTACGGCGTGCGTGCGGGCGACGTCGAGGAGCTGCGGCTCATCGCACCCGACGGCAGCGTGGCTGCCTCCCGGCGCGCCCGCGTCGAGCGCAGCCAGGCGCAGCGGCTTTCGTACGTCGGCAAGCGGCGGGGCGAGTCCGCCTGGCAGGCAGGCACCTATCGCGGCGAATACGCGGTGTATCGCGGTCCGCGCGAGGAGAAAATCGTTTCGCTCACGCGCGAGATCACGCTCGGCCCGGACAAGCACGCCGCCGCAGCGCGTCGCGCGGACTGAGAGCCATGCGCATCCTCTTCGTCCACCAGAATTTCCCGGGCCAGTACGCGCACCTTTTGGCGCACTACGCCTCCGACCCGGCGAACGAGATCGTGTTCCTCACGCGGCGCGCGAACGCGCCCTTCGCGGGCATCCGCAAGCTCGTCTACCGCCTGAGCCGCGAGGCGAATCCCGGGACGCATTTCTACGTGCGCTCGATCGAAGGCGCGGTGCTGCACGGGCAGGCGGTGGCGCGGGTCGCGCTGCGCCTGAAGAAGGAAGGCTTCGTCCCCGACGTCATCCTCGGGCACAACGCCTGGGGCGAGACGCTCTACTTGAAGGACGTCTATCCGGATACGCCGCTGCTCGCCTACTTCGAGTACTACTACCGCGCTGCGGGCGGCGACATCGGCTTCGACCCGGAATTTCCGGAGACGCTGGACGTGCGCCTGCGCGTGCGCACGCTGAACGCGGTCAACCTCATGGGGCTGGAGGCCGCCGACCGCGGGCAGACCGCGACCGAATGGCAGCACTCGACCTACCCGGCGCGTTACCGCGACATGATTTCAGTGGCGCACGAAGGCATCGACACCGAGCGCGTCAAGCCGAATCCGGACGCGAAGCTCATCCTGCCCGACGGTCACGAGCTGACTCGTTTGGACGAAGTCGTCACCTACGTCGCGCGCAACCTCGAGCCCTACCGCGGCTTCCACGTCTTCATGCGCGCCCTGCCCGAAATTCTGCGGCGCCGGCCGAAGGCGCACGCTGTCATTATCGGCGGCGACGAAGTGAGCTACGGCCGCAACCCGGGCAACGGCCGAACGTGGCGGCAGGTGATGCTCGCCGAAGTCGGCGCCAAGCTCGAGTTGTCGCGCGTGCACTTCCTCGGGCGCGTACCTTTCGGGACTTTCGTGAATGTCCTGCAAGTATCTTCGGCACATGTGTACTTGACGTATCCGTTTGTGTTGTCCTGGTCGATGCTCGACGCGATGGCGGCGGGGTGCGTCGTGATCGCTTCGTCGACTGCGCCGGTGAAGGAAGTGATTCGAGACGGGGAGAATGGGGTGCTGGTGGATTTCTTCAATACGAAAGCGATTGTCGAGAAAGTCGAATCGGTGCTCGGCGAGCCAAAGCGTTATGAAGCACTGCGCGTTCAAGGCCGAAAAGCCATTGAGGAACGCTTTGACTTGGAGAGGGTTTGTTTGCCGCAGCAGATCAAACTGGTTGAGTCGATGTTGCAGAGTTTGGATAAACGGGTGTCGCGAAAACTCGTTTCATCGAAGCGGAAGGGACGGATCTATTTTCGCGCAAGCTCATGCCCATGCTGTGATGTAGCGATCTAAGAGCATGACAAGATGACCTGGGAAAGCTTGAAATTTGAATAACCGCAGAACGGAAATGATCGTGATAAAAAACTCGTCTCTGCCCTTCTATGCCCTTCTTCTTTGTTTTCTTGTATCGACTGCAGCCCATTCGGAAGATTGGCCGTACGTGCGAGTGACCTGCGATCAAAGATCGGCTCGACTAACCATTGAGGAATTGTCGGCTGAAAGTCGGGAGCTAATCCCCAACGAGAAAGGGGTTCACAGTCTAATCGCTTTGACGGATATAAGAACAATGAACGGGCCAACAGGTGTGCAAGATTATCGAGTACGTAAGAGCAACGTTGAATCGACTTGCAATATAGGTACATCACACTATCGGCTCCAGGTGTCCCCTTGGAAATTTAGCGCGAAGATCAACGGGATGTGTGGCGACTATTCCCCTTCAACAGAGCTTACAGTATGGCGCGAGGGGCAAAAACTCCTCGACAAATTAGTTTTTGCAGGTTTTTGCGATCCACCAGATAGTGAGTTTGCTATCGAATCGGTTTCGTTCGATGAGGCTGCGCGTACTGCACGTGTCTCAATACGAGGTCTTAGAGCGACCGTCCAAAAGTCTTTACCATTTTCCGATTTGATAAAGATCGAGAGACGGCGACTGATTCCGTAGTACCACCGCCAAAGAACGAAAGCTTAGGAGACTGATCATGGCACTTAACCAATTTCAAACATTTCATAGCGCATGGTTAAAGGGCAATTACCAACGCGACCGAGATTTCATTTTGAAGGTCGCGGAGAATAATCCTCTGCGGAAATTCGGTGAGGGTACTGGTGGAAACGCTTCTGGCTTACGGCCGTACTACGATGGAAGCATTGCAATCGGGTACGGCTTTGATCTACTAGTAAACTCGATCGACTATGTTAGGTACTTCCTGAGTACCGTAGGTATTGTCCTCACACAGCAGCAAGAAAATCAAATAATAGCTGCGCGTAACAATCCCAGCGCGGCTACGGCCGCTCAACTGGCGGCATTTCTTGACCTTGGAAGCGAGGCGACTGCTGCGCAGTTGTTGAGAAACGTCGTTGAGAGTACTGATCCTACTTTTGCAGGTAAGCAAGTAGAGCTTGACACGTTCTTGACTCAGCAAGGCATTGCGGTTCCGCCCTCTGAGGAGAAAGCGGTCTTGGTTTCAATGTGGTACCAAGCAGCTGGCGGGAATGGAAGAAGCGGTTACTTCAGAAACAAGAACGACACAATAACAAACCTTGTACGTTCTCTACAAAACGGAAATCGCGCGGAGGCATGGTACGAAATTCGATATGGATCGAGTAACAACGGGGGCAATGGAAATGGTGTAGTCGAGCGCCGTTACGCAGAATCGCAGTTCTTTAGCTTATACGATGATGCGAATTCGATCGGGTCTGATGAAGCAAAGCAGGTTTACCGAACGCTTCAATTTCATCGGGCGCACATCGAAGCCTATGACCGACAGTTTGAAAGTTTGATCGGGTCCGCAAATATTGACTACAGTCTCGGCGGCACCTCGAATGAGGTCTTGAGCCTAGTTAACAGTCTACTTCCAGCTCAGGCGGCGCTCTTCACGGATCTACGGACTACGTATTCCAGTCTTTCGACCCTCGATCCCAACAACTACACTTCGACCAATATCTATCTGGATCCCGGTAGAGATTTGAACGAACCTGTTGGAAGTTTTCATGCGGATCACGCATCTATGCTTGACGCGCGGAAATTCGATGCGACGGGCGCAGTAGAACTTGCATTTGGCGATATTCTGATCGGTGAAGCAGGAAACGATATATTAATCGGGGGCAAAGGCGACGACATTCTGATCGGCGGAGACGGCGACGATATTTACCGCTGGAGTACCGGCGACGGCAACGACAAGATCATCGACTCGGACCGCAAAGGCCGCATCATCATCAACAGCCAGGATCGAGGCGATCTATTCGGAGGCGGCTACTTCCTCAAGACCGGCGCCACGACCTGGGAGAGCGCGGACGGGTTTCTCACTCTCACTCACAACTCCCCCTGGATGCTGACTACCGCCGACGGCGGCCAACTGGACCTCGGCGACACGCTCAATTCGGGCGACTTGGGCATCCTTTTGATCGATAGTCTAAGCCCACCGACCGATGCGGTGCGCACCTTCCAGGGCGACAGGCAGAACGCGAGTCCTCTGCAGGACGACGGTTTTGGCAATGCGGTGCGAAGCGGCGTAGTGGAGCCGAATCGCGCCGACTTCTTCAACGGCAGCACCGCCGACGAGGTCGAGCACTTCATCACCGGGGGCGGAGACGACACGGTCTTTGGCGACGGCTCCGGCGGCGCAAGCATGGTGACTGGGGGCGGGCGCGACTGGATAGAGTTGGGCGCGGGCCACGACGTGGGCGAGGGCGGCGGCAACAACGACTGGATCGAAGGGGGCGCCGACGGCGATCTCATCAGCGGGGCGTGGGGTGATGACACGATCTTCGGCGACACGAGCGCCAATGCCGGCGGGAACACGCTTGCGCAGTGGATCCAGGCAGGTGAGACGGCAAACCGGGTCGCCGATCAGGGCGATCTTCTAAGCGGAGATGGGGGCAACGATGTGATCGTGGGCGCGGCGACCGATGACGTGCTCAACGGGGGCACGGGCGCGGACGTCATCGCGGGCGGCGGCGGGGACGATGTGATCTACGGGGACAAGTCCCTCGTCCAGGCCGATCGCGACTGGGCGGTGACCCGCACGGTGGAGGGGACCGTCGACACCGGATTGAATTTCCTGGTCACCGATATCAATTTTTTCGTGTTCGGCGATCTTACCAACGGCTCGGCGGATGCGATCTACGGGGGCGCGGGCGACGACTGGATTTTTGCCGGGCCGGGGGACGATTACGTCGAAGGCGGCTCGGGCGATGACGTCATACTCGGCGAGGCGGGGAGCGACGTGCTGCTCGGGGGCGAGGGGAACGATACGCTGGGCGGTGACGCGGCCGATGTCGAAGCGGCGGGGCTCTCCGGCGACGACTACCTGAACGGGGGCGCGGGCAACGATATTCTGGAGGGCGGTGCGCGACACGCTCAGGGGCGGCTCAGGGATCAACACTTACGTCTTCAACCGCGGCGACGGGGATGACACGGTCCTCGACGACGATCCCGGGTCGGCGGTGCTGGTGCTCGGACCAGGAGTCAGCCGCAGCGATATCAAGCTCCGCAGGGGCTCGCTGGTGCTCGATCTGGGCGGCGGGGACGCGATCCATCTCGTGGGCTTCGATTCGACCAATCCATTTTCGACTCCGATGCTGGACCACATCGAGTTCGCCGACGGCACAAGGATGACGTATCAGGAGGTCCTGACCCTCGGTTTCGATTTTCCGGGCTCCAGCAACAACGAGTTCATCGAAGGCACCGGGGTGACCGATCGCATCGATGGCGGAGACGGATCCGACCTCATCGAAGCCAAGGACGGGGACGATTCGATCCTGGGCGGCACCGGCGACGATTTCATCGACGCGGGAGCGGGCAAATCAACGCCGGCGACGGCAACGACACGGTCTTTGCGAGCGGCGGCGGCGACAGCATCCAGGGCGGCGCCGGCGACGACACGATCTACGCAACGGACGGCGACCGGGTGATCGACTTTCAGGGCGTGAACCACCTTGATCTGACTGCTTATAGCGCGCTCACCAGCGCCAATCTGGAAGTGACGCGATACACCGGCGAAGACGGACAGCCCTATCTGAATCTGCACGTGCGTGACAACGCCCATCCGGGGCAAACCCCGGCGACGGGGGGCGTGGGCGTTGCGCGCGAGGAATACGGAGCCTTCGCGAGTGTGACCCTGAACAACGGCGCGGGTGGAACGGTAACGCTCACTCAGGAGCAGCTCATCACCCAATATCTCGGCACCGGCCTGATATTCCAGGGCACCGATGGCGCCGACGAGTTGATCGGCACGCAGTACGCCGACACCTTCTTCGGAGGTGCCGGTGACGACACGATCCAAGGCGGTGCCGGGGACGACCGCATCGACGCCGGAGCCGGTGACGACATCCTTGAGGGCGGAGCGGGCAACGACACCTACGTCCTCACGCGCGGAACCGGCAAGGCCAGAGTCTTTGACACGGGTTCGAACACCATCGAGCTTTCGGCCGATATTCCTCTAGAGGATCTCGCGCCGCGTCGCGACGGCGACGATCTGTTTCTGCGTATTCGCGGAGGGCAGACGGGACTGGTTCTCACCGGTTACTACAGCGAACCGCAGTCTTGGCAACTGAAGCTCGCCGGTGGGCAAACCGTCGCGCTCGATCCAGTGGTCAGTCAGCCCGACCCGTTCGCCGGCGATGACGCTCGCCGGGACTGGGCGGAAGCGAAGAGCGCCATTCGCACGGCGTTGGAGCAGGCTTTCGAGCCGAGATTGTTCAACCACGTGCCGTTCCCCGGATACCCTTTCCTCGAGCGAAGCACTCCGCTATCGCTTCCGGGCTACGCGGCGATTTCGACGGAATGGATCGAAGACACGGTCGCCCATCTGGGAAACCTTGGACCGGAAGTCGATTCCTCGGGACAATTCGTGTTTCACCGGTTCGACCCGCCTCAGATCAGCACGACCATCACCCGCCATGGTTTCGTCGACGGGTACGTTTACACTCCAGACGGGTTCATTGCGCCGCTCCCGGACATCCGCCAGTTCGACATTCAGACGGTCACGCAGCAAAGCGATGCTGCCGTCATCAACGGCATCGGCGCGCCGAGCTTCGATGAGGACGTGGTGAGGTATATCCCGACCTTCCAGTCGAGATTCTTCGCCGACACGGTCACGCACTTCTCAAGCGCTACGCTCGAGTTTGCGGTAGAACACACCGACGTAAGCGGCAGCGGGATCGTTCCCGTTTCGTGGGCGGCGAGTCCCCCGGGGGGTACAGGCGTGGCCATTCTGCGCTTTACCGACCACGCCGTCTTCGAAGAGATCACCGGCGGGCCGGGCGACAACTACATCGCCGCCTCGAATTTCTTTAATTTTGGATACCTTTCGCCGGTATTCGAGGCGCGGTATGGCGAGTATGCGGCATTCGTGGACGCTGGAGCCGGTAACGATACGATCGTGGGTGCGATGGTGGGCGAAGGCGGTGACGGCGACGACGTCCTTTCCGCGGTCTATGGGTACGGCGGCGCAGGCAACGATCGAGTCAGCGCCTCCTATGGGTACGGCGGGGCAGGCGATGACGTGCTTTTCGTTGGCGTGTTGGGCGACGGCGGCCCGGGCAACGACGTGGTCCTCGGAGGGCAAACGGTCTCCGGCGGCGCGGGCGACGACCTGCTCGGAGCCGCATTCGACGGGTCGGTCGTTTTTGGGAGCTCGGACACCGGAGAGGACACGGTGCTCTCGGGCGGCGCCGTGGTCTTTGCCGACGGTACGAAGCTCGCGGATGTATCGCTCTCTTGGGCCATCGCCGAGAGTGTACCCGGTCTGGAACGCGTACCCGAGCTCAGCCAGATCGGACGGCATTACGAATTGGTCATCGACCGGCCTACCGGCACGGTGCGTATCGTCGACGGATTCGGCAGCTTGGTGGTCGGCAATGTTCAATTCGCCGACGGCACCTTTACGGGCGAGCAGCTCTCCGCGCTGGCGGGGCCGCGGCCTCCGGTCGTGTTAGTGGGCACCTTGGGAGACGACACTCTCAACGGCTCGCCTTTGGACGAGACCTTCCAAGGCTTGGACGGCAACGATACGATTTTTGGCGCCGAGGGCAACGACACTCTGAACGGCGGCTCGGGTGACGACTTCCTGATCGGCGGCACCGGGGACGACGTGCTGCGCGGCGACTCGGGTAACGACACCTTCGCCGACGGCGACGGCAACAACGTCATGATCGGTGGAACCGGCAGCGACACGTACTTTTTCGATCCGGGTTTCGGCGCAAGCGCGGTCTACGAAGACGGCAACCAGCCGGGGGATGTCGATTCGATCGAATTGGCGTTCCTGCCTTCGGAGGTGTTTTTCATTCACAGCGGCAACGACCTGATTCTGACGACCGGAGACCAAAGCATGCGGGTCGTCGACGCGTATGTCGATTCTCCGCGGATCGAGCGGTATGAATTCACGGACGGAACGGTGTGGGACGAAGCCACCGTCAAATCCGTCGCGGTCACCGGCCTCATCGTCGGGACGTCGGGGGATGATTTTCTGAGCGGCACCGCGCAGGACGAGATGATCCGGGGCCGTGACGGGAACGACGTTCTCGCGGGCGGCGGCGGAAACGATACTCTCGAAGGCGGCAACGGCATGGACCGCTACCTGATCGACCCGCAAGCAGTTGGAGTCGAGTTGATCGGGGATACGGGTGCAATCGATGCGGACGCGTTCCGCGAATGGTATTACAACTCCCTTGGAATCATTGTCGCCGAGAGCCAGCAGTTCGGCGGGGACTATGTCGTCCCGGCGGATACGCCCACCGGAATGGCGCTGCCGAGAGGTGAGGGCGGCCCTCCGATCGGTTCTATCGGATTTGACCCCTTCAGACTGAGTTCCAATTTCGCGGCCGTCTTGTACGCCTCGCTCGATGATTTGCTCTCGTCGCTGAATGCCTACGGAATTCCCTTCAACCCTGACGACGTAATTCAAATCGCGCCCGTGCCCGAGCTTCCCCATATTGCGGGAAATGATTACGCCGCCCTTCAGCCTCTCTACGACGCCGGTATCGTGGACATGGACACGGTGGTATTCGCGGCGGGGATCACGCTCGACAACTTGATCGTCACGCGCAGCGCCGACGGCGCGACTCTCGGTTTCGCCTGGGGGCAGAACGGTTCGCTGCGAGTGAAGCTCGCGCAGCCAGACGATCCCATCGGTACCGGGGTCGAGCAGTTCGAATTCGCCGACGGATCCGTCCATAGCCTTTCGTTCATGCTGGGGCTTGCGACCGCGGAAAATCCAACCAATCAAGCGCCCGTGGCGGTCCCGGACGCCGTCGCCGCGAACGAGGATGCGACCGCCGCAAATCTCGTGCCGCTGCTGCTCGCCAACGACAGCGATCCTGACGCCGGCGACACGCTCAGCGTATCTGCGGTGGACACGACCGGAACAATCGGGACGGTAGCCTTCAACGCAGCGACCCAGACGCTCATCTATTTGGCCGACGCCGCGTCGCAGGACGCCCTGGCTGCGGGACAGACGGCAACGGACAGCTTCAACTATACCGTCGCGGATTCGCACGGAGCCGCTTCGACCGCGACGGTGACGGTGACGGTCACTGGGGTAAACGACGCGCCGGTGGCCGCGGCTGACAGTGTCGCGGTGAACGAGAACGCGACCACCGCCAATCTGGTGCCTTTGCTGCTCGCCAACGATACCGATGTGGATACCGGGGACACCCGGAGCATCACCGCCGTCAACACGACCGGAACGGTCGGCGCGGTGGCATTCAATGCCGCGACCCAGTCGCTCACCTACTCGGCCAACGCCGCGGCACAGGATGCGCTCGCCGCAGGACAGACGGCCACGGACAGTTTCAGCTATACGGTCGCGGATTCGCAGGGAGCGACTTCGTCCGCGACGGTGACGGTCACGGTGACCGGAGTGAACGACGCACCGGTCCTGGTTACGCCGGTCGCCGACCAGAGCGCGACTGAGAACCAGGCATTCAGCTTCCAGGTGCCGGCGTCCGCGTTCAGCGACGTCGATACGGGCGACACGCTTGCCTACAGCGCCACGCTCGCCAGCGGGGCTGCACTACCCGCCTGGCTCGCCTTCGACGCGGCCACCCGGACATTCTCAGGCGCGCCTGGACAAGCCGACGTTGGAACGGTAGGTGTGAAAGTGGTCGCCACGGACTCGCAAGGGGCGAGTGCGCTCGACCTGTTCGATATCAGTATCGCACCGGGTTTCGTCGGTACTTCAGGAGACGACAACCTCGTGGGCACGGCTAATGCCGACACCATGCTGGGGCTGGGCGGCAACGATACGCTGAACGGTGGGGCGGGTGCGGACATCATGATTGGTGGCACGGGCAACGACACCTACGTGGTGGATAACGCCGGCGACGTGGTGACTGAGAACGCCGGCGAGGGTAGCGACACGGTGCAGAGCTCCACCGCGTACACGCTCGGATCAAACGTCGAGAATCTCACGCTGACGGGAACGACGGCGATCAACGGCACCGGCAACACCCTGGACAACGCGCTCACGGGGAACAGTGCAAACAACACTCTGACGGGTGGAGCAGGCAACGACACGCTCGATGGTGGGGCGGGCGACGACACCATGGTGGGTGGTACGGGCAATGATACTTATGTTGTGAACGTCGCCACCGACGTCGTAACCGAGAACGCCAACGAAGGTACGGACACCGTTCAGAGCTCGGTGAGCTACACGCTCGGGGCCAACGTCGAGAATCTCATCCTGACCGGTACGACCGCGATCAATGGCACAGGCAACGCGCTCGACAACGCGCTTACGGGCAACGGCGCCGCCAACGTGCTCGCAGGTGGCGCGGGGAACGACACCTACATCGTGAGCACCGGCGACACGGTGACCGAAGCCGCGAACGCCGGGACCGACACGGTGATGTCCGATGTCACCTGGACTCTGGGGGCAAACCTGGAGAACCTGGTGCTTACGGGCACCGGGGCGATCAACGGCACCGGCAATGGGCTGGCCAACTCGATCACCGGCAACTCGGGCGACAACACGCTCTCGGGCGGGACGGGCGCGGACACCCTGGTCGGGGGCCTGGGCAACGACACGTACGTGGTGGACAGCGTCGGCGACGTGGTGACCGAGAACGCCAACGAAGGCATGGACCTGGTGCGGAGCTCCATCAGCTACGCGCTCGGAGCCAACGTGGAGAACCTGACCCTGACCGGCGCGACCGCGATCAACGGCACCGGTAACGCGCTCGACAACGCGCTCACGGGCAACACCGGGAACAACGTTCTCGATGGCGGTGCGGGCAACGACACGCTCTCGGGCGGCACCGGCGCCGACACGCTGATCGGCGGGACGGGCAACGACAGCTACACCGTCGACAACGTCGCGGACGTCGTCACCGAAAACGCGGGCGAAGGCACCGATCTGATCAGCAGCTCGGTGACTTACACCCTGTCGGCCAACGTCGAGAACCTGACTTTAACCGGCGCGACTGCGATCAACGCTACCGGCAACGGGCTCGACAACGTGCTCACGGGCAACAATGCAATCAACGTTCTGGATGGCGGGGCAGGCAACGACACGCTGAGCGGTGGTGCCGGTGCCGACACGCTGATTGGCGGGACCGGGGACGACACCTACGTGGTGGACAACGTGGGCGACGTGGTGACCGAGAACGCCGGCGAAGGGACGGATCTCGTGCAAAGCTCGGTGACCTACACGCTCTCTGCGAACGTGGAGAACCTAGTGCTCACCGGCACCGGGAACATCGGCGGCACGGGCAATGCGCTCGCCAACTCGATCACCGGGAATTCGGGCAACAACGCGCTGGACGGGGGCGCGGGCGCCGACACCCTGGCCGGAGGCCTGGGGAACGACACCTACGTCGTCGACAACGCCGCGGATCTCGTCGTCGAGAACCTCGGCGAAGGTACCGATTTGGTGCAAAGCTCGGTGAGCACCACGCTGTCGGCAAACGTGGAGAACCTGACGCTGACGGGGACGGCCGCGATCGACGGCACGGGCAACGAACTGAACAACGCCCTGACCGGCAACGCCGCCGACAACGTCCTGGACGGCGGGGCGGGCACGGACACGATGGCGGGCGGCACGGGCAACGACTCCTACATCGTCGATAGCACGGCCGATGTCGTAGCTCGGCGAGCTACACCTTGTCTAACAACGTGGAGAACCTGACCCTGACGGGGGCGGCCGCGATCAACGGTACGGGCAACACGCTCGCCAACGTCATCACCGGCAACAGCGCGGCCAACACGCTCTCGGGTGGTACGGGCGCGGACACGCTGATCGGCGGGGCCGGCGACGACACGTATGTGGTGGACAACGTGGGCGACGTGGTGACCGAGAACGCCGGCGAAGGCAACGACACGGTGCAGAGCTCGGTGACTTACACGCTGGTGGCCAACGTGGAGAACCTGACGCTGACCGGTGCGGGGAATATCAGCGGCACGGGTAATACGTCGAACAACCTCCTCCGGGGCAATACCGGCAACAACACCCTGAACGGAGCCGCGGGATTCGACGTGCTGGAGGGCGGGGCTGGGAACGACACGCTCACGGATACCTCGGGTGGCAACTATCTGAACGGCGGGGCGGGGACCGATACCTTGATAGGCGGCACCTCCGGCGACTTCTTTCTCGGCGGGGCGGGCAACGACACCCTGAGCACCGGCAATGGCGCCGACGTCATCGCCTTCAACACAGGCGACGGCCAGGACTCGGTGAACCCGAGCGTCGGGACCGACGACACCCTGTCCCTGGGAGGCACGAGCCTCGACTACGCCAACCTCAGCTTCCAGAAGACGGGCAACAACCTGATCCTGAACGTGAGTGCGACCGACAAGCTCACCTTCACGAACTGGTATGCGGCCGCGGCGAACAAGAACGTGCTGACGCTGCAGGTCGTGGCCGAGGCGATGGCGGGGTTCAATCCCAGTGGAGGCAACCCGCTGCTGGACAACAAGGTCGAGGCGTTCAACTTCCAGAACCTCGTGGGGGCGTTCGACGCGGCCAGAGTGGCCAACCCGACGCTCACCACCTGGGCGCTGACGAACGGCCTGACGCAGTTCCAGCTGGCGGGAAGCGACACGGCCGCGCTGGGCGGGGACCTCGCCTATCAGTATGGCTTGAACGGCACGCTTGCCGGGATCGGCTTCGACAAAGCGCAGGACGTGGTGACTGGCGCCGCCTTCGGTACCCAGGCGCAGACGCTGCGGCCGCTTGCGAGCCTGCAGGATGGCGTCACGCCGCTCGGCTGAAGCGCACACCATGAACGCTCCTTCAGAAACTCCTTTCACTCGGGAAAAGCGCTCGTCCCTGGCTGCCGCGGCCCGCGTCGCCGAGCGCCTGGGAGAGCGCATTCACGTCGACCCGCGCGACTTCCAGCCCGCGATCGTGCGGCTTCAGGATGCGCCTCCCAATCCTCTTGGGCGGCGCGTGCTGTGGGTGACGCTCGCGTTCCTGGCTGCCTTGCTCGCATGGGCGACCTTCGGCATGCTCGACATCGTCGCCGTCGCCGAGGGCAAGCTCGTGCCCGATACCTATCTCAAGATCGTGCAGCCAACCGACTCCGGCGTGGTGAAGGAGATCCTGGTGAAGGAGGGCCAACTGGTGAAAGCCGGGCAGGTGCTGATGCGCATGGACGCCACGCTCTCGGATTCGGACCTTAAGTCGCTCACCGCCGACTACCATAACAAGCGCATCGCGCTGCGGCGCATCGACGCGCAGTTTGCCGCATCGCCGTTCACGCGGCGCGCCGATGAGCCGGCGGGTCTCTTCACGCAGGTGTACGCACAGTACACGGCTAACCGCGGCGCTTACGAGAACGCGCTCGCGCAGGAGCGCAGCGTGCTGGAGAAGGCGCAGCACGACCTCAGGGCCGCCGAGGTAGTAAAAAGCAAGCTCACCCAGGTGCTGCCTCACTATCGGGAACAGGAAGCCGCTTTCGAAAAACTCGCGCGGGACGGCTTCGCAGGCAAGTTGATGTTTACGGACAAGCAGCGCGAGCGCATCGAGCGCGAACAGGATCTGCGCGCGCAGGAATCGGTGATCGCCTCGGCGCGCTCCACCATCGAGCAGGAAGAAAGGAAGATCTCGCAGATCACCGCCGATTACCGGCGCCAATTGCAGACCGAACGGGTTGATGTGGCGGCCCAGCTGGAGAAGGCGAACCAGGAGCTTTCCAAGCAGGAGCATCGGCAAGAATACCTGGAGCTCCGGGCGTCGCAGGACGGCGTGGTGAAGGATCTCGCGACGCATACCATCGGCACGGTGACCAGCCCGGGCACGATACTGATGACGCTCGTTCCCAAGGACGAGATTCTGCGCGCCGAGGTGTGGGTAAAAAACGACGACATCGGCTTCGTGCGCCAGACCCAAGCCGCGAAAATCAAGCTCGCGGCGTTCACGTTCCAGAAGTACGGAATGCTGGCGGGCGAAGTCGCCTACGTGAGCGCCGATTCCGCGGAGCAGGGCGCCGCCTCGGGAACCGCGGGACAAAACCAGACGAAGAGCGCAACCGCGCCTCTTGCCTACAGGACGCTGGTAGACCTGAGAAGCCAGTTTCTCGAAGCCGACGGGGTGAAATACAGCCTCGCTCCGGGCATGCAGGTCTCGGCCGAGATCCATCTGGGCACGCGTACAGTGCTCGAATACCTTCTTTCCCCGGTCACCAAGGCTTTCCACGAAGCCGCGCGCGAGCGCTGATCGGCTCTTGGTTCGTGCAGCGGGGTGTTGCGCTTGGTCTCCATCGTCGGTGAGTACTATTCACGGTCGTACCCTTGTCCGATCGGGTTTTTCGATTACCCTTAGGAAGGGCGATGCGACGTTGGGTCGGCATGGACCGTGCCGATTTGGAAGAGGATTCGAGGCGACGATGAGCCGACAGGAAGAGCCATGAGGACTCGACCCGGAGCTGCCCTGCTGATCGCAACGGCCTGTCTTTCCGGATGCGGCTTTGGCGGTGCGGATAACGTTGGCGTTCCAACTTTCAACGTCAGTGGAACGGTGAGCGGTCTTACCGGCGCAGGGCTCGTGCTGCAGCTCAACGGTGGCGGAAATCTCGGCGTCACAACCAACGGCGTGTTCACCTTCGCCACGCGGCTTGCGAACGGCGCCGCTTACTCGGCCAGGGTCCTTGCGCAACCGAGCACCCCGAGCCAGACCTGCACCGTCACGAACGGCTCCGGGACGGTCGCGAGCGCGAATGTCGCCAGCATCAACGTCTCCTGTACCACCAACAGCTTCACCATCGGAGGCGCGGTGAGCGGGCTGTTGGGCGCGGGTCTGGTGCTGCAGAACAACGGCGGGAACAATCTCGCGATCAGCGGCAACGGGGGATTCACCTTCAGCACCGCGATTCCTTCCGGTGCGACCTATGCCGTGACCGTTCTTACGCAGCCGGGTGGCCCGGTCCAGAGCTGTAGCGTGATGGGCGGCTCGGGCACGTTGGGCGCGGGTAACGTGACAAGCGTCAGAGTGAATTGCAACGACACCTTTACGATCGCTTCGCTCGCCGATCCGCTCGCCACGCAGCAGTGGCATTTGAAGAACACCGGACAAAACGCTTTTGCCGACGGGGTCGGCATCGCCGGCTTCGACATCAACGTCGAACCGGTATACAGCACCTTCGGTTTCACCGGCAGCGGCGTGATCACGGCCGTGGTCGATACCGGCCTCGAGATCGCTCACGAAGACCTCAACGCGAACGTCGTGGTGGGCGGCTCCTGGAATTTCAATAACAGCACCACCGATCCCACCAGCACCGCTACGACCGGCGACCACGGTACCGAGGTCAGCGGTCTCATCGCCATGGCGCGGAACACCGCGGGAGGGATCGGGGTGGCTCCCAGGGCGAGGCTCAAGGGATTCAATTTCCTGTCGAGCACACAGTCTCAAACGATTTTCATCGATTCCCTGGGCGGATCGACCGCCAGCCCCAACAGCGGCGACGTCTTCGTTTTCAACCAGAGCTTCGGCGTTACGCTCCCTGTCCCTCAAGACATTCCGGTCGATCCGGTGGACGAGGCCCAGTATCTCTCCGGCGTCACCAATCTTCGCGGGGGAAAAGGCGCGCTCTACGTCAAGGCGGCGGGGAACGGGTTTAGGGATATGGGGCAGACTCGCAACTGCTCTGTCGCTCCGGTTTCAAATTGCTGCTTTGCAAATGCTGCAGGCTTGTCCTGCGAAAACGCGAATTTCGACCCTGCAAACACGCTCCCCTATCAAGTGGTGGTCGGCGCGGTGAACGCCGACGGAATCAAGGCGAGCTACTCGACCGCGGGCTCGGCGATCTGGGTGAGCGCCCCGGGCGGAGAATTCGGATTGAATGCGTCCGTTGCCCCGGGGTTTAGCGCGATTGCATATGAGCCCGCGATGGTGACGACGGACCAGTCCGGGTGCGTGATCGGCGCATCCACGACAAACCGGAACAATGGAAGCACGTTCAACAACGGCGGCGCACCGAACAGTTCGTGCAACTACACGAACCAGATGAACGGGACCTCGTCCGCGACGCCGGTGACCGCCGGCACGATCGCGCTGATTCTGGAAGCCAACCCGGCCCTTACCTGGCGCGACGTGAAGCAAATTCTCGCCAGCACCGCGCGGCAGATCGACGCGGCGCGTCCTGCCCTGAATATCGCGCTGACGGGCGGTTCCTACGTGGCCGAGCCCGTATGGACGACAAACGCCGCGGGTTTCAAATTTCACAACTGGTACGGTTTCGGCATGGTGGATGCCTCGGCCGCGGTGAACATGGCGAGAACTTACACGCTGGGCCAGCTCGGCACCTTCGTCGACACGGGCTTTATCGCGAGCCCGACGCTCAGTCTTGCGATCCCGGACAACAGCGTGACTGGCGCAACGAATACTCTGACCGTTCCGGGCACTCCGGTACAAGTCATCGAAGCGGTCCAGATCAGCGTTAGCGCAACGCATACTTACAGCGGGGATCTCGGCATCGAGCTGACATCGCCCTCCGCTACTCGGAGCGTGCTGAAGAATATCCGGGACGGATTCGACTCGTCGGCTGACCTGAACGGCATGGTGCTCCTCAGCAACGCATTCTATGGAGAAAATCCCGCCGGCACCTGGACGATCAAGATCGTGGACGGCAACCCTGGCGATACGGGTACGCTGACCAGTTGGAAAATCCGCGTTTTCGGACACTAGATCCGGGGACCAACGCACTGGAGCGACAGAAATGAATATGCGGATCCTCGTACTGTGGCTGATGCTGGCGGCCCCGCTCGCTTGGGCGCAGGAGTCGCCCAAGCCCGCCAAGGCCAAGGCCGCGGAGCGCGCCGCGATGCTCGAGACGCTGCAGAAAGGAAAAGAGATCAAGGGTAGCCGCGAGCAGTATCGACACCTGCCGGGGGTACTGGCGGTGGCGCACGGCGCCAATGAAACGCCGCAGGAAGCGATCGCGCGCGTCGGCGCAGGCGGCAGCCAGCTTCTGGAGACCAAAGGAAGACTGGTACTGTTTCGCTCCGCTCAGCAGAAGGCGGCGTCCGTCGAGGCGGTCGGAGGATCGGCGGTGTACCCGGTCGTGCTGAACACGCGCACCGGAACCTTTGGCGTGCTGACCGGGACGCTGGTGGTGAAGCCGAAGAGCATGATCGACGCGGCGGCCATCGCGAACAGCCACGGACTGGAGAAAGGCAAAGAGTATGCGCACCTTCAGACCGTGTTCTACCGGGTAAAAGCCTATACGGATGTCGCCGACGCCGCCGCGGCCTTGCAGGCCGATCCGCGGGTCGAGAGCGCCTACCCCGAAATCATCGAGTACGTGCGTACGCCGAAATAGGCACCCAACGCCCGCGGCTCTACCGTTCGCGGTACGCGATGCGGTAGATTGCTCCCGCGTAGTCGTCCGACACGAGCAGCGATCCGTCGGGCATCACCTCTATGTCCACCGGACGGCCCCAGACCGATTCGCCTTGCAGCCAGCCTTCGGCGAACACTTCGTGCTTTACGACGCGCCTGCCTTCCACGATCACGCGCGCGACGCGGTAGCCGATTTTCTTGGAGCGGTTCCACGAGCCGTGCTCGGCGATGAAGATGTTGTTGCGGTATTCGGCGGGGAACTGGCTTCCGGTGTAGAAGCGCATGCCGAGCGAGGCCACGTGCGGGCC
>WNFM01211300.1_pt1 | contig 23261 bp, 19 predicted proteins | sample 5400271 | NCBI WGS metagenome assembly WNFM01 (sample SAMN13153352, study PRJNA577476) | soil metagenome | isolation source: 60 cm saprolite on Douglas fir-dominated hillslope | place: USA:California | collected 2013-09-17 | reverse complement strand
AGAGCCTGGGCAATGAATTCGGCGTCCATCAATCCGCCGGAGCCGGTCTTAATGGCCAAGGCATCCTGGCCCGGCGGAGTGCGTTCCTTCTCAATCCGGTGGCGCATCATAACGATGCTTTTTCGCCAGGCCGGGGTGTAAGCGGCCAGACCGGCTGCCTCGCCGCTGTCCGCAGTAAGGACGCTTTCGACGTTACCTTGTGCCAGCATAGGCTCCGTGAGACCCAACTTGCCAGGAGCACGGACGCCCTCGTCCGCGCGGTGGAGGGAGAAAGGGACACGCGGACGTGGGCGTCCGCGCTCCTGGGCAAAGGCCGCTCCTGCGCCGGATCGGCTCATGCCAAAGCTCGCGGCCACATTCTCGGCGCGAAAATCGGTGAGCGTCGCCGCCATTTCCTGGAATCTCTTGCCAAGTTCAAAGTCTCCCGCGATGGGCCGGGTGCGAGTCAGGGACTGGATTTCCCAAAGCTGCGCCCGCCGCCGATAGTAGTCCTCATAAGCCGGCAGGGTGTTCACGAGCAACCCCTTCTCACCATCCGGTCGCAGGCGGGCATCCAGGACAAAGGCCGTTCCCAGTTCCGTCGGGCTGGAAAGGAGTTCGATGAACTCCGTCGCCAGGCGCTGGAGTTTGGGCAGGCCTCTGGCTTGAGGGCCGGCCACGAAGATGATATCGAGATCGGAACCGTAATTAATCTCCTCCCCGCCCAGCTTCCCCAAACCGATGACCACCAGCGGGGATTTTGTTAGTTTGTGCTTTCTACAGACCGCTTCCAAGGCGTACTGGAGGCAGGCCTCGGCGAGGCGGGACAACTCGGCCAGATTTTGCTCATAGTCGGCTAAGCCGAGGATGTCGCGCAGGCCGATGCGAAGCAGTTCGGCCTGGTGATAGCGGCGGAGCCAAAGGCGCTGATCCTTGTCACTGCGCCCATGGCGGAGGTCGCGCAAAGTCTCCTCGGTCGTTTTCCGCCGGCGCAGCCGGCCGCTGAGCACCAGGTCGTCCACCAACTCTGGCGAGCGAATGACGATTTCCGCCAGAAACTCCGAGCGATCAAAGAGCAGCAGGAGCAATTCAAAGAAAGAAGGATTGCTTGCCCAGGTTTCCAAGAGCATCGCTCGCGAGCCGTAGGCGCTGATGAATGAATCCAGCCGCGCTAACACGCGATCCGGGTCGGAGAGGACCTTTGAAGCGCTGGACAAGTTCGTGATTCTCCCCTGGCTGTCAGGTCTGGGACAAAGCGCGAACAATTTGGGCAGAAGCTGCCAGGCGAGATTCACGGTGCGAGCAGAAACATGAACATAGCCGGGGCCGCTCGCGAACTCTTTCACCAGGCGAAAGGACTTCTCCGCGTCCTTGAACGAATGCCCGGTCAGCACTTGCTTCCACTCGTCAGCACTTGCTTCCACTCGTTCTCCGCGCCTTCAAATTGGCGGGGAAACCCGGTGTTGAGCGGGGAGGACTCCCCGTTGAATAATCTAGCATAGACCCGTCGGACGCTGCGCCTATGCTCGCGGAGCGCCGACTCGAATTCGGCCAGGCGGTCGAACCCCATCAAAGCCGCCAGCCGCTCGCGAGTCTTCGACTCGGTCGGAAGGGTGTGGGTCTGCAAATTGTTTTCCATTTGCAGGCGATGCTCCACGTCGCGCAGAAAGCAATAAGCCGCTGAAAGCGCCTGCGCCTCTTCCGAGGCCAGGAGGCTGTATTCTTTGAGCTTTTCCAGTGCCGGCAATGTTTGGGGTCCTTGGAGGAAGGGGAGACGCCCTGCGTGGAGTAATTGCAGTGTTTGGGCGACGAACTCGATCTCACGGATCCCACCGCGTCCGAGCTTGACGTTGCGCTCGATTTCGCCGGCTTTGAGCACCTCGTTCTCGAGGCGCGACTTCATGGCGGCGACTTCGCTGAGAAACCCGTCGCTCAGCGAGCGCGGGTACCGGAAAGGCTGCGCCATTTCGATGAACTCCGCCCCCAGCGCAACCGCGCCGCCGACGCAGCGGGCCTTGATCAACATCATCCGTTCCCAGGTCTGGCCCCATTGGGCGTAGTAATTCTCGTAGCCGGCGATGGAGCGGACCAGTGGGCCGGCATCGCCCTCGGGCCGCAGCCGCAGATCGATGCGGAAGAGGAAGCCTTCCGGAGTCTGGCGGGTGACCTCCGCAATGAACGCTTCCGCCAGCCGCTTGAAAAACTGATGATTGCTCATGGCATGGCTGGCGGCCCTTGCCGGGCCTGGCTCGCCCTTGAAAACAGTGCCCTCCTCGTTGTAAACAAAGATGACATCGACATCCGAACTGTAGTTTAATTCCTGGCCGCCCAATTTGCCCAGGCCGATGACCGCAAATTCCGTGGGATGCCAGCGATCCTCCGCATCCTGATGACAAGGCTGGCCGAATCGTTCGCCCAGCGGCGGGCGGCAAAGCTGGAGGACGGCGCTGAGGCAGACATCGGCTACATTCGAAATCTCCCGCGTAATTTCTGGCCCTTTTCCGAGCCGGGCCAGATCGCGGGCGGCGATGCGCAACATCTCCTTCTGTTTGAACCACCGGAGTTTGGCAAAAGCGCCCGCGTAGTCACGATTCTGCAATGCCGGCCCGAGCCACGCGTTGACCTCCCGGCGCAGCCCTTGTTCCTGGCGGCGATGTTGAAGGTGCTCCGGGTTGAGCGCCGCGCCCAGCCAGTCCGGATGCGCCAACAACAGCCCACCCATCGCCTGCGAGCCGCTGAAGAGCGCAGCCAGAATCCGCGCCTGTTCTGCCGAAGCCTTCCCCAGCTCAGCCGCCGCGCTCGTCCCCAGGAGATGAGTAAAGCCCTGCCGCGCCCTTTCCGGAGAGGGCGCCTGCTGGATCGCTTGAGCCAACACGTTGCGCACGGCAAGAATTAGACACCATTCCGCCCCATCCAGAAATGAAATTGAAGATTGGCCATTGACCCCGACTGCCCAACGGCGCATTCGCGGGAAGTTGAGACTCAATGCGAATGGCTCAAGATGGGCAATATGGGTAATAGACCCCATAGATCATTTCAAGGAACGTGATATGCTACACAGGGTTACGAATTGCTGACTCGCTCGTTAACTCACCGGATTTCACAGACAATGGGCATACGAACAAAATCGGTTTGGTTCAAGCGGACCTTCGTTCTCGCCTTGGGCTTGGCTGGCGCGGGAGTGGGTGGCTGGTATGTAAGGCAGCCCCGCAGCGGTGACCCGTTGTATCAATCGGCGTTGGTGGTGCGCGGCGAACTAACCCAATTCGTCACGGCCACGGGGCAGTTGAATCCCGTCACCCGGGTGGAGGTGGGAAGCCAGATTAGCGGCGTCATCCAAAAGTTGGTCGTCGATTTCAATTCGTCCGTAACCAACGGACAAGTCATCGCGCAAATCGACCCTGCCACGTATGAAGCCGTTGTGACCCAGTACGCCGGAACGCTGGATGGCGCCAAGGCCGGCCTGGAACTCGCGCACCTTCAGGAGAAACGCGCCAAGGAATTGAGCTCGAGCCAGATCACGGCGCAGGATGTTTACGATAACGCGGTCGCCAGTTTGCATCAGGCCCAGGCGGCCGTGACGATGAACGAGGGTCTTTTCAAAAAGGCCCAGGTGGATTTGTCCCGATGCACGATCCTTTCACCGATCGACGGCATTGTCATTTCGCGGAATGTCAACGTCGGCCAGACCGTGGCCGCCAGCTTGAGCGCGCCGACCCTCTTTGTCATCGCCAACGACTTGGCCAAAATGCGGATTGAAGCGCAGGTGGCCGAGGCCGACATCGGCCATGTCGAAGTCGGACAAGACACACAATTCACCGTGGACGCCCTGCCGGGTCAGACGTTTCACGGCAACGTAATTCAAATCCGCAACACGCCGACGATCGACCAAAACGTCGTAACCTACGACACCGTGATCGAAGCTGCCAATCCGAACTTGAAACTGAAACCCGGCATGACGGCCAACGTGGCAATTGTGGCCGCGCATCGCGACAACGCGCTGAAGATTTCCAATGAAGCCTTGCGGTTTCGCCCGCCCGCCACGGCGCTGGTCCGACGCGATGGTTCATTGATCACCGCCAAGCTGTCGTTAAAAGGCGGCAAAGAGGCCGGTCAGGCCGGTCACAAAAGAGACAAACACAAAAACGGCTGCGTCGTTTTTGCGTTGCCGGCCAAAGGCCCTGCCGGCGACAGCGACGAACACTTGCAATCGGTGCAGATCAAAACCGGCATCAGCGACGGCAATTACACGGAGGTGGTCGAAGGCTTGAACGAAGGCGATGAAATCGCGGTGGGCGTGAATCTGGCAAAAGGAACGAGCCTGCGTGTCGCCGGGATTTTCAGGGGCCCAGGAACAAAACATTGACAGTAACGCCAGGTCCGTATGCGAGCGGATGTCATCCTAAGAACCGCCTTGCGTGAAATTCGCCGGAGCCGGTTGCGGTCGGGGTTAACCGCACTGGGGATCATCATCGGCGTGGGCACCATTGTTGCGATGACCGCCATCGGCAATGGCGCCAAAGCGCAGGTCGAGGCACAGGTCGCCAGTCTTGGACGCAATGTGCTGATGCTTTATCCCAGCAGCATCAACAGCAGCCGCAGCGGTGTGCGCTTGGGCTATGGGAGTTCCGTCACCTTGACCGTCAGCGACGCCGACGCCATCGAGAATGACATTGACGAGGCCGCCGCCGTGAGTCCCGAAATCTACGACTACGACCAAGTGATCGCCGGAAACCAGAATTGGAAGGTCAAAGTTTACGGGGAAGCGCCGGATTTTTTTGACATCCGCCAATGGCCGCTGGCCGAAGGCGGTTTTTTTTCCGATGGCGACGTGCGCGGCGCGGCCAAAATCGCCGTCATTGGCGAAACCGCCGCGGAAAAGCTTTTTGGCCGGGAAAGCCCGGTCGGACAAACCGTGCGGATCAAAAATGTCCCCTTCGAGGTGGTTGGCCGGCTTCGATCCAAAGGATTCGATGTCAAAGGCCACGATCAGGACAACGTCATCGTCGTGCCTTACACCAGCGCGATTCGCCGGCTGATGGGCAAGAATGCAAATCTGTATGCCATCAATGTGGAGACGGTGGACGATGCCGACCTCGCCGCCGTCCAGGAGAAGATTGCCAATCTGTTGCGGCAGCGGCACCGGATTGAACCGGGCAAGGAGGACGATTTCATCGTCCGTAACCAGCAGGAAATCGCGGAGACCGCTACGGCCACCGCGCGCACGATGACGATGTTGCTGGCAGCCATCGCCAGCATCTCACTGGTCGTCGGTGGAATCGGCATCATGAACATCATGTTAGTCAGTGTCGTGGAGCGAACTCGCGAAATCGGCATCCGCATGGCCATCGGCGCCCGGCCCGGCGACATCCTGCAACAGTTTTTGTTGGAGGCCATCACGTTGAGCTGCTTGGGCGGCGGCATCGGGATCATCCTCGGGGTCGGCTCGTCGAAATTTCTTTCCACGCTGGCCGGCTGGGCGACGAGCATCTCCCCTGAGGCCGTGTTAGTCGCGTTTTTGTTCAGCGCGGCGGTGGGGATTTTCTTTGGCTGGTATCCGGCGCGGAAAGCTTCACGGCTCGATCCGATTGACGCGCTTCGTTACGAGTAAGTGCGCCGCCAGCGTCAGGTTGGCGGGGTTTCAAACCCGCTTTTTTGGGGTGTTCACCCCATTTGCAAATCTTCTGGACAAGAGTAAATATAAGGTCACGTCTTGGTGACACTTCGGTGCCGGTTTTAACCTTCATATCGCAAGCGCCTGCTGACGGACAGGCTTTTTTGCCGGACGGCGGAAAGGGTCAAATTTATGAAGCAGATTGACAACCCAATCACAGTCGGAAGAGCAATGGGCGGCAACTCACGTCGTCCCTTTCGGGCAAACAATTTGGTGAGGGACTCATCTCTCGGATCCCGCCCTTTGGGCCGCCCCGCTAAACTCGCGGCGGCGCTAAATTCTCCGGCCGCTCAGCGTCCATGCGTGCAGGGTAAATTCATTTTTATCGGCCCGAAAAAATTCTTCGTGTGCGGCGTCACCTACGGAACTTTTCGCCCGGATACCAATGGAGACGAATTCCCGGCGCGGGAAATAGTGGAACTGGATTTCTCGTTGATGGCCAGGAATGGCGTTAACACCGTCCGTGCTTACACGGTGCCGCCGCGCTGGCTGCTGGACACCGCGCAACGACACGGCCTGCGCATCATGGTCGGCCTGCCGGTTGAACGCTTTGCGTCGTTTCTCGATTACGAGCGATGCGCCGTTTCCATTGAAGCAATGGTGCGTGAAAAGGTCCGCGCCTGCGCCGGTCATCCCGCCGTGCTGGCTTATGCCATCGGCAACGAAATCCAGTCGTCGATGGCGCGCTGGCATGGCCGCCGCAAGCTGGAAAGATTCTTGCATCGCCTGCATCGCGCGGCCAAGGAGGAAGACCCCGGCGGCCTGGTCACCTACGTCAATTATCCTTCCACCGAATATCTCCGGCTGCCGTTTTTGGATTTTGTTTGCTTCAACGTTTACCTCGAATCCCAAGAGCGCCTCGAGACCTACCTGGCGCAGTTGCACAACGTGGCCAGCGAGCGCCCGTTGGTCATGGGCGAATTGGGTCTGGACAGCTTGCGCCACGGTGAGGACAAGCAAGCGCAGGTCCTTGACTGGCAGGTGCGAACGGCTTTTGCCGCAGGCTGCGCCGGCGCGTTTGTTTATTCCTGGACCGATGAGTGGTTTCGCGGTGGCGCCGTTTTGCATGACTGGAAATTTTGCCTTTTTGACCGGCAACGCGCGCCGAAACCCGCGCTCGCCGCCGTCCGCGCCGCGTTTGCCCAAGTGCCGTTTCGAGACAACCTGCGCTGGCCGAGAGTCTCGGTGATTGTCTGCACCCACAACGGCGCGCGCACGATTGTCGATTCGCTCGAGGCGTTGCAAAAATTGGAGTATCCCGATTACGAAGTCATCGTGGTGGACGACGGCTCCAGCGACAACACCGCCGTCATTGCGCGCCAGCTCGGATTCCTCGTGATCAGCACGTCGAACCGCGGGTTGAGCAGCGCATTGCCCGGCCGGGAAAACGGCGTGGATTGGATCATCACAAAATCCAACCGCGGCCTGAGCAACGCGCGCAATCTGGGGTTGTCCGCAGCCACTGGCGAAATTGTCGCCTACCTTGACGACGATGCCTATCCCGATCCGCACTGGCTGAACTATCTGGCGGCCTTCTTCCTGAATCCGCGAACCGCGAAATACGTCGGCGTCGGCGGCCCAAACATCGCGCCGGCAGGCGACGGGCTGGCGGCCGACTGTGTCGCGCATGCGCCGGGCGGACCAATTCACGTTCTCCTCACCAACCGCGAAGCCGAGCATATTCCCGGCTGCAACATGGCGTTCCGTAAAGTCGCGCTCCAGGCCATCGGCGGATTTGATCCGCAATTCCACGTCGCTGGCGACGACGTGGACATTTGCTGGCGCTTGCAAAAGGAAGGCTGGACCTTGGGGTTCAGTCCCGCCGCCGTCGTTTGGCATCACCGCCGAAACTCCGTGCGCGCTTACTGGAAGCAACAGAAAGGGTACGGCAAGGCCGAGGCGATGCTCGAGCGCAAATGGCCGGAAAAATACAACGTCGCCGGCCACGCCATCTGGTCGGGTCGCATCTACACCAACGGCCTGACCTACCTGGGCTGGCGCGTGCGGCGGATTTATCACGGGTTGTGGGGCACGGCCCCCTTTCAATCGTTGTACGAACCAGCGCCGAGCGCGCTGGAATCACTCCCGATGCTGCCAGAATGGTATTTGATCATTCTCGCGCTCGCCCTTTTTAGCGCGCTAGGGCTGGTTTGGGAACCGTTCCTGCTGGCCACTCCGCTGCTGTTGTTCTGCGTCGGCGTCTCCATCCTGCAGGCAATCCGGTCCGCCGTCGGCGCTGCCTTTATTGGCCCGCTCCCGCCGCGCGCGCTCGGGAAGCGGCGCGTGTTGACGGCGCTGCTCTTCCTGATCCAACCCCTCGCGCGGCTGCTCGGTCGCCTCCGCCACGGACTCATTTTCTGGCGGAAACCCGCCACGGCGGGATATGCGCTGCCCCGGCCTTGGACGGCGGACATTTGGACCAGGGATGCCCGGCCCATCGAGGAGTGGCTGGAATCGTTCGAAGTGGCGCTGAAAAAACTCGGTTGTGTGACGGTGCGCGGCGGTGTGTTCAATCGCTGGGATTTGGAAGCGCGCTGCGGGCTGCTCGGTTCAGCCCGCTTGAGGATGGCCTTGGAACACCACGGCAGCGGGCGCGAACTCCTGCGGATCAACTGCTGGCCGCTCTGCTCAATCTTCGCCACTGCTTCCGTCACGCTCATCGCCCTTTTTGGCTACACCGCGATCGCGAGCGGCGTGTGGAGCATTGGCGCCGTCTTCATTGGACTGCTGTTGCTGGGCTTCGCCCGTATTTTTCAGGAATGTGCCGCCGCCACCGCGGACTTTCTGGTGGTAGTTCGGAAAATCAAGCGTATCGAAAACAATGATGCCATGCCGGCGCCAACGACTTGCCCGGCATGAAGACGAACGGCCAAAATCTTTACTGGCGGTTGTGGCAGGAAGTGCGGCCGTATTGGCGGCAACNNNTCATCCTCCTGCTCGGCCTGCTGGCGCCTCCGCTGGCGCTGTTGACCCCGTTGCCACTGAAGATTGCCGTGGACAGCGTGCTCAGCGGACTCCCGCTGCCGCATTTTTTGCGCGCGCTCCTCCCGGGCGCTGTGTTACAACATCCCGCAGCCTTGCTAATGCTCACGGCCGGTCTCCTGGTCCTGGTCGCGCTGCTAACCCAGCTTCGCGAGTTCGCAGCTTCCTTGCTGGCGGCTGCCGCGGGAGAAAGATTGCTGCGCGGCTTTCGCGCCAAACTCTTCCGGCACGTGCAGCGGCTCTCGCTTTCATATCACGACACTCAAGGCACGGCCGATTCCACCTACCGCATCCAATACGACGCCGCGTGCGTTCAGAACATCGCCGTGGACGGCCTGGTTCCGTTCATCAGCTCGGCCGTCACATTCCTTTCGATGATCGGCGTGACGGCCTGGCTTAACTGGCGGCTCGCCTTGGTCGGGCTGGTGATTTCACCGGCGATTATTCTAGTCTCGCGCGCCTATCGCCGCCGCCTCCGCCGCCAGTCGCGCGACGTAAAAAAAATGGAAAGCTCCGCCTTGTCGGTCGTGCAGGAAGTGTTGGGCGCCGCGCGGGTCGTGAAGGCATTCGGCCAGGAGGAGCGCGAAGGCAACCGTTTCGTCGAGCGTTCCAACGAAGGGATGCGCGCCCGGCTCCGTCAAGTTTCCACCGCCGGCAGCTACGGCCTTTTGGTGGCCCTGATCACCGCCCTGGGCACGGCCGCGGTATTGTATATCGGCGTGCAGGACGTGAATTCGGGGCGGCTGACGCTGGGCAACCTGCTGCTGGTGATGGGCTATCTCGGACAACTTTATGCCCCGCTCAAAACGATCAGCAAAAAAATGGCGAGCATGCAGAACAACCTCGTCGGCGCGGAACGGGCGTTTGCGCTCCTCGATGAATCACCCGAAGTGGTGGAAAAGCCCGGCGCGCTTCCGCTGGCACGAGCGCGTGGTGCGATGGAATTTTGCCACGTCTCCTTCGGCTACGAAAAGGAGCATCCGGTGCTGCGCGAGGTTTCCTTTGCCGTCGAGCCCGGCGCCTGCCTGGGCATCGTGGGGACGACCGGCGCGGGCAAGACCACCCTCATGAATCTGCTGACGCGCTTTTACGATCCAACGTCTGGAAAAATCCTGCTCGATGACGTGGACCTGCGCGATTACAGGCTGGCCGACCTGCGGAATCAATTCGCCATCGTGCTTCAGGAGCCGGTTTTGTTTTCCACCAGTGTCGCCGAAAACATTGCCTACGCCCGCGCTGGCGCCACGGAAGCCGAAATCACCGCCGCCTCCAAGGCTGCCAACGCTCACGATTTCATCACGCGCCTGCCGCAAGGGTACGGAACGCCTGTGGGCGAGCGCGGCCTGAAGCTTTCCGGCGGCGAACGCCAGCGCATTTCCATCGCCCGCGCGTTTCTGAAGGACGCGCCGGTGCTCATTCTCGACGAGCCAACCAGTTCCGTGGACGTGAAAACGGAGGCGGCGATTGTGGAAGCGATGGAGCGGCTCATGCGCGGCCGCGCGACCTTCATCATCGCCCACCGCGCCAGCGCGTTGAAGCACTGCGACCGGATTTTGCAACTCGAAGAAGGCCGGGTGGTGGACTTTCGGCTTCAACACGAGTTATCTGCCAGCGAGCCGCTCGCCTCCATGGCCGCTCCATAGAAAAATGAACCTTCCAACCACCATTGAGATTAATCGTGAAGGCCTGTTAGAACACCCGGCCATGCAGGCCTGGAGCAGGCTTCATTTGGAGCAAGTGGCGCCGGTCCACATCGAATCGTTGAAGCACAAACACAAGTCGGCGATTTATCGGCTGGCGGGCATCGGCCCGGCTGGCGCAAATGTGATTGCCAAGCGCAGCCTGGTTTCCGCCGCCCAAACCGAACCCCTCGCCGGCGCTGCGTTGCTTCGGTTCGGTGGACGATGAAGACCCGCATTTTTGCTGGCTGTTTCTCGAGGACGCCGGGAACGATCCCTATCAACCCTTGCTGCCGGAGCATCGCGCCGCCGTCTTGCGCTGGCTGGTCGTCCTGCACACGCGCACCGAGGAGATGGAGGCCGTGGCGCGATTGCCGGACCGCGGCCCGGAATTTTATGCGGAGCACCTGCGCCGGGCGCGTGTCAAGATCACCGGCAGCCTGGGCAATCCCGCCTTGAAGGCGGACGACCGGGCTGTGCTTGAGGAAACTCTCGCACGATTTGATCTCCTGGAATCGCGCTGGGAGAGGGTGAAAGAACTTTGCGACGGGAAGCCGCACACCCTCGTCCACGGCGACCTCAAAGAAAAGAACATCCGGGTCCGCGGCACCCGGGAAAGGATTGTCCTGCTGACGTTCGACTGGGAAATCGCCGGACACGGTGTGCCGGCGATGGATTTGGTCCGTTGCCCCAATCTCCCGTCTTACTGGTCGGATGTGCAAAAGCTTTGGCCGGATTTGAAACTGGCCGAACTCCAGCGGCTGGCCGACGTGGGTGTGATCTTTCGCGCTCTCATCGCCATCTATTGGAAGAGCCTGGCGCTGGGCGGCGATTGGATCGAATGGCCGGTAGAGAAGATCAAAATTTACTGTGCGCGCCTCGTGGAAACCATGCGAGTGTTGGACATCCGTTGAACCATGCAAACCCCGCTTTCATTGCTGCCCGATGCACGGACGCTGACCCTGCGGCTCGCCTCCGCCTTGAACGCGAACGGCTCTCCCCGGCTGCGCATCTTGGAGCGCAAACGGCCGCGTTATATGAGTACGTTTCCCAACGAGGTCGTCACCTGCCGGTTCGCGGGCGGGAAACCGCGCCGCCTTTTCTGCAAATACGAGGCCGGCCGGGAGCACAATTCCCACGGCCATCGCGGCGGGCTGGCTTACGAAGCTGAAATTTACCGCCGCGTTCTCTCGCCGCTGAAAACCTTGCGTCCGGAATTCATCGGCGCCGACACGGATGGTTCAAATGACGGCACGTGGCTGATTCTCGAACACCTCGATCGTTGCACACGGCTCAAGGACATCCGCGTCCGACGGAGAGGCATCTCGCAATCCATCGCCATGGTTCTCGCCTCGCGCTGGCTCGGACAATTCCATGCGGCGCAACAGCCATCTGCCGCGAACGCCTCGCTGTCGTTCCTCAAACGGTATGACGCCAATTATTACACTGGGTGGATGGGCCGCACGTTCGAGTTTTCGCGGCCACTGCACGGACAGTTTCCCTGGCTTCCGAAATTGTGCAGCCGGGGAAAGTCCATTTTTAGGCCGCTGCAGTCAGCCTTGCCGACCGTCATCCACGGCGAATTTTACATCAACAACATTCTCGTCCGCGGCAAAAGGCTTTTCCCGGTGGACTGGGAATCCGCCGCCGTGGCCGCCGGCGAAATTGACCTCGCCGCGCTGACCGAAGGCCCGTGGCGGGAACCGCTTAAGCGCCAGTGTGAGCGTGAATATCAAAAATTTCGCTGGCCCGGCGGCGCGCCCCGCAACTTCGAGCGCGCGCTCGATGCGGCCCGCCTTTATCTTCAATTCCGCTGGCTGGGCGAGTGTTCCGACTGGACGCTCCGCGACAAATCTCGCTGGCGATTTACAGAACTTCGTTCGGTTGCCCAACGACTGGAACTGATCTGAATTCAACCCGTGTTTCCACGAGCGTGCCCGATGCATGAAACCGCGCTCCAAGCACATCCGTAAGATAAAGAGAGGGGCAGTCACCCTTCTGGCCTGCCCCTTTTGCGGACAAATAATCCAGAAGACGCCTGAATCCCAAAGGGATTCCGACCCAGAGCCCAGCAGCGAGGAACGAGCTACCCACTGGGCTTAACCGCGACGGGTTTAGATGGCTGCTCCTGCTGCTCTGTACAGGCTTGCAATCCTGCCCGAGAGATCGAAAATGGTCCTCCTGAAAAATAAACTGAAAGGCGTAATATGCGAGCACAGCAAAAAACCACGCAATCCGAGCCAGGCAACGTCCTGCGCCCCTACCCCGCCCAGCCCCGGCGCAAGGGCCAGAGCGCGCTTCTTAAAAAACTCAGTGACCAACTGGACAAACTCGAATCCTGGGTTGACGAGGAAGCAACCCCCGCCGAGCGCGCATTCGTTGTGCGCACACTCAAGGGATATGTGGACCAGATGAAAGCATCGATCGCCAAACGCGTTGCTGAAAAGCCGCCTCGGGCCTGAAAGGAAAACCGGAATTCCAACTGGCAGCCCGATTAGGACGTTCCTGGACCGCGGTGGCCATCCGCCGGCGACGGATGCGCCGGCCTTACCTCAAGCCCCTTCGGCGATTCTGGACGAAAGACGAAATCAGGATTTTGGGCCGATCCACCGACCGGGAAGTCGCGCAACGACTCAACCGCAGTCGCGCCTCAGTCAGCAGTGAACGCCAAAAGTTGGGACTCCCCGGGTTCCTCCGCAGGTGGTCGCGTAACGGACTTTAGCTGCGGCCAGGCATGACCTAGCAATACACACCACACTTCTGAAAACCTGCAGCCGGGAACCCCAAAATTTGCGGCTCCAAAGCGCTGGTAGTCGGGATTGATCCCGTTTCTTGTCCCGTAAACTCGCTTCCAGCACATCGCGCTGGCGCACAATTTTCTGATCATCAGGTTCGACGACAATCACGCCGCGCCGTCGATCGAACCGGCTCACCTTGGGTGTCTCGTAAACGACTGTGTGCTCAAGCTTCGGCTTCGACTTTTGATACCGGAGGATGAAACCGGCGTGGATGGCGCTCGCGAACATAAGCTTCCGGTAATCAGCGAGTTGCACTATTTTCTCCACTGTTACAGTGCGGAACTATTCGCTATAAAGTGTCTGGACATCGGACGTATTGGCAGACGCTGGTCACTTTTTGTTCATGAGAAGACAGGATGTCCCAAGGATTCGAAGCGGTTCATGGATGTGAAGAAGGGATCGCGCTTCATCCATGAACGCTTTGAATCTATGGGAAAATCGTTTCATTTGGATCGGGTGTCGGTTACCTCGTGGAAGCGCGGTCCCCTCAGCCTGGAGGGGTGCGGTCTGATTGCGGCGGAATGGAGGCCGCCCCCTTACACCCTCACCTCTTTTTGCTAATAACCGCAGTCATGGCGCAGCGAAAACCTACGTCGTGGCAGGTAGCTTCCAGGGCTTCAAAGCCTTGGTGAGAGGTTCGGGCTTCATGGCGACTGTATTGGTAAGCTCCTCCGCGGATAATGCCACGGCTGTCCTGACTCCGCCGCAGACCGAGGAAGTTCTTGTCCACCCAGACCTCGCTGACCCACTCCCAAACATTGCCGCTCATGTCCTGGCAACCGTACGGGCTGGCGCCTTTTGGAAAACTCCCGCTGGGGAGCTTGAAATGGGACCCGCCGTTGGTGGCTGGCAATTTGCAGAGCAGCGTCTTCGAAGCGGCTCGGTTGGTGTCCGTGTTTACATTGCAGCAGCCCGGTTTGAATTCATTTCCCCAAGGATAAATCCGGCCATCGACGCCGCGAGCCGCTTTTTCCCATTCCGCATTGGTGGGCAGGCGCTTGCCGGCGAAGCGCGCATAAGCTTCCGCTTCGCGCTTGAGCACAAAGGTCACGGGCAAGTCCTCTTCTCCCGCCGGAAAGCGGTGGTCTTTCTTGAACTCTTGATAACGGCGATTCGTGACCTCGAATCGATCCATGTAAAACGCTGGCAAGAACACTTTTCGCAGCGGCTTCTCATCCTCATCCGCAGCCGGATCGTCGCTCCCCATGAGAAACTCGCCCGCGGGCACAAACACCATTCCGGGCGGCGGCGGTTCATAGCTTTGCGAGCACAACTGCGCGCGCAACAGTTTGCTCCAAACCTCATGCCCGCCCCAAGCGAGTGCAGTCGCACCGCAAATCAGCGAGACACGGAGAAGCAGCAGCTTTAGTGTGCGCATGAAATCATGTTGAACGATAGCCTGCGCCGGCGCGCGGCAGCAATTCTTCATTTTGGCAGCAGGACGGCTTGCCATAGGCTCGGCGCAGACAGGCGCAACGCTCGGAAGGATGTGTTCCACGAGTCCCTATAATGCTTGTCACGTCTTCCAGTTCACGTATGATCGCGGTCAGTGAAAGAAAAGTGGAACGTCTGGCTGCCGCTGCTCTTGATGGTGGTTTTCGCCTTCACGCGCTGGCCGGGGCTGCTGCCCCCGAATTTCAGCGCCTTCTACGCCCTGGCTTTTTGCGCGGGTGTTTATTTTCCCCGGCGGCTGGTCTGGTGGCTGCCGGTAGGGACGATGATCGTCACCGACTTGCTGATCAACCTTTACTATTATTTCTACCTCCACATCGCTTCGTTCCACCTCACTCAACTGGTCAATTACGCCGTCTATGCCATCATCATCTGGATGGGCGCCCGCTTCAGCGCCAGGAGTTCGTGGCTGAAGCTGTTGAGCGGCGGGCTGGCGGGGGCCGTCCTTTTCTATCTCATCACGAACACTGCCGCCTGGTTCTTCAACCCCTTTCACAATCTCGAGTACACCAAAACTCTGGCGGGATGGCTTTGCGCCCTGACGCAGGGCGCCGCGGGTTGGCCGCACACCTGGGAGTTTTTCCTCAACACGCTGCTCAGCGGCGGCTTGTTCACGGGGCTGTTCGTTGGCGCCATGAAAGCCAGCGAGGCTGCTGAAACCGATCAGGAAGAGGAGAAAACAGAAATCGGCGAAGGAGAAAAAGAGCCGGACGAACGGCCAGAACCGAAAGCAGCGGAAGCGTAAGGCGTCATGCGTGATTCGTGTCGCGTAACGAAACGCCCCACGCCCCACGCGCGACGCCTCGCGCGCCATGCCCCATGAAAATCGGCGTCATTTCGGACACCCACGATCATCTGGATCCCAAGATCCCCGCTCTCCTCGCGGGTGTGGACCATATCCTGCACGCCGGAGACATCGGCCTGCCGTGGCTCATCCTGCAATTGGAAACCATTGCGCCAGTCACGGCGGTCCTGGGCAATACCGATGCCGGCCTCAGCTACAAGGAAACGGAAGTCATCCAACTTGGTGGCCGCAAGTTCCTCATCCATCATATTATCGATCTGCTTTCGCCGGCTGATTCCATCAAACGCCGCATCATCCGGGAGAACCCGAATGTGGTCGTCTTCGGCCATACCCACAAGCCATGCTCGGAACTGGTCGAAAAAACGCTTTATTTCAACCCTGGCTACGCCGGCAAACCGCGCTTCAACCTTCCCCGCACGGTCGCGATCCTGCACTGCGACGACTCGGGCATCACGCCTGAGTTCAAGGCGCTGTAGCGAGTTGAACTCAGCCGCCCACGCCGCTGGCGGAATCCGCGTCCAGAAAAAGCGCCGCGTGAGGTTGTTTCCGGAGGAAGGAGGCGGGACAGTCCGTGTGGATGGGGCCGTTCAAGGTGGCCGCGACAGCTTTGGCTTTGCGCTTTTCCGGCGCGATGCAGAGCATTCGTTTCGCGGAACACAGCATCGGGATGGTCAGGGTGAAGGCGTATTGGGGGACCGCCTCCAGGCTGGGAAAGTGGCCTTCGTTGACCTGTTGGAGTTGGCAGGCTCGATCCAGTTTCACCAGTTTCACCCGGTGCGGATCAGCAAAGTTGGCCACCGGAGGATCGTTGAAGGCAAGGTGGCCGTTCTCACCGATTCCCAGACAACAGAGGTCGATGGGCTGGGCCAGCAGGAGCCGCGTGTAACGCTCGCACTCGTCCAGCGGCAGCAGCGTGTCGCCCGCCAGATAATGGAATTGCCGCGGCTTGACTCGTCGCTCCACCCGCTCGCGCATATAGCGGCGAAAGCTCGCTTTATGGCCGGCGTCGATTCCAAGGTATTCGTCCATGTGGAAAAGCGTCAGGCGCGGCCAGTCCACTCCACCCAACGCGATCAATGCCTCCAGGAATTGAATTTGAGAGTTGCCGGTGGCGAGAATCACCGCCGCCGAGCCCTGCTTGTCCAGCACTTCCCGCAAATACTGCTGTGCAACGCCCGCCACGTCCCGGGCCAGCTCAACCTCCTGCCGATAAACCCGCACGGCCAAAGCATCCACCTGAAACGTCCGGATCGGACCCGCTGCGGAGGGAGAAGAACTCTTAATTGTCATGCGCGCACAGTTTCTCCGCGCAGAGTATCGGATGGACCGATTGGAGGCAAGCTTCGTCAAGGGTGCGGTGCGGATTAAAAGTATCGGCCGGGAGCGCGGGATTTATGCCGCTTCGAGTTGGGAACCAAGCCTGATCTCGCGGATAGGGAAGCCAAACCGTGGTCGAGGTGTGAAACGGCATAAATGCGGATAAATGCCGCGCCCCATTCTGAAACGGGGCGCGGGATTTATACCGCAGGAACGTTCGCATGACAGACACCCGCTCGTTGGTCCCAACCCCCGTCCTGCAACGCACACTCCTGCGGACTAAAGTCAGCGTTCTTCTCCCATCCTGGAATCAGCAAGGAAAGGGAACGCGCAAAAAATCTCTGGGTTCCTTCCGTTTTCTCTAGTTAAATGTGGGCCTCGGACAAATCCGGGCCAAATCATGCGCGGTCAAACCATCCATGTCGATTACCTCGTCCTGGGCAGCGGGATTGCGGGTCTCTCTTTCGCCCTGAAAGTGGCGCCGCGCGGTCGCGTCGCCATCATCACCAAAAAGAACCGGGCGGAATCCAACACCAACTACGCCCAGGGCGGCATCGCCGCAGTGACCAGCAAGGAGGATTCGTTCGAGATGCACGTCCGCGACACGCTCGAAGCGGGCGCGGGCCTGTGCAAAGAGCAGGTGGTGCGCACCATTATCGAGGAGGGCCCGGCGCGCATTAGTGAGTTGATTCAGTTGGGGATGCGCTTCTCAGAACGGGAAGATCCCCGATCAGGAGGACGGGAACTCGACCTCGGCAAGGAAGGCGGGCACTCCAAACGCCGCATCCTCCACGCGAAGGACATCACCGGACGTGAAATCGAACGCGCTTTGCTGGCCGCCGTGGCCGCCCAGTCGAACATCCAGATTTTTGAAGATCACATTGCGATTGATTTGATCACCACTCAGAAGCTTGGGGGTGACGGGCCGAACCGCTGCCTGGGAGTGTATGTGTTGGAAAAGAGCAGCGGTGCAGTCAGCGCCTTTGCCGCCGCCAATGTGCTACTGGCCACGGGTGGGTGCGGAAAGGTCTATCTTTACACGACGAATCCGGACATCGCCACCGGAGACGGCGTGGCCATGGCCTACCGGGCGGGCGCTGCCGTTGCCAACATGGAGTTCATCCAGTTCCATCCGACCTGCCTCTATCATCCGAAAGCGAAATCGTTCCTCATCAGCGAAGCGGTCCGCGGTGAAGGCGGTGTCCTTAAGAGCGTCGATGGGATCGAGTTCATGGATAAATATCATCCGTTGAAATCGTTGGCGCCGCGCGACGTCGTAGCGCGGGCCATCGACAGCGAGATGAAACGGAGCGGAGCCGATTGCGTGTTGCTGGACATCACTCACAAACCGGCCCAGTTTTTGATCGACCGTTTCCCGAATATTTATCAGACCTGTTTGCGATTTGGCATCGACATGACCAAGGAGCCTATTCCAGTTGTGCCCGCCGCCCACTATCAATGCGGCGGCGTCCTCACCGATGTGAGCGGCAGGACCGAGATTAGCGGGCTTTACGCGGTGGGGGAGGTGGCCTGCACCGGCCTGCACGGCGCCAATCGCCTGGCGAGCAATTCCTTGCTGGAGGCGCTGGTTTGCGCGCACCGGGCGGCGGAGGCAGTCTTGGCCCTTCCACTCCAAAAGGCCGCAACCGGGATCCCAGCCTGGCAATCAGGAAACGCGGCTGACGCGGATGAGTTGGTGGTGGTGTCGCACAATTGGGATGAGATTCGCCGGCTGATGTGGGATTACGTTGGGATCGTGCGCACCAACAAACGACTCCGGCGCGCCCAAAAGCGGATCACCAACTTGCAGGAAGAAATCCAGGAGTATTATTGGGACTTCACGGTCACCAGCGACTTGCTGGAACTGCGCAATATTGCCACCGTCGCGTCGCTGATCGTAGCCAGCGCTTTGCAACGCCCGGAGAGCCGCGGCCTCAATTACAACCTGGATTACCCAGACCCGAATCCGGACTGGGCGCAACGCGACACCATCTTAAGGCGCATCGGCCCGCCACCGTAAACGCGGGTGATCCGAGCTTGTTGCGCCAAAAGCAATTGTTACCCGAGGAAAGGCAGGTATTTGGGAGGAAAGCCTTGAAATCGGCGCTGTCTCCGGTAGCTTTCTCACGGCGGCGCGCTTAGCTCAGTGGTAGAGCATTTCCTTCACACGGAAGGGGTCGCAGGTTCAAGTCCTGCAGCGCGCACCATCTTTCCAATTAGACTCATGGTTAATGTCGGAATCATCGGGCTTGGTTTCATGGCGGCCACGCATCTCCGGGCGTATCGGCAGGTCGAGGGTGCGCGCATCCTGGGCCTGTGCAACCCGAGCGGACGCCACCTCGACGGCGACTTCTCGAACGTGAGCGGCAACGTCGGCGCTACCGACCCCGTCAAGCTTGAGATGCAAGGCATTCAAGCGGCGAGGCATTTTGCGGATCTGCTCGCCAATCCGGAGATTCACCTCATCGATATTTGCGCCCCGACTCGCGCCCATCACGAGCTTTGTCTTGCCGCTCTCCGGGCCGGCAAACATGTCCTTTGCGAAAAACCGCTCGCTCGCACCCCAAAACTCGCGCGGGAAATCGCCGAAGCGGCGGCTCACGCGAAGAGCTTCTTCATGCCGGCCATGTGCCTGCGGTTCTGGCCCGAATGGAGATGGTTACAGCAAGCGATCAAAGATGGAAAATACGGCGGAGTGTTAGCCGCCCGGTTCCGCCGCGTAGCCGAGCCGCCGGGCTGGGGGCAGCAGAATTTTTTCAACGGCGCAGAATCCGGGGGTGCTCTGCTGGATCTGCACATCCACGACACCGATTTCGTCCAGTTCTGTTTTGGCCGGCCCAAGGCCGTCTTTGCGACCGGCTACGCAAAGTTCAGTGGGGCGATTGATCATGTGGTGACGCAGTATCAATTCGCTTCGGGCATGTCCGTGCATGCTGAAGGAAGCTGGGCCATGACGCCGGGTTTCGGTTTCAGCATGGCTTACACCGTCAACTTTGAACGGGCCACGGCTGATTATGACCTGGCCCGTGGCGCGGAGGCCTTGCGTTTGTTTGAAGCTGGCCAGCCCCCGCGCACGGTCCTGTGCGAAGGGCCGGATGGCTACGTTCGTGAATTGCGCCATATAGTCGAAGCGATTCAAACCGGGAAACCGCCGTCGATCGTCACGGCTCGAGACGCGGTGAGCGCCGTCGAGATTTGCCAAGCCGAGGAGCGGTCAGTCCAGTTGCAGAAGCTGGTGGCGCTTTAGCGTCCGGCCTCGATCTTCTGTAGGAACGGTCGTAGCACCTTTTCCAGCCGTTCAGCGATTTGCTGATAGCCTTCATCATTGGGGTGAACCGCATCCGACATGTAAACGGGCTTGAAGGCAACGCCCTTCAGCAGGTCCTGCACATAGAGGACGTGCTTCTCCTTCGCAAGCTGCCTGAAATGCGCCTCATTCTTGTCGCGAAGGGAAGCGCTCCGAATCCCAATCAAGACCACGAAACTCCCGGCCCGGTGCAGGCGATCAATCATCTCAGCCAGGTTGGCGAACGTTTGCGATTTCGACTCCTGGTTCAAACTGTCGTTGCCTCCCAAACAGAGAAGCACCACGCGCGGCTCCAACTGCACAACTTCGTCCAGCCGCTTGAGGCCGTCACATGCGCAGGTAAGGCCGCACCTCCGGAGAATCAAACCAGCGTACCAGGATTTTTCTTTGCCGCAGCTTCTCGAGCCAATGCTTCGCAGGGAACACCGGCGGGCGCGTCAGGATGAAATTGGTCTGGCTCGGCCACACCTGGAAGCCCAGTCCGGCCAATGCCTGCGTGAGCCATTCGCGTGTCGCGATGATGCGGCGGAAATTCAAGCGGTAATAGGGCAAGCTGGCCAGCGTGGCCTGTGCGCCGATTTGCCCCAGCCCGTTCACATTGTAGCTCTCACGAATCTTTTGCAGGGCCGCGATCAACTCTGGATGCCCCACGAGGTAGCCGACCCGCAGGGCGCAGAGCGAATAGGCCTTCGAAAAGGTGCGCGCCACCAGCACATGCGGATGCTTTAACGCCAGCCCCAGCGCATTCTCATTCGCAAAATCAACGTAGGCTTCATCCAAAAGGACCAAGCCCCGTTGCCTCAGGCAAAGACCGTCCAACTCCGCGTTGGCGTAACCCCGGCCACTCGGCGCGTTCGGCGTGGTCACGAAGCTAAGCGCCGCCTCCCGATCCCAACCAGCTTCGAGGCATGGCAAACAAAAATCGTCCTTCAAGGGCACCGCATTGGTTCGAGCGCCATGCATCGCCGCCAGCACCGGATAGAGTGAATAGCTCGGAGTGAAGAATTGCACCGTGCCCGTTTCAGGCTCGACAAATGCCCGGGTAGCCAAAGCCAGCAATTCATCGGAGCCATTCCCGACAATGATATTCTCCGGTTTGCAGCCATGAAACCCGGCCAGCTTCGCGCGCAAGGCTTGCCCGGTCGGATTTGGATACAGGCGGAGCCGTCCATCAACCGCCGCTCGAATGGCCGCCAGAACCTTGGGCGCAGGTGGGAATGGGTTTTCATTGGTGTTGAGCTTGATCAACCCCTTGACCTTCGGCTGTTCCCCTGGCACGTAAGCCCGCAACTGCCTCACCAGCGGGCGGACCATCAAGCGCGGATCCTTCATCGGCGGCTTAATTTACCCGCAGTCCGACGCCGCACTTTGGGCTTCGGCTTTCCGGCTTCGAACCTGATCGCCGCCGATCGCCCGTGCGCATCCAGTCCTTCCACTTCAGCGAATTTGGCCAGCGCCCGGAGCGACTTTTTAAGAGAAGGCGCGGAATACTCCACCACGCTGGTGCGACGCTGAAATTGGTCCACCGTCAAGCCCGAGAACGACGCTCCTGCACCGCCCGTGGGGAGCGTGTGGCTCGGGCCGGCCACATAGTCGCCCAGCACCGTGGGAGAGTAACCACCCAGAAAAATCGCCCCCGCCGTCACAATCCTGCCGGCCAGTTCAGTCGCGTGCCGCGCCATGATCTCGCAATGTTCAGGCGCGAATTGGTTGGCTAATGCAACGGCATCTTCAATGGTCTTGACCTGGATAAGCCACCCGTTCTTGCGCAAGGCCCGCTCAATGAACTCCCGGCGCGACAGGCCTGGCAACTGGCGCTCGATTTCCTTTTGCACCGCGCCCAGCAACGCGCCCGAAGGGGTAGCCAGCCAGACTCTTTCGTGCCCGGAACCATGCTCGGCCTGCGCCAGCAAATCCGCCGCCACGAATCGCGGCTCCGCTGAGTCATCCGCCAGGATCAAGATTTCGCTCGGACCAGGCAACAGATCAATCGCCACATGGCCGAAAAGCAGCCGCTTGGCCGCCACGACGTAAGCGTTGCCCGGCCCAAAAATTTTCTGCACCGGGCGGATGGTGGCCGTCCCGCAGGCCATGGCGGCAATGGCCTGCGCTCCCCCGAGACGATAAACCTCCGTCGCCCCTGCCGTACGAATGGCGAAGAGCAGCGCGGCGTTGATCGCGCCATCCTTGCCGCAAGGCGTGAAGACCGCGATTTCCGGACAACCCGCCACCCGTGCCAGAGTTACGGTCATCAGAGCCGTCGAAACCAGGGGAGCCGTCCCGCCTGGGACATAGATGCCCACCCTTTGAAATGGGTCGAATTTTTCCCCCACTCGCCCTCTCTCCTGATTCAAGGCCGACCAGTTCTTCCGCAGGGATTTCCGGCTGAACATCTCGATGTTCCGTCCGGCCGCGTCCACTGCCCGCCGCAAGGCGCCATCAGCTTTAAGGGAGGCATGAACGAACTCGGACACCGAAACCGGCAGCCGCTCGGCACGAAGAGTGGAAGAGCGAACCACGAAAAACACGAACCACGCGGAAGGGCGAATGCAAGCCACAAGAAATGCTGGCAGTTGACCAGCCAGGCACAAACCCGATTCCGAAGCAGAAAATGGGCAGGGATGTTTAGCCACAAAAAAGCACAAAGAGCAAAAAGAGAGCGAGAGAAGCGGGTGAACCACTAATCCACACAAATCGACACTAATCCCAAGCGGATCCCACATAAGCAAACGAAGGGAACGAAGAGTGGAAGTGCGAACCACGAAAAACACGAACCACACGGAAGGGCGAAAGCAAGCCACAAGAAATGCTGGCAATTGAACAGCCGCAATGCGTGGGGAGCGGAGAAGCACAGGAAATCCACCACTCAGTAAGATTCTCCGCAATTTGCTGAGGTTTCTTGAGAATTGGCTAAATTTGCACAGGCCGGCATCTCGCCAAATCTCGCTTCCATCTCGCATCCATCTCGGTTGGATCTCGGTTTCATCTCGCATGGATCTCGCCTTCATCTCGGCAAATCTCGGTTTCATCTCGTCAGGCATGGCCGGCAAGGCAGAAGGCAGACAGAATCATGGCAGGACAGAATCATGGTCAGCCAATGCCGAGATTGAGAGATCGTGAGAGCGTGAGACCGTGAGACAGGGGGGGTGCCTTGGGGGGTACAGGTCGTAACGTCGTAACAACGCAGTGTTTGCAAGGTGTTTATGAGTTCTGAAACGGAACAAGGTCGTAACAAGTGAGGGAGAAACGTAACATTTCTCCCCTTTAG
>WNFM01097877.1_pt1 | contig 23268 bp, 24 predicted proteins | sample 5400271 | NCBI WGS metagenome assembly WNFM01 (sample SAMN13153352, study PRJNA577476) | soil metagenome | isolation source: 60 cm saprolite on Douglas fir-dominated hillslope | place: USA:California | collected 2013-09-17 | reverse complement strand
GCCATGCCGACGCCGCCCATCAGCGCCACGTGCCCGTTCGGCCGCACCGTCATCACGGCGGCGCGCACCGTGGTCGATGAGACCGAAGGCGGCATGATATCCAGCACGCAATCGATGGGACCGGGTGCAGCCCGCTTCATCATCTCCCGGTCGTCATTCTCGTTGCCGCTGAGTTTCACCGTCCGCACCCGATCGCCAAAGCGCCGCGAAAGGTCCTTCAGCACCTTCTCGTTCCGCCCCGGCGCGACCACACACGCCGCCCCCATTGCCAGCGCGACCGTAACGGCAGAGCTACCAAAGTTACCGGTGGCGCCAGAAACAAGAACCGTCTCGCCGGCTTGCAGGTTGGCTGCGAGGAAGCCGCCATAGGGCACCAGCAGCGTGCCCAGCGCGCACCATGCCGTCGCATCCGCTTCGTTGATCGCACCGATGCGCTTGACGTTCTCCGTTGGCACCCGCACCTGCTCGGCCCACGAGCCGTCGTGAAAATGCTTTGCCAGGCGCAGCCCACCTTCGCCGGCCGCGACCAGGCCCTGCAGCGTGATGTCGGGCGACAGCACGTCGTCGCGCGAGCGCACGGTGGGATCGCAAAACACCCAATCGCCTTTGGCGAGATGGGTGGCATCCGGTCCGAACGCGCGCACCCGGCCGATCGCGCCGGGGCCTGGGATCACCGGCAGGTCCAACAGATATTTGCGCTCGCCGCTCAAAACTTCGTTGGCATAGGACAAGACGCGCGTCGCCACGACGTCGACGATGACCTCGCCGGTGCCGAGCACCGGATCGGGCACGGTCTCGATCGTCATCGGCGTTCCAAACGCCTTCAGCATGGCAGCTTTCATGGCTTTTTCGACTCCTTGTGGAATGATGACCATTCTGGCAGGCTTCCCGCGGCTAGGAAGGCCTGGTATTATCCTAGGACTGACGGACCCAGTCTGGCTCGGGAGCAAAGGCGATGGCGGATCCCCGTCGTAGTGAATTCGGCGATTTCCTGAGATCGCGCCGTGAAAAGCTGACGCCCAAGGCCGTCGGTCTTCCGATCGGTCGGCGGCGCCGGACCGCGGGCTTGCGGCGCGAGGAAGTCGCCGAACTCGCAGGCATCGGCGTCGACTGGTACATCAGGCTGGAACAAGGCCGCACCGTTAGCCCCTCCGTCACCACCATCGACGCGCTGGCCCGCGCGCTGCGTTTGACAAAAGCCGAGCATGCGCATCTGCGGGCGCTAGCACGCGATGCCGACCGCCGTGCGTTTTTGCGCGAGAGCGTGCCCGAGCCGCTGCGGCGGCTGGTCGAAAACCTCAATGCGCCCGCCTATATCACCGGCCGCCGCTGGGACGTGCTGGCATGGAATGCGGCCGCGGAAGAGATTTTTGCGTTCAGCCGTCTGCGTGAGGAGGACCGCAACAGCCTGATCAGCATGCTCACCAACCCAAAGAGCCGGCGGCTGTTCGCGGCCAACTGGGCCGACGAGGCCAGGCGCATGGTGGCGCAATTTCGCGCCACCCATGATCTCTGGGCCGGCGATCCCGCCTTTCTTGAATTATTGCAGCGTCTGCGCGAGGGGTGTCCGGAATTTTCGGGCTGGTGGGAGACGCACGATATCAAGAGCGTCGCCGGCGGCCAGAAAGTGGTGAACCATCCGAAGAAAGGCGTGTTGCGTTTCGAGCATGCGAGCTTCCAGGCCAATGACGATCCGGCGCTGAAACTTGTGATCTACACGCCGGTGTGAGGCTCAATGCAGCGCGGCGCTTTCGCCACGCGCGCTCGACAGTTTGGAGGCCAGCGACGCCACGACGATGACCACCGCGATCAACGCAATCACCAAGGTGCAGATCGCGTTGATTTCCGGTTTTACCCCGAGCCGTACCTCGGAATAAATCCGGATCGGCAGCGTCGCCGAACCGGGGCCGGTGGTAAAGCTCGCGATCACGAGATCGTCGAGCGAGAGCGTGAACGCCAGCATCCAGCCCGCGGCGATTGCGGGCACGATCAGCGGGAGCGTCACAGCGACGAAGGCTCGCGCCGGATCGCAGCCGAGATCCATCGCCGCCTCCTCGAGGCTGCGATCGAGCGAGCCGAGCCGCGACTGCACCACGACGGCGACGAAGCACAGCGTCAGCGTGGTATGCGCGATCGTCACCGTCCAGAAACCGCGCTCGACATTGAGCGCCACGAACAGGAGCAGGAGAGAGAGTCCGGTAATGACTTCAGGCATCACCAGCGGCGCATAGAGCATCCCGGAAAACAGCGTGCGGCCCCTGAACCGTTCGCCGCGCGCCAGAGCGATGGCCGCGAGCGTGCCGAGCAACGTCGCGATCGTCGCGGATGAAGCCGCCACCCGAAAACTCATCCAGGCCGCCTCCAGCATGGCACGGTCGTTGAAGAATTCGCTATACCAGCGCACCGACCAGCCGCCCCATACCGTGACCAGCCGCGAGGCATTGAACGAATAGATCACGAGGATCACGATCGGCAGATACAGAAATGCAAACCCAAGCGCGAGCGAGACCGCGTTGAAGCGCGACAGCTGGTTCACTGCGCGGGTGGTCATCGCGCGTTCTCCAATTGGCGGCGCTGCAGCCGGTCATACAACACGAGCGGCCCGACCAGGAGCATCAGCAATACCACCGCCGCGGCGGAAGCCACCGGCCAATCCTTGTTGGCGAAAAATTCCAGCCACAGCGTCTGCCCGATCATCATCGAGTTGGACCCCGCGAGCAGATCAGGAATCACGAACTCGCCGACGATGGGGATGAAACACAGCAAGACGCCGGCGCCGACGCCCGGCAGCGACAGCGGAAACGTCACCCGCCAGAATGCCTGCAGCGGCGTGGCGCCGAGATCGCTGGCGGCCTCTAACAGCGCCGGCTCCATTTTGGAAAGCGTCGCATAAAGCGGCAGAATCATGAATGGCAGATAAGAATAGACGATGCCGAGATACATCGCACTGTCGGTCGAGAGCCATACCACAGGCGCCGATACCAAATGCAACGCGAGCAGGATTTTGTTGAGCAGGCCGTCATGCTGCAGGATGTTGATCCAGGCATAAATCCGGATCAGGAACGAGGTCCAGAACGGCACGATCACCAACATCATCGCGATCCCCTGCCAGCGTTTCGGCAGCTGCGCCATGCCATAGGCGATGGGATAGCCGATGACCAAGAGGATCGAGGTCGAGACCAGTGCGACGACGAGGCTGCGCAGATAGGACAGGACATAAAGATCGTCGGAGGCCAGCAATCGAAAATTATCCGACGACAGCGCGGCGAACGCCGCCTTGATTGACGCAACACCTTGCGTCAGATCGAACACCGGCAGATAGGGCGGCTGTGCGATCGCGGCTTGCGACAGGCTGATCTTGAGGACAAAGCCGAACGGCACCAGGAAGAACAACAGCATCCACAGATAAGGCGCGATCGCGGCTGATCGAGCCGGGCGGGTGAAGATGCGGCGCCCGCTCATTTCTCCAGTACCACGCAATCGTCGGGGGTGAACCACGCCACCACGCGCTGGCTTGTGCTGTAGGCGTCCATGTCGAGCCGCGCGGTGTTGGCCATCGAAGACCGCACCACCGCGCCCGAGTCGAGCTTCACCTTATAGGTCGTGAGCCCGCCGAGATAACCGACGTCGGTCACGACGCCTTCCAATCGGTTGATCGCATGTGCGCTGAGCGCGTCCGCCACCGGGCCGCGGCGCGACAATTTTACCTTCTCGGGCCGGATCGCCACCGCAACGGTCGTCTTCGTGATCGGCTGGCGCGGCTCGGCGACGACGATCGAGCCAGCGTCTTTGGTCGAAATCGTCACCCGGCCGGCGTCGCGCGAGGCGACCTGGCCGTCGAACAGATTGATGTCGCCGACGAATTCGGCGATCCAGCGCGAACTCGGCGCCTCGTAGAGCTCGCGCGGGGTAGCGACCTGTTCGAGATGCCCCAAATCCATCACGCCGATCCGGTCGGCCACCGTCATCGCCTCTTCCTGATCATGGGTGACGATGATGAAGGTCATGCCGAGCCGGCGCTGAACCTCCATCAATTCTGCTTGCGTGCTTTCGCGCAGCTTCTTGTCGAGCGCAGCCAGCGGCTCGTCGAGCAGCAGCAGCTGCGGACGGCGCGCCAGCGAGCGCGCCAGCGCGACGCGCTGCCTTTGACCGCCGGAGAGCTGATCGGGTTTTCGTTTCTCCAGACCTTCGAGTTTTACCAACGCGACCATCTCGGCCACGCGGGCATCGATCTCCGCACGCGGCAAGCCCGCGCGCCTTAGCCCGAACGCGATGTTGTCGCGCACGGTCAAATGCGGAAACAGCGCATAATTCTGGAACATCATGTTGACTGGGCGCTGGTGCGGCAACACCGGCGCGATGTCCTTGCCGTCTAGCAAAATGCGCCCCTCATCCGGCGTCTCGAAACCGGCGAGCATACGCAGCAACGTGGTCTTGCCGCAGCCGCTTGGACCCAGCAGGGCAAAAAACTCCCCGGCCCTGATGTCGAGCGACAGCTGGTCCACCGCGCGAAAGGCGCCGAATTTTTTCACCACCGAGTCGATGCGCAGCAAGGGAAGCTCGGCGGGCTCCGCCTGCGGTTCGCGCCGCGCCGAACCCGCATCGGTTGCGGCTTTCCTTCCGTCCTCTGCCATGATGCCAGCCTGCCCCGTCATGGCCGCAAGCTAGCGGCGGATCGGCATCGGCTCAAGGGAGCGGGGTGGGAGCTCGAACCTGAAATGCCATTCTGAGTGTGGTTGGCATATAAAGCGGTCGCCACTACCTCCTCTTTACAAGGGCTGGGCGGTGCATCCCTATTTGCAACGCTGGATATCGAGAATGTCCAATACGGGGCAGTCGGGCGCCGTCCGGCCCGAACACCGGGACACCGTGGTTGCCAGCAGACGTTCGAGTTTCTTCAGGTCATGAAGTTTTGACCGGATGTCTTCGAGATGATGGGCAGCGATCTCTCGAACCTCGCGACATGATGCCTTTTCGGGCCCGCCCAGCCGAAGCAGCGCGCGGATCTCGTCGAGCGAAAAGCCCAGCTCGCGCGAACGCCGAATGAACACGAGGATGCGAAGGTCGGTTGGGTCGTAGACACGGCGGCCGCTGCTCGTGCGCGGTGGCGCAGGAAGCAATTTAACCCGCTCGTAGTAGCGAATCGTCTCAATATTGACACCGCTACGGTTCGACAGCTGTCCAATCGGCAGCGCCTCGGCTCGCGAAGACGTGATGGCACGCATGAAATTGTCCTTGATCCTGTAGTCGCTACAGGATGCACGCTGCAGCCATGATGATCAACAGAGAACACCGCGTTGCCGAGATGCAACGCGGGCAATGGCTGACAGCTGCGGGCGGCCTCGTTGCGGCGCTTGCGGCATCGTCGTGCTGCATCTTGCCGCTTGTGCTGTTCGGCCTCGGCGTGAGCGGCGCGTGGATCGGAAATCTTACGCGGCTTGCGCCCTATCAACCTTATTTCGTCGTCGCGACGATCGCTTGCCTCGGCTACGGCTATTGGCTCGTCTATCGGTCCTCAAAGCTCGCCTGTGGCGACGGAGAGGCTTGCGCGCGCCCGCTGCCGAACCTGTTCGTCAAAGCCGGACTGATCACCGCGACCGCTCTTGTGATCGCCGCGTTAGGCGTCGACTTTCTCTCAACCTTATTTGCCGACCTCTGAAAGGACCCAAATGACCAGACTAGCCCTGCCCACCGTTTTCGCCCTTGCAACGCTCGCTTCCAACGCATTCGCTGCGGAGCAGACCGTCACGCTCGCGGTGCAGAATATGTATTGCGCGGCCTGCCCGCACACCGTGAAGGCGAGCCTGCAAGCGATACCAGGAGTGAAACAGGCGGTCGTCTCCTACCGGGAAAAGACTGCGATCGTGACCTATGACGATGCCAAAACCGATGTGAGGGAGCTCACCACGGCCACCACGAATGCCGGTTACCCATCCGCGCCCAGATCATTACCTGTCCGCACTGCGCCAAATCGAAATCGGAGACTATGCCGACCGACGCCTGCCAGTTTTTCTATGTGTGTGCCGGCTGCGGGACAAAACTGCGGCCCAAGCCGGGCGACTGCTGCGTGTTCTGCTCTTACGGCTCGGTGCCCTGTCCCCCCATCCAGGCCGCGCGTTCGGGCGAAGCGTGCGCAACTTCCTGCTGTGCCGGGTAGTCCAGCATGGCCAATGACGCTATCCAACCTTCCAGGGATTGGCTCGGGAGCACCCGCGCCAGTGCCCTGGCGTGGTGGGTTCCTCAAGCCGCCATCGTCGTGGCCCTGACAGCCCCGGTGTCGCTGCGAGCCGTCGTCTGGCTTGTCGCTCTGATCTGGATAGGCACGGCTTGTGTTCTGAATTCGCGACGCTGCGGACGTACCCATTGCCGTTACACCGGTCCCTACTATCTCGCCATGATCGTGCCGGTACTCGTGCTTGCCTCTGGCGTTATATCCGCTGGGTTTTCTGGGTGGCTGATGTTGGGCGTTGTCATTCTCGCTGGCGGCAAAATCATCTGGTGGGTCACCGAGTTCGCGTGGGGCAGATTCTCATAGCGGCACGCAAGTCCAAGATTCTAGAGCCATTTCCGTTCCGATTGAATCGAAACGGGGCTCTAGATTCTTGATTTGACGCGTTTTCTTGACGCGAACCGGTTTCCACTTCGCTTGAAAACGCTCTACCCGCCCCCCGCCATGAATTTCACCAGCGCATCGCGATCCGCAGGCGGCATGGCGAGACCTAGTTTCGAGCGCCGCCACAAGATGTCGTCGGGAAAGCGCGCCCATTCCTTTGTCATGAGGTAGCGCACCTCGGCTCCGGTCAGCCCCTCGCCGAAGGCGGGACCGAGATCGGCGCGGTCCTTGGCGTCGCCGAGCACGGCCTCAAGACGCGTGCCGTAGGCGGTGACCAGGCGCTGCGCTTCCGCCTCCGACAAAAATCGCCAACGCTCGGTGGCGCGATCGACCTCGGCCTCGAACCGCTCCCAGGCAAAATCGCCGCCGGGCAATGGGGTGGCCGCGGTCCAGCGCGGCGACATCGGATAGAACGGCGTCAGCCTGGAAACCGCCTGCTCGGCGCGCAATCGTGAGGTCGTGATATCGCCGCCGAAAATCGTCAGGAGGGGAGCCCTGCGGCGCCTTGTGTCGAACATCATCACGCCGTCCCGCGCGACGCGCCTCGTTGCTCTGTCTCTCACCGTATTGGCGCCGGAAAACGTCCGGATCACGTCCGAAGGGTCGACGCGTTCGCGAAAATACCGGTTGGCGGCATCGCAGAGATAGGCGACATCGCCTGCCGCCATCGACACGGCCGCGGGATCGCCCTTGAAGGCGTGGCCGACGGTGCCGATCAGGGTAAAATCGCGCTGGTAGGGGCTGGCGAAGATCAGCCGCCGGTCGCTGTTCTGGAACACATAGACATTGTCGGTCTCGAACAGGCGCCGGACGACGATCTGGCCGATCTGGGCCGTGCCCGCCCGCAACGGTTTCGTGCGCAGCACGGTTTCTGCGACCGACGCGGTCCAGGCGCCGCTGGCGTTGGCCAGCGCCCTTGCCGTGATCACCTGACGGTGGCCACGATCGATCACCGCAAGCCGCCAGATGTCGAGCCGGTCGGCGCGCACGCAGCGCGCGCCGGTGCGGATCACACCGCCCCGCTCCGCAGCATCGAGCGCATTGGCGATCACCAGCCGCGAATCATCGACCACACAATCGGAATATTCAAACGCGGTGCCGATTGGCCGCTTCAACGCGTTGCCGATCGGATGGTGGGTGATGTCGATGGTCGCCGACGCCAGCAGGCTGGTGGGCGAGGCCAGACGGTCGTAGAGCAGCAGCCCCGCGCGCAAAAACCATGGCGGACGCTCGTCGGAATGTGCGGGAATCACAAAACGCATCGGGCGCACCAGATGCGGCGCGATCTTTAGCCAAGTCTCGCGCTCGGCCAGTGCCTGGCGTACCCGCAGGAAGCGCCGGCGCTCCAGCACGGCAAGATCGCCGTGGATCATTCGCGAGGTCGCGGAGGAAGCGGCGCCGCCGAGGTCGCCCTGCTCCAACAGAATCACCCGCAAGCCGCGTCCGGCGGCGTCGCGTGCAACGCTGACGCCATTCAACCCGCCGCCGATGATCGCAAGATCGTAGTCTGCCATTGGCAAGACTTAGAGCATGATCCGGAAAAGTGGAAACCGGTTTTCCTCGGGACAAACGCGAAGCGTTTGCCCGGAGAGCATGCTCAAACAAAAGATAGCTAGAGACTGATTCAGCTCAGCTGAATAAGTCTCTAGCCCGTCTTGCGCGCGGGCTCCATGGCGTTGCCGCCGTTGCGGCCGACCACCGCGGCGTACTGTCCGATCGGCAGCGGTTTGCCGAGGAAATAGCCTTGCACCGAGTCGCAGCCCTCGTCGGCCAGGAAGCCAAGCTGCTCCTGGGTCTCCACGCCCTCGGCGACGATCGACATTTCGAGACCGTGGCCGAGGCCGATGACGGCGCGAATGATCGCCGCCGATTGCGGATTGCGTCCGAGATTGATGACGAAAGCGCGGTCGATCTTGATCTTGTCGAACGGAAACGCCTGCAGATAGCTGAGCGAGGAATAGCCCGATCCGAAATCGTCCATCGAGACGCGCACGCCGAGCGCCTTCAGCCGCCGCAACAGCGCGAGTCCACGATCGAAATCCTCGATCAGCACGCCCTCGGTGATTTCCAGTTCAAGCCGCCCCGGGGCGAGGCCGGTTTCGAGCAGGATGGAATGCACAAGGCCGACGACGTCGCCGTGCATGAACTGCGCCGGCGACAGGTTGACCGCGATCTGCAGTGGTATCGGCCAGGAGGCGGCCTCCCGGCAAGCTTCACGCAGGATCCACTCGCCCATTTCGACGATCAGGCCGCTTTCTTCCGCCAGTGGGATGAAATCGTTGGGCGGAACGAAGCCGCGCACCGGATGCAGCCACCGCGCCAAAGCCTCGAAGCCGACGACTTCGCTGGCGGCAACCGTCTGCCGCGCCATCGCCTGCGGCTGATAATGCAACGACAGCTCGCCGTTCTTGATCGCGAGCGACAGATCCTGATGCAGCACGCGGCGATCGCGAATTTGCTGATCCATCTCGGGTTCATAGATGCTGATTGTGCCACGCGATTTCGCCTTGGCGCGGAACAATGCCGCGCCGGCATTGGCAAGCAGGGAAGCGGCATCCGAGCCGTTATGCGGAAAGACCGAGATCCCGGTGGTCACGCCGGTGCGGACCGATTTGCCGTCGATCTGGAACTCTTTCGCCAGCGTTTCGGCAAGCTGCTCGGCCAGCATGACACCGGCGACGGGCTGCTTGCCGTCAATGATCAACCCGAACTCGTCGCCCGAGAGGCGGGCCACCACGCCGCCACGCGACGAGGCCTGGAGACGGCGGGCCACTTCGACCAGAAGCTTGTCGCCGACCGCATGGCCGAATACGTCGTTGATTTCCTTCAGGCCGTCGAGGTCGAGCGAGAGCACGGCGAATTCTTCGTCAGTGCCTTCGCAGGCCTCGATCATCTGCGCCAGGGCCTGCAGGAACGCCGAGCGGTTCGGCAGATCGGTCAGGCCGTCATGGTAGGCCATATGGGCCATGCGCGATTCGGTCTGGCGGCGATCGGTGACGTCCTCGTGGGTCTTGATCAGATATTGCGGCTCGCCGGTGTCGTCGAGCACCGTCATGCGGCGGGTCAGGAACAGCCGCAACCCGTCCTTGGTGCTGATCGGATGTTCTTCCGTGAGCAGGCCGCGTTTCTTGATCGCGGCCTCGTCTCGGGCGATGATCAGCTTGGCTTCGCGCGGATTGAAGATATCGGCGGCCGTAAGGCCCGTAGCGTCTTCGCGCCGGCGGTTGAGGATCGCCTCGGCGCTGCGATTGGCGAGCAAATAGCGTCCATCGCTGACGCGCTCGACGATCAGCGAGACCGGAATGTTGTCGACCACCAGTTCGAGGAACTTCTTGGTGTTCTCCAGCTCCTGCGAGAGCGACTTGCGGTCGGTGACGTCGTCGAACAGCGCGATCAGGAATTCCGGCTGGTTCTTTTCGTTGCGCGCGATGACGCGGTGGCTGGCGATGACGCGCTTCTTCGAGCCGCGCTCGACCACGATTTCGTTGCGGAAGTGACCGTCGGGCGAGTTGAGCGCCGCCTGGTCCGCTGCTTCGATACCAGCGGTGGTATCGGGACGGAAGATCTCGTCGGCGCGTTTGCCGACGATGTAGTCGCGGGAAAATCGCGAGAAGCGTTCGAACGCGCGGTTGGCAAAAATGTAGCGGCCGTCCTCGATGTTCTTGGCGGCCACGCATACCGGCACGTTGTCGAGCATCGATTCCAGGAACTGCTTGGTCGTCGCCAGTTGTTTGGAAAGCGTGCGCTGCTCGGTGCAATCCTCGTGGGTCGCCACCGAACCGCCGTTCGGCAGCGCAAAATATCTGGCCAGAACCGATCGTCCGTTCGGCAGCTCGGTGATGAGGCCTTCAGGGCGTTCGGCGTATTTGTAGAAATCCGCGACGCTGATATCGAGCCAGCCGCGCTTGCGCCGCAGCTCCAGCAGTTCCGGCCCGGTCATGTTCCGGGTGAGGTCCGAGCGCGCGAGGCCGTAGATCTCGAGATAGCGGTCGTTGCAGAGCACGATCCGCTGCTGCGGATCGGTCATCAACACGCCCTGGCTGAGGTGGTTCAGGGCGGAGGAGACATAGCCGTTTCTGCGCAACTGCGAACGCTTGACCCGGCGCAACGCCGAGTGGGTCCACAGCGCGATCGCGGCAACGAAGGAGGCGGCGACGATGCCGCCGATCAGCACTTCCCAAACCATAGTGGGGCCGGCCGAGCCGAGATAGCTGGTCGGCGCGAAATTCTCCGACAGGGCCGAAGCGGCTCCGAACGGCGCAAGGATGGCGGCCAGGCAAACGAGAGCCTGCGCAGGAATCAAATTCTTGCCGCCTGCCTGCCAGTTCTTGTCGGCCATCAGTCACCCGCGGATTTCAACTGCGGAGTGTCTGGCTTGACGGGTTTGGATCGGGTAAACGCGTACCCCTGCAAGGCGAAAATGCGAGTTAAATTACGGCAATTGGCCGGACATGATTAATGCTTCACTAACGAAGGCCCTGTTTGGAGGGCGTTCCGAAGCGAATCCAACGGGTTGTTAGCGAAGCTCGCCCGCGAACAAGGCGCTGCTATGCGCGATTGACGCTGGGGCAGCGCAGCCTTAACGAGGCGTCGAATGGCCCCCAATCTCAGAGTTTGAAGCGCCCCGCGAATGGATAGAGTTGACTGTGTCGTGATCGGGGCGGGGGTGATCGGTTTAGCGGTCGCGCGGCGGCTGGCGCAGTTAGGCCGCGAGGTGATCGTGCTGGAGGCGGCCGAGGGTATCGGCACCGTCACCTCGTCGCGCAACTCTGAGGTGATTCACGCCGGAATCTACTACCCGGCCGGCAGCCTGATGGCGCGAATGTGCGTCAGCGGCAGGCACGCGCTGTACGCATATTGCCGGGAGCACGGCATTCCCCATCGCAATTGCGGCAAGCTGATCGTGGCGACCACGCCGAAGGAAACCGCAAAACTGGCGTCGATCAGGGCACACGCCGAAGCCAACGGCGTCGACGATCTCAAGACCCTCTCCGGCGACGCCGCCCGTGACCTCGAACCCGCGCTCAACTGCGACGCCGCGCTGCTCTCGCCTTCCACCGGCATCATCGACAGCCACGCTTTCATGTTGGCGCTGCGCGGAGAAGCCGAAGGTGCCGGGGCGGCGCTGGCCTTTCACACCCCATTGCTGCGCGCCAAAGCAGATCGTGGCCGGGTCGAACTCGACGCCGGCGGCGAGGCGCCGATGACGCTTGAGTGCAGGCTTCTGGTCAATGCCGCGGGGCTGAATGCGTCCGCGGTCGCGCGCGGCATCGAGGGCATGCCGATCGAATTGATCCCGCATGCTTATCTCGCCAAGGGAAACTATTTCAGCTGCAGCGCGCGGGCGCCCTTTTCGCACCTGATCTATCCGGTGCCCGAACCCGGCGGGTTGGGGGTGCACCTCACCCTCGACATGGCGGGCCAGGCCCGGTTCGGTCCCGACGTTGAATGGGTCGAGAGCATCGACTACGCCGTCGATCCGGCGCGGGCGGAACGATTCTATCCGGCGATCCGGCGCTACTGGCCGACGCTGCCGGACGGCGCGCTGATGCCGAGCTATTCGGGGATTCGACCGAAGATTGTGCCGCCGGCGGTAGCGGTGCAGGATTTCCTGATCCAGGGGCCCAACAATCACGGGGTCGACGGGCTGATCAATCTGTTCGGGATCGAATCACCCGGGCTGACGTCCTCACTGTCGATCGCGGACTATGTCGGCGAACTTGCTAGCGCGTGAGCGCCAACGGCGCGACACAACGTCAACAGCATCATGCCCCGCAAGCGCGGGGCATTCCGATCCGGTGAAAAGGATTGCGGCAGCGCAGCATACCTCACCGTCCGCCTTCGGGGACGACGCCAGCGTATTGCGGTGCCCGTACTGAAAACTAGTGGAGCAAACTAGTGCAGCGTTTCCTCAGCGGTATGCCTCAACCGCTCGATCGCGTCCTTAACCATCAATTTCCGGCGCTTCAACTCAACAATTTGCAGGTCGTCTGTTGAAAGGTGCACGAGAGCTTCGTGCAATTCGTTTTCGAGAACCTTGTGTTTGCGTTCCAGTTCAACGAGATGCGCCTGAATTGCCATTCGAAACCTCCTCGGTTGGATGAGACTTCAGATTTGGTCCGGACCGTGAAGTGTACACGACTGCCCGAATCTGTCGATGGGGTTTGAAAAGCGCCCGCTCATATTTCGGCGGTCTTCTGCAACGAATCGTGAGTAAGGAACCCCGGCCTGCTTGCACACTCCGCTGGCAGGGACGATATTCCACAAGCGGCGTTTCGTAACCCTTTCGCAATCTCATCGCGTTTTTCAGCTAACGTACACCATGACCGACGAAGATGAGCGCGAACTCGAAACCGAGCTCGCACGGCTGCAACAGGAGCACCGCGATCTCGACGCGGCGATCGATGCGCTACATCAATCGCCGGCGCCGGATTTGTTGCGGCTGCAACGGTTGAAGAAACGCAAGCTGCAGTTGCGCGACCGCATCGCCTTCATCGAAGACCAGATCACGCCGGACATCATCGCGTAGTGTTCGTCATTCCGGGCGCGTCGAAGACGCGCTCCGGAATGACCGCCCGAGATTCAAACGCCGCCTGTCAACTCTCGCAGCACACCGGCAATCTCGATTTGGCTGTAAGGCTTCGGCAGAAACCGGCCGCCTTCGGGCAGATCCGCTTCCCTCAAATCGATCTGGCCGGAGGTTGCGACGATCTTGATCGGGGGCCAGCGACCCCTCACCGCCCGGGCGAGCTTCAAACCGTCCATCGAGCCAGGCATCTGGATATCCGTGAAAACCACATTGATGTCGCGGCGAGTTTCCAGAATGTCGATGGCTTCATCGGCACTGCCCGCCTCGACCACCTCGAATCCTGCGGCGGCAACCATATCGACCGCGTCCATTCGCAACAGAAATTCGTCCTCGACGACCAGCACCACGGGTCTTACCGCCCGAACGAGACCCATGCGCCGTACTCCCTGCGTATACGCATCAAGCGCCCGATATGGTTTTCGTTCCCGCTCTCGTCGTTCGGACGGAGACGCGCGAGTGCCTGGTAAAGCGCGCTAAGCGCTCGGGGTCAGGCCGTGCAAATCGGTTGCGGACACGAGTCTGGGCACTTGACGGACACTTGACGGGCACTTGACTCTTGGAGAACAAAATAGGAACATCGACAAAACCTCGCCGTCCGCCACCTCAGGAGTTTCACCATGTCCGAACCCGCCTCACCCTCCGATATCAGTCACTACGAGCAGGCCTGTGACCAGGCGATTGCGATGTGCGATGGCAACCTGCGCAGCACGATCAAGGCACTGATCATGGCGAACGAATATCTGGAAATCGAACTGCATGAATTGCAGGCGGCGGTTTCGAACTACGGCGGGGCGGCAAGATTGCCGCGCGTAAAGGACGATGCCGCCTGAGGGAATCGAACGGGGGGCAACACTCGAACAGGGAGCAATACCATGGCCGATGTCACCTACTACGTCGCGCTGCCCTTCCTGCAGGACGAGGCCGGCTCGCCGGTCGCGGGCGCGGCGGAAGAATGCCAGAGTTCTTCAGGCGCGTTACGTCGCGCCGAGATGTTGTCGCGAGCCGCCGGCAGCATCGGTGCGGTTGCCTTCAGCCGCACCGGCGATCCCATGATCGGCGAATTCGGCGACGCGAAGCTGCTCCGGAAATTCGGCAACGTGCCGGATGATCTGAGCGGGCTATAGAGCGTTTTCGAACGAAGTGGGAACCGGTTCGCGTGAAGAAAACGCGTCAAAACAAAAGGCTAGAGCTTCGGTTCTGATTCGATCAGAACCGATCAGGCATCTAGGCATCAGCGCAATTGCCGGAAGAAAGCGCACACCTCGTCGGCCAGTAACGCCGGCTGTTCCAGCGCAGCAAAATGTCCACCCCTGGGCATGACGCTCCAGCGGCGAATGTCGGTGAACACGCGCGCAGCCGCCGTGCGCGGTGGTTTGAGTATTTCGCGGGGAAATTGCGCATAGCCGGTCGGAACTGCGATCGTATCGCCGGCGGGCAGGATCGCCGAGCCGTGCAGGCGGGCATAATAGGGCCAGAACGACGAGCCGATCGCCCCGGTCAACCAGTAAAGCGAGATGTCGGCGAGCATGCGGTCCCGGCTGATTGCGCGCTCGACGTCGCCACCGCAATCGGACCAGGCGCGGAACTTCTCCACGATCCACGCAGCGAGCCCCGCGGGCGAATCCGTCAGGGCGAATGCGAGCGTCTGCGGCCGCGTGCCCTGGATCCACTGATAACCGGTCTCCTCGCGCGTCCAATGCGCAAGCTCGTCGAGGTTACGCCGCTCCTCCTCGGTCGGAGTCGGAAAGGCGGAAGGATCGCGGCCCGCGGCCATCATCAGATTGATGTGGATTCCGATCAAGCGGTCCGCATACGCATAGCCGAGCCGGCTGGTGACCGCGGCTCCCCAATCGCCACCTTGCGCGCCGAAGCGGACATAACCCAGCACGTCATGCATGAGGGCGGCGACACAATCCGCCATTTCGGGAACACCGAACCGCCTTTGGCCTGGGTGGAAGGATAGGCCGTACCCCGGCAACGACGGCGCCACCACGGTGAAGGCGTCGCGCGCATCGCCACCGAAGCGCGCTGGGTCGGTGAGGCGCGGGATGATATCGAGAAACTCGAACACCGAGCCGGGCCAGCCGTGCAGCAGGACGAGCGGCATCGGATCGGGACCGACGCCGGGAACATGCAAATAGTGAACGTCGATCCCCTCGAGCGGGACGCGGAATTGCGGAAAGGCGTTTAGCGCTGCTTCCTCGGCCCTCCAGTCAAATTCGTCGCGCCAGTATTCCGTGAGTTCGCGAACATAACCGACATCGCCGCCATAGGCCCATGCATCGCCGGGCGCCTGATCGGGGAAGCGCGTGCGGGCAAGGCGGTCGCGGAGGTCGGCGATGTCGGCGTCCGGGATATAAAGCGTGAACGGGATGGGTTTGATTGCCATGATCCTCCTCACTCCTCATGCCGCCGTTGCGCCTTGCGCAGATACATCGCGCTGTCGGCTTCTTCCAACGCGCGATTGGCTTCGGCATGCGGGCCGAGAATGGCGACGCCCGCCGACGCGCCCGCTTTGACGGTGCGGCCGCCAAAGCTGAAGCTGAGCCGATCGATGTCTTCTTCCAGCGCCGCCGCTTTCGCCTTGGCGTCGGTCTCGCTGAGATTCCACAACAACAGCGCGAACTCGTCGCCGCCAAGCCGCCCGATCACGTCGGAAGAGCGGATCTGGCGCGACACCGCGGCAACAATGGCCTTGAGCACAGAATCGCCGGCGGCGTGTCCGAACTCGTCGTTGATCGGCTTCAAGCGATCGACGTCGAGCACGATCAGCGCGCCGCCAGCCTGATAACGCTTGATGTAGGCGATCGCGCGATGGAGTTCGCGCTCAAAGCCGCGCCGGTTCGGAATACCCAGCAAGAAGTCGGTATCCGCGGACGCCTGCAGTTCCTCGATCCGTGCCAGCGCTTGCGCCAATTGGGCCCTGAGCCGGCGAATCCTCGGCTTGGCGTCATTGGGCGCGGTCGACTTCGGGGGCGCCGCTTTTTTCGCCAGGCTAGCGCGCGTCGGCACGGCCTTGCGCTCCGCCGCGGCAGTTTTGCGGCGTTTCGCGGCGTTCGGCGCGGCCCCCCTGGTTTTTTTCTTCATCGGCAACCCTAAGTTCTTCATGGATATCCCTAAGAAGACTTGCCGGGATTCACCAAGTCAGGATAGTCCATTCCTGTCCCCTTGCCACGCCTTGCCGAAGCTTGGGCGGATCTTATAATCCGGCCTATGCTTTTGGATTCCCGAAAAGAATTGACCGCATGACCGCGCCTGTTGCCATCATCATGGGAAGCCAGTCGGACTGGCAAACCATGCGCCACGCCGCTGACACGCTCGCAGCGCTCGGCGTCGCATGCGAGAAACGCATCGTCTCCGCGCATCGCACCCCGGACAGGATGTTCGCCTTCGCCAAAGGCGCCAAGGCGGCCGGCTTCAAGATCATCATCGCCGGCGCCGGAGGGGCTGCGCATTTGCCGGGGATGGCGGCCGCGCTCACGGAGCTTCCGGTGTTCGGCGTCCCCGTCGAATCCAAGGCGCTGACCGGCGTCGATTCGCTGCTCTCCATCGTGCAGATGCCCGCGGGCGTTCCGGTCGGGACGCTCGCGATCGGCAAGCCCGGTGCCATCAACGCCGCATTGCTGGCGGCGAGCGTGCTCGCGCTGAGCGATCCGGCGCTGGCGGGCCGGCTTGCGGTCTGGCGCAAACAGCAGACCGACGCTGTCACCGAGCGTCCGGAGGGATCTGCGTGACCGCCTTGCATCAGGTGAAGCTCAAGCCCGGCGACACCATCGGCATACTCGGCGGCGGCCAATTGGGCCGGATGCTGGCAATGGCGGCGGCGCGCCTTGGCTTGCGATGCCAAGTGTTCTCGCCCGATCCGGAATCGCCGGCGTTCGACGTCGTGATGAATGCGACCTGCGCGGAATACGCCGATGTCGAGGCGCTGGAATTGTTCGCCGCCGACGTCGACGTCATCACTTACGAATTCGAGAATGTGCCGGCTGCGGCCGCCATGATCCTCGCCGCGCGCCGTCCGGTATTGCCCGAGCGGCAAATCCTCGAAACCACCCAGGATCGCCTCGCCGAGAAAGATTTTGTCAAGCGGCTCGGCATTGGCACCGCCGACTACGCTGACGTGTCGTCGGTGGTTTGCTTGCGTGCCGCGATTGCACGCATCGGCCTGCCCGCCGTGATCAAGACCAGGCGCTTCGGCTATGACGGCAAGGGTCAGGCGATCATCCGCGACGGTGACGATCCGGATCAGGTCTGGGAGGAGCTCGGCACTAGATCCGCCATCCTCGAGGCCTTCATTCCGTTCGAGCGCGAAGTCTCGATGATCGCCGCGCGCTCGGCCGACGGCCACGTCGAGTGCTTCGACGTCACCGAGAACGAACACCGCGACCACATCTTGAAAATCTCGCGCGCACCGGCGGCGATCTCGGACGCGCTGGCCGCAGAAGCGCGCGCGATCGCGGAGAGGATCGCCCGCGAACTCGATTATGTCGGCGTCCTGGCGGTCGAGATGTTCGTGGTGGAAGGCCCAAGCGGGCCGACGCTACTGGTCAACGAGATCGCGCCGCGGGTGCACAATTCGGGGCACTGGACGCTCGACGGCGCGTCGGTGTCACAGTTCGAGCAGCATATCCGCGCCATCGCGGGCTGGCCGCTCGGCAAGCCGGTCCGTCATGGCGAGGTCACCATGACCAACCTGATCGGCGACGAAATCAACAGCTACGAGCAGTGGCTGACCGTCCCGGGTGCGACCGTTCACCTCTACGGCAAGGGTCCGCCGCGGCCCGGCCGGAAGATGGGGCATGTGACGCAGGTCGGAATATCGCCGCCCAAAATCACGTGATCGGGGCGATCAGGGCTGATTTGGCCGCGCTTTATCCGCATAATTCCGTATCCGCCGGTGGACATTGCCGGCTTTGTCTGATACATCCGCGCGCTCAAGGTTAAGGGCTCGGCCTTTCCCCGCCCTTTGCTTTAATCAGAATTCCAATCCGACCAATTGAAAGAGGATGCCGCGTGCAGGTTCTCGTTCGCGATAACAATGTCGATCAAGCCCTCAAGGCGCTGAAGAAGAAGATGCAGCGCGAGGGTATTTTCCGCGAGATGAAGCTCCGCGGCCACTATGAAAAGCCCTCCGAGAAGAAGGCCCGCGAAAAGGCCGAAGCCGTGCGCCGCGCGCGCAAGCTCGCCCGCAAGAAGCTGCAGCGCGAAGGTCTGTTGCCGATGAAGCCGAAGCCGGTGTTTGGCGCAGGTCCAGGCGCCGAGCGCGGTGGTCCCGGCGGCGGCCGTGGCGGTCCCGGCGCAGGTCCGCGCGGGTCGCGCTGAACAAAAGTTTTGCAGATTTGAGTTTGGTGACGCGGGCCCCGGTGGTCCGCGTTATCTTTTTTGAACGATGCATTTTGCGACGCGGCAAGCTACCAATCACGGGATAAGCCGCGCGAGTGATCTGCATCGATGGCCTTTCCGGTTCCCCGTCCTTTTTCCGGAGCTGCGCGGCTTGGTCTGCGCGCGTGGGTCCCGATCGCATCGATCGCGATCGCGTTGTGCGGCTGCTCGATCAATCTGGGATCGTTGTCACCGGAGCCCAGTTCCGACGCTCCGAAGGCGGTTCCCGCCGGAGCCGAAATAGCCGATGCACAGGCCTACAATATGCGCGGCCAGGCGCTGGTACGATCCGGAAAAACCGACGAGGCGCTTGCCGAGTTCGATCACGCGATCGCGCTCGATCCTCACAACGCCGACGCGCTGTACAACCGCGGCCTGCTCTATCAGAGCGACAAGCAACATCCACTTGCGATCGACGATTTCTCCGCGGCCAACGGCCTGACGCCGCAGCGGGCCGAGCCGCTATTGGCTCGCGCGATCAGTTACCTCGCGCTCGACAAATTCAAGGAAGCCGCCGCCGATCTCGATGAGGCGTCGGAGGCCGACGCCCAGAATGCCCAGATCTGGACCACAAGGGGGCTTGCCTATGAGCGCCTTGGCGATCGGGCCAAAGCCGCCGCCTCATACGCTCGCGCCATCAGCCTTCACCCCAAAGATGAGACCGCGCGAAGCGGCTTTGCCCGGGTCGGCGGCAAGGCGGAATAGCGCCTCGACGGCTGGCGACAATTCAACGCTTTAGCTATTTCGGCAATACCGCGTGAAACACCGACTTGGCGGCCGACAGCACGTCTTCGGCGACCGTCCTGTGTTCCCGCGCCGGCAGGTCGGTCGCGTCGGCATGCAGATCGAGTGGCGCCGACGGCAGTGCGGGTGGAATGTCGGCCGGCGGGACCGGACGACGCGGATCGTCAGCGGCGTAAGGCGGCCTCGCCTGTGACGATCCCGCCGACTGGTCGAAGGTCTCGGTTCCCGGCGTCGAGACCATGATCGGCGGCGGAAGCGGCCGAACCGGCGCCGCCGCGACCGGAGGCGCTGACACGACACGGGGCGCGTCGGGGGTACGGGGTGCGTCCGGGCTGCGCGAGCCCGCGCCAGCTCGGCGGCATCGCGATGCTCATCGGGAGCGATAGCCGCCTCGACCGGCGGGGCGGTGTTCGGAGCGGCGACAACCGGAGCCGCAGCCGGCGCGGCAAAAGGCTGCACCGGAGACTGCGGCGAAGCACCCTTGGCCACCGCCTTTTCGCGCAGCACGGGCTGATGCCGGCGCGGTTCCACCGGCACGCTTGCGGTTTCCGTCGACTTGTCAGCAGGCTTGTCGACCGCCGCTTTCTCGGCCGGCTTGTCGGCTGCCGCCTTGTCGGCGACCGGTTTCTCCACGGGCTTGTCAACCGACGCCGGCTTTTCGGCTGCCGTTTTCTCGAGCAGGGCCTTTTCGGAGATGCCCTTGGCCTTGACCCCAGGCTCGGGGAGGTTGGCGACGTCGACGGATTTCGCAGACGGCTTGCTGACGGGCTTTGCGGGCTCGGTCTTGGCTTCTGCCGTCGGGTCAGTCGTCGAAACCGCGGCCGCAACCGGCGCGTTCACGGCGGGCCTGGTGATGATGTAGTGATTGACGACATAGGCCCCGATGATGGTCGCCGCCACCGACGGCAACATATCCATCGCCATTTTCGAGAGGTATTTCAGCATGCCGACCACTCCCCGCGCCCCGCGGATTGATGCGGGAACTTTGAGGCACATTAAGGGATCAACTGCGACAGATCGGTGGCAATTCGATACTAATCGGTTAACGAAGCGCTCAGGGTTTAAGCTCGACCTCCAGGAACACGATCTCGCTGGCGGTCTCGTTAAGCACGTCATGTTCCACGCCCGCTTTACGGAAGTAGGATTTGCCGAGGCCGAGCTTGGCCTTGGAACGCTCCCCATTGGGTGCCACGATGGTCATTTCGCCCGAGGTCACGGGAACGATGACGTAGTCCATCTCGTGAATGTGATGACCGGTGGCGCTGCCGGGGGCCAGCCGCCACTCGGTGACGCGGACCTCTGGCGTGTCGACCTGAACGTCAGATTTGGCGCTTAACATGACCGGATTCTCCAGACCTCAGGGCACAAATACCAGGAATACGAATATCGCAAACACCACCAAATGAACCAGCCCGAACAGGATGTTGGTGCGGCCGGTGCCGAAGGTCAGCATGCTCAGCAGCAACGTCATCACCAGGAGCACCGTTTCCTGGTCATTGAGCCCAAGTACCAGTTGCTTGTCCAGCGCGTAGGCCGCAACCGCGACCGCCGGGATCGTCAGCCCGATGGTCGCCAGCGAAGAGCCGAGCGCGAGGTTGATGCTCTTTTGCAGATCGTTCTTGCGTGCGGCCGCGACCGCGGCGACGCTCTCCGGCAGCAGGATCAGAAGCGCCACCAGCACGCCGGCAAAGGCCGGCGGCGCGCCGATCCGCTCCGTTGCGAAATCCACCACGAGCGAGAATTTTTTCGCAAGCAGCACCACACCCAGCAGCGAGACCAATAGCAGCACGACGCTCAACCCAAGCATCCGGTTCGATATGTGCGCGTCCTCACCGGGATCCCCGGTGGCTCCGATGATGAAATAATCCCGATGCCGGACGGTCTGGGTATAAAGAAATACGCCATAGAGAATCAGGGTGACGACGCTGACGAAACCGAGCTGAGCCGCCGAGTAGATCGGTCCTGGCGTGGTCAGGGTGTAGTTGGGCATGATCAGCGTCATGGTCGCCATCACAATCAGGACGCTGAGATAGAGGCTCGATCCGGTGACCTGCACATCCTGCTCGCGGTAGCGCAGGCCGCCAGCCAGGATGCAAATGCCGACCAGGCCGTTGCAGACGATCATCACCACCGCGAATACGGTATCGCGTGCCAATGTGGGCACGGGCTTTTCGCCGAGCATGATGGTCGCGATCAGCGCGACTTCGATGATGGTGACGGCCAGCGTCAACAGCAGCGTGCCGTAGGGCTCGCCGATCCGCTCCGCGATCACCTCGGCATGATGGACCGCGGCAAACACCGTGCCGAACAGGATCACGAGCAACACCACCGCAAATGCGAGCCCCGCGGGCGATGGCGTGAAGCTGACGCCGAGTGCGGTGGCGGCAGCAAAAAACAAAACCGACAGCGCGGGGAAAATCCACGCCGATCGCGGCATCGGGCCATGCGCGCTCATGTCACCACATCCTTAGGGTCTGGGGATGGACTATGCGTCAAAGAATGGCAGTCGTCAGTTGTTTGCAGCATTGATGAAATGTCGAGCCGTTTCGATCGCGCCATAATCATCCAGATTGTCATGACCACCGTCCGGAAACCGCACGAATAGTTTCGGTTCATGGGCAAGCGCGAACAGGCGCTCGCCAAAGGAAATGGGAATCACGGGATCATCGGTGCCATGCATGATCAGAAGCGGAGCGGTGACGCGGGCAATGCGCTGATCCGAGCGAAACTGATCTCGCATCAGCCAGCGTACCGGCACCCATCGAAACCGCGCACCCGCGATATCCGCCGTCGAGGTATAGGGCGCTTCCAGGATCAGCTTCCCAACCGGCTGTTCAGCCGCCAGCGCCACCGCAACCCCGGTCCCGAGCGAAAAGCCCCAGACGACGATCCGCTCCGGGGCATATCGCGCCGACGTGAAGGCATAAGCCGCCGCGGCATCCTGCAAGATTCCCCGCTCGCTCGGCTGTCCGCTCGAGCCGGCGTAGCCCCGGTACGACAGCGCGACGAGACCAGTCCCGTCCGAAACCATGCCGCGAAAGCGGCTGATCCGGCCAGCAAGAAAATCGCCGTTGCCGGGAAAATAGAGGATCACCGCATGACCGGGCTTTGCCGGAACGTGCCAGACGATGACTTTCTCACCGTCCGCGGTGGTCAAAACATGTTCTTCGGCTTCCGGGAAGCCGGCGGCTGCGGGTGCGGTGCGCGGAACCGGCGGGATCGGAAACAACCACGACCGCTGCTTGAAAAACAGCACGGCAAGGCCGCAGGCATAGCTGACCGCAAGGACAATCAGGAACCATTTCAGGACGGTCATGTGATCCCGCCCGCGAGCCTACATCCCCTTGACGATGTTCTCGGTCATCTTCTTGGCGTCGCCGAGCAGCATCATGGTGTTGTCGCGGTAGAACAAGGGATTGTCGATGCCGGCATAGCCCGAGGCCAGCGAGCGCTTGATGAACATCACGGTGCCGGCCTTCCAGACTTGCAGCACCGGCATGCCATAGATCGGCGATTTCGGATCGTCCTCGGCCGCGGGATTGGTGACGTCATTGGCGCCGATCACGAAGGCGACGTCGGCTTGCGCGAATTCGGAATTGATGTCCTCGAGCTCGAACACCTCGTCATAGGGCACATTGGCTTCGGCGAGCAGCACGTTCATGTGGCCCGGCATGCGGCCGGCCACCGGGTGGATGGCGTACTTCACCTCGACGCCCTCCGCCTTCAGCCTGTCGGCCATTTCGCGAAGCGCGTGCTGCGCCTGGCTGACCGCCATGCCATAGCCGGGGACGATGATCACCTTGCTCGCGTTCTTCATGATGAAGGCGGCGTCCTCGGCCGAGCCCTGCTTGACCGGCCGGGTTTCCACCGCTCCGGCGACCGCGGTGCTGTCATCGCCGCCGAAGCCGCCGAGGATCACCGAGATGAAGGAGCGGTTCAT